>Ga0302326_10004513_pt1 | contig 32199 bp, 31 predicted proteins | sample Palsa_T0_3_FD_202264 | JGI IMG/M metagenome (GOLD analysis project Ga0302326, IMG submission 202264) | Peat permafrost microbial communities from Stordalen Mire near Abisko, Sweden - Palsa_T0_3 | ecosystem: Environmental > Terrestrial > Soil > Palsa > Peat permafrost | place: Sweden: Abisko...
TGGGGGCCACCGGGACGATCGAGCCCGGCGTGACGATCGAGACCGGCGCGCTCAGCATCGAGCCGATGCACACCCCTGGCCACACCGCGGGGATGCTCTCGCTGCTGATCAACGGCACCGACGTCTTCACCGGCGACACGCTGTTCAAGGGCTCGGTCGGTGGCGTCAGGGCCCCCGGTCACACAACCTATGCCGACCTCCGGGCCTCGATCATGGACAAGCTCCTGAAGTTGCCGCCCCATACCAGGATCCATCCGGGTCACACCGACCCTACGACCGTCGCCGACGAGCTTGAGCACAACGCGTTCGTACGGATCTGGCGCGGCCTCGATGCGGAAGGATCCGAGCCGTGCACGGCGCTCGGTGAGCCCGCCACCCTGATCCTGTTCGGAAACGACTATGACGGCGGCCACAAGGCGTGGGTCCGCTGGCCGGACGGATCTGACGACATCGTTCCCGGCTCCCAGGTTCGCCGCCAGACCGCGCCGTCCGGCGACTAGAATTCACGAAGTGCCGCGAGACAAGATCCCCACCTCGCGCGTGGGGCGGACGGCCAAGATCGGGGGACTTGCGGCGGGACAGGCGATCCGTCAGGCCGGCACCCGCGCGGCCAACGTAGCCCGCACGCCGGAGGGGCGCGACGCGGCGCTCGAGCGCCGTCACGTCGAGGCCGCCGAGCAGATCGTCACCGCGCTGGGGACGATGAAGGGCGCGGCGATGAAGGTCGGCCAGGTGATGTCGTTCCTCGATGTCGGCCTGGTGCCCGAGGAGTACCGCGAGGAATTCCAGCACAAGCTCGCGGCGCTGCGCGACGCGGCGCCGACCGTGTCGCTCAAGCAGATGCGCCGGGTGATCGAGGAGGAGCTCGATGATCCGCTCGACGAGATCTTCGACGAGTTCGAGGAAGAGCCGATCGCGGCGGCGTCGATCGGACAGGTCTACCGCGCGCGCTTGCACGACGGCCGGCGCGTGGCGGTCAAGGTGCAGTACCCCGGCGTCGCCGCGGCCGTGCGCTCCGACATGCAGAACCTGGGACTGATCCTGCGACTCGCGAAGCGGATCGCGCCTGGCCTCGACCCGAAGGCGATCGGCGAGGAGATCCGTGACCGCATTCACGAGGAGCTCGACTACGAGCTCGAGGCCCAGAACCAGCGCACGCTGGGGCGGATCTTTCGCGGCCACCCGTTCGTCCTCGTGCCCGAGGTGCTCACCAGCCTCAGCCGGGAGCGAGTGCTCGTCACCGAGTACGTCGAAGGCACCGGATTCGAGCAGCTCAAGGCCCATCCGCAGGAGGAGCGCGACCGCATCGCCGAGATCCTCTTCCGCTTCTACTTCGGCTGCCTGTACCGGCACCACCAGTTCTCGGGCGATCCCCATCCCGGCAACTCGATGCTGCTGGACGACGGGCGGATGGCGTTCTTCGACTTCGGGCTGTTCAAGCGGATGCCCCCCGGCTCGGTCGAGCTCGAGATCGCCGTTCAGCGCGCCGTGATCGAGGGCGACGTCGACACGGTGATGCGGCTCGGGACCGAGGCAGGCCTCCTGCCCGAGCCCGAGCGATTCCGGCCCGAGCGGGTGCTCGAGCACTTCCGGGCCGCGACCTCGTGGTACACGGCAGACGAGTACATTCAGCTCACCCCGGAATGGGCCACGAGGGTGATGATCGACATGGGCGATCCGCGCTCGGAGTACTTCGGCCAGATGCGTCACGAGACCGCGCCCCCGGACCACATCTTCGGCCGCCGGATGGAGGTCCTGACCCTCGCGGTGCTCTCCCAGCTGCACGCGCGCGGAAACTTCCACCGGATCGCGCGCGAATGGTTCTACGGCGATCCTCCCGCGACCGAGCTCGGACGCGAGGAGGCCGAGTTCTACGCCCGCGTAGCGGTGTAGGGGCAGACCTCAGACCCGTTGCACCTGTAGCACGCTGGTGGTCCCGGGCTTACCGCTCGGGAGGCCGGCGGTGATCGCGATGCGGGCGCCGGGCTTCACCCAACCGAGCTCGACGACGCGGCGGGCGGAGTCGGCGATCAGCTCCTCGGTGACCTCGTGGCGGCGGATCGAATCCGCCTGCACACCCCACATCAGACCGCAGCGCCGGACCGTCTCCCGACCCGGCGAGAGGGCGAGGATCGGGACGTGCGGGCGATGGGCGGAGATCAGGCGCGCGGAGCGGCCGGAGAGGGTGGGGACGACGAGCGCGGCCAGATGGAGGTCGCGGGCGGCGGCGCAGGCGCTGTAGGCGATCGTGTACGCCGGGTCGCGGGCGTCGCGGCGCACGCGCTCCTCGTTCCACTGGCGGTAGGGGAGCTCACGCTCGGTGCGCTCCGCCACCGCGGCCATCATCGCAACGGCCTCGACCGGATAAGCGCCGACCGCGGTCTCCGCGGAGAGCATCACGGCATCGGTCCCGTCCATGATCGCGTTGGCGACGTCCGTGACCTCGGCGCGCGTCGGGCGCGGCGAGGCGACCATCGATTCGAGCATCTGCGTAGCGGTGATCGACGGCCGGGCGAGCCGCCCGGCGAGCCGCAGCATCCGCTTCTGCACCAGCGGCACCTCCTCGATCGGAAGCTCGATACCGAGGTCGCCGCGCGCGACCATGACGCAGTCGGCCGCATGGATGATCTCCTCGGCCGAGTCCACCGCCTGCGGCTTCTCGATCTTGGCGATCAGCGGCAGCCGCGTGTGGCGGCGGACGGCTGTCACGTCCTCGGCTGTGCGGACGAACGACAGCGCGACGAGGTCGACGCCGATCGACTCGCCGAAGCGGAGCATCTCGAGATCTTCCTCGGGCACGGCCACGAGCCCGCGTGTCGAGCCCGGGATGTTGAGTCCCTGGCGCGAGGCGACCGAGCCGCCGATCTCGACTGCTGTCTCGATCTCGCCGTTACCTTCGACGCGCCGGACCCGAAGGCGGATCGCGCCGTCGGCCAGGTAGACGACTTCGTCGGGCGCCACCGCGTCGGCGAGCCCGGGCCACGAGACCGACATTCGCTCGGCGTTGCCGACCTCTGTCGACCCTGTGACAAGGACGAGCCGATCACCTGGCTTCAGCTCGGCGATGTCGTCCTCGAGCGCGCCGATCCGGAGCTTCGGGCCGGGAAGATCCTGGAGGATCGCGACCTGCCGGCCCACCTTGGCCGCGGCGGCGCGGACCCGCTCCGCGTTCTCCTGGTGCAGCTCGCGGTTGCCGTGGGAGAAATTCAGCCGTGCGACGTCCAGTCCCGCCTCGACCATCCGCACCAGCGTTTCTGGCTCCCGCGAGGCGGGCCCGATCGTGGCGACGATCTTGGTGCGGCGCATCAGAGCTGGAAGCTACAGCGTCGCGCGCGTTTCGGTTGGTCGATCCTGAAACCCGACCTCGCGTCGATCACGGCGCTTCGAGCTCGGGGAAGTGCTCGGCGAGGTGCTCGCGCAGCGCGTCGCGCACGAACCGCCGCTCGGCCGGCGAGGCGATCCGGTAGCGGGCGAGCAGCTCCTTCTGACGACTCGCCGAGACCCCCGCGATCTCCCACTCGACAGCGAGGCGCTCGAACAGGAACTCGACGCCGCGCTGCCAGGCGTCGTCCTTGTCGAGCGGGCTGCCGGCGAGCGCGGCCGCGTACTGGAGCCTGGTCGCGGGGGTCATCGATCCGCGCAGCCGCAGCACCGCGCCGTCGGCGTCTCGATACTCGCTCGTCGGCGCGGTCAGCTTCTCGCGCTGGCGGTTTCGCTTGCCCATCGCGTCCTATGCCGCGGCCACGCGCTCGAGCTGCGCGCGGACGTCGCCGCGCAGCGGGCCCGTGTGCCCTGCCCACACCGCCGCCGGGTCATGCCCGGCGAGCCGCCGGATCGAGGCGCGGGCCTGGTCGGTGTCAAGGTTGAATGCGGGGTGCGGGACGCGCGGGGGACCCGGGATCCCCGTCTCCACGTCGAAGGTGTAGATGCAGTCCGAACAGAGCGCGAGGCGATCGGACTCGCGGAACAGGCCGATCAGTCCCGGTGCGTGCCCAGGGAGATGCAGCACCCGGAAGCCCGCGACCTCGTCGCCCTCGGCGACGACCCCGGCGATCCGCACCGCGCCGCCATCCCAATGCCTCAGCAGCCTGGGCATGACCAGGTTCACGGGGAGCCGCAGCCTCCCGAAGTCCCAGTAGCTGCGGAAGGGCGACGCCGACTCGGCCGCGGCGCGGTCGGCCTCATGGCAGAGCACGGCAGCGCCGAGGCCCGGTGCCGCGCCGCGGTGATCGGCGTCGGCGTGCCCGAGCACGACGCGCCTGATCCCGCCGAGGTCGGCGCCGGCGGCCGCCACCGCGCCCGTCATCGCGGAGATTCCGGCGTCGAACACCGTCACGCCGCCGCCGTCCTCGATCAGGTAGACGTTCATGAGCTTCGCGGGGAAGCCGCCGCGGACCAGCCAGACGCCCTCGGCGATCCGCTCGGGGGGCTTTCCCGGGCTCCAGACGAACACGCGGTTGGAGTCTACGGGTCGGCTTCCCGGCCTTGGGGCGCCCGGCCGCCCCGCGCGCAATATCGTTGCCTCCGATGCCGAGACAGCGCGAGCTTGCGCGCGGGGAGCGCGTGTTGCCAGGACTCTGGCGTCTGCGGCTGCCGCTGCCGTGGCCGGGAGTCCCGCACTGCAACGCCTGGGCTCTCGCCGCCGGATCCGGCGTCGTCCTCGTCGATACCGGGATGCACGAGCCGGGCTCGCTGGCCCAGCTCGAGCTCGCATTGCACCAGGTCCATCTCCGGCTCGAGCACGTCCGCCTCGTTGCCTGCACCCACGCCCACGCGGATCACTACGGGCAGGCGGCGCCGATCCTCGAGCGCGCCGGCTGCGAGCTCTGGATGCACCCCAACCACGAGCACGCGGTGCGCCCCCTTCAGGATCCCGAGCACTCCCTCGCGCGGCGGATCGAGGTCGCCCGTCAGAGCGGCGTACCCGAAGCCGCACTGGCGCTCTACGCCGAGCGCGTGAAGGAGCTCCCGTCCGGGATCGCGGCGTGGCACGAGCCAGACCGCCCGTTGGTGACGGGCGTCGAGATCGACACCGACCTCGGCACCTGGACCGCGTATGAGACCCCCGGCCACGCTCCTTCGCACGTGTGTCTGTTCCAGCCCGAGCGTCGGCTGCTGGTCTCCGGCGATCACCTGCTGGGCCGGATCTCGCTGTACTTCGACTACGGCTGGTCGCCCGACCCCGTCGGCGAGTTCCTGCGTTCGCTCGATCTCGTCGAAGGCCTCGACGCGCGCCTGTGCGTGGCGGGCCACGCTCGTCCGTTTACCGATGTCGGTGCCCACATAGCGGCGAATCGGAAGCTCGTGCACGAGCGCGTCGAGTCGGTGGCGGCGGCGCTGGGCGGCGAGCCGCGGACCGTGGCCGAGCTCGTGCCCGAGGTCTACGGCGAGCAGCTGACCGAACTCAATGCCGGCTGGTGGCTGTCCCAGACGCTGTGTTACCTACGCCACCTCGAGCTGGCGGGCCGTGTGCGTCGCCAGGATCCGGACGCCGGCGTGGCCGCAACCGAGCCCGACCGCTGGCGCACGACCTGAGCGCTAGCTCTGGGAGGCAGGCTGGACTCGCAACATGACCACGTCATCCGGGCGGACGCTGACGCGGATGATCGCCGCCGAGCTGTCCCAGGACCGGTGGCGCCACAGGTCTCGAACCGCGTAGCGCCGATGCTCGAGACCCGCGAGGGACGCGCGCATCTGCATCGTCGCCACGTTCTGGCCCGTGTTGAAGAACAGCACCGCGTGGGAGCCGCCGGTGAGCGTCCGCAGCCACACCTGTTGAGTTCCGCTATCGGCGATCCGAACGCCCTGCAAGCCCGCGCTGTCCTGGTCGACTGCGATCACCTCGCGGTTCATGACGATCGAGGCGGTTGCCGCGGACATCGTGCGCAGGTCTCCGTCGACGAGCAACGGAGCGGCCATCATGCTCCAGAGCGAGAACTGCGAGCGCTCCTGCGGGACGGTCAGCCGCCCGGTGCCCGTGAGCAGCATGTCGGGGTCGTTCCAGGCTCCGGGTGCCGCGTACCGGAATAGGCGCGCGTTCCTGTCGACGACCGTCAGCATCGCGCTCCACCAGTGGCCCGACTGAGCGCCGAACGTCGTGTAGTCGTTGGTCGTTCGCCACAGGTTCGCGATCGGCGCTCCCCACAGCCACGGCTTGTCGATCCCGTCGTCGGACACGCTCAGCACCATCGGCCGCGCGATCGACAGAAGCACCTGGTGCATCGCGGCGTAGACCCGCTCTGCGGGAGCGCTGCCGGTGGCGCAGTAGTCGAGCTTGATGTAGTCGACGCCCCATGAGGCCACCGTGGCGGCGTCCTGAGCCAGGTGCGAGCCCGAGCCGGGGAACCCCATGCAAGTGTGCTGGCCGGCGTCGAGGTAGATCCCCAGCTTGAGTCCGAGACCATGGATGTAGGAGGCCAGCGCGGCGATCCCGTCGGGGAACGTCGTCGGGTTGGCCTGCAGGTTCCCGTTCGCGTCGCGCTGCGGCGCCATCCAGCAGTCGTCGAGGTTGACATATTTGTAGCCGTCGGCGGCCATGCCCGAGGAGACGATCGCACGGGCGGTCTGCTCGACCAGGTGCTCGTTGATCTTGCAGCCGAACTCATACCAGGGGTTCCAGCCCATCGGCGGCGTCGGCGCGAGCGCGACGAGTGCCGCGTTGGCGGACGGAAAGTTGGTCATCGGCTGAGCCAGGGGAGCGCCCGCTGCCGTCGGGCTGCCGGCGGCGCCCGTGGCCGCGCCGGCGGTGCTGGCGCGAGCGGCGACCGCGGCCGAGCCGGCGGCGGGCACCCACAACGCACCGATCACGAGCAGCGCGAACAGGCACACGCAGGCGAGCCGCCTGGAACCGACCTTCACTGATGGCGCGATCAACGGCCCTTGCCTCTCCCGGTGGGTGCGCGGAAATCCAGCCTGCCGCCCAGGAGAGTACCGCTTGGGTACTCGGGGGACGCCGGAACCTTGACACGGTTGTGTCAAGGTTGGTAAGCTGCCGCGGGATGCGCGTCGACGAGATCATCGCGGCGAAGAGCGAGCCGGTCTTCTCGTTCGAGTTCTTCCCGCCCAAGAGCGACGACGGCGAGCGCAACCTGCGGGCGGCACTCGAGGCGCTCGGCCCGCTCGGGCCCGACTTCGTGTCGGTCACATACGGCGCCGGCGGATCGACCCGCCACCGCACAGTCGACCTGACCAAGTGGATCAAGCAGGACCTCGGGATCGAGGCGATGGCCCACCTGAGCTGTGTCGGCGCCACGCGCGAGGAGCTGTGCAGCATCCTCGACGGTCTCGCGGAGGCGGGCGTCGAGAACGTGCTCGCATTGCGGGGAGACCCGCCCCGCGGCGAGACGGACTGGCGGCCCCATCCCGGCGGCTTGCACTACTCGACCGAGCTGGCTGCGCTGATCTCGGCCGATTACCCCTTCTGCATTGGCGCCGCCTGCTTTCCCGAAGTCCATCCCGAGGCGATGGACCTCGCCCACGACCTGCGGTTCCTGCGCGAGAAGGTCCTCGCGGGAGCGACGTTCGCGATCACGCAGCTCTTCTTCGACAACGACCTCTACTTCCAGTTCGTCGAGGAGGCGCGGGCAGCCGGAATCGAGATCCCGATCATCCCCGGGATCATGCCGATTACCGACGTCGGCCAGATCAAGACGATCACCGGGATGTGTCAGGCGACGATCCCGGCGGCGCTGCTCGAGCAGCTCGAGCTGAGGGCCGAGGATCCAGACGCGGTGCTCCAGCTCGGCGTGTCCTACGCGACCCTTCAGTGCGCCGAGCTGCTCGCCCGCGGCGCTCCGGGAATTCAGTTCTTCACCCTCAACCGCTCGCCGGCGACCCGGGCGATCCTGGCGGCGCTGAAGCTCCTGCGCCCGTGGGCGGGGCGCCTGGCCGCGGGCATCGCGGCGCGCGAGGTCTAGGCGCCCACGCCGGGTCGGAGTTCGACCGTGAGTTACTCGGGGACATCGGCGGGCGGTTCGCCGTAGCCGACCGGCAGAAGCGGCGCGCCGGTCAGAGCCCACCGGATCCGCGGGTCGGTCGGCTCCCAGCCGCGCTGGCTGCCGCGAGGGCGGACCAGCCCGTTCAGGTGCAGGCGGACCATGGCCTTGGCGACTTCGCTACCGGGGATCTCTGGGGTGGCCTGGTAGGGGCCTTCGCCGCGCGCGATGGCGGCCAGTAAGTGACTGCCGAGCCTGTGCAGACTGCGCGCGTGCTCGATCGCGCGGCGCGCCAGGTCGTAGTGTCGCTCGCTGACCGTAGCGATCGCGTACTCGACCAGGGAAGCGGCCCGCTGCTCTGTATATCCGTTTGGGAGATCCGGATCGATGCGTCCCTGCCCGGCGGTGAGTGCGCGCAGTTCGGCGAGGACCTCGATGGTGCTGGCGGGATGTCCGCCGGTGTGGGCGACAACGCGCTCGCACCACGGCAGCGGCATACCGGTTGCGTCCGCAAACTCCTCCGCGGCCGGGGGGCTGCACGGTCAGCCAGCGCCCGAACAGGTGGTAGGCGCTCTCCGTGCCGCTGGCGAGCGCCTGAGCGGCCGGGCGAGTGGCGACGACGACGTGGAGGTTCGCCGAATGCTGTCCAGGCGCGCGGATCGACCACAGCAGCTCGGCGACATTGGGTGAGCGCAGGCCGGCCGCCGAGGGGGTTTCGAGATGGTCGATGGCCAGAATGAGCCGTCGCTGACGGGCGAGCGCGAGCGTAGCCTGCAGCGGCGCCTGAAGAGCCTCGTCGCGGCCGATTCCGTCGGCGGGCTGCTGGGCCTGGGCCAGCGCAGCCGTCTCGGCGCCGAGCGCGCCTGGAAGAGAGAGCACCGCCGAGCGGGTGCTGGCTGGCCACATGCTGCGATCCAGCGTGTGCAGGTGGGAGATTGGGACCCCGCCGACGGAGGCCCGAGCGAGCGCGAGCGCCCACTGCCAGGCCAGCCGGTTCGGTGACCACGCGCCGTCCAGGTCGAGCTTGACGATCGCCCACTGTTGGCTTGCGAGCTGGCGCAGCGCTGCGTTCAGGATCCCGGTCTTCCCCAGCTCGGCCTCGCCGACGAGCCCCGTGAAGGACTGCTCGGCGATCGTCGTGGTGACCTGGCGCAGCAGCGGCAGTCGCGCAACCTCGAGCGTGACCGTGCTCCGATCGGGCTGGGGTGCGGCGAGGGCTTCGGTGGAGGTGCTGCTCATGCTGGCAGGTCCCAAGAGGGGTGGCGGCATGCGTCGAGGACGGCCTGATCGACGGTGGCCATAGTAACCTGGTCCTCCTCGAGCCAGTCGAGCGTGTGCTGGCAGATCAACATCGTCGGCAGCGGCAGCCCGTGGCTGTAGTAAAGGATTCGCGAACGCGAACACCTGATTTGTGCCGAGATCTTGCGGATTGCTTCCGTGTCGATGGTGATTCCGGCCTGGGCGTAGCGGTCCTCCAGCCCAATCACCCACTCCTCCCGACTGATCGCTGGCAAGGAGCGGCGGATCCCCAACCCGTGCAACGGCGACTCGGGAGTGTCGAAGAGCGCAGCTATGGTGTGCTTCTCGCTGCCGGAGAAGACGAAGGCCACCGTGGAGCCGACCCGCTTGATCGTTGCCGCAAGGCAGTGCTGCACCGCGTTGCTGTCCGGCCAGGCGGTGAGCTCCTGCACCTCATCGAGCGCGATGAGCGTCCGGACGCTGGTGGCGCGACCCCGCGTCAAGTGCCCTGAGCGTCTTGTCGAGGGTCGCGCCCTCTCGCGGGAGCAGAGCCTGGGTGATCGCCTCCACCACCGCGGCCTCGTCCTGCAGATCGAACACATCGCCCGCCTCGGCCAGGTCCTCACGGGCTGGCTGGCCGAGGCGCGCGAGCCAGCCCCGCTTGGCGAGCGCCGCGATCTTGAGTCCCGCTTTCTGCTTGCTTGCCTGAGTCAGCAGGACCTGGGCGAGCTTGCCCGAGCTGGTGATGCCGTCGCGCAGGTCAATCGAGAGGACCAGACGGCCGTCTTGCGGCTCGCGCAGGGCGCGGTTGACCATAGCGAGCAGAACGCTGGACCTGCCCAGGTGGCGGTCCTCGGCCAGGAGCTGGGTCTCGCCGCCGAGGGCGTGGGTGGTGATCTGCTCGATCACCCGGGAGCGACCGATCTGTAGATCCTCAGCGATCGCGCCGCTGGTGGGGAAGAGACCAACACGCAAGGGTCCTGATAGGGGCATAGAAAGCCCTATTATAGTGGCTTACAAGTACCTGTAGCGCTGGCGTTGATGATGGTATCGGTGCTGAAAAGAGGCAAGGATTCGCCCAGCGGGCCGGGCGCGTCGTGTCGAGCACGTGGTCGATCTCGGTCGCCGTCGAGCGCCGATGATGTCGGCTCCGGTTCGATCGCGGTCAGACCTGGCTCGGCAGCCGCAGCAGGGGGAGCGGACACAATTGTGCTGCCCTGGTGGACGCCCCCTTTTGCTACGTGATGGTGACTTGCTCGCCGGTCGCGCCGCACGCCTCCGACGCCGGGGCGTTGTTCGCGTCGCCGGAGTAGGCGGCGGTGAACCGGTAGGTTCCCGCCTTGGCGGGTCCGAACAGTCCGGAGCTGTAGCTCGCGTTCCGGTTGATCGTGACCGTGGCCGTGAATACGGGCGGGTGGGTGCAGCCGCTGTCGCCGGGGGCGTAGAGGTTGAACGTGATGCTCCCGGTCGGCTTCTCCGCGCCCGACAGCGCGGCGACGTCTTCCACCTTTCGCCCGAGCGGCACCGACCCGGACGCGGTGCTGTCGAGTGCTGGGGTGGCCTTGGTTACGGTCACGACCTCGCCGGTCGCGCCGCACCCCTCCGACGCGGCATTGTTGTTCAGATCGCCCGGGTATTCGGCGGTCCAGCGGTATGTTCCCGCTACCGTCAGCGTCGCCGAGCCGGACGGGTAGCTGCCATCGCCGCTGACCGGCACCCTGCTCGTGAACACCTGCGCGCCGGAGCAGGTGGTGTCGCCCGGCCCGTAGAGGCGGAACCTGATCCACCGCGACGGGGACAACCCGCCCGACAGGCTCGCGGTGTCGCTCACCTGCGCTCCCGCCGGAACCGTCCCGGACGCGGAGGTGGCGAGGCCGATGTTGAGGCGTGAGACGATGACCGTCCCGCCTTTCGCGCCGCACCCGCTCGACGCGGGATTGTTGCTCTGATCCCCCGAATAGGTGGCGGTCCACCGGTACGTCTCCCCGGTCGCCGGCGTGAACGACCCCGACCCGTAGCTCCCATCGCCGCTGACCGGCACCGTGCTCGTGAACACCGGCACGCTCGAACACGACGCGTCATTCGGCCCGTACAGCCGGAACGTGACCGACCCCGACGGCGCCTCCCCGCCCGACACGGTCGTGGTAGCGGAGACCTGACCGCCGAGCGGCACCCCGCCCGACGCGAGCGTCGACACCGACGGGGTCGATCCAGCCGAATAGATCTCCGCGAGCGGCTGCTCGTAACCTCCGGAGTTGAGCTGTGAGAGCCCGACCGCCTGGCACCAGCTCGCCGCCAGACACGACGTAGCGAACAGGTCGCTGGTGGCGTTGCTCGGCGCGGGCGTGCTCTGCGCCGACCAGGCCGTCCCGTCCCATCCCTCCGCCAGCGTCACCTCCGGCGTCGAGCCACTCGCCGGCGCGCCGACCGCAGTGCACACGCTCCCTGACGCGCAAGACACGCCGCCAAAGCCGTCATCCGCGGTGCCCGGGTTCGGGGTCGGCTCGATCGACCACGCCGACCCATCCCACGCCTCCACCAACGTCAGGCTGGCGTCCCCGCTAACCGTCTCGAGCCCTGCAGCCGTGCACGCGCTCGCCGCCACGCACGACACCGACTTCAGGCTGCTCTCGTTCGTGCCGCTCGGTACCGCCGCCGACTCGATCGACCACGCCGACCCGTCCCACCGCTCCATCAACGGCAAAGTCTCGCCTGGCACATTGACCACCCCGACGGCGGTGCAGTCGCCCGCCGCCGTGCACGACACGCCGAACAGCCGCGCAAACGAGGTTCCCGCCGGCTCGGGCACCGGCACCACTGACCACGACGACCCGTCCCACTGCTCTGCGAGCCCGGCGAAAGATCCGTCGTTGGAGTCGCCGATCGCCATGCACGCACTCGCCGACACGCACGACACACTGTCGAGCTCGGCGTCCGGACCGCCGGGCCCTGGAGACGGGGACGGCACGATCACCCAGTCCGATCCATCCCACATCTCCGCCAGCGTCGAGGGCACATTCGAGCCGACCGGGTCATACCCACCTACCGCCATGCACCACGCAGCCGACACGCACGACACCCCCAACAGCCCGGTCACGCCGCCATTGCCGAACGCCGGCGTGCTCTGCACCGACCAGCCCGTCCCGTCCCAGCCCTCCGCGAGCGGGAACTGGTCGCCGCTTGAAGCGTACGACGTGCCGACCGCGGTGCACACACTCGTCGCCGTGCACGACACGCCCTGCAGAAGCGCCCCCGCCATCCCCGCCGGCACCGGGACCGCGGACAGCGACCACGTCGACGCGGCAGCGGGATCCGCCGGCCAGAGGACCACCACGCTAAGCGCTACCAGGCTGGTCATCCAACGCCGCCACCGGCGAGCGCTTCGTCTGCTCCCTCGCATGAACCCACATTCTCGGACCCATGTCCAGCCGGGGCCGCGGGCATAGAACATCTGTCGAACCCGCTGGCGCTCGCCCGCGCTCTGGCGGTACGGTCAGCTAACTCGAAGGAGGAAGCAGATGACCGATTGGCCGCTCATCCCGCAGGCGCCGACCAGCACCACTGGCGATAGACGACGGGTGGCTTCAGCCCGTCATCGGGACCGCGACTAGCGGCAACATCACGCTCACGCTGCCGACGTCCACCACTAGTTCGTTGCTGGTGGGCGTCAAGACCGTCGCCAACACAGCCCCGACAGGTAACCCGGCCAGGCTCAACGCCATCGCGCTTCAGTGCGCCATCGGTGATGCTTTCAATTACCCCGGTGAAGCAAACACACTTGATCTGTCCGGTGTCGGTCAGGCGGTGCTGCTCCAGTACGACAACGTCCTTAGCGTGTGGTACGTGGTGTCGGCAAATCTGGATCGTGGTGTCACCGCCGCGGGCATCGGGCCTGTCGTCGCCCAAGGGCAGACGATCACTCAGGGGCAGACGGTCAATACGGGCGCGTTTCTTCAGTCGAGCACTGGGCAGGATCCGAGCCTAACTGTGAAGTTCAACGAATTTCTGGAGAACGGGAGCGCCGTTGCTTGGGGGGTCGCCAACAACTTTGACGCGGCGCTGGCGACAACCCTCTCAACGGGCGCGGCGATCACGAGCCTGCCGACGTTGCCTTTGCCTCTGCCGATCGGGAGTGGCGTGGTGCTCACGCTCAATGACGGCGCCGGTCACACGCAGACTTGGACGACCACGGCTGCGGTCGCGGCTGGCGCGACGTCCATCCCTGTGTCGTCTCAGACCCCGAGCTATGCCTTCCCGGGGACTACGACGACGATCTACTTCTCGTTGTCGTCGGCGACGTCGACGTTTCAGCTGATGTCCGCGGTGTACAACACGGGTACGCGATCTACGGTTGCGGTCGCGGGGTTCGCGATCGGCGCGAACGTCTGGGGCGCGAACTTCGTCACGAACGTCCAGGCGGGAAACGGTGGTGGCCCGAGTCCCAGCGGGAAAGGGGTCGAGATCGATTTCGGCATCGTGGCGGCGAACACGGGCACGTGCTTGGGTCTTCACCTCGCGGCCAGCGGCGCCTCGGGCAACGCGGCGCAGTTCATCAACATGAACACGGAAGGCCTCGGGGTCCCGGGCCCGGCGTATGGGATCACGACCGGTGTGCTCTTGCCGACCACGATTACGACGACCGGGTCGGCGCAGACGCCGGACGTGTCGGGCGAGCTGGTCGCGAGCGCGACGATCCCGCTCACCCCAGGCTGGAGCACGACAGTTGCGCTTGCCTCTAACGGCTTGGACGTGTCCACCTTCGTGGGCTCGCAAACCCTGTTCGTCAATGGCGTGCCATCAAACGCCTCGGTGTCGGGAGGGTTGTTCGCAGTTGCGACTTCGAGCGGGATGGCGACGCTCTCGTACACGGGCATCGGCTCGGGCTCGCTGACTGGTGTGAGTCGCGTCTTTGGTTCGGGAACCCTTTCGACAGGAGGGGCTGTGAGTGGGGGTGGCTGGGGGTATCCGGGCATCCCGCTCGTCGACGCCGGCCATCCCGGTATGTTCGCGTACGCGGGAAACTACCATGAGTTCACGGGCCTCACTGCCACGAGCTTCACGAATGACACGCTGACGGGCGTTAGTCTGTTCGCTGGGGAGAGCATCAGCGTGCCGGCGAGCGCAAGTGTGGTCATCGGCACTCAGCCGTTCGGCGCGGTGCAGGGCGTGTCAAACCTAACGAGCTCGTTTCTCCGCGTGATGAACGCTGCCACGATGGCAAGCGGCCTCGACCTATCGCACGGCATCTTCACCAATGAGGCGATCGCGGTTCCGGTCAACTCGACCGTCAGCGGGAACGGGCTGCTGGTGCAGGCGGCGGGTGGCGGGCTCTCTCCCGGCGCTGGCGTGGTGTTCAACTCTGCCGACGCGCTTTCGACCGCGTCGTACGGGATCAGGGTCATCGGCGTCATCTCGTTGCCTGCTGGCGTCACAGCCGCCCAGTCAACGGGCGGTTCGTTCGCGTCTGGCACCACGCGGTATTGGGTGATCACTGCGCTCAACAGCCACGGGCAGACGTCGGGCTCGGCTGAGGTCAGCGTGACGTTTTCCGCGAGTGGCAGTTCGTGCGTGCTGAATTGGACCGCGGTCAACGGAGCCACGGGCTACAAGCTCTACCGCGCCACGACAAGCGGCGGGGAGTCCGTGAGCCCTTCCTTGGTCGCGACCATCTCTAGCGGGTTGACGACCACGTCCACCGATACCGGCGCCGCCACGACCACCGGCTCGGTCCCGCCGACGAACGCTGCCTATCAGCAGTTCGTCGACAGCACCGGGTACGTGTTCTATGTCGACGGCGGCCAGTACCAGACGGGTCTAGCGATGGAGGGCGCGAGCTTCACCGGCCAGGCGATCGCCATCCCGGTCAACTCGCAGACTGCCGGCGATGGACTGGTCGTGCTCGCCACCGGTGGTGGCTTCGACGACCGGGGGGTCAGGCGTGTTCTTCAGCTCCAACGATCTGTCGACCGTCACCTACGGGGTGCGCTTCCACGCAGCTAGCGGCGAGCAGTTCGTTGACGGCACCGGGTACCTGTTCTACGCCGACGGGGGCACCTACGCGAAAGGGATCGCGCTCGCCAACGCGAGCTTCAGCGACAGCGCGATAGACCTTGGCAACAACAACATCCGCATCGGCACCGGCGCCGGCGCGATGATCGGCCTCGCCCCCGCTGAGAAGATCGGCTTTTGGGGCAACACTCCGATTATCCGGCCGTCGGCTGTCGGCACGAACGTCGGCTACGCCGCCGGTACCCACAGCACAACGTTCCACTCCGACGACACATACAGCGGCGACGTCGGCTCGACCGGGTACACGATCAACGGGATCGTCGCTGCGTTGAAGAACATGGGGCTACTTACGCAATGACCGCCAACAACACGCAAGCTGTCGACAGCGAGACCGCGAGCCGGCTGACCGCCGCCGATCTCGAGCGCCACCAGCGAATGCTCCGATATGCGGATCAGGCGCAACAGCTACAACCGCAGATCGATCAGCGCGCGGCCCGCCAGCAGGAGCTGCTTGCCGCGGTCAAAGTCTGGTGCGAGGAGCTACACGAGCGCTACGCACTAGCCACCGACGGCAGCGAGAACATCGCGCCCGACGGCACCATCACAAGAAGGCATTGAGCCATAGCAATGACGTCCTGAGTAAGTTGCGCGACCCACTAGTTATCCCGCGGGGAGAGACGGCGTCACACAGGGTTCGTGACCTGCCCGACGAACAGGATCGCGCCGCTCGCGTCGTCGCGGAGGAAGAGCAGGAAGGGGTGGTCGAGGGTGAGGCGGGTGGCCGGCGCTACCGGGATCGCCGTCGGCTCGACGGCGATCCCGGTGGCGGCGGCGGCGATCGTTCCCTGCTCGTCCACGCGCAGGTTGGCGGCGTGCTGTACCGCTGAGATCTTGAGGGCGGTCTGGGATGTGATCCCTGAGAAGTCCGCGGCGTCGCTGAAGGCGATCGGCATCCCGAGCTCGGAGAGCACCGGCACGAGGCCGGTGTCGAAGCTGAGATGGAACTTCGGCATCTGGAGCGCGACCCGCGTCGGGCGCAGCGCCCGATCGACCCGCGCCACCGATGCGGTGCCGAGGCTCTGCTCGAATCGCGCGAGCGTGCCCGGCGCCGGCATCACCACGAGCATCGACAGGCTCGAATGCGCGTACGGGAGATCGATCGCCTGATAGCCGTTGCCGCGCGTGTAGGAGAGCTCGACCGGGGCCTGGGCCATGAACGGCGCCTGGACCGTCGCTCCGGCGCCCGTGTAGAACGGCCCCGGGGCGGTCTCTGAGGAGACGAACGGATTCGCCCAGCGGGCCGCGAGGTGAATTGCGTTGGCGAGCACCAGGGCCGTCTGGCTGGTGATCGTGTCGGCGGGGAAGAGGTTCGTGATCAGGTGGGCGGTGCGAGCGGCGACCCACGCGTTGATGCTCTGACGTGCGGCGTCCGGCGCGGCGCGGAAATCGACGCCGCGTGGCGGCGCGCCGAAGCGCGAGGAGAGGGTCTGGGTGAACGGCTTTCTGAGCGCCAGCCCCGACTGCACCCAGAGGCCGTTGGCAAGCTCTATCCGGGGGCCACCCGGCGATCGCGACGCCGCGCTCAGGCGGTCCTCGACCGCCGCCAGGCCCGCGGCGACGGCGGCCGGGCGGGTCGTGTCGAGCACGTGGTCGATCTCGGTCGCGGTCGAGCCCGCGGCGCCGGCGCCGACCATCGACAGCGCCGTCTCGATGCTGTAAGGGGAGAAGACCACGTTGCCGCCACCGCTGCCGAGCCGCTGGAGCAGGGAAATCGCGAGCCCATCGTCGGCGTGCACGGCCTCGGGGATGTCCCTCCTGACGCCGACCGGGGCCGGCCGCGGCCTGGGCGAGGCGCTGCCGCAGCCCGCAAGGAAAGCGAACAGGGTGACGAGCGCGACCGCGAGCGAGGTTCGGCGGCGGCGCGGGGCTGGGGTTCGGCGGCCGTGGGTCACTCGGGTGGGATCACATTGAGGGCGTGGGCGAGCATCGGACGGCCGTCGATCTCGTAGCGGACGTCGATCTCGTCGTTCTGCTTATAGGTGCCGATTCCCCAGATTCCCAGAAACCACCGGCCGGCGCCGATCTTCGATTGCTTGAGCTCGCGCGAGAACACGAGCTCGCCGCCCGCGACCCGGTAATCGCTGCCGAGCTCCTGCTTGACGCCGTTGACATAGACCTCGAACGGCGGCCGGACGCCCGGCGGGAGCTTGATGCGCCAGTGTTGCATCAGGTGATTATCGTCGCGCCGAGTCGGAGGCGACCCGGGAGAGGACGGCAAGGTCGATCCGCGCTCCGCCCCGGACAGTGTGTGAACGCAGAGTCCCTTCGCGGGCAAACCCCGCGGCGAGCGCGGCGCGGATCGCCGGCTCGTTGTCGGGAGGGGCCAGGAGTTGCACGCGCTCGAGGCTGCAGGCATCGATTAACCACGCGGCTCCGAGGGCGAGCGCGTGGCTGCCGACCCCGCGCCCGCGAGCGTCCGGCGCAACCCAGATGCCGAGGTCCGCGTGTGCGTGCTCCCAGTCGAACCGGTCGGCGCGGACCTGGCCGCGGCATTCGTCCGCGCCGGGCTCGACGATCGTCAGGCTGACGGCCGCGCCGGCGGCGCGACTCGCCGGCGCCTCCTCGATCTCACGACCGAGCTGGGCGCCGCTGGGCGGATGCTCGAGGCCGAGCGACGCCGCGAGCCGAGGGTCGTCCTGGTGCGCGATCAGGATCTCAGGTATGTCCCGCTCCGCGGACAGCCGCAGGCTGACGTGCCCGTCGGACAGCGGTTCGGTCGGTTCCGGGATCGCGGGCATGTCGGAGGCCCACGGTACCGTTGCGCGCCATGGATGAAATCGCCACCGATCCGATCAGCTACCGGATCCGCCGCTCCGAACGCGCGCGCCGGGTCCGGGTCACGATCGACCCGGCCCGCGGCGTCGAGGTCGTGCTCCCGCGCCGCGCCGCCGAGCGCGAGGCTGCCGCGGCCGTGCGGGAGCTTCGCCCATGGATCGAGCGCCGCTTCGCCGAGCTCGAGCGCACGCGCCAAGCGGTCGCCGCCCGAGGCGCAACCGTCCCCTACCTCGGCCGGTCCCTGACGCTAGTCCCCGAGCCAAACCGGACCCGAGTCCATCGCCGCGCCGACGACCTCTTAGTGCCGAACAACGACCACCGCCCAGCCCTCGAACGCTGGTACCGCCGAGCCGCAAGAACCGAGATCACCCCTCGCCTCGACCAAGCCACCACCCAAGCCGGGACCAAATACACCGCCCTCACCATCCGCGGCCAGAAAACCCGCTGGGCAAGCTGCTCCCGCTCCGGAGCGATGAGCTTCAACTGGCGCCTCCTCCTAGCCCCCGAACCGATCCTCGACTACGTAGTCTGGCACGAGGTCTGCCACCTGGAGATCATGGACCACAGCCCAAATTTCTGGGGGCTTTTAAACAGTCGTTGTCCCGACTACCGCGACCACCAGCGCTGGCTAAGGCGAAACGGCACCACGCTGGTCCTGTAGCCGTTGCCGTTAGCGCGAGGAGGGGGCGGCTCGCGCGTCCGGATCGCGCCAGTTGTATGCCGTTAAAACTCCCGGACCCCACGTGGTCGATCGGCATGCGTCTGGCGCGAGACGGGGCGCGCGGAGCAGCCACACCCACGCTTGCATCGAACGGATAACGGCCATACCATTTAACCAACGGTGCCCCCCTTGACCATCGATGAGCTCAAGAACGCGGCAAAGGACGGGACGATCGACACAGTCCTGCTGGCGATCACCGACATGCAGGGTCGCCTCCAGGGTAAGCGCCTGACGGCCGGTCACTTCATCGACGAGGTGCTGCCGCACGGAGCCGAGGGGTGCAACTACCTGCTCGCCGTCGACGTCGAGATGAACACCGTCGGCGGCTACGCGATGTCGTCGTGGGAGCGCGGCTACGGCGACTTCCAGATGCTCCCCGACGTCGACACGTTGCGGCGGATCCCGTGGCATGAGGCAACCGCGCTCTGCCTAGCCGACGTTGCGTGGGCAGACGGCTCGGACGTGGTCGCCTCTCCGCGCCAGATCCTCCGCCGCCAGCTCGCCCGTCTGGCCGAGCGGGGCTGGACGGCGAACGCCGCCACCGAGCTCGAGTTCATCGTCTTCCGTGACAGCTACGAGGACGCCGGGCAGAAGGGCTATCGCGACCTCCAGCCCGCCAACGCATACAACGTCGACTACTCACTGCTCGGGACCGCTCGCGTCGAGCCGCTGATCCGCCGCATCCGCAACGGCATGGCCGGCGCCGGCCTGGTCGTCGAGAACTCCAAGGGCGAGTGCAACCTCGGGCAGCACGAGGTCAACTTCCGCTACGCCGACGCGCTGAGGACAGCGGACGAGCACGTGATCTACAAGACCGGTGCCAAGGAGATCGCCGCACAGGAGGGAATGGCGATCACGTTCATGGCGAAGTACAACGAGCGCGAGGGTAACTCCTGCCACGTGCATCTCTCACTCGCGAACGCCGATGGCGAGAACGTGTTCGCACGCGAGCGTGAGGTGTTCGAGCGATTCCTCGCCGGCCAGCTCGCCTGCCTGCGCGAGCTGACGCTGCTCTACGCGCCCAATGTCAACTCATACAAGCGCTTCCAGCCCGGGTCATTCGCCCCCACCGCGGTCGCCTGGGGACACGACAATCGCACCTGCTCGCTCCGCGTGGTCGGCCACGGCGAGGGCCTGCGGCTCGAGAATCGCCTCGCCGGAGCGGACGTGAATCCATACCTCGCGCTGAGCGCGATGATTGCCGCCGGCCTCCACGGCGTCGAGCAGCAGCTCGAGCTCGAGCCGCCGCACGAAGGTAACGCGTACGTCTCCGACAAGCCCCACGTCGCGAGCACTCTGGCCGCGGCGCGGGACCTGTTCGCCGCATCCGAGGTCGCCGCCGCCGCCTTCGGTGCCGAAGTCGTCGAGCACTACCTGAACAACGCAGACGTCGAGCTGCGCGCGTTCGAGGCCGCCGTCACCGACTGGGAACGCGTCCGGGGGTTCGAGCGGCTTTGACCCTCGCGGTGATCGAGCCCGCGACCGAGCGGGTGCTCGCCGAGCTGCCCCGGGCCGGGGCGGAGGAGGCCGACGCGGCGGTGGCGCGCGCGAAGGCGGCCTTTCCCGCCTGGCGCGCGGTCTCGCCGCGCGACCGCAGTCAGATCCTGCGCCGGCTCGCCGACGCGCTGGCGGACCGCCGACAGGAGCTGGCGCTGCTCGAGGCGCGGAATGCCGGCAAGCCGATCGGCGACGCGCGCGGCGAGATGGCGATGGTGGTGGAGACGTTCCGGTACTACGCCGGCGCGCCGGAGCGCGTGCTGGGAGACACGATCCCCGTGGCCGGCGGCGTCGATATGACCTTCCGCGAGCCGCTGGGGGTGATCGCCCTGATCGTGCCATGGAACTTTCCGCTGACGATCGCTGCCTGGAAGCTCGGCCCGGCACTCGCCGCGGGCAACACCGTCGTACTCAAGCCCGCCGAGCTGACGCCGCTGACCGCGCTCGAGCTTGAGCGGATCGCCCTCGAAGCCGGGATCCCCGAGGGCGTGCTCAATGTGGTCGTCGGACCCGGACGCATCGTCGGCGAACGCCTGACCCGGCATCCCGACGTCGCCAAGGTGGCCTTCACCGGCTCGACCGAAGTCGGCCGGCGCATCGCCGAGGTGGCTGCGGGGACGATCAAGCGCGTGACGCTCGAGCTCGGCGGCAAGTCCGCGAACATCGTGTTCGCGGACGCCGACATCGAGCGCGCCGCCGCCGCCGCGCCGATGTCGGTGTTCGCCAACGCCGGTCAGGACTGCTGCGCCCGGTCACGGATCCTCGTCGAGCGCTCGGTGCTGGGTACCTTCATGTCCGAGCTCGAGCGTCATGTGCTGGCGCTGCGCGTCGGCGATCCGCTCGACGAGAGCACCGAGATCGGGCCGCTGATCTCGAGCAGCCATCGCAACAGCGTGGCATCGTTCCTCTCGGACGGCGCGCCCGTCGCGATCCGGGGCAGCGCCCCGGAAGGTCCCGGCTACTGGTTCGCGCCAACGGTCCTCGGTCCGCTCGACAATCACGCCCGCGCCGCCCAGGAGGAGATCTTCGGGCCGATCGCCAGTGTGATCCCGTTCGCCGGCGAGGACGAGGCGATCAGGCTCGCCAACGACACGATCTATGGCCTGTCGGGCTCGATCTGGACGCGCGACGGGGCGCGGGCGCTCCGCGTCGCTCGCGCCCTCGACACCGGCGTGCTGTCGATCAACTCGAACACCTCGGTCCGCGTGGCGACGCCGTTCGGCGGCTTCAAGCAGTCCGGCGTCGGACGCGAGCTCGGCCCCCACGCGCTCGATCACTACACCGAGGTCAAGAACGTCTACTACGCGACGGACGCGCGGTGATGGCCGGCCGGCTCGAAGACAAGGTCTGCGTGATCACCGGCGCCGCCGGCGGTATCGGCGCCGCCAGCGCGGAGCTGTTCATGGACGAGGGGGCGACTGTCGCGGGCGTCGACCTCGTAGCAGGCGCGCCGGGGCAACTCTCGCTCCAGGTCGACGTGACCGACGACGGCGCGGTCCGCGAGCTGTACGAGCAGGTCGCCGAGCGGTTCGGGCGGATCGATGTCCTCTTCAACAACGCGGGTATCTCGCCGCCGCATGACGCGTCGGTGCTCGACACCGGGCTCGACGTCTGGCAGCGCGTCCAGGACGTCAACACAACGAGCGTCTTCCTCTGTTGCCGGCACGGGCTTCCGCATCTGCTCGCCGCCGGCGGCGGGTCGGTCATCAACACCGCCTCCTTCGTCGCCGTGATGGGCGCGGCGACCTCGCAGATCTCCTACACGGCATCGAAGGGCGCCGTCCTCGCGCTTTCGCGCGAGCTCGGCGTCGAGTTCGCCCGTCGCGGCGTGCGTGTCAACGCTCTCTGTCCGGGTCCCGTGAACACCCCGCTGCTCCAGGAGCTGTTCGCCAAGGATCCCGAGAAGGCCGCGCGCCGCCTGGTCCACGTGCCCGTGGGCCGCTTCGCCGAGGCACGCGAGATCGCCAATGCCGCCCTGTTCTTGGCCAGCGACGAGTCCTCCTACGTGAACGCGACGACGTTCCTCGTCGACGGTGGCCTCTCGGGCGCTTACACAACGCCGCTGTGAGGCGGGCGGCGGGCTACGCCAGGTTGGGCTCGTCGACCGTCCGCACCGGGCCCTTGAAGTGGTGCTTGGCGTAGACCTGCCAGTAGAGCTCCACCGCCAGGAAGACGACCAGCATCACCAGCGGCGCGTAGTTGAACGCCGACCAGCTGAAGCCACTGTTCCACGGAACCGCCGTGGGGGTGAACGGCAGGATGAAGATGATGCAACAGATCCCAACCCAGACGATCGCGATCAGGTTGACCCACTTGTACTTCGCCCCGAGGGTCCACGATCCGGGCTGGAAGCGGTCGCCCATGCGCCAGCGCAGGAAGACGGGGATCGTGTACGCGATGTAAAGCGCGATCGTGGTGATCGCCGTGACCGCCAGGAAGGCCACGGGCGTGCCGATGTGGTTGCCTTTGATCGCCGGAATGGTGATCACCAGCGCGAACACGGTGATGAACAGGACCGACCACGTCGGCACCCGTTCGGCGTTGAGCTTGCGCCAAAGGCCGTGGCCGGGCACCGCACCGTCACGGGAGAACGCGTAGTTCATCCGCGAGGAGGCGGTGACGCATCCCATCCCGCAGAAGAACTGGCCGATCGTGGAGATCAGAAGCACCGCCTTGGCGGCGGAAGAGGTGAGCGCGGTGATCAGCACCGACTGGGCGGTCCCGCCCGCCTTGTTGATGGCGCCCACATGCACGGCTGCGAACACGATCGCCAGCAGCACGATCCAGCCGACCAGGGCGGAGAAGAAGATCGACCGCCACAGGCCCTTGGCCGCGGCCTGCGAGGCGTTCGCCGTCTCCTCGGACAGGTGCGCCGACGCGTCGTAGCCCGTGAACGTGTACATCACGAGCAGGAACCCGATCGGGAGGATGTACCACCAGTACATGCTGTGGCTGAAGGTCGAGTTGTTGATCCGGTGGCCGAACACGAAGGCGAGGCTCTGATGGTGGGAGGGGACGGCGATCAGGATCACCACGATCACCGCGACGCCGAGCACGTGCCACCAGACCGAGACCTGGTTGAACAGCGACACGAGCTGCGAGGAGAAGACGTTCAGCAGGCCGTGCAGCAGTAGGATCACCACGAACAGGGCGAACGTGTGGGAGAGGATGTCCTGGGGGTTGGTCGTCCCGAAGTTGAGGATGAAGTGCAGGTTGTAGAGGCCGAGCGTGGCATTCATGAACGTCGCGCAGGCGTAGTCGACCGATGCGACGATCGCCACCAGGCCGAGCAGGTTGAACCACCCCGTGAACCACGCCCAGCGCACGCCGCCGAGCCTGTATGCCCAGTAGTAGATCCCGCCCGCGGTCGGGTAGGCGGAGGCGAGCTCGGCCATCGAGAAGCCGACCATCAGCACTAGCAGGCTGATCACCGGCCATCCGATCGAGATCGCGACCGGACCACCGTTGTTCCACGCCTGCGAGAAGGTGGTGAACGGCCCCGCGAGGACCGAGATGATCGTGAACGAGATCGCGAAGTTCGCGAACGAGCTCCAGCCGCGCTTCAGCTCCTGCTTGTAGCCGAGATCGGCGAGCGTGCGCTCGTCGTCTGACAAGGGCAATGCGGCGGTTGTCTGTGCCATGTTCGTCCCCGGTGTAGTTGACGTGGTCCTCCGCGGCGCCATTTATATAAATGGTCTGGTCTAATGTCAAATGGGTGGGAGTTAGCCCAGGAACCCCCGGATCAGGTTGGCCGTTGCGTCGACGTGCACCTCCATCAGCTGGCGGGCGCGCGCCGGCCGGCCGTGCTGGATCGCGCGGACGATCGCGATGTGCTGTTGATCGGAGTGCTTCAGCGACGCCTCGACGATTGGGAATGCCCCGAGCAGGTCGCTGAGCTGAGTCTGCACCCGGGCGATCGTTTCGACCAGTGACGGCGACCCGGTGAGCTCGGCGATCGCGAGATGAAGCCGCAGGTCGCGTCCGCGATAGTCGGCCTTGGCCGCGCCGGCCGCGTCCTCGACGAGCGCGCTCAGGTGGTCGGTGTCGAGATCGCTCGCGCGCTCGGCGGCGAGCTGCGCAGCCGAGGGCTCGACCGCGCGGCGGAACTGGAGCCGGTCGACCAGGTCATCTCCCATTTCGCGGATCGCCCGCTTGGCGGTGCGGGCTGACGCCGACGTGCCGTTGCGCTGGGTGACATAGGCGCCACCGTTACGGCCCCGGCGCGACTCGATGTAGCCGCCCTGCTCGAGCGCCCTGAGCGCTTCGCGGAGGGTGACGCGGCTGATCCCGAGCTGTGGCGCGAGCTGGCGCTCGGGAGGGAAGCGCTCTCCGGGTGCGACGACTCCGAGCTTGATCGCGTGGGCAAGACGCTCGACGGTCTCCTCGAAGGTGTTCCGGGCCGCGACCGGACGAAAGATCAGCTTGTCGAGCTCGGGTGCGCGCGCCGGAGCCATCGTCGCGAGCCTACCACTGGAATCGGGTGCGCCCAGGGTGCCCTCAGCCGGACTGGGCGCTCGACTCGAGCGCGCGGCGAAGCGCGCGGTACGTCGTGTCGCCCTTGCGCTCTGAGATCACGTCGCGCTTGACGTGACCGAGGTAGGCCTCGGTCGAGCCGTCGCCGCGAACGTCGATGCCGGCCCGGACCCGCGGCATCAGCCGCTCTGGCCCGGACAGCTCGATCCGCGCGACGACCTGCTCGGCGGGCTCGAAGCGCCGGAACCTGAGATCGACGGCCTTTCCGGTGGCGTCGTGCGCCAGATCCTTGGACCGCGCCTCGAGCGCGTCCAGAGCATCCTCGAGCCGGTCGTATTGCGAGCGTTCGACCTTCGGACCGGCACGAACTGTGAGCTTCCACGCCACCTGCGCGCAGCTCGCTACCGGGGCCGCTAGCTGCGCTCGCCCATCGGGACGTAGTCGAGCCCGCGTGCGCCGGTGTAGATCTGACGCGGCCGGGAGATCTTCTGCTCGGGGTCCTCGATCATCTCGAGCCACTGGGCGATCCAGCCGCTCGTGCGGCCGATCGCGAACAGGACCGGGAACATCTCCGCCTGGAGCCCGAGCGCCTCGTAGATCAGACCGGAATAGAAGTCCACGTTCGGGTAGAGCTTGCGTGAGACGAAGTACTCGTCCTCGAGCGCGATCTTCTCGAGCTCGACTGCGATGTCGAGCAGCGGGTTGCGCCCGGTGACCTCGAACACGTCCTCGCACGCCTTCTTGATGATCTTCGCCCGCGGGTCGAAGTTCTTGTACACCCGGTGGCCGAAGCCCATCAGGCGCTCGTCGCCCGCCTTCACGCCCTCGATGAAGCTGGGAATGTTCTCGACGCTGTCGATCCGCCGCAGCATTCGCAGGACTGCCTCGTTGGCGCCGCCGTGGAGCGGGCCGTAGAGCGCCGCGACTCCGGCCGCGACGGCCGAGTAGGGATCGACCTGTGAGGAGCCGACGCCACGCACCGCGCTGGTCGAGCAGTTCTGCTCGTGATCGGCATGGAGGATGAAGAGGACGTCGAGCGCGCGCTCGAGCCGCGGGTCGGGCCGGTACTTCAGCTCGGTCATCTTGTAGATCATCCCGAGGAAGTTGCCCGCGTAGGCGAGATCGTTATCCGGATACACATAGGGCATGCCGCGGTTGTGGCGGTAGGAGAACGCCGCCAGCGTCGGCATCTTGGCGATCAGCCGGATGATCTGGATGTAGCGGGCCTCGTGGTCCTTGATCGCGCTCGCCTCCGGGTAGAAGGTCGAGAGCGCCCCCACCGACGCCACGAGCATTCCCATCGGATGGGCGTCATAGCGGAAGCCCTGCATGAACCCCTTGATGTTCTCGTGCACGAACGTGTGGATCGTGATCTGGTGTGTCCACTCGTCGAGCTCGGCCTGCGTCGGCAGCGCGCCGTGGACCAGCAGATATGCGACCTCGAGGTAGGTCGACCGCTCCGCGAGCTGCTCGATCGGGTAGCCCCGGTACTCGAGGATCCCCTTGTCGCCGTCGATGTAGGTCACCGCTGAGCGGCACGAGGCGGTGTTCATGAAGGCCGGGTCGTACGTCATCAGCCCGAAGTCGTCCTCGCCCGTCTTGATCTTGCGTAGCTCGAGCGCTCGGATGGTCCCGTCCTCGATCGGGATCTCGTATTCCTTCCCGGTTCGATTGTCCGTTACGGTCAGGCTGTCGCGTGCCTCGGCGAGGGCGGTGCCGTCCGCTTGGGCGTCGGGCTGGACGTCGGTGCTCATCGGTCTCCTATCGGACGGTTCGATGCGGTCCCCCAAGGATAGGTGGGTCGACGCTGCCGGCACAGGGGGGGCACTCCACTGATTGTGGTCGGTCCTGCCCGAGGGCGCGTCGGGTGCGAACTCGGGCCGCTACGCCGTGGCGACCGCGGCCGTCATCGCCGCGACGACGAGCACGACGCTCAAAAGGATCACGAGCCGCGCGCCGGTGTCATTGCCGGGGAAGTCCGGGCGGCTGAGCCCGATCGCGGACAGGACCACCGCCCACACTGCGAGAGTGCCACCGGCGATGAAGAAAGGCACCTTCGAGGGCTCGGTCGCTGCCAGCAGGCTGAGCATGGGCGCGAGCCTATCCGATCACGCTGTCGGCGTGCAGTCGGCTACGCCGATTGCACTGGGACATCCGCTAACGGCGGAGTCCCGGGCGAAGCCACGCCGTTGGCGGGCGGAGGGGCCGTCTGGAAGCGGCTCTCGGTGGCGGCGATCTGTCCCTGGTAGTGGCTGCCCAGATCGGGGCTCCCATAGGGCCGCAGCGCGGGACGGTCAAGGGCCATGAACGAGAGCTGGGCGATCGGAAGCCCGGGGTAGAGCTTGATCGGGATGCGCGTGAGGTTGTTGAGCTCGAGCGTCAGCGTGCCCTTCCACCCCGGGTCGCAGAAGCCGGCTGTCGCGTGGACGATCAGCCCGAGCCGTCCCAAGCTGGATTTCCCCTCGATCCGCGCGACGATGTCATCAGGCAGCTCCACCCACTCGAGCGTCCGGCCGAGGCAGAACTCGCCGGGATGGATCACGAACGACTCATCGGCGGGGACGAGGACCTCCTCGGTCAGGTTCGCGGGCGGCCTGCGGAGGTCGATCGCCGACGCGCGATGATTGTGGAAGACCCGAAACGAGTCGCCGAGGCGGAGGTCGACGCTGGCGGGCTGGACGAGACTCGGATCCCACGGATCGATCCGGATCCGACCCTCCTCGACCAATCGCTGGATCGTGCCGTCGGATAAGACCGCTGCCACACCGCTCATGACCGCAGTGTCCCAGAACGTGCGGCTGCCACGCCCGGGACGTTCGGCGCCCAGAATCGCGACGCCGCCCCGGCGCTCGACCGAACTCCCAAGGGCCGAAGGCCCCGCTCAGTGCTCGAACGTGCGGGTGCGGGTGCGGGTGGTCCGCATCCGGGCCGGCGGTGGCGGCGCGATTCCTCCGTGAGGGCCCCGGCGGGGATGCCGCGGAAACGGCTTGCGCGGGTGGCGGGCGTGTGCCACGCGATCGCTGCCGCCGCCACCGCGCTCGTCGGGCGCCGGCGCAGGCTGCGGCGGATCCTTGACCGCCCACCACACGAGGTAGGCCAGTGCCGCGATCGGAATCTTCAACCCAACCATCAGCCAGACGAATGTCCAAGTCACCGCGCGCGATCTTAACGTGCATGGTGCCGAAAGTCACGTGGTCGGTCAGAACTTAGTCGGCCGGCCGGCCCCGCGGCCTGCCTTCGGTCGCGTCCGCGAGTTCGTCCCGGTCGGTGTGAAATCAGGTCGTTCACGTAGCTCCTGCGCTAGCAGGCTATCTTCCATTGAGAATGCCTACCTTTGCTGAGCTTGGCCTGGCCCCCGACATCCTCGAGGCGATCCGCGATGTCGGCTACGAAGCGCCCAGCCCGATCCAGGAGCAGGCGATACCGCCGCTGCTCGAAGGCTCGGACGTGATCGGCCAGGCTCAGACCGGCAGCGGCAAGACGGCAGCATTCGGACTGCCGATGCTCCAGTACGTCGATCCCACCGAGCACGAGGTCCAGGGGCTCGTCCTGACGCCGACGCGCGAGCTCTGCATCCAGGTCACCCAGGCGCTCCGCACCTATGGCAGCCGCAAGGGCGTCGACGTCGTCGCCGTCTTCGGTGGCGCGGCGATTCGGACGCAGCAGGCGCAACTGCGTGCCGGCGGGCACGTGGTGGTCGGCACCGTCGGGCGCGTGAAGGACCTGATCTCACGCCATTCGCTGATGCTGCACTCAACCCGCTTCGTGGTGCTCGACGAGGCGGACGAGATGCTCGACCTCGGGTTCCTCGAGGACGTCGAGCGGATCCTCGCGCTGACCCCGTCGAGTCGCCAGACGGCGCTGTTCTCGGCGACGATGCCCCCGGAGATTCGCCGGCTCGCCGACCAGTACCTGTACAACCCGATCACGATCAAGGTCAAGACGGCGACGCTGACCGTCGACACCGTCGAGCAGTTCGCGCTGGAGGTCCCGGCTCGCGAGAAGGCCGGCATGCTGGTCAATGTGCTCGAGGCGGAGCGCCCGGACCAGGCGCTCGTGTTCGTGCGCACGAAGATCCGCTGCGATCAGCTCTTTCGAACGCTGCGCGATCAGGGCATGAATGTGAAGGCGATCCACGGGGACATGACCCAGGGAGCCCGCGACGGGGTGATGATCTCGTTCAAGGAGGGACGCCTGCCGCTACTGATAGCCACCGATGTCGCGTCGCGCGGCCTCGACATCACTGGCGTGTCCCATGTCATCAACTTCGATGTCCCGATCTCGCCTGACGTGTATGTGCACCGGATCGGACGGACCGGCAGGGTAGGCCGAAGTGGGCGCGCGATCACGTTCTACGAGCCGCGCCAGCAGCGCGAGCTGGCCGCGATCGAGAATCACGCCGGAGTCAAGCTCTCGCCCTGGGTCAAGGACGCCCGCGTCGCGCCAACGCCCGCCAAGGCGCCGCCGCGTCGCCATTCCAAGCCCCAAGACCCTGTCAACGGTGACGGACCCCTGCGCAAGCTGATCGTGTCCGGTGGCCGTGCCGAGGGCATCGAGCCTTCCGACATCATCCACGCGATCACCTCGGCGACGGGACTCGAGGGCAAAGCCGTACGCAACATCCGCGTGCTCGAGCGCTTCGCCTTCGTCGAGGTCCCCGAGCGGGACGCCGACCGAGTGGTCGAACGGGTCAGCGGCACAGAGGTTCGCGGCCAGCCCTTGCGCCTCGAGCTCGCACGCACCTGACACCGAGCGCGTCTTCGGCGCGACTTCCGGTGTGAGACGGTGTTTCGACGGGCAGGATGGGCCGGGAAACCAAACAAATGGAGGCTTTATGCATCTTCGACGTCCCTCAGCATCGATGGTCGTCTCGCTCATTGCCCTGTTCGCCTCGCTTGGCGGGGTTGGCTACGCCGCATCTCAGCTCCCGAACGGAAGCGTCGGCAGCGCCCAGCTCCAGACCTTCGCGGTGACAAACCACAAGCTTGGCACGGGCTCCGTCGGCAACCACAAGATTGAGAACGGCGCCATCGGCCCGCGGAAGATGGAGAACGGCGCGATCGGAGCGGCCCAGATCAACTCGGCCGAGGTCCAGGAGCGGGTCGGCGGCACGTGTTCGTCGGGTGCCGTCACATCGGTCACCGATACGGGCGCGGTCACGTGCGCCTCGGCTCCGTCGCAGGAGTACGACGTTACCTCCGCCGCGCCGGTGACCGTGCCGGCGACGAGCACTACGCCCACGCCGATCGCAAGCGAGTCGGTCCCGAGTGGCTCCTCGTACATCGCGTTCGCCAATCCCTACGTCCAGGTCACCGGCACGCCGATCGATAAGCACGTCACGGTGCAATGCACGCTGACCGTGGGCACGAGCATGACGGCGACGCAGAGCCGGTCCGTGACCGTCGACACCCCCGCCAGCGGGGACAACGAGACGACATCGATCCCACTCGTGGTGACGGCGCCGTCGAGCACCACCAGCAGCACCGCCAGCGTCACATGCGCGCAGACGACGACCAACACCACCAGCCCGACGGTCGCGGTCTCGAGCGATATCAACGTGCTCCAGACCGCCGCGAACACGACGGCGACCCCGACCATGTCGGCGGCTCGTCGGCGGTAGGCCGGCACGACGTCACGTCTCGCGCCAGGCGGTTCGCCTGGCGCGACGTCGCGTCTCGCGCCAGGGGCATGCCGTTCGAGGTGGTCGCAGCCTCGGAAGTTGGAACGGCATGCAACTGGCGCGAGCCGGACGCCTGCGCCGGCTCGCGAGCGCTAACGGCCGCGACCCGGAGCCCGTTCCGGCTCGGGTAGGCTGATGCGATGACTACAGCCAACATGAACACAACCCATGGCACGATTGCGCTCGAGCTGTTTGACGAGGACGCGCCCAAGACCGTCGCCAACTTCCGCAAGCTCGCGGCCGACGGCTTCTATGACGGGATCATCTTTCATCGGGTGATTCCCGACTTCATGATCCAGAGCGGCTGCCCGCAGGGAATCGGCACCGGCGGCCCCGGGTATCAGTTTGAGGATGAGTTCAACCAGCATCGGATCGAGCGGGGAGCGCTCGCGATGGCTAACGCGGGCCCGAACACCAATGGCTCCCAGTTCTTCATCGTCACCACCGACAGCGCCCCGTGGCTCAACGGCAAGCACACCGTGTTCGGACACGTAACGGGCGGCATGGACGCTGTCGATGCGATCGAGGGAACGCCGACCGGCGCGCAGGACCGCCCGATCGACCCACCGCAGATCGAGTCGATCGAGCTCGATCCGAAGGAGGCATGATGGCGAGCGTCGAGCAGCGCGTGCCGACCGACACGAATGGCGGCAACGGGCGTGCCGACACCATCCCGGTCGAGAATCCGGCGACCGGTGAGCTGATCACGACAGTTCCGAATCTCGCGCCCGGCGAGATCCAGGAGATGGCGGCACGGGCACGAGCCGCGCAGCCCGGCTGGGCGGCGCTCGGCTTCGAGGAGCGCGGGCGCGTCTTTCGCCGCGCGCAGAAGTGGATGCTCGACAATGCCGACCGGGTGATCGACGTCGTCGCCTCCGAGACCGGAAAGACGGTAGAGGACGTGCAGCTCGCCGACCTCGGGATCACGGTGGCGGCCCTCGGGTTCTGGCCCAAGCAGGGGCCGAAGTACCTCGCTGATGAGCGCGTCCCGTCGTGGAGCAACCCAACCACGCTCGGCAAGAAGCTCGTCGTCCGCTACGCCCCGGTCGGCGTGGTCGGCGTCATCGGCCCTTGGAACTTCCCGATCGCGAACTCCTTCGGCGACTGCATCCCGGCGCTGATCGCCGGCAACAGCGTCGTCTTGAAGCCGAGCGAGGTGACGCCGCTCAGCTCGCTACTGATCGACGAGATGCTCGGCCAGTGCGGGATCCCTGAGGGCGTCTTCCAGGTCGCCACCGGCGACGGCGCGACCGGCGCTGCGCTGATCGGCGAGGTCGACTGCCTGATGTTCACGGGCTCGACCGCCACCGGCAGGAAGGTGGCCAAGGAGGCGGCCGCGGCGCTGATCCCGTGCTATCTCGAGCTCGGCGGCAAGGACCCGATGATCGTCTGCGCCGACGCGAACATCGAGCGCGCCGCCAACGCCGCCTCCTTCTACTCGATGAACAACGCCGGCCAGGTGTGCATCTCGGTCGAGCGCGTGTACGTCGAGGCGCCGGTGTACGACGAATTCGTCGAGCGCGTCACAGACAACATCCGGGTCCTGCGTCAGGGCGGCCCCGGCGGCGGCCCCGGCACTGTCGACGTCGGCGCGGTGATCTTCCCACCGCAGATCGAGATCGTGGACGACCACGTCCGCGACGCCGTGCAGAAGGGGGCCAAGGTGCTGACCGGTGGCCACATCCGGCCCGGAGCCGGGCGCTTCTACGAGCCGACCGTGCTGGTCGACGTCGATCACTCGATGAAGTGCATGACCGAGGAGACGTTCGGCCCGACGATCCCGATCATGAAGGTCCCGAACATCGAAGAGG
>Ga0302326_10004516_pt1 | contig 32198 bp, 26 predicted proteins | sample Palsa_T0_3_FD_202264 | JGI IMG/M metagenome (GOLD analysis project Ga0302326, IMG submission 202264) | Peat permafrost microbial communities from Stordalen Mire near Abisko, Sweden - Palsa_T0_3 | ecosystem: Environmental > Terrestrial > Soil > Palsa > Peat permafrost | place: Sweden: Abisko...
CTACGCCAAGCGGACATCGCCGCGCTGGAGGAAGCGCGCGCCAAATGGCACGACGATTGGATTTCCGCGGGCACGGTGAAGTTTTTTCTCGACGGCGTAGTGGAAGCGCACAGCGCCGCGATGCTTGCGCCGTATAGCGACGATCCGCGTCAGTCCGGCACGATGTTCTGGGCGCCCGAAAAGTATAAGCAAGCGGTGCTGGAGCTCGATCGCCGCGGATTTCAGATTTTCACCCACGCCATTGGAGATCGCGCCGTTCGTCTGGCGCTCGATGCCTACGCCGCAGCGCACCTCGCCAACCACCATATGGATTCGCGCGACCGGGTGGAGCACGTCGAAACCATTGCCGCCGTGGACATACCCCGCTTTCATTCCCTGGGAGTGATCGCCAGCATGCAGCCACTTCACGCCGAGCCCGTTGCGGCGAATACTTTGGACGTTTGGAGCCGCAACGTGGGACCGCAGCGGGCAGAGCTTGGTTTCGCGTGGCATAGCATTGTGGCGGCAGGGGGGCGACTGGCGTTTGGAAGCGATTGGCCGGTGGTGACCATTCGTCCTTGGGATGGACTGCAAACCGCAGTGACCCGGCAAAACGAGAATGGTTACCCGCCCGGCGGCTGGATACCGCAAGAGAAGATCACTCTGCCGCAAGCCATCGCCGCGTATACAATCGGCGCAGCGTATGCCGGGAAACGCGAGGCGACCGAGGGTTCGTTCGACGTAGGCAAGGTCGCAGACCTAATCATCCTGGCGGACGACATCTTCAAAATGGATCCGCATCAGCTTCACAATACGAAAGTGGCGCTGACCATGGTTGGGGGGAAAGTGGTGTACACCGATCCGGCGTGGGAAGCGAGCAACCATGGCAGAAGCCAGGCCAAGGCTGGGGGCAAAGGGGAGGCGGCGAGACCATGAAATCCAACTTACTCGCGGCAATTTCCGTAGCGGTGGCGCTGGCGATTTTTGGGTGCCATGCGCAGGCGCCCACGCTCAGCTTATTGGTCTGGGAGGGCTACGCCGATCCGTCGTTCGTACACGAATTCGAAGAGTCGCATCACTGCAAGGTGAGCGCGGCGTATATGGGATCGAGCGACGAGCTGGTGGCGAAATTGCGCGGCGGCAGCGCGAGCAATTACGACGTGATCTCGCCGTCGAGCGACGTGGCCACGATGATCGCGAGTTCCGGTTTGGCGGCTTCCCTGGACGTTACCAAATTCCCTGCGTACCAGCAGCTCTCTCCCCGGTTGCGCGCGATGCCGCTGGTACGCGTCAATAACAACACCTACGGCGTGCCGTTCACTTGGGGACCGAATCCAATGATCTACGACACCACCGTTTTCACAACGCCGCCGGAAAGCTGGGCAGTCCTTTGGGACCCAAAATACAAGGGCAAGATCTCGGTGTGGGACGAGCTTTCCACGCTATATATGGCCGCGCAGTTGCTCGGCTACGACAAGCCCGATGCATCGCACCTCTATAACTTGAGCGACGATGAACTCGCCAAGGTGAAAGAAAAATTGCTGCAACTGAAACCCAATATCCGCAAAATATGGACCACCGGGGGCGAGCTCACCAATCTGTTTGAGAACCATGAGATCGTCGCCGCCATGGGATGGCCGCTGATGACCAACCAGCTCCGCTTCGCGCATTTCCCGGCTGGTGAAACCATTCCTCGCGAAAATACTACCGGATGGATCGATCACTTGATGATCACCGCCGCCAGCGAGAACCGCGAACTCGCTGAGCAATTTCTGGAATACATGATCGAAGCGAAAACGCAGAAGATGGTCGCTGACGTCACCGGATACGATCCGGCCAATCCGCAGAGCGCGCAGCTGATGCCGGACGAGCAGAAGAAGAACCTGCACCTCGATGATCCCGATGCCTACATGGCCCACATTTATTTCTGGGAACAGGTGCAGCGCCGCGCCAAATACACCGAAGTGTGGAACGAGGTGAAGGCCGCGCCGTGATCCCGCTCCTATCCATCCGTTCGCTGATCAAACGCTTCGGAGAGCGCGAAGTGCTGCGCGGTGTGTCGCTGGACGTCGCTTCCGGCGAATTCCTGACCATCCTCGGCGAAAGCGGATCGGGTAAAACCACGCTGCTGCGGATGATCGCCGGGTTCGAACAACCGGACAGCGGAGAAATCTGGATGGATAACGAGCGGCTCGAAGGATTGCCCGCTTATCAGCGTCCGGTGAATACCGTTTTTCAGAGTTATGCGCTGTTCCCGCATCTTTCAGTAAGGGAAAACGTTGCGTACGGCTTGCGGGCGCAACGGGCGCCGCGGGCGGAAATCTTCGGACGCGTGGAGCAGGCGCTGGCGATGGTCAAGATGTCTGAATTTGCGCGGCAAGCGCCGGCGCGATTGAGCGGCGGGCAGCAGCAACGGGTGGCCCTGGCACGCGCGCTGGTGAACCGGCCGAAGCTTCTGCTGCTGGATGAGCCCTTATCCGCGCTGGACGCGAATCTCCGGCGGCAAATGCAGGTGGAATTGAAGTCGCTGCAGCGCGAAGTGGGGATTACATTTCTCTTTGTCACCCACGATCAGGACGAAGCGATGGCGCTCTCGGACCGCGTCGCACTTCTGCGCGCCGGAGGACTGGAGCAGGTCGCCACGCCGCGCGAAATCTATAATCGTCCTGAGACCGCGTACGTCGCGCAATTTATCGGTCAGACGAATATTTTGCGCGCCGAAGTGAGCGGTGGTGTGGCGTGCGCCGGTACCATCGCGTGGCGCTGGGGCGGCTCGGCATACTCCAACGGTACGGCGCTGTTTTCCCTGCGTCCTGAGTCCATCCGGGTGGTTCCTCCGGCTGAAACCAGTTTGCCTTCTGAGGACACGGTGCGCTTTCGCGCGCGAGTGGTGACCCAGACGTTTGGCGGGGCCAGCGATTTTATGGAGATCGTGTGCCCGGACCGGCAGGCTCTCCGCGTCCGCGTCGCTAGCGGCAGTACGCTGGAGAGCGAGCAGCGGTTTGAGTTTGATATGCGCGACGCGATCGCCGTTCGCGCCACCGGCTCAGCGGCTGCATCCATAGGCGCGCCGTCCGTAGGTGCACCGTCCGTAGACGTACCGTCCGTAGGTGCACCGTCTGTAGACGTACCGTCCGTAGGCACACCGTCTGTAGACCTACCGTCCGTAGGCACACCGTCTGTAGACGCACCGTCCGTAGGCACACCGTCTGTAGACCTACCGTCCGTGGAAACACCCTCGGCAGAACCCACACCCGCTGATGCCGCGCCGGCTGGCGGCCCATCCGCCGAAGTTCCATCCGCTGGGGCCGCATCGACTGGCGAGGGACCAGCCCAGTGAGCATGTACACCCGCGAATACAAGACGGCGGTTGCGGTCCCGCCGCTGCTATGGGTTACCGTTTTCCTACTACTGCCCTACTCCATTCTCTTCTGCTATAGCTTCTGGACTGTTTCGCCGATGCAGGTGATCGTCCATTCCTGGACCTTCGACAACTACCGCGAGCTGGTGCGTAACCCCATTTACGCGCTGGTCCTCTTCCGCTCGATGCGCATCGCCGTCACGGTGACGCTGCTGGCGCTCGCCCTGGGCTATCCGCTGGCGTACTGCCTTTCGTTTTTCGCGACGAAGCGAAAAGACCTGCTGTATCAATTGGTGATCATTCCGCTGTGGGTGAGCTACCTGGTGCGCGGTTACGCCTGGAAAACGATCCTGGGCAGCGATGGTGTTCTAAACGGCTTCCTGCAGTATCTTCACTTGACGCACCATCCGATCGGATTTTTCCTCTACAGTCCGTTTGCGGTGATCCTGACGCTCACCCACATTTATACGCCGTTCACCTTCCTGCCGATTTACGCTTCGCTCGAGCACATTCCGAGGAACCTAGTGGAAGCCTCGCACGACCTTGGCGCCTCGCCGCTTCGAACATTCTGGCGCGTGATATTCCCGCTTTCGATTCCGGGGGTGCTGGCCGGCGCTACCTTTGCATTCGTGCTCACGCTGGGTGATTTTCTGGCGCCGTTGCTGGTGGGCGGGCCGAGCGGGATCATGATTTCCAATATCGTGGTCAGCTTGTTTGGCGCGGCCTACAACTGGCCGCTGGGCGCGGCGATTTCGCTGTGCATGCTGCTACTGGTGGTGGGTCTGCTGGCCGGCGTTGAGCGCCTCGAGAAAAAGCTGTCGTATTCATGAGCGCAGCCGGCGGCTGCGATTTCGGTGAGGATGCATCGGTGAGCGCGCGATGACAACCGCGGATACCAACGGTCGCCGGGCCGCGCGATGGCTAGCCGCGTACTCTGCCCTGGTCTACGCGTTCCTCTATCTTCCGATCCTGGTGCTGGTGATCTATTCCTTCAACGGCCAGGGCATCGGCGGTTTTCCTCCTCGCGGCTTGACGCTGAAATGGTACGCAACGCTGTTTGATGACGCCGGACTGTGGGGCACCGTTCTGAACAGCTTGCTGGTAGCCATCGCGGGCGTCGCCATTTCGATTGGGCTGGGATTGCCGGCCGCGCTGGCGCTCGACCGCTCCGGCTTCCGTGGCAAGGCCATCTTCCGGCGCATCGTGCTCCTGCCGCTGATTCTGCCGGGAATCATCACTGGGCTATCGCTGCTGATGTTTTTCGTCGCGATGGGAATGAAATTGAGCCTCCTGACCATCGTGCTGGGTCACGGAACCGCATTGATCTCGGTAGCCACCACTGAAATTTTCGCCGGGCTGCAAAAACTCGATCGCGCGCAGGAGGAGGCTTCTCTCGACCTTGGCGCGAATCACTGGAGGACGTTTTGGCGCGTGACTCTCCCCAATCTGCGGGTATCCATCATCGCCGCGGCGCTGCTGATTTTCACGCTGTCCATGGACGAGATCGCGGTCAGCTTCTTCCTGATCGGCCGGGAAAACACGTTGCCGCTGGAAATATGGTCGCGCCTTCGCCGCGGGATCACGCCCGAGCTCAACGCCATTTCCACGCTGATCCTGCTCTTTTCCATCGCCCTGATCGTCGTGTGGTATCGGCTTCGAACGCGCACCGATCGCGGCGTGGCGGCCGCGCCCGCGCTCATCCCGACAAGCATGTAGCCGGCGCGCCGGCGCAGCTTGCGCCGACAACAGAAGAAACACGAGGTCGCATGACAACCAATCGCAGAGATTTTCTGAAGTTTGTAGTCGCGGGATCGGTCGCCGCGGGCTGCCCGGTGGACATGACATTGCGCGCGGCGCCGTCGCCGTCGCCCACATCCGCTCCGCCGATCGTCGACGGCGAACACAACGAAATTTGCCACCAAGTTCGCGACGGCCACATCTTCGACAAGCCGCCGGTTTCCGCCCGCTACGACGTAGTAATCGTTGGCGGAGGGATGAGCGGCCTGGCCGCCGCATACCATCTCAAAGCCTTCAACTATCTGCTGCTGGAAAAGGAAGAGCACTGGGGCGGCAACGCGTACGAAGAAAACTACGACGGCCAGTATTTCGCCACCGGTTCCGCCTTCGACACCGAAGGCTCCGAGGCCGATCAACTCGCGCAGGCCCTCGGCCTGAAGCAGCTCCCCATCGACAGCCCGGATCCCACCATCGTTCGCGGGAGACTAGTCGCCAACACCTGGCTCTCCGGCCTCGACGATTTGCCCTTCGACCCCAGCGTCCGCGCGAGCTTCAAGAAATTTCGCAGCGACGTCCAGAAAATGAAGGTGCAGGCCAACCAGGCTCAACTGGACGCCCAGCCCTTTTCCCAATACCTCACCGGCTACGCTCCGGAGCTGAAACAGTGGTGGGATTGCTACGGCCCGTCGAACTGGGGCGCCAAGTCTGACGAGACTTCCGCATTCGTTGGACTCAACGAGTTGCAAGTAATCGCCGCGGAAAAGGAACCCGAGCGCCGCGTCACACTCCCCGGCGGAAACGGCGCGATCACCAACAAGCTCGCGGAACGGGTGCAGCGCGATCATCCATCCGCGATGCTCGGCGGAGCCACGGTGGTCTCGGTGGTGCCGGACAAATCCGGCGTGCAGGTGACATTCGTGCACCAAGGGCAACTCCAAACCGTGGCTGCGCGCGCCGCAATCATGGCGTCTCCGAAATTCATCACCGCTCGAATCCTCTCCGGAATTCCCGATGCGCAGCTCGAAGCGATGCAGCAAATCCGCTACGTCCCCTACGCGGTGGTGAACCTAATTTTCGATCGTCCGGTTTCCAACCAGGCCTACGACACCTGGTGCCCGGGCCAGTCGTTCACCGATTTCGTGGTGGCCGATTGGACGGTGCGCAATCAGCCCGGCTACCGCCAGAAATACAATATTCTCTCGTGCTACACGCCTCTGGAAGCCCACGAGCGCGCGAAACTCCTGCGCGAAGAGACCTGCCGCGCGCTGGCCGCTCACGTTCTGGCCGATTTCCAGAAATTGCTTCCGGGGTTCAACGCCGATCCCGTGGAAGTCCACCTCTACCGCCGCGGCCACCCGATGTACATGGCCGAACCCGGCTTCTTCACCAAAGTAAGGCCGGCGGCGAGCCGCCCGCTGGAAAGCGTCTACTTCGCGAATACCGATTCGATCGCGCCGATTTCCGATATCGGCGGCGCCGCGGAAACGGGACGCAAGGGAGCGGAATGGTTCGAGGCGCTAGCTAAAGGAAAATCCGCCAGCGCGAGCAAAACGAACTTCTCTATCCAAGCCCGATCGAGATTGAAGGTGACAACAGGAACTGCGGGAAGTTAGCTGCTACGCGGATAGTTGGAAATCTACAGTAGCGTTGTGCACCGGATGCACCGGATGCACCGTCACCTGCTTCTCCCATGTGCGCGGCTGGCTGTAAATCGGCCTTTTCACCATCACCTGCGAGCCCACATCCAAGACAGCTTCTTCTGACGCCACTTTCCAGCCTTCATGCCACCCCACCACGTCATAATTTCCAGGCGGCACGTCGCTCAGCGAGAAATTTCCAACCGCGTCGGTGATCGCATAATACGGGTGCGCCACCACGAGCGCCTCCGCGTTCATCCACACGTGTCCGGCGTTGCACTTCATCTCCACCCGTCCGGGAATATGCATGGTGCGGCTGATAAATTGATCCTGGAAAGGAAATGGCAGGTTATAGGTCGCCGCGCCCAGCATGTGCACGGTATGCAGCACCGGATCGCTGCTCTTGATCTGGATCGCGCCACCCACCGGCAACAGCAGGATGTGCGGAACGTAAACGCACTCTCGCTGATCGAGGGACTGCTCGGCCGGCGGAAGATCCCACGCTTTGCCGCGGGTCACGTCTTTCAGGTACACCACCGTGTTGGCAACGCCGCCGTCGGACCCAATCACCAGCGGCTGCAAATCACGCGTTTTTTCTCCGTTGGGATCGCACACTTTTTGATCTTTGGTGATGGCCAACCGGGGAATTTTCGGAATCGGCCCGCTCCACTTCACCGTCCCCGAAAGCGACCCGCCCGATTCAACGTTCACCACTTCGTAGTTCGTTGCCGTGGCCGCTTCCTGGCCGACGGTGGAAGGAGCAGCGAAGCCCACGAGCAACAACACGCACAAACCCGCCATCAGGGGTTTGGGGGGGGTGAGGCGGCACTAGGCATGGCGAAGAGAGAAGCTCTTCCCACCATACGCCGTGTGGGCCCCGCGCGCGCGCCTATCCTGCGCTCCGATGACCTATGAATGCCCTATGACTGAATGGATCCGGCCAACTCCTGCACCGCGCGGTAGGCCTGATCCATCGCGCAATCGGTGTAGGCGTAAGCGTCGGCGTCGGCATTGGCGATGGCAATTCTCCCAAACGGCTTCCGCGCCACCACGCACGGCGGGGTGGTGCCGTCGCGCCAGAAGGTGTCCCACAGCGAGTTGTATTCGTAGGCGTATCCATGCGGCCAGCGATTGACGGTGATCCCGGTGATGTCCCGCGCCGGATCGAATCCCCCATCGCTGAGCGAACGCGCCAGTTGATCGCGAATCTTCCGCTCGAAGGTCTCAAAACTAGTGGAGAAGAGTTCCATCCGCCCTAGTCGGTGTTGTTCGCGCGCCGGCCGGCCCGGCTTGCACGGGGTCCGCATCATGTGAACCACTACCGGCTCATCGGGCGATTTCGAGCATTGATAGGCGCCGATGCTCACCGGCATATCCAGCTGGAAGGATGAGTGGTAGCTGCCCGGCGAGTAGACCGACTGCACTCCCAGCTTGGTGAATGCTTTCCAGTTGGCGAGCGCCACGTTGGTGTAAACCAGGGGCACCTTCGCGGCGTCGGAGAGCGCGGCCTTTTGTTCGGCCGGTAGTTCGTCGCAGATGTATGGGATCACCACGTGCCAGCACGCCAGCACGGTGCGTCCTGCGCGCACCGAATAGATTTTCCCGCGGCGGGAGTAGACGATTTCCGTTTCTTTCGCGGACGATGGATCACCGACGTGCTTCACGCGCACCGCCGTGCTGTTCAAGCGGATTCGGATCGGCGACGCCGATTCGTCCAGCCGCGCATAATCGGCCCGCGCGGTTACCACGTCATCGGCCGTTTTTCCCGGAATTGCGGCCGGGATCAGGTTGCGCACCAGCAGACGCGCTATGGAGGCATTTCCGTCCGGAAAGTGAAAGAAATATTTCTCGGCTTCCTCGTTGGGAATCGCGTCGCGATTCATTCCCTTCCCTGGCTCGGGATCGAGTTTCAGGCCGTCAAATCCCGGGAAGCCCAGGCCCCATGCGTCCTGCGCGGCAACCGCATCGATCCCAATTCCAAAAAGCCCCTGCGGCAGAGTCTGCAATAGCGTCACCACTTGCGGATCGTAGCCGGCGATCTTGGTGAGATAGTCCGCGTAGCTCACTCGCGCCAGCTTCGCTTTCTTGTCCGTCGAACTCAGCCCGGGAAAGAAATCTCGATTCTCTGCGTACAATCGCACTAAGTCCCGCTTCGCCGGTTCGTTTAGCGGTGACTGTTCCAGGAATTGTTTCGATGGCGCCGCGTGAAACACGCCGCCGCTCTCCGCGTCGGCATCCTGGTCCGCGGCGTAAGGTACCAGCTTGTCGTCGCCGAACGTCTCGCGATCGAAAAATACGGCGTGCTTCAAGCGGTGCGAGCTGTAAACCTTCTTATCCAACCGCTTTGGGAAGCTCGAAACGTCAATCCCCAGTTCCTCGATCAAGCCTTTCGCCACGGGACTGTAGGGTTCGGGGCTCTCAATCGAAAACGTTCCGCCAAAGGCCAACATGCTGCGGTCGCCGGAGCGAAATTCATTGCGCTTGGCGTGGCCGCCAAAGTCATCGTGGTTATCGAGGATCAGGATTTTGGCGTTCGGGCCGGCCAGCTTGCGGTAGAAATGCGCAGCGGATAGGCCGCTGATTCCTCCGCCCACGATCACCAGGTCGTATTTTTCGCCGGTGTCTTCGGGCTTGCCCGCTTGGTCCCAAAACGTGCCATCACGCAAAGCGTGTGCCGCGTCGAACGACCCCGGATGGCTCCCGCGCATGCCGGTCAGCGCCGGCGGATAGTAACCAGGATCTTTGGGGTCGCCACTCTGCGCCTGCGCCCACGCTTCCACCATCGAAGGCGTAATGGCCAGGCCGCCCACCGTCAATGCCACTCCGTTCAGAAAATCGCGCCGATTGATCCGGCGGTCCATCCCCAGCTTGCGGTCATCCCATGCACTCATGTGGCCCTCGCTAACGCCGGGATTCTAACATAGCGCTGAATGGCTCTTTGACATGGGTTGCCAACGGTGGAGTTGCACACCCGCGTTCTAGCTAAGACGTGAGGATGTCGCTGCGCTCCGATGGACGCAGATGGGGCCACACCACTGGATGGACCGCTTCGACGATCAGCAGCCAGGAAAGAGTACCGAGCAAGCCGACCGCTGCGGTTATTACGCAGGCCCATAGGAAATGCCCCGTACGGTCGATAACGAAGCCGGTTATCGGCGGGGCTACTATGCCCGCAAGATTCCCTATGAAATTCTGCAGACCGGCCCACGTTCCGGCCATTTGCGGTCCAGCCATCGTCTGCGTCACCGCAAAGTGGTGCGGGCTGGATGTTCCCAGCGTCGCGACCGCAGCTAGCAGCAATCCCACGGAGAGTTTGCCGGGAACGAGAGTAGCGAGCACCAGGAGTATTCCCGCGGAGGTAAGCCCGGCGCAGAGAAACGTCTTGCGCGCCAGAGTCGGGGTCGCTCCGGAAGATACCCAGGCGTCGGAAAGCTTACCCGAAACCATGGCGCAGGCCCCCATCAGCAAGAACGCGCTGCCGCCGATTTTGGCGGTTGCGCCCAGCGAAAATTGGCGCTCGTGCACCAAGTAGAATGGCAACCAGGTAAGAATCAGGTACACGTAATAGTCGTAGCTGAAGAGCCCGATGCAGGTGCCCCATGCCGACCGCTGTTTTACGACTTCCAGGATCGCCGTAAACGCTGGTTCGGTCCGCGTGGCCCGAGCCGATTGCTCGCGGGGTCTCCAGCGAAACCAAGGCAGCAGCCACAGCAAACTCGCCAGCCCCAGGACCATAAAGAACGGCCGCCACCCGAATCTACCGATCACCATGCCGCCGGCGAAAATAGCAAAAGCCGGGCCGCAGGCTTGGCCGCTGGCCAGTATGGCGTTGGCGATGCCACGGCTTTGCTCGGGAAAATGGCGCGCCAGAATTTTCGAATACGATGGGTACGCCACCGCCTCCCCGACGCCCAGGACCATGCGAATCGTCAGCAAGGCCGCGAAGCCGTGGAGAAATCCAGTGGCCGTGGTCGCCGCCGACCACAAAAAAAACCCGATGGCTAGAATCCAGGTGACGTCGAACCGATCGATCAGCCAGCCAGCGGGAACCTGGCAGAGTGTGTAGGTCCAGAAGAACGCGGAAAGCAGGATTCCGAGTTGTGATGCAGAAAGGTGGAGTTCATCCTTGAGCAGGGGCGCGGCGATCGAGAGATTCCCGCGATCCACATAGCTGAGAAAAACGGAAATGCCCAAAAGAGCGAGAACAATCCAGGAGGCCCGCGGAAGCTTCGTTGTGGGCGTGGACTGAGATGGCGCGGAAGGCGTACGTAGAGGCCGCAACGGTGTCATTCTTTCGTAGAATACGGATGCGCGTACACGTAGGGTCTTTGGCATCAGCCATAATACTTAAGTCCCTTTCCCACGCAACAATCTGTTTGCGGGCAATTCCTGGCCGCTTCGGATTCTGTCGTATTCACGTCAGAGAGCATGCAATGTAGAGAAACACAGGTTTGTCACGGAGGTAGAAAAACGGTGGGTGCTGCTTCTAGCGCGTGATCGAACGATTGTAGACGCCGGCGGTTAGCGACCCGCCTGCCGACACGGATTGGGGGACCCACCAGAACTTGCGCGCTACGCCAAATTGGCTGCGCTGCATTCGGTGCCCTACCCAATCCAGAACGAGCGGACTCACCTGAATCGCCCCGTAAATCGCGGGCGATCCAGCAAACGGACGAAGCGTGGGATTGGTCTCACGGTTTCCTGCTTCTAGCGCGCGGCGAGTGGTCCAGGCGTCGAATGTTGCGGTAGCGTGGGCGGCCAGGCAAAGCGCCAGCCACTGTCGCCGGGAAGATGTCGCGCGCTCCGGCACCGAAATGGTTGACGCACGCCCAAGGAGTGCGCTGGTGGGAGCGGAGGTGATTCCTGCCAGGGAGTCTTCGCTCGGCGCCGGCGCGATATACGGTTGCGCGTCAACCGACGTGCTCACGTTCGCTCGGGGTTCCACCGGCTTCGGCGCATCGGGCAGTACCGCCGAAACCTGGAAGAGAAGAACCGTCGCCGCAAGTAAGCTCGTCACGCCCCCACTTTGTCATGGGCGCTACAGGCCAACAATGAAGCGGCGGACTCAAAATTTTATAGTACTAATGGCCGGTACCGCATTGACAGTAAGGGGGTTACGTGGAGGTCCCGGATCGGAATTGGGCCAGTACTATTGACGGCACTTTTTGTCCGGTCGGCACCCGCAAAATCGGCTCAAACCCGGTCCGGCTGGGGTCCAGCACCGCGATTCATCGCGGACAGAAATCCCATCGCCGAAGATCCCAAATCTACAATTCCTCCAAGGTTTGCGGTCCGCCGGGATTTCAGCAATTGGAGCTCTCCCCCAAGGAAGTGTTAAACCGGCAGATCAAACAGAGGACAAGTCATTGGAGGAGTTGCAACGATTCCTGTGCCGCCGCAATGGTGCGATCGATATCCGCATCGGTGTGCGCTGCAGAGATAAACAGCGCCTCAAACTGCGATGGCGCGAGAAAAATTCCGCGGTCCAGCATGCCATGGAAGAATTTCGGGTAGAGCTGGGTCTGCGAGTTCTTCGCGTCCGCGTAGTTACGGATGTCCGCATCTCCGAAAAACATCGTCAGTAAAGATCCTGATAGATTTACTCGCCCCGGCACTCCGGCTGCGGCCAGCGCCGCTCGGAGGCCATCCGCGAGGCGCTTCGCCTTCCGATTCAGGTCCTCGTAGAATCCGGGTTTTTCCAGATGCGGCAATACCGCCAAGCCGGCGCGCATCGCCAGCGGGTTGCCGGAAAGTGTGCCGGCTTGATAGACCGGACCCAGCGGCGCCATGCGATCCATGATCGCGCGGTCGCCTCCGTAAGCCGCTACCGGCAGACCGCCGCCAATGATCTTGCCCATAGTGGTTAGGTCGGGATCGATGCGGTAAACGCGTTGCGCGCCGCCGTAGGCCAGACGGAATCCGGTAATCACTTCGTCGAAAATCAAAAGCGCGCCATCGCGCCGAGTGATTTCCCTCAATCCTTCCAGAAAACCCGGCGCGGGCGCGACCACACCCATATTCGCGGCGACTGGTTCGACGATCACCGCCGCAATTTTGCCGGCGTGCGTCTGAAACACTTTTTCCACCGCGGCCAAATCGTTGTACGGCACGTTCTGCGTGAGGCTTGCAAAGCTTTCCGGCACGCCGGGAGACGACGCGATCCCCAGCGTAGCCAGGCCCGAGCCCGCTTCGGAAAGAAAGCTGTCGGAGTGCCCGTGGTAGCAGCCGGCAAATTTCACAATCGAATCGCGCTGGGTGAACGCCCGCGCCAGACGCACTGCGGACATCGTCGCTTCGGTGCCCGAGCTGACGAAGCGCACTTTCTCCACCGACGGCACAGCCTGCGCGATCTTTTCTCCGAGCTCGATTTCCAGCGGAGAAATCATTCCATAGCTGGTGCCGCGGGAAGCCTGATCTTGCACCGCCGCAGTCACGTCGGCATCGGCGTGGCCCAGGATCAGCGCGCCCCACGAACAGACGTAATCGATGTACTCGTTCGCATCCACGTCGAAAATGCGCGCGCCCTTTGCGTGATCGATGACCAGCGGATGTCCGCCGACGCTGCCGAACGCGCGCACCGGGCTGTTGACGCCCCCCACCAACACCCGGCAACCACGCTCGAAGATCTCCTTCGAACGCGGCCGCGAATCGGCCTTTGCGCCGGGCGCGGACCCGCGTGCGGCGGCGTCACTCATGTGCTGGACTCCCGAGGAAAATCAAGGTTCGAGCCACCGCGCGACATCCTTGGCGTGATAAGTGAGGATCAGATCGGCGCCGGCCCGCTGAATCCCGATCAAAATTTCGAGCACCACTCTTTGCTCGTCGATCCAACCGTTGCGCGCCGCGGCCTTGACCATCGAATATTCTCCGCTCACGTTATACGCGCCCACCGGAACGTCAAACTCCGCGCGCACTCGCTGCACGATATCCAGATACGGCAGCGCCGGCTTGACGATCACCATGTCCGCGCCTTCTTCGATATCCTGGGCCACTTCCCGCAGCGCCTCACGGGCGTTCCCCGGGTCCATCTGGTAGCTCCGGCGGTCGCCGAACTGCGGCGCGGAATCCGCGGCCTCGCGGAACGGACCGTAAAATCCCGAACAGTATTTCGCCGCATAGGAAAGGATGGCGATATCCGCGTGGCCGCCGGCATCCAGCGCCCCGCGTATCGCTGCTACCCGGCCATCCATCATGTCCGACGGCGCGACAATGTCCGCGCCGGCATCCGCGTGGGACACCGCGGCTCGCGCCAGCAAATCGAGCGTCGGGTCGTTCAGAACTTCTTCGCCCTCGACCACCCCGCAATGCCCGTGGCTGGTGTATTCGCACAAGCAGACGTCGCTGATGATCACCATGCCCGGAACGGCTTTGCGAATCGCGACAATGGCGCGCTGCACCGCGCCATCCGGGGAATACGCTTCCGAGCCGGCCGTATCTTTTTTCTCGGGAAGCCCGAACAATATGATCGCCGGAATTCCCAGCCCGGCGACTTCGCGGCACTCCTCCACCGCATGGTCCACCGACTGCTGAAAAATTCCCGGCATCGAAGTTACTTCGCGGCGCACCTTGGTGCCGGGGCACACGAACATCGGATAGATGAAACCCTCGATTCCGAGGCGCGTCTCGCGAACCATGTTGCGTAGGGCCGCCGTACGCCGCAGGCGCCGGGGCCGATGAGAAGGAAAGCTCATGTGGGATTTTCCGGGGTGCGCAAATAATAATCTTCGAGGGCTCTCACCAAGCCCCGGGAACTGGCTTCGTCCGCCTCGATAGCCACTTCGAACCCCGCTGCACGAATGGCGGCCGCGGTGGTCGGCCCGATCGCCGCAAATTTCGTGCGTTTCGCCACTTCCTTCAGGCGGACGCGGCCCAGCGCGTCGGAAAAATTATCAAATGCCGACGGACTCGCGAACGAAACCACATCGACGTCGCCATCCGAAACTTCGCGAATGGTTCCCTGCGCCGCCGCCTCCGGCATCAGCGTCCGGTACGCCAGTAGTTCGGTCACTTCCGCTCCGCCTTCGCGCAGCGCGTCCGGCAAATCTCTGGCCGCGCGGTCGCTCCGCGGAAGTAGCACCTTTCGGCCGGTGACCGCTCCCCAAAGCTCCTTAGCCAGCGCAGTTCCCTGCGAGTGCCGCGCCACATGATCGGCGCGGAATCCGCGCTCCCGGGCCATCGCCGCGGTGGTGGGACCGGCTACCGCGATCAGCGGCCGCGGAGTCTGCAGTTCGCTGCAGGAAAATCCAAGTTCCCAGCAACGCTCGCAGAAAAAGCGCACCGCATTCTGGCTGGTGAAAAGCAGCCAGTCATAATTCGAGATGGACCGAATCGCCTGATCGAATTCCGTGGGATCCTCCACCGAATGAAAACTCACCAGCGGAATGGAAACCACTTCAGCGCCCAGCTCTTCCAGCTGCGCGATCAACTCGCGCGATTGTTCCGGCGCCCGGGTTACCACGATGCGTTTTCCTTGGAGTGTCACGTTAGGCCCGATCCCCTGCGGTGCTCTCCGGCTTCTGGCCGGCTTCTCGCGTGGAAAGCGTTCTTCCCGCCATTTCCAAAATTCGATCCGCGCCCGCTGCGATCAGTTCCCTGCCGAGGCGGCGGCCGATCTCTTCCGCCTGGCTCGGTTCGCCGGACGCGGCGCGCCGAAGCGCGTCCGTGCCGTCCAGAGCCAGCACCACAGCATCCAGCATCAGCCGTCCGTTTGCAACGCGGCCTTGAGCGCCGAGCGGCACCTGGCAGCCGCCTTCGAGTTCGGCCAGCAAGGCGCGCTCAGCGGTGACCGCTGCGCGGGTTTCGGCGTGATCCAATTTTTCAAGCAGCGTACGCGTCGCCTGGTCATCGGCGCGGCATTCAATTCCCAGCGCGCCTTGCCCCACCGCGGGCAGCATCGTCTCCGGAGGAAACACTTCGGTGATGCGCTGTCTCAGTCCCAGACGATCGAGTCCGGCTTTCGCCAGGACGATCGCATCGAATTCCCCAGCATCCAATTTCTTCAGCCGCGTATCCACGTTTCCACGGAGCTCGCGAATATCCAGGTCCGGCCGCACCCGGCGTAATTGTGCCTGACGGCGCAGACTTCCCGTCCCCACCCTCGCGCCCGGCGGCAAGTCGCGCCATTTCGCGCCGCCGCGGGAAATCAGACAGTCGCTGGGATCTTCCCTGCCAGGGATCGCGGGGAACACCAGGCCGTCCGGAATTTTGGTCGGCACATCCTTCATGCTGTGAACCGCGAGATCCACGCTGCGATCCAGCAAGGCATCCTCGAGTTCCTTGATGAAGACGCCTTTCACGCTGAGGGCGGAAATCGCCACTTGCGGAAACCGGTCACCCGACGTGCGAATCACCACCACTTCGGATTCGATTCCGGAAATTTCACGCAGCCGGCCGCGAATGAAATTCGCCTGCCACAAAGCCAGAGCGCTGCCTCGCGATCCAATCCGCAGAGCGCTCACGAATGGCCCTCGCCTCGTTTATCCCGGGCATCCCGGATATCACGTTCGTCGCGGGCATCGCCAGTTCCCGGGGAATCCATCGCGAAAAGCCGCCGGAGCGCATCGATGGCCGCCAGCCGCTCGCCAGGGTTTCGGATCTTCTTCAGACGCGTGGTCGGCTCCGCGAAAATCGTTTCCAGCAAATCCTGGGTCAGTCGAATCATCGCTTCGCGTTCTTTCGGCGGTAGTTTCTCCAACCGCTGCTCGACGAACTCGCGCCGGCGCGATTCTACCTGGGCGCGAAACTGCTCGACGAATTCCACCGAATCCACACCGGCCCGCCACGCGCCAAATTTCCCAATGTGCTCGCTGATGATCGCTTCCGCGCGGGGAATTTCGGCCTCGCGGGCTTTGCGGTTCTGCTCGACGATCTCGCCCAGGTCGTCGATGTTGTAAAGATACAGATTGTAGAGCTCGGCGGCATCGGCTTCCACGTTGCGCGGCACTCCCAGATCCATCACGAACATCGCACGCCCGGAGCGCGCCTCCAACGCCCGCTCCAGCATCGCGCGCGTAAGCACCACTCCCGCCTCGCCCACCGAGCTGACTACGATATCCGGATACTCCAAGGCGCTCTCCAACGATTCCCAGGCCGCCGATTCGCCCTGAAAACGCCGCGCCAGATCTTCCGCACGGTCCCGCGAGCGATTCACCACCCGCAGCCCGCGGATTCCGCGGTTGCGCAGGTGATCGACCACTTGCTCGGCCACCGCGCCCGCTCCCACGATCAGCGCCCGATGATCCTTCAAATTCCCGAAAACACGTTCCGCCAGTTTCACGCCGGAAAACGCCACCGACATCGGCCGCGCGCCCACTTCGGTTTCCGAGCGAACCCGCTTGCCGACCTCGAGCGCGCTCTGAAACAGGCGGTTGAGCACCGGGCCGGTCGAACCGTTTTCGAGCGCGCGAGTGTACGCGTCGCGCACCTGGCCCAGGATTTCCGCCTCGCCTAAGAGCATCGAATCCAACCCGGAGGTAACCCGGAAGAGGTGGCGCACCGCCGCGTCGCCCGTCTCGCGGTAAATCTTGCCGTTCACTTCTGTCGCCGGGAGGTGGTGAAAATTGTAGAAGAAAACTTCCATCGCGGTGGCGGTGGAATCAAGCGCCGGCCCGCATACGCCGTAGAGCTCGCTGCGATTGCACGTGGAGACCACTACCGCCTCATGCAGAATCCCGTTGGCGCGCAAGTCGTCGGCGGCTTGCCGCGCCTGCTCGGGCGTGAAGACCACCCGTTCGCGCAGCTCCAGCGGCGCGGTGCGGTGGTTGCATCCCACCATGGCAATCCGCATCCGGCTGCCGGAAAGTTTTTGCTCTGTGGTCGCCGTGGGCATCAATAGAACCGGTGAAACCGCGTAAAATAGAGATTCACAAACGTGTAGCTAAAGAGCACCAGCACGAAATTGCATGCGCACACCAGCGCGGCGCGAGGCCCTCGCCAGGCGGCGCGCGTGGCCATCCACAAATACGCCACGTACAGCGCGAGGATCAGCAACGTCACCACCACTTTCGGGTCTCCCAGCGCGAAATGCCCGCTCAGCCGGCGCTCCCACACGAACCCCATCCCCACTCCCGCGCACAGCGACGCCAATCCCACCCACACGCTGCTGCGGCACATGCGCTCGAGCAAATCCAAAGGCGGGAAGCGCCAGAAAACCGCGGTCTGTTTGCGCGCGCGGAGCACGCGGTTCTGCGCCAGGTAAATCAGGCTGAGTGCAAACGAGAGCGCGAACGCCGAATAGGCCAGCGTGTTCAGAGTCACGTGCAGATCGAAGAGAGGTCCGCGAGCGGGCGGCGCGGGCGGCGGCCCCATCGGCGCGAAAATCATTACCGCCACGACCCAAACCAGGATCAGCAATGTGACGAACGCTCCGACAGTTCGTTGGCGGTGAAAGATTTCCAGGGCCAGGTAGGTGACCGCGAGCAGCCATGCGAATAGCGACATCGATCCAAACAGATCGTTGTACGGAACCGAATGCACCCAACGCGATCGCTCCATCAGCGCCAGGTACTGCAGCAGAATCCCGCCGCACAGCAGCAGAGTGCCCGATCGTCCAATCCAGCGGTTGGAAGAATACAAGAATGCGGCGTACGCAGCGAAGCTCGCGGCGTAGAGTCCCAAGGCGAGGTAGGAGAGTGTCGGTGTCAATGAACCGCCTATCGGTCGGGCCAGTACATGCACCCGGGCAGGGGCGCTTGCAGTGCAACTTCTGATTATACGCCGAGAGCAATCGATTTCCCGAATGCCAGTGCACTTGATCCTGGCAGTTAACCGCACTTTTCCGGAGGCCCCGGGACGCACGCCAGCCCATGCGTCCTCCGGGCAGTGGCAGGGATTTGTTATGATGGGAGGTGATCCGATGACAATTCTCCCCGAAAATCGCCAGGAGCTTATTCTGCGCGCTTGCCGCTGCGAGGCAGTGGACCGCGTGCCGGTGTGGATCATGCGCCAGGCCGGACGCTATCTGCCCGAGTATCAGGCGGTGCGCAAGCATCATTCGTTCCTGGAAATCTGCAAGACTCCCGCGCTGGCCGCGGAGGTTTCGATACAGCCGCTGCGCGCGATCGACGTCGATGCGGTGATCGTATTCTCCGACATACTGATCGTTGCCGAAGCCATGGGCATGCATCTGGAAGTTCCGGATTCCGGTCCGATTTTGGAGCATCCGGTTCGCGACCGCGCCGGACTCAATCGCCTCCGCGACTTCGATCCCGAAAGCGACACCCGCTTTGTTGGCGATGCCATCCGCGAAATTGTCCGCGAAGTGGGCCCCACGATTCCGGTGATTGGTTTCGCGGCAGCTCCCTGGACTCTGGCGTGCTACATGATCGAGGGGCAGACTCGCGGCAAAATTGGAACCGCCATCGAAATGGCGCGCACTCAGCCGGACCTGATGCGCGATCTGTTGGAAAAAATCGCGCGATCTACGGCGGCGTACCTGCGCTCACAGATCGCGGCCGGCGCTGCGGTCGTTCAGCTCTTCGATACCTGGGCCGGCGAACTCACCGGCGAGGAATTCGTCGCCTTGGAGCTGCCGGCGATTCAATTTCTGCTCAGCGAACTGAACGCAGCGCCGACGCCGGTGATTTATTTCGCGCGCGGCGCGAGCCATTTGGTGGAGAGCGCCGGCCGCACCGGAGCGAACGTGATCAGCGTCGACTGGCGCACCGACCTGGCTGCGGCCCGCCGCGTGCTCGGACCGAGGATCGCGCTGCAAGGAAACGTTGATCCTGCGATACTGCTGGAATCGCCGGAAGCGGCGGCAGAGTCGGCGCGGCACGCGGTGCAGGCGACCGGCGGCGCGGGCCACATCCTGAATCTGGGCCACGGCATTCTGCCCACGACGCCGGTAGAGAATGCGCGGGCGTTCGTTGCCGCGGGAAAAGCAATGCGTGCATCTGCGGTAACCGCGCGAAGCCGCCCGTTCGACGCGGCGGTATAATTAGTTAGGCAGCTCATCGGAAGCGCCGCACATGGCTCTGGAAGTTCCCAAATCGCTGGTCGCGCTGGAAGACCTCAACGTCAGCGAGGAATTCCTCGTTCGCTACAATCGTCCCGGTCCGCGATACACCAGCTACCCCACCGCTCCGCTGTGGAAGGAAGACTTTGGCCCGGACGATCTGGAATCCACTTTCGCGCAAGCGGATGCCGACGCCACACCCATTTCGATCTACGCGCACATCCCGTTCTGCGAGAATCTGTGCCTGTTTTGCGGATGCAACGTATCGATCCAGAAAGACAAATCCGTGGCGCTCGCGTATCTCGATTCGCTGAAAAAAGAAATCGAGCACGTCAGCCGGTTCGTTTCGAAATTGCGCCCGGTGGTGCAAATTCATTGGGGCGGCGGAACGCCCACGTATCTGACGCCGGCGCAGATCGAGGATCTCTTTGATGCGATTCGCGAGCGCTTCCATCTTGCTGCGGACTGCGAAATCGGAATCGAAGTCGATCCGCGGGTCACGTCCACCGATCACTTGATCGCGCTTCGAAAACTCGGATTCAACCGCCTGAGCATGGGCATCCAGGATTTCCAGAAAAAAGTGCAAGAGACCATTCATCGCGTCCAGCCGTACGAGATGACTCGCGACCTGATCGTCGCCTCGCGCGAATTGGGCTTCGAAAGCGTGAATGTGGATCTAATCTACGGGCTGCCGTTTCAGACCGCTGACAGCTTCCGCAGCACCGTGGAACAGGTGCTCACCCTCGAGCCGGACCGCGTGGCGATGTTCAGTTATGCGCATGTGCCGTGGCTCAAGAAACAGCAGGGCGCGTTTGCGATGTATCTGCCGGAGGGAATGGAGAAATTCCATATCTTCCAGGCCGGGTTGAAATCATTTCTCGGCGGCGGCTATCAATTTATCGGCATGGACCACTTCGCTCGACCCAACGACGAACTGGCGGTGGCGCAGCGCAATCGCACGCTGCACCGCAATTTCATGGGCTACACCACCAAGGCCGGCGCGGCGCTCTACGGCATGGGCGTGAGCGCGATCAGCGCATTCGGATCGGCTTACGCGCAAAACATTCGCGAGGTGCCGCCGTACCAGGCGGCAGCCGCCAGCCGCGGCATCGCTACGATGCGCGGCTATCGCTTGACGCCAGACGACCGCATACGCCGCGAAGTGATTTCAAAGCTGCTGTGCCACGGCGTGGTCCGCAAAAATGAAATCGACGCCGAGTTTGCGATCGCGTTCGACAATTATTTCGCCGGCGAGAATCGCCGGCTGGAGCCGCTGGCCGCGGACGGCTTGGTCGAATGCAGTTCCGAAGAAATCCGGGTGACGCCGCTGGGGCGGATTTTCATCCGCAACGCGGCGATGATTTTCGACCGCTACCTGACCGAACAAAAAATGGACGCGAAGCCGCTGTTTTCCAAAACTCTGTAAGTACTTATCGATTCTCGCGCCTCGAGCCGCCACTCGTCCCGGACCGCTTCTGACCGGGTCAAGCCCTCGCTCCCAGCCTCGAAACATCGATTGGGACACTGAATTCGCTCTTCCAATGCGATTCAGAATTTGTATGTCATTGATTGTAAAGCACATCCCAAATCTAATCCTTACAGTTGTCGCGATTGAAATCGATCCCAGCGCTCTTTTGTTTTCATACAGATGCAAGAGGGGATCGGGCAAGTTCGACGCTCCGGCGTATCTCCCTTTTTGACCCTTGAGCGCTAGTTGGCACGAGGCTAGCATTTTACGGGGATGGATAGAAGAGATCGGTTCGGTGGATGTTGCAGGTCTGGCCGGGCGCTTAGGCACACGCTTGCAGGCCGGGCGCGCCGACGAATTCCTTTCGGAATCAATTCTGTTGCTGCTACATTTTCTTCGCTCGTGAAAGCTGAGCCCTATGCAGCCACCTGCCGAGCGGGATCAAAAAGCGATGAATACGCTTCGTAGCGCGGTGATCGTCGGTGCCGGAATTTCCGGCCTGGCCTGCGCGTGGCGGCTGCGCAAGCACGGAATCCCGGTGGAGCTGCTGGAAGAATCATCCCGCGTGGGTGGCGTGGTGGGATCGCTGTTGCAGAACGGATTCCTATTCGAAAAGGGACCGCAGAGTTTTTTGGGTACACCCGCGATTCTGGATTTGGTTCGCGAACTGGGCATCGAGTCTGAAGTGGTCACCGCCGATCCGCGCGCGGCTCGGTACGTTCTTCGCGGCGGGCGACTGCACCGCGTTCCGTTGTCGCCGCAGTCTTTTTTCACCAGTTCGTTCTTCAGCGGCGGGACAAGGCTGCGCGCCGCCGCTGAACTTTTTCGCCGGAGCCGCCCGCCGCAGCACGAAGAATCCGTGGCCGATTTCATACGCCGCAAATTCGGTGCGGAGATTCTCGATAACCTGGTCGCTCCGTTCGTATCCGGGGTGTACGCCGGAGATCCCGAGCAACTTAGTGTTCGCAGCGCCTTTCCTACGTTGTCGGAGTGGGAATTGCAATACGGGAGCGTGCTGCGCGGCGCGATGAAATCACGACCGGCCGGGCAGAAACGGCCGTCGCCCTGCTCGTTCCGGCACGGCATGGAAACCCTGCTGGAGGCGTTTGCCGCTCAACTCGGCGATGCGATTCAAACGGAAGCTAGCGTCGAGTCGCTCTCATCCCAGAGCGGTCCGGCTCGCGCGGGCGATTCGACGGCGGCTTTTAACGTCCGCGTAAACTCCGCACATGGAATCGCGGATATCGCTGCCGACATTGTGATCGTGGCGACGCCCGCCTACATTGCCGGGCAGATTCTGGCTTCCCTCTCCGAAAAATTGCATCGATACTTGAGCACGCTGCCGTATGCGGCGGTTGCGGTGGTTGCCGCAGGCTATCAGCGGCGGCAGATCGGCAATGCGCTGGATGGGTTCGGCTACCTGGTTCCACGCGCCGAAGGCCTGCATGTGCTCGGGACGGTATGGAATTCGTCGCTGTTCCCGGGCCGGGCGCCAGAGGGCATGGTGACGCTGACCAGCTTCGCGGGCGGCGCTACAGGTCCTGAGATCGTGCATCAGGACGCGGACGCGATTGCGCCGATCGTCGACAATGAGGTGGCGCAAATCCTCAACATAGCGGGGCCGCCACAGGAGCGCGCGGTGTGGCGGCTGGCCAAAGGCATCCCGCAATACAATCTGGGCCACGCAGCATCGCTTGGGGCGGTTCGCGAGGAGTTGTCGCGATTTCCCGGGATTTTCCTCGCGGGGAATTACCTTCAGGGGCCGTCGCTGCAGAACACCATCGAGCAAGGTATGCAGACTGCTGACTCCGTCCGCGATCTATTGGGAGCAGCGAGGCGGAAATAGGTTCGGCGACCAGGATCACAACGATGGATGAAAACGACTCTTACGCGGACCCAGCAGCAACGCTTGCTGCATAGCATTTCAGGAGGCGCGGCTACGCCGGCGTTTTTTTCGGTCGCGGTGGGCCAGGCGGATTTTGCGGCGCAGTCCGGCTTCGCGAAATCGGCGGCGCTCTTCGGGCGTCTTGACGATCAGCGGCCGGATCGGATGGCGGTTGAGGGCGGCGTCGACTGCGACAAATGTAAGATACGCGCTGCTAGTGTGCTGGCGCTTCCCGGTTATCACATTTTCGCTGAACACCTTTACGCCCACCTCCATTGAGGTATGGAACACGCGGTTTACTCTCGACTGCAAAATAAGAATGTCGCCGATGCGGACCGGGTTGCGAAAATCCACATAGTCCACCGACGCAGTAACCACCGGACTGTTGGCATGGCGGTGAGCCGCCAGCGCGCCGGCGATATCGATCCAGTGCATCACCCGTCCGCCGAGCAGATATCCGAGCGGGTTGGCGTCGTTCGGGAGAACTGCTTCGACCATTTCCGATTGCGACTCACGCACCGTTTTGGGCGCCAACGGTGGCCCGTCGTCACTTCCCTGCTCGTGCTGCAGTTTCATCTTCGCTCCTGTCTTGGTGTGGTTGGGAAGCGCCCGCTCGGTGATCTCGACTTGCGGCGAGTACACTCGCCGTCCCGCGAGCGGGACTCGAACAGCGGTTGGTTTGCCTTTCGGTTTTTTCATCTTTTTCGCGGGCCGTGTTTCGACGATGCGCTCAAGAATCTGGACCGTCCAAAGAGCCCGGGTTTAGCTTAACACTACGCACGAACATGCCGACGAGGACTCAAACCCAGCCGGCATCGATCCCGGCTTTCCAGATGGTGACCGAGCTGCCGGAAGCCATAAGGCGCTTAGCCACCGAGAAACCAATACCCTGGGATCCGCCAGTTACGATGGTGTGACGGTCGGCTAGATCGATCGAATTGGTACGCCGTTCCATAGCTCTCGTGGCTATTTGCGAAGCGCGACGTTATTACTTCCTCGGAATCAGGGTCAAGGCGTTTCTAACCCGATGGAAGTGGCGGGGACATCGAACAACCGGCGACCCATTTGATGTTCTGGCCGGCCAGAAAGCCATTGCGTGTTTGCAGGGTTTGGGCTGGGCTCGAGAAACGCGTATTATGGATGCTGAGCATGAGTCCTCCAACCAAATCGCGGCGGGAAGTTCTTGAGGGATTTGTGCAGGCTAATCCAGGTGACGCGTTTGCGCGCTACGGGCTGGCGCTGGAGTGCGCCAAGCTTGGCGAGGACGAGGCTGCTGCGGGCCACTTTGTGAAATTGATCGAAGGCCATCCTGGCTACGTTGCTGGATACTTTCAGTACGGCCAATTGTTGGCGCGACTTGGCCGGATCGGTGAGGCCAAGAAGACGCTGTCGGACGGCATCGTGGTGGCCGCGCATGCCGGCGACACGCACGCGCGCGACGAGATGCAGGCTACGTTGCAATCGCTCGCCTAGCCCTGGGCTGGCGCCGGTCTTCCGGAGAGCGCTGAATGAGTGGCATACGCATCCCGATTTTCCCGCTGGACCTGGTGCTGTTCCCCGAAATGATCCTGCCGCTGCACATTTTTGAACCGCGATACCGGCAGATGATTCGGCTATGCCTCGACTTGCCTAGCGAGTTTGGAGTGGTGCTGGCACGGTCCGGCGGGATCGCCGGCTATGGATGCACTGCGGAAATCTCCGAGGTGAGCAAGGATTACGGCGACGGGCGCATGGATATCGTCACCGAGGGGCGTTCGGTGTTTCGGATCGTGGGAATTATCTCCGAGCAGCCGTATCGGGAAGCGGACGTGGAAATGTTGGCGCAAGAGAATGGTGGGCCCCGCGGAGAGCCGGAAGAACTGGTGCAGGCTTATGAAAAGTGCCACCGGATTGTCTACGGGCACTCACCCAAAGCGGAGGACAGGTCCGGCGCCGGATCGCTGGCGTACTTCATTGCGGGGGATTTGCCGCTTCCGGTGGACGACAAGCAAGCGGTGCTTGAGCTGCGCAGCGAACAGGCGCGGCGAACCCTGCTGCTGGAGCGGTTGCGGGAGCTGCTGCCCGCGCTCGAATTGAAGAACCGCGTTCGGGAGAAAGCTCGGAGTAACGGCCACGGACAGCTCTGACCGTTCGCACGGGCGCTAACCGTTCGCACGGGGCGCTAAAAACCAACGGTAACGGAATCAAAATAGGCGATGGGCTGTTGCCCTACCGGCTGGGGTGCGATTCCGGAAGTGGCTCCCACCCTTCCCAAAAACGGGGAAGAGTGGGGCATCCGGAAGAGAGAAAACCGTCGAACCGCCGAATCCTGGAAGCCTAACACCTATGGATACGTGGAAGCGCGAGGCGGAGAATTTCTGGCGGGGTGCATGCCAACGTATCACCTGCGCGCGGCATCATCTATAATGGTACAGACGCGCGAAGTTCCTCGCGTCCATCTGCGCAACAGAAACGGGGACATTATGACCACGCAGCCTGAAACGCTGGGGCAGCTTCGCAGCAGTGAATGGTCCGAAGCCAGAATCGGGCATCGGAGCGTGAAGCAGGAGCTGCGCGAGAATTTGCTGCGCAAGATCGAAGCGGGCGAACCGCTTTTCAAAGGGATACACGGGTACGAAGAGACGGTGATCCCGCAGATCGTCAATTCCCTGCTCTCGCGGCATCATTTCATTTTGCTGGGGCTTCGCGGGCAGGCCAAGACGCGGATACTGCGGGGATTAGTGGCGTTCCTCGATCCAATGATGCCGGCGGTTGCGGGATGCCAGATCAACGACAATCCATACGCGCCGCTGTGCCGGTCATGCCGGGAACGAATCGCCAAGGAAGGCGACGCGACCCCGATCGAGTGGATTCCGCGAGACCGCCGCTACGTGGAGAAGCTGGCGACGCCGGACGTCACGATCGCGGACATCATTGGCGACGTGGACCCGATCAAAGCAGCGCGTTCGGGACGCGACCTATCCGACGAAATGACCATTCATTACGGCCTGCTGCCGCGGGCCAACCGCGGAATCTTCGCGATTAACGAATTACCGGACCTGGCCGGGAAGATTCAGGTGGGGCTTTTCAACATCATGCAGGAAGGCGACATCCAAATTAAGGGTTACCCGGTGCGGCTGCCGCTGGACGTGATGCTGGTATTCACCGCGAACCCTGAGGACTACACCGCGCGCGGTAAAATCATCACCCCGCTGAAGGATCGCATCGGCGCGGAAATTCGCACCCACTATCCTGGGACGTTGGCCGAAGGAATGTCGATTACCGCCCAGGAATCCTGGACCAACCGCGGCGGCGAGCCCCGGCTGACGGCTCCCAGTTATATTCGCGAGATCATCGAGGAAGTGGCCTTTCACGCGCGCGAAGACAAGCGGATCGACAAGCGTTCCGGAGTGAGCCAGCGATTGCCGATTAGTTGCCTGGAAAACGCACTAAGCAGCGCCGAGCAGCGCGCGATACGAAATCATGAAACTACCGCCGCCGCGCGGGTGGCGGATGTTTATGCCGCGATCCCGGCGATGACCGGGAAATTCGAGCTGGAATATGAAGGCGAAATGAAGGGTGCGGAAAATATCGCTCGCGAGCTGATTCGTTCCGCGGTTGGCAAGGTTTTTACCCGCCACTTCGCCGACGCGAATTTCCAGCCGCTAGTGCAATTTTTCGAAGGCGGCGGCGATTTGAAAGTTCCCGCCGGAGCCTCCGCTGCGGAGCATTGCGCGCAGTTGCGCACCGTTCCGGGCCTGTTCGATTTGCTGGGAGCGCTCAACGTGAAGGCCAATCAAAACCCTGCGGAAGTGGCATCCGCGGCCGAGTTTATTCTGGAAGGACTGTGGGCGCACAAGCGCATTTCGCGAAGCGAGGAACGTGGTTACTTCGCGGAAGCGCGAAAAGCTGCCGAATCGCGCGAGGCGCCCAGCCGCAACGCGCCGCGGCGCCAGTTCAACTGAGGCCCCTATGAAGGTAATTCGCTATTCAAAATACACCGGTGAACCCGCCGGGGATATCGACCTCGAAGATTTGATGAGCCGGCTCGCCGACTTCCTGTTGCAGAGCGGCTACGAATCCCCGTACGGAATCTACGAAATGGATGCGGAAGGGATGGCGCAGCGCCACATGGACGAACTGCGCGAGGCCATTCTGCGGGCGCTCGAGGAAGGCGATCTGCTGCCGGACGAGATGATGCAGCAACTGCTGGAGAATCCCGACCTGGCGCAGAATCAAAAGCTGCGCGAAATGGTCGACCAGATCATCGAACGCATGGCGGCGGAGGGCTATATTTCTCCGCAGCCACCGACGGTCACGCCTCCCCCGAGCCAAACTCCCGGCGGGCAGGTCGGTCCAGCACAAGCGGGGATGAACGCGCGATTCGAAGTGACTGACAAGGCCATCGACTTCCTCGGATTTCAAACGCTGAAGGATTTGCTCGCGGGCCTGGGGAAAAGCAGCTTCGGGCGGCACGATACGCGCGATTTGGCGACCGGAGTGGAATCGGGGGGCAGCTCGAAGGCTTATGAATTTGGCGACACGCTGAACCTGGACATTGGCGAAACGCTATTCAACGCGGTGCGCCGCAACGGCACGCGGGTGCCGATCGAACTCGATTATCCCGATTTGATGGTGCATCAGTGCGAGTATCAGAGCTCCTGCGCCACGGTGCTGATGCTCGATTGCAGCCACAGCATGATCCTTTACGGCGAAGATCGCTTCACCCCAGCCAAGCGCGTGGCACTGGCGCTGGCGCACCTGATTCGCACCCAGTATCCCGGCGATTCGCTGCACGTGGTGTTGTTCCATGATTCCGCCGAGGAGATTCCGCTGGGCAAGCTGGCGCGCGTGCAGGTGGGACCCTACTACACCAATACACGCGAGGGATTGCGTTTGGCGCAGCGGATTCTGGCGCGCCAGAAAAAAGATATGCGCCAGATCATCATGATCACCGACGGCAAGCCTTCGGCGCTCACGCTGGACGACGGACGCATTTACAAAAATGCGTTCGGGCTCGATCCGCTGGTGGTTTCGCAGACCATGGAAGAGGTGGCCAAGTGCAAACGCGCCGGCATCCTGATCAACACGTTCATGCTCGCTAGCGACTACAGCCTGGTGCATTTCGTTCAGAAGGTGACCGAACTGTGCCGCGGCAAAGCCTACTTCACCACCCCCTACACTTTAGGCCAATACCTGCTGATGGATTACGTGCAGGGGAAGACGCGGCAGGTACACTAGAGGCAGGAGTTCGTTCGCTTCGCGGAGGTTTTGAGCGATGTCCCGAATTCATGCTGGCGACGCCGCGCCGGAATTCTCACTTTCCGACACGCACGGCAAAAACCATTCGCTCAAGGACCTGCTGAAAAAAGGGCCGGTGATCGCGGCGTTTTTCAAGATGTCGTGTCCTACCTGCCAGTTTACATTTCCCTTCCTGCAGCGAATTCATGATGCTTACGCCGACATCGGCGCCACGATAGTGGCGATTTCGCAGGAGGATGCGGCGGACACGGCGGAGTTCTGCGAAGAATATGGGGTGAAGTTTATCGCGCTGGTGGATGGCGAGGGCTATCCGGCGTCGAATCGCTACGGCATTACGAATGTGCCCAGCATCTTTCTGATTGCGCCGGACGGAAAAGTGCAGGAGAGCGCGGTGGGTTTTGCGCGTGCGGCCATTGAAACGATGGGGGCGGAATTCGCGCGAGCGAGCCATCGGCCGGTGACGCCAGTCTTCCGGCCCACGGAAATCGTCCCGGATACGAAACCTGGTTGAGGCTCCAAAAACTAGGCTCGGTCGGAGCCTACGGCAAGCAAAAGCGGCGCTGATCGCAGGCGCGCTTGCGTTGATTAGCAGAAGCATTTTTTAGATTTTGGGCGCACCCAGCCAGATTGGCTATGCCACCTAGTGCAAGTACTTGCCCGACGCGATCACCATCCCTAGCGTTAGCGCCGCGATGACTACTTCCCCAAGCGCGCCGACGATGAAGGGACGAAATCCCTGCTTCAGCAAATCCCTCACGTTGGTACGCAGCCCTACGCCTGCAAAGCTGAGCAAGAAAGCCCATCGCGAAACATTGGCCAGGCTGACGATCTGGTCTTTGCGGAAAACTCCGACCGTTGCGAGAATTGAGATCAGCATGAAACCCAAAATGAATTTGGGAAATTTTTGCCAAAGAAAGGCCCAGGGCTTTTCGACGTGTTGGGCTTGCCCTTGCCGCGCCCAATAGAACGCGTAGCCGAGGACGACAAACCCGAGCACCGCGCTGCGCGCCGTTTTGGCCAGGATCGCCACTCGGCCCGCTGCGTCGGAATAAATTGCGCCGGCGGCGGTTGCCTCCGCGGTGTTATCGATCCCCAGGCCGGCCCACATGCCGTACATGGTGTCGCTCAAGTGCAGGTGATGGCCAATGGCGGGAAAGGCGAAAAGGCTAAGGGCGCCGAGCGACAATATCGCGGCGATTGCAAACGACACATCATCGTCGTCGGCGTCGATCGCCCCCTTCGCGGCAATAATTGCGGAAACTCCGCAGATCGAGGATCCGATGGCCAGAAGCGAAGTCAGTTTCGGCTTCAGATTGAAAAAGTGGCCCAGGGCGGTCATGAATAGGAGCGACACGGTTAATTCGATGGCCACCAGGGTGAGCGCCACGCCGCCCAGCTTGAGCAAGTCGCCCAGGAGAAAACGCGCGCCCAGCAGCACGATGCCGGTTTTCAGCCAGAATTCATAGGTGGCTACGCCGGCCCGGAAAACCGGAGCTACGCCGAGGATGTTCGAAATGGCCAGTCCGAAAAGGATCGCCCACAGCACGTACTCGATATTTGGCAAGGTGACGTGATGTACTTTGCCGTAGGTTCCGATGGAGTGCTCGACTATTTTGCCGCTGTAGCCGACCGCGGCCAGCAGGAGAAATCCCGGCACGATGTCGATCACACGCCTCAGAAATTGAAGCGGCTTTGGGCGGGGGCGGAGAGAATCGATCGCTATCGAAGATGCGGCCACGATGGCCCTCCTACGAAGTGCGAGGACCGCGCTGCTTGTTCGCCGGCGAAACGCACGAGCCTGCTTTGAGACGCTCGAGCGGCCACGGAATATTTGCTCTGGCTCGAAATGCGCGCCCCTACCATGAAACGTGCTTGATCACGCCGAGGCGAATTAGCAATGCCAGTGCCAGCGCGAATCCTACTGCCCAGGTATCGAGTGACGGGCGCCAGCCTGATTTTTTCGGTTCGGAACCGGCAGTTTCAATATTGGATTGTGGCAACGTTAAGCCCTCCGATCGATTTGGTTCTGCAATGGATCGCTGACAAATTCGACTGCGGTTTCTGTTCCAAGATGGCTCCATGCGCCGGCCACGGAACTTTTGTCCGCCAGATTGCGAGTCGCGCGCTCGAGCGAACGCCCGACCAACAAAATCGCAGGCGCTTGTACGTCCGCGAGGCTCGAGAGTTCGGCGAGGGTGGTGCGCTTGACCTGTTGCGCTGGCGTCGAGACGCTGGAAATCAGCACGCACGGCGTGGCGAGTGACACGCCCGCGCCGCGGAGTTTCTCGCGCGCCGCGCTCAAATCACGGCCGGGCATGTAGATTATCAGCGTGGTGTCCGCGCGCCCGGCTTCGAGCCAGGCATCGGCGGCGGGTGAGTCTTCGCTTGCGGCTGCGCGGTGGCCGCTCAATACCAGCACCCGCGAACTGGTGCGCCGGTCGGTGAGCGAAACGCCGAGGGTGGCCGCGGCTGCGAACCCCGCGGTGATTCCGGGGACCACTTCATAGGGCACACCGGCGGCGGCGAGGGCGTCGACCTCTTCGTTTAGGCGCCCGAAGATTAGCGGATCGCCGCTTTTCAGGCGGACCACGCTTACTCCGGCCTTCGCGAACAAGATCATCACGCGGTTGATTTCCGTTTGCGTGATTCCCTTGCGCCCGCAGCGCTTGCCCACGTTGACCACGATCGCCTGCGGCCCAGCCAGGCCAACAATTTCCGCGGAGACTAAATCGTCATGCAGCACGCAATCTGCGGCGCGCAAAAGGCGGGTTGCTTTCACGGTCAAGAGCTCCGGGTCGCCTGGGCCGGCGCCGACCAAATAGACCCGTCCGGGTTCGGGTTGGAGTTGGACTGGCGTCATCGCGGCACCGTCGTTTTTTCCAGGTGCATTTCGTCAGCCGTCTCGGAAGTCCCGTCGGATTCCGAGACTTCGGCGCCGCGATCTAATAGTTCGCCAACTTGGCGATAAGCCAGCCGTTGCAAGAGCTGCTTGCGTTCGTCGGAGGGCGGGTAGCGGGCGAGAATTTCGCGGCGCAGCGCGCCTACATCTTCCAGCCAGTCGCCTAGCGCCGGATCGAGGGCTTGCTCGATCTCATCGCGCAACCGCTGGGCAAACGCTGGGCTCTCCCCCGCCGTGGAGATCGCCACTTGCAAATCGCCGCGCCGCACATTCGCTGAAAAGTAAAAATCGCAGTGCGGCGGGTCATCGACGGAATTGCAGATTACGGAGCGCTGCCGGGATAGCTCGAAGACGCTGGCATTCACGTCCGGACTGGAGGTTGCGGCGATGGTCAGGAACGCTCCGTCCAAATCGCTGGGCTGAAATTCGCGCTGCTCCCATCGCAGCACGCCCGATGAAGCTAACGCCCGCACGCGTGCGTTGGCCTGCGGCGCCACTACGAGCACCGCGGCTCCCGCTGCGAGCAGGCCCTCGATCTTGGCCTCGGCCACAATCCCGGCCCCGGCTACCAGGCACTTTCGGCCGGCGAGCTTGACGAATATCGGCAAGAGGTTGGCAGGCATCGGCTAGTCCATCGCCCCGGTGGCAATGCGGCCATGGGACCGATCGTGGTGCGGTTGAGGCAGGTCTCGCAGCACCGGATCGAGAACCTCGCCGGCTAGCTGGGCGCGCAATTCTTCATCGGAAAATCGCGCAAAGTAGGAGCGCAGGTTTTCGTTGTCGTCGCGCCCGGCGAGATATTGCCGCAGCAAACGCTCCACAGCCGCGGGCACCTCGGTAGCCGCGCAGCGGTATCCAATGGGCCGCGCAATCGCCTGAAATTTTCCTACGGCGCCGCCCACGCAAAAGTAATAGGCGTCCACCGATTCGTGACCTTGCTTGATCTTTTTCCCTTCCAGGCCGATGTCCGCGATCCAGTGCTGGCCGCAACTATTCGGGCATGCGGTAACGTGTAGCTTCATGTGCTGATCGAACT
>Ga0302326_10004518_pt1 | contig 32193 bp, 31 predicted proteins | sample Palsa_T0_3_FD_202264 | JGI IMG/M metagenome (GOLD analysis project Ga0302326, IMG submission 202264) | Peat permafrost microbial communities from Stordalen Mire near Abisko, Sweden - Palsa_T0_3 | ecosystem: Environmental > Terrestrial > Soil > Palsa > Peat permafrost | place: Sweden: Abisko...
AGCTAAAATCTCTTTCCCGCCACTAGAAGAAGGCAAAGAATTCTCAAAATACCGTTTTGGGCGGCTTGTCAATCGTTTGATCTGACACGAGCCCCAGATCCATTGAGAGCATTCGGTCATGCGACTTTGCCTGGCGCAGCGCCTGAATCGCGTTGGAGAAGCATACTGGGCCGTTTGTACTTGTTCATGGCCCGATCACACTCCTCGATGTTGAAACGGACGATGCGCCCAATTTTCACAAATGGCAAAATGCGCCGACGCATCAAATTGGTGATCGTTCGAAGGTCACAGCGATAATAGTCTGCGATTTCCTGCTTTAATCGCCATGGGATCATTGGCTCCGAGGCTGCGAATTGAGATTCATGGTCATTCATGAATTGTTGTTTGGCGGCGTTTGGGCCGAGCCCGAATTCACCTGGGACAGGCTCCAAAACATGCCCAAGCAACGGAACCGGGATTGCGCGCGGGAGAAGAATGGAATTCGAGTTGTTTGACCGCCGTTACTCCTGCGTGGACTCTTCGTCGTTCAATGCGCGATTTCGGGGCCGAAAGAGGCGGAGGAGATTAATTGCCACCAGGCTTTCAGGTATTTTTCCTGCAAGACCAGATCGGAATCTGCGGGGACTCCCAAATCTGTCATGGCCTTTGGTCCGGCCAATTTGGTCTCGGCAAGCGGCTGGCGAGCTTCAGGTTTTGCGCGATATGCGCTGACGCGATGGGAGCAATAATTCTGGCCTTGGATTCACGCCTGGGGCCACGAGTGTTCAAATCAATCAACCGTTAACACGCCTGGATCCGTCACCGTGCGCGCGTTTGGTCGAACGGAAACAATTTGGGGCCTCGAGGTAAACGGCTTGGTCAAAACACTCCGAAACGGAGAGAAACAGGGAGAACCGTGTGACTACTCCTGTGACTACTCGGGGAGGGGTCGGAATTGGGTGTTTTCGTAAGTCGTTGATAGTGTGGTGCACCCAGCTGGAGTTGAACCAGCAACCTTCTGATCCGTAGTCAGATGCTCTATCCAATTGAGCTATGGGTGCAGCCAAAGAGCCGCGTACTATAACCAACCATGCCGGGCCCGCGCAAGTCCCTTTTCCGCTTTTCCGCCTCAAAATTTTTATGACTTCTTCCTGTTGCAAATCTCCCGAACGGGCTTATTTTGAAGACCATGGCAGAGTCCAAGAAGAAGTCCCCCGGTTCCGGTTCCTCGACCAAGTCCCATCCCATCGAAAGCCCGCCTTCGCCGCGCCCGGAAAATGAAGTGCTCCCGCGTGAACAATTGGAGGCGCTTTCGCTGTTGCAATTGGTGGATCTCATCGTCGCCAAATTGCCTCCGCGCCATTCCGCCATCATGGATATGGTTTATCTGCGCGATCGCGTGGCCGAGGTGGAGGAAATCAACGATCAGGCGCGCCAAACGATCGAAAAGCTTGATGCCGTGGTCGAGAAACTCCGGTCGCCGGCTTTCCGCGTGGGCACCTTCCTCATGCCGGTCGAGCCGGATAAGGCGCACGTGTGCGCGGGCGGAGCCGATTATGTCTGCCGCATTGACCCGCAATTGCCGCTGGCCAGCTTGCAGGTGGGCCAGAGGGTGTTGCTCAACGAGGCCTTTGCCATCGTGCAAGGGCTGGGTTTTGATCGCAACGGCCCTATCGTCCGCGTGGATGAGTTGCTTTCGGGCGGGCGGCTGCGCATCGGGCAGGAATCGGGTTTAATTTCGTCGGTCTTGCTGCGTTCGGCGCTGCTGGCCAAGGAGAAGCTCAAGCCGGGCATGGAAGTGCGCCTGGATGCCAATCAACGCGTGGCGCTGGAGGTGATCGGCGTCGGGAAGCGGATTGAACGGGCGCTGGAAACCGTGACGGCCCTGCCGTGGTCGGCCATCGGCGGCCAAAGCGAAGCGGTGCAGGCCATTCGGGACACCATCGAACTGCCCTTTTTGCACCGGGGATTGTTCAAGCGCTTTGAGCATACGGTGCCCAAGGGCTTTTTGTTGCACGGGCCGCCTGGTTGCGGCAAGACGCTGCTGGGCAAGGCGACGGCTTACAATTTGCGCCAGCAAATTCTGGCCGAAACGGGCGTGGATCATCCGGAGTTTTTCTTGCACGTCAAAGGCCCCGAAATCCTCAACATGTGGGTGGGGGAATCAGAAAGGCAGGTGCGGGACCTTTTTGCCCAGTGCCGCGAGCGGGCGGCGGAAGGTTCGCTGGCCTTTTTGTTCATTGACGAGGCGGAATCCATTTTAGGCACCCGGCGGGCGGGCCGCTACAGCACGATTTTGAGCACGTTGGTGCCGATGTTCTGCTCGGAGATGGATGGTTTGGAGCCGCTGCAAAATGTGGTCGTCATTCTCGCCTCCAATCGGGCGGATTTGATTGATCCGGCCATTTTGCGTCCAGGAAGGATTGATAGAAAAATCAAAGTCAATCGTCCAACTCAGGAAGGCGCGCAGCGCATTTACGAGATTTACCTCAAAGAGTCGTTGCCGCTGGCCGAGCCGAAAGAAATCATGGCCCAAGCCATTACAGAAACGCATTACGCCAGGACGGTGGAAAACCAGTTCTTGGAAATCACCTTCCGCAGCGGCAAGAGGGATTTTCTTTATCGCGGCGACCTCGGCAGCGGGGCGATTATCGCGGCCATCGTCGAGCGGGCCAAGAGCCTGGCCATCAAGCGCTCTATCGAGACCAAGCAGGAGACACATTTGTCGCGGGAGGACCTGGTGCAGGCCCTGCAAAAGGAGTACGCGGAGAATGATCTCTTTCCGCCGACGGACATTACGGAAGATTGGCTGAAGTTGACGGACTTCGATCCTGAGAACGTCATCAAGCTGTCGCCAATACGGCCACGCAAGAAAGACATGCTCGGCTCAGGGATCGTTTGAGCGCGTTCACGCGGCTGTCGCACAGCCGTGTGAACAACAAACAACATGATTATTCAGTTCGGAACCGAAACGGAAATCGGGATCGCTCGGGAGAAGGAGGAGAATCTGGACGTCGTCGCGGAGTCCATGGCTTTGGTGCGCAGCGCCACCAAGTCCGGCGTGCTCATGCGCTGGGATTACGACTGCGAGGACCCCCACGCCGACATGCGCGGCTTCCACGTGCAGGAACTGCGGCAGGACACGGATGAGGCGACCTACTTCGCGCAGGATGCCGAGCGGGAGTTGACCTTCGTCGAAATCAAGAGCGACCTGGTGCTGGGCAATGGCGCCCGCTATTACAACGATCACGCCCACCCGGAATATTGCACGCCCGAATGCAGCACGGTCGAGGAATTGGTCGCGCACGACCGGGCCGGCGAGCGCATTTTGATGCGGTGCGCCCAAAAGCTCTCCGAGGAGCGGGATTGCGCGGTTTGCCTCTACAAGAATAACACGGATTTTCGCGGGCACAGTTACGGCTGTCACGAAAATTATCTGCTGCCGCGCTCGTTGCCGTGGGAAAAACTGGCCCGGGGCATCCAGGCTTTTTTGGTCACGCGCCAAATCATCGCCGGCGCGGGCAAGTTCGCCATCGAGGAGGAGGACAAATTTGTCGCGCCGGGATTTCAGATTTCCCAGCGCAGCGATTTTTTCAGCGAATTGCAGAGCGTGGACACGATGCAGCGCCGGCCCATCGTCAACACGCGCGACGAGCCGCACGCCAACCCGAATTTGTTCCGGCGTTTTCACGTCATCCTGGGCGACGCCAACATGTCGCCTTTTTCCACGCGGTTGAAAATTGGCTCCACGGCCCTGGTGCTGGAGGCGCTGGCGCGCGATCCCAAACGCTCCTACTCCGTCCTGGCCGACCCGTTGCAGGCTCTGGTGTCCATTTCGCGTGACGGAAAATTTCATTGGGAAGTGACGCTGCAGGACAAGCAAACCTCCAGCGCCTTGGATTTGCAGCGTGAATACCTGCGGGCGGTGAAGGATCTGTGCGACTTGAGCGAGAAGCCCAAAGCCGCCATCGTGGCCGACTGGGAAAAGGTGTTGCAGGACCTGGCGACAGACCCGATGCGCTGCCGCGACCGGCTGGATTGGGCCGCCAAACTGGCCTTGATTCGGGAATTTCAAGCCTCCCAAAACGTCGGCGCCAACGATCCCTGGCTGCAAAGCCTGGACTTGGAGTATCACCGTTTGGACCGCGAGAAGGGTCTTTATTACGCGCTGGAACAATCCGGCGCGATCCTCGGCGTGCCGGATGACGCCGCGGTGCGACGCGCCATTTCCGAGCCGCCCCGCACCACGCGGGCCTACGTCCGCGGGCGCTGCATCCAGAAATTTTCCGCCTCAGTCGTCGCCGCGCAATGGGACCACATCACCCTGCAAGGCACGCGCGGCCCGTTGAAAATCTCTCTGCTGGATGTCTTTACGCAAGCCGAGGTGACGGCCTACGCCAAGGTCGTGGATGCCGCAAAATGCCCGGATGACCTGGAATCCATAGCGGAGCTTACCACCGACCCTTTGTAAAATTTCACGCAGTTTTCAGGAAATTTTATGTTCCCGGCCATGCCCCTGGGAGTTCGATTCCTCTATAATTGATTGTAAACTGTTTATTTGCAACATTTTGAGAGACGGCTGGGCATTCGCCGCTATGTTCTGGCATTATTTGTGCTATATTGAGTTAAGGCGATTCTCAGACGCCAGGGAAAGTTATGAATAATGTCAATAGAGCAGTGGTTGAGGCGAAGGACGACGGTCCACAATTTCAAATTGTGCCGGCCACGAACAGCGCGGGCAAGAGGACCAGTCTTTCGGCTCCGCTGGTGTTGCCTTCGCTCGTGCGCGCCCGGCGGCCTCGTACGGAATTGGCCATCTTGGCCTGGAACCATCGCGCCATCCGTCTGGCCGGCCGGAAGTAATAAAGGTTCTACATGATCCAATGCCATGGATCATTCCCACTTGCCGGTGTCGTGAATTCCAATCCAACAGGACCGCAGCCGTGACGAGATGAGGCTTTGTTTAGCTGACATCCAGGCAAGCGAGAGTTATCCCCCAAACTGGAATCCTTCGGACGGCCGAATTTTTTCCACCGCAAGTTAGCGCGATTTGGCGCAATTCACCTCGGTCATTTCTGAGCCCAATCGGTGCGTCTGGCCGATGCTCTGTTCCCATCCTACTCCCAAGTCCTTGAGGCTGAAGCATTTTCCTTCTGCCACGCGTTCCAAAAATAAGCGGAATTATCTGGAATTATCATGGAAATCAACGACTTACAATTGTTCGACTTGGCAAGGCCGGGGAAACCAAAGTTCAAGGTTCAAGGTTCAAAGTTGAAACCAATCCACTCCAATTCAGTCCAATAAATTGGATTGGCTTGCTGCTTCCCTTCCCCGCTGGCCACTATCCACTATCCCCTAACCACTGTTCATGCCCCTATGTCAAAGAACAGGCGCGTGAGCGCCACCCAAGGCCACAATAACACGTTTCGCTGGGATTGCAAATACAATTTTGAACGAGGCAGCTTGACTCCACCTTCACAGCCTTCTTGTCAAGGCGTGATCGTGAGGCGGAACTATGAACCGAAATTTTTGATTTCATTTCAGGCGCGGGGGTTATAAGCATTGCGAAGATGCCCGAGACACCGCAACCGCAACCCGCGCCTGCGCCAACCGGCGAAGCAGCGCCCATTGGATGGTCGTTGTCAGACCGAGTCTTCTTTCGCTGGGTGTTCTGTTATTTCCTGCTTTATACATTGCCGTCACGGGGGCGCGTCTGCCTCGTGCCGATGGAAGGGGCGGAGCGACGGTTCTGGGAACCATTGGTGACCTGGGTGGCCATCCACGTTTTTCATCTGAGCGGACATGCCACGACTTATTTTCCAACCGGCAGCGGAGACACCACGCTGAACTACGTGGAGAATTATTGTTACGTGGTATTGGCCTTTGCCGGCACGATCGTCTGGTCGCTTCTGGATCGGAAGCGGACGAACTACGTCACCCTCCATGCGTGGTTCCGCATCTGGATCCGCTTCACACTGGCAGCGACCCTCCTCTCTTACGGCTTAAGCAAAGTCTTCCCGCTGCAGATGCAGGTGTTCATGCAGATGATGGTTGAACGCTGGGGCGATTTCTCGCCCATGGCCGCGCTCTGGAATTTTATGGGGGCTTCCACGCCCTACACGATTTTGTGCGGGTCCGCGGAAGCCTTGGCCGGGCTGTTGCTCCTGTTTCGCCGCACCACCCTGTTGGGGGCGATGATTTCCTTCGGAGTGATGTTTAACATCGCGGCTCTCAATTATTGTTATGATGTGCCGGTCAAACTCTACTCCACCAACCTGGTGCTCATGTCGGTCTTTGTCCTCGGGCCGGACGTGCGCCGCCTGACGCAACTGTTGCTCCTCAACCAGCCCGCGCCTCCCGCCAATCTGTCCCGCCCTGAACTTCCCCGCCTTTGGATGCGGATCGTTGCGAGGATCGTATGGGTGATTGTCGCGATCGGAGTTATACTTTACGGCACGGCGCATGAGGCGTGGCTGGGTTACAAGGAAACGTACCTCAATCCGCAACACCCGCCCATCTACGGCTTGTATGAAGTGGACAGCTTCACGCGCAACGGCAAAGAAACGCACCCACTGTTTACCGACGCCACGCGCTGGCATTGGTTGTATATCAATGCTTACGGGGGAATGAGAATTGTCCTGATGAACGATAGCAGGACGTTTTACGGCGCGAATCAGGACGCGGCCAAAAAAACGGTTTCCTTTTCCGGCGATCAGGCCACAAATGTATTCACGTACTCGTTCGGCGACACCAATCACGTCGTCCTGCGCGGCTCCATGGCCGGCGACGCCCTGGAAGTGCGCCTGCATAAACTCGCTCCGACCAACTTTCTGTTGCTCAATCGCGGTTTCCACCGGATAAATGAATATCCCTTGAATCGTTGACCCGTCTAAACTTATTTTGAAAATAAGCGCAAATAAACTTTGACATGTGCGGTTCGGTGTCGTAGTGTGCCGCTGTTCAGCACGAGCGACCGAATTAAGACTTTGCATGGCTGTAGGGCCTCTTTTTGGGGTGGGTTCGCGGTAAAACAGGGAAGGTATTCCGGTATGAAAGAGGACCCCTTTGACTAGTAAATCTCTTGGTTACTAAGCCGGAACGATGCAGTTAAAGGACTGAATTTTTACAGGATTTACAGGATTTACAGGATTTACAGGATGGAAAAAAGGATGTGGCATCAGCAATAATCACTCACTGCTTGGGAGATCTCCGTGTGCTGTGCTTTATCCTGTTAATCCTGTTAATCCTGTCTAAAAATCTTCCCGTCGTGTTCTTCGACTGCGTGGATGGCTAAGGAGATGACAAAATGAATGAACACCAATTGCCTAGGACCGCTTCTTGATTGCTGCCCAACGGGTTTGTCCTCATATCGGGAGGGGAAAACGAGAACGGTGAAACTGGCAGCGCGGAGATATTCTACACATATTGACGTTTGACGACATCCAGTCTATGCGAAGCATCGGTTTCTTCCTATTCGGTTTGCTGCTCTTTGCGGCTCCGGCGGCGCAAGCACAGGAGTTTTACTCGGCCCCGTACTATTGCTCCATAAATCCTGACAACACTTCCGTCACCATTACGGGCTATTACCAGGTCGGTTACGGCGGCGCGGTAACAATTCCCGAGACGATTGAGGAGTTCCTCGTCACTGGCATCGGAGAGGGGTTCTACGGTTGCGAAAACGTGACCAGTGTCACGATCCCCAGCAGCGTTACCAACATCGGAGACGACGCTTTTCTTTACTCCACCAATATTACGGCGATCAACGTGGCCACCAACAATCCAGCGTACATGAGTCTGACCGGGGTCTTGTTCAACAAGACGGAGACACAGCTCCTCGCATTCCCTGAAGCCAATGCCGCCACCACTTATACGATACCCGACGGTGTCGTCAGCATGGGAACCAACGCTTTTGCCCTCTGCGCCAATTTGACCAGTATCACATTCTCCAGCAGCATCACCAGCATCCCTGGCGAAGCGTTCGCGGGGTGCCCCCGTCTAGCCGGTGTCTTCATCCCCGATAGTGTCACCAGCATGGGAAGCACTTCGTTTGCGGGCACTGCGTTGACTAACCTAACGATTTCCGACAGCGTCACTAATATCGGATACGGTGCGTTTAGTGATTGCGGAAGTTTGACGAACATCACGCTCGGGGATGGCCTCACCAGCATTCAGAATTCCACGTTCCAGTATAGTGGGCTGACCAGCATCACGATCCCCAACAGCGTCACCTATCTCGACAACTACGCCTTCTGGTTTTCCAGCAATCTGACCAGCGTGACGATCGGCAGTGGCCTCACCAGCATGGGGATTCAGGTGTTTTCTTATTGCCCCAGCTTGACGGCGTTCAACGTAAACTCCAACAACCCTGCCTACTCCAGCGCAGACGGGGTCTTGTTCGACAAGAGCAAGACTACGCTTATTCAATATCCGACGGGCAGCGCCGTAACTTCCTACACGATTCCCAACACCGTTGCCACGATCGCCGATTGGTCTTTCGCAAGCTGCGCCAACTTGGCCAGTGTCACGATTGACACCAACGCCACGCTCATCGGGAACTATGCGTTCGTGACTTGCCCCAACCTGACCAACGTCACGATACCCGACAGTATGTCGAGCATCGGGTACCAGGCGTTCTGTGAGTGCAGCAACCTGACCGACGTCGCAATCGCCAACGGCAGCATTGGAGGCGAGGCGTTCGCCGGCTGCGTCGGCCTGACCAATATCACGCTCGGCAATGGCGTGACCAGCATCGGAGAAGCCGCATTCGACGGCGCCAGCCTGACCAGCCTCACGCTGCCCGCCAGTCTCACCAGCATCGGGGCAGGCGCGTTCACCGGCGCCGGCATGACCAATCTCACCATCCCCAATAGCGTTGGCAGCATCGGAGAAGGAGCGTTCAGTGGATGCGGCAACCTGGCCAGCGTGACCATCGGCGATGGCGTCACAAACCTCGGAGAAGGGGCCTTTGGAGGCTGCGCGAGCCTGAGCAGCGTCACCATCGGCGACGGCGTCACCATCCTTGGAAGCGCCTTTAGCGGGTGCCCCTTGTTAACCAGCCTCACCATCCCCGGCAGCGTGAACACCATTGGAGGCGGTGCGTTCTACTACTCTGGCCTGACCAGTCTGACCATTTCCAGCAGCGTCACCAACATCGAAGGGTTTGCGTTCTCGTCCTGCACCAATCTAACGGCGCTCTATTTCCTGGGCAACGCTCCCAGCCTTGAGTCGGATGTATTCACCAACAATCTTGGTTCGTCCGCGTATATCAATGTCAATGCGACGGTTTATTACGCGGCGGGAACCACCGGGTGGGGCGCGACCTATGGCGGCCTTCCAACCGTGGAGTTGAACGGGATTGCCTTCACTGCCACTCCCACCAACGGCACGGGTCCGCTCACGGTGAGGTTCACCTCAGCCAGCGTTGACAGCGCCGGCATTCCGATCAGCAGTTGGAACTGGAACTTTGGCGATGGCGCATCCAGCGCCGCTCAGAACCCTTCCCACACCTACACCGCCGCCGAGACTTTTTATCCCGTGCTCGTGGCGACCAATAGCGCCGGCCTGACGGTTCTTGGCCTCGGCCCTCTGGCCATTGGAATTGCGCCGCCGCGACCCGGCCTTGGCGGCTTGAGCCTTGCCGACGGGAATCTGTCGCTTAACGTGTCCAATGGGCTTGCAGGCGGGACGTATTGCGTGCTCATGAGCGCCGACCTGACGCTGCCGTTGAGCCAATGGACGCCTATGGCCACCAATGTTTTGAACGCGAGCGGGGACTTCAGCATCACGGTCAGCAACCCGGCGAGCCAGGCCATTCCGCAACAGTTTTACACGATTCAGTGCCACGGATCATACCCACCTACCAATTTCGTGATCTCCATTCCAACAGGACCGCAACCATGACGGATCGTACACCCACGGCAAATGAGTGCTGGAAAATTTCCACGCTGCCCTCCTCGACGTGGCGCTCAATGGCCGGACGTTGAAAACGGAGGCGCGGGGTTTGGAAGGGCGTGGCGCAAGGCCAATGCGTCCAAGGTGCGTTGGAAAATCTCGTGGGGCGTTCCTTCGGCGGAAATGGCCAGCAACAATCCGCGCCGGCGGTAGAATTCAATCAGGGGTTCGGTGCTCAAGTGATAGGCTTTCATGCGGACGCGGACGGCCTCCGGACGATCATCCTCGCGTTGATAAAGCTTGCCCCCGCATTGAGGACAGGTTTCCGGCGATGACAGTTCTTCAGTCACGTGAAACACGCTTTTGCAACTCGCGCATACACGCCGTCCGGCCAGCCGCTCGACAATCTTATCCATGGGCAGTTCGTAATCTATGACAGCGCTCAAGGGTAAATCCTCCGCTTTGAGCAGCCGATCCAAGTGTTCCGCCTGGGCCACCGTGCGCGGAAAACCGTCAAGTAAAAACCCGCCGGTGCAACGCAGGCAGCGAATCCGTTCGCGAACCAGCGCCAGCACCGTTTCATCGGGCACCAGTTCGCCGCGCGTCATGAAACTGAGCGCTCTCTCGATGGCGGGCGTCCGTTCGCCTGGCGGCAGGCCTTTGGCGGCGCGAAAAATGTCGCCGGTGGAGAGATGGCACGCGCCGCACCACTGGTGCAGCAAATCGGCTTGCGTACCCTTGCCCACGCCGGGTGCGCCCAGCAAGACCAGGCGCTGGACTTCCTTTGGCGTGCCCGGCAACGTCTCGCAAGGGGCCTGGCCGCCATTGAGCCAGACGGCGCGGTCGCTGGACATGGGAGTGGTGATATCCGGGCGGTTGCTTCTTGTTTCCATCGAATGGAAGGTCGTGCTTTGTGTGTGAGTCGTCAAGCCATTGGAAAGAAATTTGGCTGTTCGTCGCGCATCCTGAAACCCGGAAACGAAGGACGGTGATCGAAACTCTGCCGGGCAGTTGGCGGCGGCTTGGCCTCAAGGCATGCGACTACCTGAAGAAGTTGCTCACACGCTTAAGGCCACAGCAAGAACCTCATTGCTGCGCCCATTGAGCGTGAGCAGTTCCTTATGCTTTTCCGCGGCAAACAAGCCAACATCTGCCTCAACCGCGACACGACACGGCGGGACACGCCGATTTTGCCGCCGGACAGAAATTAACAGAAAGGATTTGCCTAGGGAGGAGGAGTGCGCTATCGTGACAGAAGATTTACCCAAGAATAGCTTTTCAAACAGCGGTCATGGCATTATGTGTTTTTTATGACGGACCAAGCGCAAACGGGTGAACGCGTTTACAAAGGGAATCCTGTTTCCGCCGGCATTTGCCAAGGGAAGGCATTCGTGCTCCACAAGGCCCAGACCCACGTTCCCCACTACGACGTGGCCGAGGCCGATTTGCCCCAGCAAGTCCACCGCTTTCAACAGGCGCTGGTCCTGACCCGCCAGCAAATCCAGGAGGTGCAACACAAGGTCAGCCTGGCCCTCAACGCCCACGAAGCCAGCATCTTCGACGCCCATTTGCTGGTGCTGGACGACCCGACCTTGATTGATTCCGTCACGAATTTGATTCAATCCAAGAAAATCAATGTCGAAGCCGCCTTCCAGGAGTTCGCCCAGAAATACACGGCGACCCTGAGCGCCATTGATGACGCCTATTTGCGCGAGCGGGTGGCGGACATGCGCGATGTGACTTCGCGCATCCTGAACAATTTGCTGGGCAACCTTCAGCACCAGGCGCTGCAAGGTTTGCAGGAGCCTTGCATCATCATCGCCGACGATCTGTCCCCCTCGGAGGTGGCGGTGATGAATCGGAAGGTCGTGCTGGGTTTTGGGACCGACGGCGGCAGCAAAACATCGCACACCGCGATCATGGCCCGTTCGCTGCAAGTGCCGGCCGTGGTCGGGCTGAAAGACGCCAGTGTCAAAATCAAGAGCGGGGCGCACATTCTGCTCGATGGTTACAACGGTTCGGTCGTCGTCAATCCCTCCGATCAGACGCTCTTCGAATACGGCCAGTTGGTGCGGCGCCAGGCCTCCATCGAGGAAAAGCTGCGCGCCATTCAATCTCTGGCAGCCATCACACTGGACGGGCTGAAGATCACCCTTTCGGCCAACATCGAACAGATTGGCGACGTCGAGGCGGTCAAGGAATTTGGCGCGGAGGGGGTGGGGTTGTTCCGAACGGAATACTTGTTCATCAACCGGGACACCTTGCCGACTGAGGACGAGCAATACGAGGCTTACCGGAAGGTGGCGGCGGCGCTGAAACCGGCGCCGGTGATCATTCGCACGCTGGATCTGGGCGGCGACAAGTTTCTGGCGCACCTGCAAATCCCGGTGGAGATGAATCCGTTCCTGGGTTGGCGGGCCATCCGCTATTGCCTGGAGGAACGGGAGGTTTTCCGCGCCCAATTGCGCGCCATCCTGCGGGCCAGCGCGGAGGGCAACGTCAAGATCATGTATCCCATGATCTCCAGTCACAACGAACTGGACCAGGCCAACGCCTTTGTCGAGCAATACAAGAACGAGTTGCGCGCGGAAAAGATTCCGTTCGATGAAAATATCGAGATTGGCGCGATGATCGAAATTCCCTCGGCAGCGGTGTCGGCGGACATGCTGGCCAAACGGGTCAAGTTTTTCAGCCTGGGCACCAACGACCTCATCCAATATGCGCTGGCGGTGGATCGCTTGAACGACCGCATCGCGCATTTGTACGAGCCGACCCATCCGGCGGTGCTGCGGTTGATCAAATGGACGACCGACGCCGCCGGGCGCCACGGTCTTTGGTGCGGGGTGTGCGGGGAGATGGCGGGCGATCCGTACCTGACGCCGCTGTTGCTGGGGCTGGGCGCGCGGGAGTTGAGCATGGCCTCGCCGTTGTTGCCGCGCATCAAATTCCTCATTCGCCGGCTCAAAATGGACGACGCGATGGAGTTGGCCAACTTTGCCTTGAATTGCGAATCCGGCCGTGAGATTTTGGAGCGTTCGCAGGCGTTGACGCGGCGGATCGCGCCCAGCCTGTTCGAGAACCAACCCTGATAGGCATGAAAGTTTTGATTTTGGCCGCCGGCTATGCCACGCGGCTTTACCCGCTGACGCTCACGCAGCCCAAGCCGCTGCTGCCCGTGGCGGAGAAGCCGATGATTGAGTATGTGCTTGACAACATCGCGCCCATCGGCGGGATAGACCGCGTCTATGTCGTGACCAACGCCAAGTTTGCCGGCCAATTCCAAACCTGGTCCGAGCACTACCGCGCCACCAAGTCGAAACTGGCCTTCACCATCGTGAACGATAGATCCACCGACGACAGCAACAAGCTTGGCGCCATCGGGGACATGCATCTGGTGTTGACCCAGGAGAAGGTGGACGACGATTTGATTGTCGTGGCGGGGGACAACCTGTTCAGCCAGAGCCTGGAAGGATTTGGCGCGGTCTGCCGCCAAAAGAATGCGCCCGTCCTGGCGGTTTATGACGTGGGGAGCCTCGAAGAGATCAAAAAATACAATTCCATTTCGCTGGATGCAGCGGGCCAGATCACTTTCTTCGAGGAGAAACCCAAGACGCCGGCGAGCACGCTGACGGGCATAGCGCTTTATTATTATCCCAAGTCCGTCCTGCCGATGATCCATCAATACATCGCGGAGAAGAACAATCCCGACCAGCCGGGCCGGTTGGTGCAATGGATGTATCAACGGACGCCGGTCTATACGTGGCGCGTGCCTGGAATTTGGTTTGACATCGGCTCCAAGGAAAGCCTGGAGGAGGCCAATCGCATTTTTTCCCAAGGGCGGGGCGCATGACAAAATGCCCCCAATCCATCTGCATGGATGCGGCTAGGGCTGCTTTATCAAGGCGGTGGTTAATTGAACAAACCAAAGGAAGTCCGGAGTTCGCGTGCCGATGGGAGAACTGGGACTTTGGCCGCTGCGACAATTGATGACGGTGCGATCGGTCCAATGCTTGATTTGCGCGTGGCCGTCACAAAAAGAGAACCCGCAGGCGTCGTTGTGATAGGCGGCGGGGCAATCAACCCACCCGTCGTTGCTGGGAACATCGAGAAAGTACCCGTCGTTGATGCTCCAAGGATTCTCATCGAGGAAGAGCCAGAGATTGGCGGAGCCTGGCACCGACAGATCGGGCGTCTTGACGTAAATGCGATACCCCGTCCCGTCTTGGTAAGCGGAGGCGGCATCGGCGGAGGGGTTGATCCAGGCATTCATGGACATGCTGCGGAGGCGGTTTGTGCCACCGCCGCCTGCGGGATAAACGGCGCCTCTGTCATAAGTGCTTGGGTCGGCGGGGCAGTGGTAAGGGCCGGGGCTGCCGACATGAGGATATAACAATCCTGCCTCCAGCCAGGCGAGGCTGATTTGTTCGCCTGCAACGTGCGCGCCCTGCGACATGTCGTCCGGACACCATTGCGGGTTTTTGCCGGTCACAGGATCGGCTGCGGTGCCCCCGGGAGTGTCGCCGTTGTTTCCGTTAAGGACGAAAAACTCCTTGTTGTCGCCATTGTACATGGCCCAAGCCAGCGTTAATTGCTTGAGGTTGCTGACGCATTGGATGCCTTGAGACTGCTGTTTGGCCTTGGCCAGCGTCGGAATGAGCATCGCCGCCAGAATGGCGATGATGGCAATCACCACCAGCAATTCGATCAGCGTGAACCCCTCCTTCAGGCAATTCCCTTGGGCCGGGCGCGACTGATGGAACGACGCTTTCATACTCGCTATCTCTCTTACTCCTTTCCGGCTAATCAGTCAATCTTCATCTGCGCTTGCGTCCTGGCCAGCCGGTGTTTTTTCGTTGACGGTTTCCGGGTTAAACCTACCATGCTGGCATGTCACGCTTGCCATTCAAATCCGTGTTCTGCGAACGATTTAAATGCTCGCCCGAAGACTACGAAGAGCGGGCTTTCCGGAAGTTGCTTTACTGGCACGCCCGACTTCTGGCGCCTGTGATCCGCGTCATCAAGGCGGACTTCTTCCTGGAAGATTTCAAGTTCATTCGCTACCTGGGTGAGGCTCTGGACGTGCGCCAGGCCAAAGTGGACGTGCTGGATTTCAAGGACTTCGATCGTAAACACTGGGGTTTGCTGCACACCGGCCTCAGAATCCGTGTTTCCCACCGGAAAGCGCGCCGGCTCGCTTTCGAACTTTTCGGGCAGGCCGACCGTGCCGAGTGGACGGCCTTGCAGCGCCTGGATTAGCAAAACACACTCTTCAAACTCACTCTGGCCGATGTCATGTAAAAGCCTATCCTCCACGCCGGTAGGGCGAGACTCCGTCGAGCCGTAACTCGATTTCGTGGACTAAATTACGGCTCGACGGAGTCTCGCCCTACCGTGCAACCGCTCCATCATGGCATGTATCTCTGCATGTGCGAATGATTCAGGTTGGCCGCCAAATCAGGTGGCAGATCACTGGCTACGCCGATGTAAGCGGCGTAACGCTCAGCGAATGAAGGCGGGGCCTGCGTGTCGGGTATAGTCAAGCGCACCTCGGCTCCGTCTGGCAATTCGACGCCGGGCGGGAGTTTGATCGCGCCGTTGGCCACTTTCACAGTCCATGTCGTCCGGCATTGATCGCTCATGGCTGGCGGAAATGCAAGTGTTTGCGCCCTTTGTGTCGGATGTGTTTGAGGCGAAAGCGGAACTGACGTTCCGCACTCCACGACGCTTCGCGTTCCAGGAGCGCGTCCGATGTGCCGACAGGTCTTGGAGTGCGTGCGCGCCAGCGCCGCTTTCCGGTGCGCGAATACTGGCTTGCCTCACACTCTTTGTGCCGCCCTTTGCCCTATTCGTCTTCCGCCAGCAGAATGACCTTCAATTTGCCGGGGGGCTGGCTGGCTTGGGTGAATTTGTCCATCAGGCTGGGCGCGGCGGTTGGGGCGGGAACGGCGGCGGCACCCGGCGGCGGCGGGGCGGCGGGCGGCTGGAGGGCGGAGCGCAGGGCGCTTTCCACCAGTTGCGTGCAATGAATTTTTACCGGAGGCAATGGGCCAAGACCGGGGGCCAGTTCTTCGCCGGACAGGGCCAGCACTTCTTCCGCCGTCTTGCCGCGAATCATCTCGGTCGCCAGACTGGCCACGGCGATGGCCGTCTCGCAGCCGAAACTTTGGAACGTGGCGCGGTCAACTACTTTTTTGCCGGCCTCTTCCTTGAACTTGATCCAAAGACGGATCATGTCCCCGCAAGCGGCGCTGCCGGCGGTTCCGACGGCGTCGGCGCCGGCCAGTTCGCCGAGGTTCTTGGGATCGCGCAACGCTTCCTCGATTCGCTTTTGATAGTTCTCGGCCGGGTTCATGCGGGAATTTGGCCACAAAAGAACGCAAAGATCACGAAGGAAAAAACGTGCGAACTCTTATCTATGTAGTGCAATACCTTGAAATCTTGCCATCTTAACAAGATTTTTTTGAACAGGAGAACACGGAGAGAACAGAGACTCATTTTATATCTTCCATCACTCCGTTGCCTCTGTTTCCTCATGTTCAAGAAATGTGTTTGGTTGCGGCTTACCACTTTGTGTTCTTTGCGTTCCTTTGCGGCCATTTCAATTGTTGTTGTCAGGTTCATGCCGAAAGCTCCAATCGGTAGCGCGGGATGGTGGCGTCGGCTTCGCGGGACCAGGCGTCTATGCCGCCGCGCAGGCAGCGGACGTTGCGGAAACCCTGGCCCAGGAAATAGGCGGCCGCATCGAGGCTTTGCCGCCCGCGATGATCGTAAAGGACCATTAACTCCTCGCGCGGCCAGTGGCCCAGAATGTCCTGCATGACCGGCTGCGAGAGAAGCACCGCGCCCTCGATGCGCGCAGCCTCGAATTCCTCCCGGCTGCGGATGTCCACCAGGCGCGCGCCGCCCGACTGGCGCAAGGCGGCCAGTTCGGCGGGGGAAATCTGCAATTCCTCGTCCTGCTTGTGGCTGGTCTGGATGTGCGCGATGACTTCGGCGGCATCGAGGCTGTTGCGGGCGCACAGCCCGGCCAGGGTTTCACCCGGCTCAAACGCGCAACTGGCGCAGCCGCCGATGTGATAACGCCGGAACAAGGCCCGCTGCGCGCCGGGAAAAATTTCCAGTACGCGTGTCATTGTGCTTTGCGGATCAATGGAGATGGAATCGGTCATTCGCTGAAAAATTTTTGGATTTCCCGCAGCGTTTCAAACAAGTAATCCACCTCGGCCGCGGTGTTGTAAAAATAAAAGCTGGCGCGCGCGGTGGATTCCACGCCGAGTTTTTTCATCAGCGGCTGGTTGCAGTGATGGCCGCCGCGCAGCGCCACGCCGCGCTGATCGGCCACGGTGACGACGTCGTGGGCGTGAATATTTTTCAACAAAAAACTGACCACACCCGCGTGCCCGGTGCGCGGGCCAAAGAGGCGGAGGCCGGGCAGGCTCAACAGCCTTTCCAGCGCCAGCGCGGCCAATTCCGCGTCGTGGCGGGCGATGTTGTCGCAGCCGATGGCGGCGAGGTAATCGAGCGCGACACCCAGGCCGACGGCGGCGGCGAAATCGGGCGTGCCGGCTTCAAACCTGTGCGGCGGTTCCTTATAGGTGCTGCGAAAAAAATCAACGTTCGCGATCATGTCGCCGCCGCCGAGGAACGGCGGCATTTTCTCGAGCACTTCGCGCCGGCCGTAGAGCGCGCCGATGCCGGTCGGGCCGCAGACTTTGTGGCCGGAAAAGGCGAGAAAATCGCAGCCGATCTCCTGCACATTGACGGGGCGATGGCCCACGCTTTGGGCGGCGTCCACCAGCGTGAGGATGCCGCGCCGGCGGGCGCGCGCGCACAAGTCCGCGACGGGATTGACCGTGCCGAGCGTGTTGGAAACGTGGGTGAAAGCGAAGAGCTTGACGGTGCTGTCAAGCAAATTATCAAGGCCGTCCAAATCCAGCAGGCCGGCGTCGCCCGTGACCGGGACATAACCAAGTTTGGCGCCGGTGCGTTCGGCCAGCAATTGCCAGGGGACGATGTTGCTGTGATGCTCCATTTCCGTCAGGAGGATCGTGTCGCCGGACTTGATGTTTTTATCGCCCCAGGCGCGGGCCACCAGATTGATGGACTCGGTGGCGCCCCGTGTGAAAATGATTTCGGCCGATTCGCGGGCGCCGAGGAAATGCGCGGCGCGGTCGCGGGCGGCCTCGAAGGCCTCGGTCGCGCGTCGGCTCAATTCGTGAATGCCGCGGTGGACGTTGCTGTTGTCATGGCGGTAAAAGCGGTCCAGCGCCTCCAGCACCACGAGCGGTTTCTGCGAGGTGGCGGCGTTGTCAAGATAAACGAGCGGATGCCCGTGGACTTTCTGGCGGAGGATGGGAAAGTCCTGGCGCAACGCGGCCCAATCTGGCGTGTTCCGGGTCACATCATTCCGAGTTCGAGGCGGGCGGCCTCCGAAAGCATGTCGCGGCTCCAGGGCGGGTCCCACACCAGGAACACGCCGGCTTCCTTGACGCCCGGAATGGCGGAGACTTTGGCCTCGACGTCTTGTTGCAGAACAGGCCCCATGCCGCAACCGGGCGCGGTCAGGGTCATTTTGATTTCGACCCGGTTCCCACCGGCGGGCAACGGCTGGATTTGCAAATCATAAACCAGCCCAAGATCAACGATGTTGACCGGGATTTCCGGATCGTAACAAGTGCGAAGTTTTTCGAACACTTGCTCCTCGGTGACCGATGAATTGTCAGGGGCAGCGGCGGTTTCGGTGCTCGCGGCGGCGGGCGGCGCCTGGCCCAGAGCATCCGCGTCGCGGGCGTCAATGCGGGCCATGTTGCCGTGGATGACGACGGTGAAGCTGCCGCCCAGGGCCTGCGTGATGGTCACCGGTTCGCCGGCTTGCAGGGTGATTTTGGTCCCGGCGGGAATCAGGACCGCCTCGCAATCGCGTTTTAAAATAATCTCTTCGCTCATGGCCGTTCAAGGGACATCGGTGGACACGCTCGTTTGGCCATCCAGGCCGGCGAGCATGGCGTGCCAGGGTAATATGGCGCATTTGACGCGCATGGGAAAGTGGTGAACGCCCGCGAAGGCGCACAGCTTGCCCATGGCCTCTTCGTCCATGTTCCCGGTCCTCACCATGTTTTGGTATTGACTGAAGTATCGGCGGGCGTCGGCGACGGTTTTGCCCTTGAGTTCGTCGGTCATCATGGAAGCCGAGGCCTTGGAAATGGCGCAGCCGGAGCCTTGAAAGCTGATGTCGCGAATGACATCCCCTTCAAGCTTGAGATAAATCGTGTAACGATCGCCGCAGAGCGGATTGTTGCCTTCTGCCGCGCGATTGGCCTCCGGCAGGACGTGGAAATGGCGCGGCTTGCGGCTGTGATCCAGGATGACTTCCTGATAAAGTTCGTTCAGTTCATCAGTCATGGAAAGAAAGCGACGTGTCCAGGCCCTCGAACCGTTCTGTCAACAATTGCTCCAAGTGGGCGCGCACCGGCGCCAGGGTGATGCGCTCGACCGCGTCGTTGGCGAAGGCGCGGACGAGCATCTGCCGGGCCAGGCCGGCGCCGATGCCGCGGGAGCGCAGGTAGAACAGCGCCTCCTGGTTCAACTGGCCCACGGTGGCGCCGTGCGTGCATTTGACGTCGTCGGCGAAAATCTCCAATTGCGGCTTGGTGTTGATAAGCGCGTGCTCCGAGAGCACGAGGTTGCGATTGGTTTGCTTGGCGTTGGTCTTTTGCGCGTCCTGCCGGACGAAGATTTTCCCGTTGAAGACGCCGTGCGCGCGGCCGGCCAGGATGCCGTAATAGAACTCGTGGCTTTCGCAATGCGGCTGGGCGTGATCCACAACCGTGTGATGATCCATCAACTGTTCGCCGCGCGCCAGGTAAAGTCCGTTGAGGATCGCTTCCGCGCCCTCGGCATTGAGCAAGGTTTGAATCTGGTTGCGGGCCAGGCGCGCGCCGGTGGCGATGGAATGGGAGAGCCAGTGGCTGTTCCTGTTTTGCACGGCTTGGACAGCGGCGATATGAAACGCGCGCTCGTTTTCGTTTTGGAGCTTGCAATGTTCCACGCGCGCGTCGGGGCCGAGTGCTATTTCCGTCACGGCGTTGGTCAGGTGCGGCGCCTCAGTGAGGCTGGCGTAGCTTTCAATGACTTTCAACGAACTGCCGTGGTGCGCCACAATGAGATTGCGCGCGTGAACGGCCGCCCCGGGCCGCTCGCCGGCGGCCAGATAAAGCAGTTGCACCGGCTGCTCGACCACCGCGTTGGCCGGCGCGGAGACAAAAGCGCCGTCCTGAAAACAGGCGGTGTTCAAAGCGGTGAAGAAATTTGCGTCGCCCTGGGCGTGGCGGGCCAGATGATTCTCCAACTCGCGCCCATCGTCCTCCCAAAACGCGCGCAAACTGCCCGCTCGCAGAGGAGCGCCTGGGCCGGGCAAGTTGGACAAATCCTGGCGGAAGCGCCCGTCCACAAACACCAGGCAATAGCCGTCGCCGGCCAGACGAAAAGGTTCGATGTCCTCGAGGCCGACGCGGCGCGCAGCGGGAGCCGCGGCGTGCAGCGGCCATTGGCGCAACGGAGCCATGTTCGTGAAACGCCATTCTTCCTGCTCCGTGGTCGGGAATCCAATTTCCGGTTCCAGCCGCGCGCGGGCCTGCCGACGCAACGTTTGCAGCCAGGCCGGGCCAGGCCCAAGCTCGCCCGCGAAAAAGGAGGCGGCAGCGGGTTCGCGGTCCGTTTGTGCAAGGGTGTCCATCATGGTTTTCCATTGTTGGCGGCGTCTCCGAGAATCCAATCGTAGCCGCGCTCCTCCAGTTCCAGGGCCAATTCCTTGCCGCCGGACTTGACGATCTGGCCGTGGACCAGCACGTGAACGTAATCGGGCACGATGTAATTCAGGAGGCGTTGGTAATGCGTGATGACCAGCGTGGCGTTGTCAGGGCGGCGCAGTTTGTTGACACCGCCGGAAACGATCTTCAGGGCGTCAATGTCCAGGCCGGAATCGGTTTCATCGAGGATGGCGAGCTTGGGTTCCAGGACGGCCATCTGAAAAATCTCGTTGCGTTTCTTTTCACCGCCGGAAAAGCCCTCGTTGACCGCGCGGCCCAGCAACGCCGGGTCAAGCTCAAGCAGCTTGGTCTTTTTCTTGACCAGGGCCAGGAACTCGACGGCGTCCAGTTCCTGTTCGCCGCGCGCTTTGCGGCATTCGTTGAGGGCGGCCTTGAGGAAGACGGTGCTGTTGACGCCGGGAATCTCGACGGGGTACTGGAAGGCGAGAAAAAGCCCCGCCCGCGCCCGTTCCTCCGGCTTAAGCTCCAGGAGGGAGACGCCGTTAAACGTGACGCTGCCGCTGGAGACTTCATACTCGCCGCGCCCGGCCAGCACCTGGGCCAGCGTGCTTTTGCCGCTGCCGTTGGGTCCCATGATGGCGTGGACTTCCCCGGCTTGGACGGACAGGCTCAGCCCCTTGAGGATGGCCTTGCCGTCCACACCGGCGGATAAATTGCGAATTTCAAGCATAGATTGTTTTGTCATTGGTAAGATCCGCTAATCAACCGACACTGCCTTCGAGGCTCACGCCGAGGAGCTTTTGCGCCTCGACCGCGAACTCCATCGGCAGGTGGTTGAAGACTTCCTTGCAGTAACCGTTGACAATCATATTGACGGCGTCCTGAGTCGAGATGCCGCGCTGGTTGCAGTAAAAAATCTGGTCCTCGCCGATCTTGGAGGTGGAGGCCTCGTGCTCGACGATGGCCGTGCTGTTGCCCACCTCCAGGTAGGGGAACGTGTGCGCGCCGCAGCGGTCGCCCAGGAGCAGCGAATCGCATTGCGAATAATTGCGCGCGTGGGCCGCGCCGGGGCGGATTTTCACCAGCCCGCGATAGCTGTTCTGGCCGTGCCCGGCGGAAATCCCCTTGGACACAATGGTGCTGGTGGTGTTGCGCCCGATGTGAATCATCTTGGTGCCCGTGTCCGCCTGCTGGCGATGGTTGGTGAGGGCGACGGAATAAAATTCGCCGACCGAATCGTCCCCCAGCAGGATGACGCTGGGATATTTCCAGGTGATGGCCGAGCCGGTTTCAACTTGCGTCCAGGAAATCTTGGATTTGCGCCCCGCGCACTTGCCGCGTTTGGTGACGAAATTGTAAATGCCGCCCTTGCCCTGCTCGTCGCCGGGATACCAATTCTGCACGGTGGAGTATTTGATTTCGGCGTTCTCCAGCGCGATCAATTCCACCACCGCGGCGTGCAACTGGTTGGTATCGCGCATGGGCGCGGTGCAGCCTTCCAGGTAGCTGACATAACTGCCCTCGTCGGCGATGATCAAGGTGCGCTCGAACTGCCCGGCGTTGGCGGTGTTCATGCGGAAATACGTCGAAAGCTCCATCGGGCAGCGCACACCCTTGGGCACGTAGCAAAAGGAGCCGTCGCTGAAGACCGCCGAATTCAAGGCGGCGAAAAAGTTGTCGTTATGCGGCACGACCGTGCCCAAATACTTCTTGACCAGGTCGGGATGATGTTTGACCGCCTCGGTGAAGGAGCAAAAGATGACGCCCACCTTGGCCAATTCCTCGCGGAACGTCGTGGCCACCGAGGCGCTGTCCAGGACGGCATCCACCGCCACGTTGGAAAGGCGCTTTTGTTCATCGAGGGAAATGCCGAGCTTTTCAAACATGGCGCGCACTTCGGGATCAACCTCGTCCAGGCTGCCCAGTTTTTTCTTCGGTTTGGGCACGGCGTAATAGATATAGTCCTGATAATTGATGGGCGGATAATTCACGTTGGCCCAATGCGGCTCCTCCATGGTCTGCCAATGGCGGTAGGCCTTGAGGCGCCAGTCCAGCATGAAATCCGGCTCGCCCTTGGTTTGGGCGATCCGGCGGACGACCGCCTCGCTCAACCCCGGCGGAAAAGCCTCGGTTTCGATCTCGCTCACAAACCCGTATTTGTACTCGGATTTGACAAAACTCTCGATTGTATCAGTTGTGGAATCCATATCGGACAAATTTAGTCCGCTTCAAGTGTAGGCCAGCGCGGCCAGATGTCAACGCTGGTGAGGAGGGGGGGAGTGGCCAGAATAATGGAGTGGCCAGCGGGGCGGCTGCTTGAGCTGCTTCCCAACACAGGACAACATTCCAATTGAACGAAAGACGGAGAGCACAGTATTCTCGCTTCGTGATACGGCGATTTTACGTTCATAACTTCCGGTGTTTGGAGAATTTCGAACTGCCGATCGCGGATCGCTCATCCGTGCTGCTCATTGGAAAGAATGGCGCGGGCAAGACAACGGTCGGCCTTGCGTTTGAAATCCTTCAAAAAATCGCTAGAGGAGCAAGCCGGGTGGATGATCTTGTGAAGCCGAAGGATCTGGCTCGTGGGCGCGCTGATGTTCCCATGAGGTTTGAGATCGATGTCCAACTAGCCGGTCAGATCTATAAATACTCTATTGCCTTCGAATACCCGCCCGGGTTCAAGGAATTAAGGGTCCTTGAAGAGAGTCTTGCGGCTGACGGCAGACCGGTCTTCACGCGAGAATTGGCCCAAGTGCATCTTGCAACCACAAGCCAGGAAAAAGAAGCGAGATTCCTCATTGATTGGCATCTGGCTGCTTTGCCGGTAGTTCAGGAACGGACTACGAAGGATCCTTTGTTCATTTTCAAGCAGTGGCTTGCTCGCATGGTCATTCTTCGTCCGATACCCAGTTTGATGAAAGGAACCTCCGAGCAGGAGACTTTGCAACCCAACACTCAGGGCACGGATTTCGGGGCGTGGTTTGCTGGTTTGCTGGCCTACGCGCCGGCCGCATACGGAAAGATTGATGCCTACCTCAAACAAGTAATGCCAGACCTCAAAGACATAAAGAATCCGGTGATTGGCAAAGACTATCGCAGTCTTGAGGTACAATTTTCGAACGAACTGGGAAACGTGACCATTCCTTTCGCAGACCTGTCGGATGGCGAGAAGTGCTTTATGATGTGCGCCATGGTCCTGGCGACGAACGACGCGTACGGGCCGCTAGTGTGTTTTTGGGATGAGCCAGACAATCATCTCGCCCTCTCCGAGGTCGGGCATTTTGTAACGGCCCTCCGCAAATCCTTCCAATCCGGCGGCCAGTTCATTACAACGTCGCATAATCCGGAAGCAATTCGACGGTTTTCTGAGGAAAACACCCTTGTGCTCTACCGAAAGAACCATCTTGAGCCTGCCAATGTCAGACCTCTCAGTGAAATCAGCGTAAATGGGGAACTGGTCAGCGCGCTTATTCGCGGCGATGTCGAACCATGAGCGTGAATAAGTATTTGCCGCACGTTTTGGTGCTCCCTGAGGATGATGCCAACCGGCAATTGGCCAACGGCTTTAGTCTCGAACTGTCTTTGGCGACTCGGAGGTTGCAAATACTTGAGGAGGCGGGCGGCTGGCAAGAGGTGCTGAATCGCTTTAAGACAGACCACCTCCAGGAAATGGACCGATATGCCGGCAGGTTTATGGTTCTTCTGATTGACTTCGATGGCAGGGAAGATCGGCTTAACACAGTGAAGGCCGCGATTCCGGATCGCTTGAAGGAGAGAGTATTCGTTCTGGGCGCGTGGCACGAACCTGAAGAGTTGCGAGTGAATCTCGGTTCCTACGAAACCATCGGCTTGGCCATGGCCAGGGACTGCCGCGATAATACGGACGTGACATGGGCGCATGTTCTCCTTGGTCACAATGCCGGTGAGCTTGAACGTTTGCGAAAACACGTTCGCCCGATTTTATTCGCGGATGCGTAGATGATTTGGCTCAAAGAGGAGATCGATGCAAGGAGAAATTTCGATTTCCCCTGAATCCGCGGTGGTTGGAGTGGTACGGATGTTTCATCAGCACAGGGATCAAAAGCAACTTCATGACAAACAGCTTGAACGGATGCCCAAAATCCGATACTCAGCGCAGCGTACACGAAGAGGCGAATCACGGTTGAGGGCTTTGCGCTGCTGGTTTTCGCAGCTGTCGTAACGGCTCTATGGTGCCGCAATTGGTTTCTTTCCTGGATGATGCCGACGCAAATATTCGGTTATGCGCGGCCATACCGGACTATGCTTCTGCTCAAGCAAATTAGGCCAGGAGGTAAGGAAGCGATTCCGGCGTTGTCCACCTGGCTGAATCTAAATCAGAGCATTTACGAAAAGTTCCTTCTCCAGGCTGCCAATGAAGCCTTGAGGGCCGTGACTGGTTCTCAGGAAGCCAAGTGAACCACTGATTATGCAGCGCAGGAAGCATGCCGATGCGATTTTGCGGGACCGTTCCTTTCACGCCCATTCGCGGAAAACGCCTCTATTTTTAGTTTGCAATCCCATTTAAACATGGTAATATAGCGGTGTTGACGCGCTCATGCGCCTGTTCTTTGAAATAGGGGGTTAGTGTTGAGTGGCCAGCCTGCCACGCCGGCTTGTCCGTCATCTCGCCCTGCACAGCCTTGGCGAAGGGGAGAAGCCTTTTGGCGAAGGTTGGTGGCAAGTGATGGAAAGCAGCGGCTGTCCTGTTTTTGGGCCAATGGCGCGGCGGCTGAACCTACGTAAGTCGTTGATTTCCAAGATAATTCCAGATAATTCCGGATTATTTAGGAACACGCGGCAGAAGGAAAAGGCTTCAGCTTCAATGACTTAGGCGTGGGATTGGAACAGAGAATAGGCCGGACGCTTCGACTGGACTCCAGGATGACCGAGGTAAATTGCGCCAGATTGCGCCAAATTGCGGTAGAAAAATTCATCCGTCCGAAGGACCGCATTCTATTAATCCTGCTTGCCCGCAGAAGCCGCGGAGGCGGCTGAAGCCCGTCAAAACGTCCTGTGCTGGGTGCCGTTGATTACGGTTAGTTACGGTAAGTTACGGTAAGTTACGCCTAATGACGCCTTAACAAATTTAAAAAATCCCGCGGTTCAGCCAAAAGCGGCAATATTTGCCCTTGGCTTCTGTCGGGAAACCTCGAAGGACTTCCGTCTTATATGCTCTTAATCCTGCAAATTCTGTCAAAATCTCCTGCTTCGACGGCCTTGCGCCAGATCGCCGAGGGATTCAACATGGGCGCATTGGTAGGGCGGCGCTGCTGCGCCGCCGGGTTTGGAGGCTGCGCGGCAGCGCAGCCCTGCCGGAATGTGCATATATGACCATCATCCAATGTGATTATCAGCGGCACGCGCAGCCGATTTTGGCGATTTTCAATGACGCCATCGCCCATTCCACGGCGCTTTATGACTACAAGCCGCGCACGATGGACATGATGGCGGGTTGGTTTGAGGCCAAACTCAAAGGCAAATATCCCGTGATCGGGGTTCAGAGTGATGCCGGGGAATTCATGGGATTCGCCAGTTACGGCACGTTTCGCGCATGGCCGGCCTACAAGTATTCCGTCGAACACTCGGTCTATGTTGATGCGCGCTTTCGCGGGCGCGGAATCGGCAAGCGCCTGATGAAGGAAATCATCACCGCCGCCCAGGGACAGAATTACCATACGCTTGTGGGAGTCATTGATGCTTCCAACATCGTGAGCGTTCGGCTGCATGAGGCCTTTGGATTTACTTGTTGCGGCAACATCCGGCAGGCGGGATTCAAATTCGGCCGCTGGCTGGATGTGTTGTTCTATCAGTTGATACTGCCAACGCCTGCCCAGCCGACTGAGGAATGAGGATAAGAAGGGGAGATTAAGATTAGGATTAGGATTAAGAGGGAGGAGCAACCTACGGCACGATCAGGACCGTGTCTCCATTTTCCAATTCCATGTCTTCGTGGTGAAGAAGATCAATGCCCTTGTATTCGCCGGCGACCTGGCCGTTGCGCAGCACCCGGACGAGCCGCGGATTCATAAAGCCGGTGTATTCCGCCGTCACGATGGCCTGGCTCAACTTCATGCCTTCCTCCCACGGCACTTCCGGGTTGCGCACCTGCCCCTGCACAAAGACGACCGGCCCCTGTGCCTGCCGGGCGCGCATGGCTGCTTGCATCGCCTGTTCCTGGCCGGCGACGAAGGCGCGCTGGGCTTCCAATTGCTTTTTTTTCTGGCTGACACAGCCCGCGCCAGCCATAACCGCAAGGCATAAGCCAAGCCGTATCCATTTTTCGTTTGCTGCCCTTGCGCAGTGCAATACCTTGAAATCCTGCCATTTTAACAAGATTTTTTTGAACAGGAGAAAACGGAGAGAACAGAGACTCATTTTATATCTTTCATCAGTCCGTTGCCTCCGTTTCCTCATGTTCAAAAAATGTGTTTGGTCGCGGCTTGCCGCTTTGGGCCTTTGCGTCTTTGCGTTAAGATCGTGATTCATAGAACCGGCGCGCACATCATCAACAACTGGTTGGCGCCTCCTGCAACACTTCGACGCAATGCGGCACGGCCGAGGCCACGAAGCCCAAACATTCCACGGCCCCGCTCGGCTTGCCGGGCAGGCATATCACCAGCGCCTTGTCCACCACCGCCGCCAGATTGCGCGACAGGATGGCGTTGTGGGTGATCTTCATGGATTCCATCCGCATCAGCTCGCCGAAGCCCGGCAGTTCGCGCACGGCCATCTCCCGCACCGCTTCCGGCGTGACGTCGCGCAAGGCCACACCGGTGCCGCCGGTGGTCAGGATGAGGTTGCAGCCTTTGGTGATTTGGTCGCGGATGGCCCGCTGGATGTCGCGCTTTTCATCGGGCACCAGCGTCTCGACCAGGATTTTCCAGCCGCGTTCGCCAGCCGCCTGGCGCAAGGCCGGCCCGCCCAGATCGTCGTATTGGCCGCGCGAGGCGCGGTCGGAAATGGTGATGATGCCGGCTTGGATCTGCATTATTTCTTTGTTTTTGACAACAGGACTATGTCCGTGATGCGCATGGTTTTGTCCAGCGCCTTGCACATGTCGTAAATGGTCAGCGCGGCCACGCTCACGGCCGTCAGCGCCTCCATTTCCACGCCGGTGGCCGCCGTGATCCGGGCCGACGCGGTGATGACGACGCGGTCACGCGAAGGCGGAATGGCAAATTCGATCGAGCTGTGAGTGATGTTCAAAGGATGGCACAGAGGGATCAACTCGCCCGTTTTCTTGGCGGCGAGAATCCCGGCCACGCGCGCGGTGGCGAAGACATTTCCCTTGGCCACTTCATCATTTTCGATGGCGGCCACCGTGGCCGGTTGCAAAAGGATGGCCCCCCGCGCCACCGCCTCGCGGCGGGCGGGCGGTTTGGCGGAGACATCCACCATTTTGACCTCGCCGCGCGCATTCAAATGAGAAAATCTCTTCATGGAGGTCCGGGATGAACCACGCTCTCCTTCCATTCAACCACCGCCGCGTGAATTTGTTCCGAAAGATGCCAGTTTTTTTTCACGTGCCTGGGCACAAATCCGGGCGCAGTGCCCAGCAAATCCGTCGTGACCAGGATCTCGCCGTCGCAATGAGGACCGGACCCGACGCCAATGGTGGGAATGGAAATCTTGGCGGTGATTTCCCGCGCCACGGACGCCGCCACCAACTCCAAGACAATGCCGAATGCGCCCGCCTGCTCCAAAACCAGGGCGTCCGCGATCAGCCCAAGCCGCTCCTGCTCTTCCTTGCCTTTGATACGGTAGCCGCCTTCCACAACTGCGTTCTGCGGCAACATGCCCAAGTGCCCCAGCAGCGGAATGCCGTCGGCGATAATGGCCTGGATTTGCGGCAGGATGATGCGGCCGCCCTCGGTTTTGACGGCCTCGGCCCCGGCCGCGACCAAACGCCGCGCGTTCTCCACCGCTGTGGCCGGTGTGGCGCAACTGCCGTAAGGCATGTCGGCCGCCAGCAAGGCTTGCGGCTTGGCCCGGGCGGCGGCGCGGACATGATGCTCCATTTCGGCCATCGTCACGCGGGTGGTGTCCGGATAACCCAGCACCACCATCCCCACGGAATCACCCACCAACAGCAGCGGCAGGCCCGCGGCGTCGAGCATTTTGGCCATGGCGAAATCGTAGGCCGTCAGGGCGGCGATGCGTTCGCGGCCCTTCATGGCGCGGATTCTTGTGACCTTGTCGGCCGTCATGCGCGTGATGTTTCCAGGCGGAAGCTTTCCAAAAGTTCCTCCATCCGGACGGTGGCCGTGCCTAATTTGCCGACGACAATGCCGGCCGCGTGATTGGCCACAATCGCCGCTTCCACGGGCGACGCTCCAGCCGCGATGGCCAGCGTGAAGGCTGCGATGACCGTGTCGCCCGCGCCCGAGACATCGTAAACCTCCCGCGCCACCGTCGGGATATGAAAGGGCCGGTGGCCGCGCTGGCAGAGCAGCATCCCCTGGTCGCCCAGCGTGACCAGAAGGAGGGCCGGCTTCAAGTCTGTCAACAATTTCTCCACGACGCCCAACAGTCCGTCATCCTCCGCCGGCGGGGCCTCCGGCGTGTGGTCTGTCAGGCCGGCCAGACCAAAAGCCTCCTTGCGGTTGGGGGTCAGAAGCGAAACACCGGACAAATCAAGGTGATGCGATGGCTTTGGGTCCATGCTCAACCACAGGCCTCGTTCGCGGCACAGCTTCCTGACGCCGTTCAACAATCGCTGGGTCACGACGCCCTTGGCATAATCCCCCAGAATGACCGCGTCGGCCGTGCTGAGGCCCTGCTCCAGCGCCGCCAGCAGCCGTTGTGTCGTCGCCTCATCCACCTCCAGGCGGCTCTCGCGGTCCACCCGCACGACCTGCTGGCGATGGGCGATGATGCGCGTCTTGATGCTGGTGACGCGGTCGTGACAGGCCAGCAATCCCGCGCAGCCGATGCGGTCGTGCTGAAGGACTTCCTTCAATTGCCGCGCCGCGTCGTCATGGCCCACCACGCCGAGCAACTCTGTGGCGACGTTTAAATCAGCCAGGTTCCGCGCGACATTGCCCGCTCCGCCCGGCACAAAGCTCTCGTTCTCGAACTCGACCACCGGCACGGGCGCTTCGGGAGAAATGCGTCCCACCCGGCCGCGGACAAATTGGTCCAGCATCACGTCTCCCAGCACCAGAACGCGCGCGCGGGTGGCAGCCGCCAGCAATTGGCGCACCCGCGCATAAGGCGGCACGAATCCCTTCAGAGATTGCAATTTCATGTTCACTTGGACCTAATTCAGAAATGCCGTCACCGGGCTGGTCGCGCTGGCCGCCGCTTGCGGCGAAGCCACGCCGGCCTCATAAGCCTCCCGCCCGCAATGCACCGCCTCCGCAAAAGCCCGGGCCATGCGGCACGGATCATGGGCCACGGCGATGGCGGTATTGACCAGCACAGCGTCGGCCCCCATCTCCATGGCCTCGGCCGCGTGGCTCGGAGCACCGATGCCCGCATCCACCACCACCGGCACCGTGGCTTGCTCGATGATGATGCGAATCTGCTCGCGCGTCTCCAGGCCGCGGTTGGACCCGATCGGCGAACCCAGCGGCATGACCGTGGCCGTGCCGGCATCCTGCAGGCGCTTGGCCAGGACGGGATCGGCATTGATATAAGGCAGCACGACAAAGCCTTCGCGCACCAGCGTTTGCGCCGCCGCCAAGGTTTCCACCGGATCGGGCAGCAAATAGCGCGGGTCGGGGTGGATTTCCAATTTGATCCATTTGGGCAGCCCGGCGGCGGCGGCCAGGCGGGCCAGGCGCACCGCTTCGGCCGCGTTGATGGCCCCGCTGGTATTGGGCAGGATCAGATACCTTTTCGGATCAATAAACTCCAGGATATTGGCGAAGGGATCGCGCCGGCCGCTCAAATCCGCCCGTCGCAACGCCACCGTGACGATCTCCGCGCCACTGGCGTCGAGGGTCTGGTGCATCAGTTCCGGCGACGAGAACTTGCCCGTTCCCAGCAGCAATCGGGAACGGAACTGCCGGCCAGCGATTGCGAATATGGACAGATCATTCACTGTTCAAAGAGGCCAGCATGGCGGGTTGGGGGAGGAGATTAAAGTTTAAAGTGCTGGCGATTTCAGTCTTACCAGTATCGCTTCAGTGCTATAGGCGCAGGCAGTCGGAGCGGGTCAACGATTAAAGGGATATTCATTTACCCAGTGGAAACCGCGATTGAGCAACAGAAAGTTGGTCGGAGCGAGTTTATGCAAGCGCACTTCCAAGGCGTCGCCGGCCATGGAGCCGCGCAGGACGAGGTGATTGGTGTCGCCGAACGAGTACGTGAATACATTTGTGGCCTGATCGCCGGAAAAGGAAACCGTTTTTTTGGCCGCGTCCTGATTCGCGCCGTAAAACGTCCTGCTATCGTTCATCAGGACAATTCTCATTCCCCCGTAAGCATTGATATACAACCAATGCCAGCGCGTGGCGTCGGTAAACAGTGGGTGCGTTTCTTTGCCGTTGCGCGTGAAGCTGTCCACTTCATACAAGCCGTAGATGGGCGGGTGTTGCGGATGGAGATAAGTCTCTTTGTAAGCTTTCCAACACGCATGCACGGTCCCGTAGAGAATATAGCCCAACGCGACAACGACCCATACGATCCTCGCAACGATCCGCATCCAAAGCCGGGGAAGTTCAGGGCGGGACAGATTGGCGGGAGGCGCGGGCCGGTTGAGGAGCAACAGTTGCGTCAGGCGGCGCACGTCCGGTCCGAGCACAAAGACTGACATCAGCACCAGGTTGGTCGAGTAGAGTTTGACCGGCACATCATAACAATAATTGAGAGCCGCGATGTTAAACATCACTCCGAATGAAATCATCGCCCCCAACAGGGTGGTGCGGCGAAACAGGAGCAACAGCCCGGCCAAGGCTTCCGCGAACCCGCACAAAATCGTGTAGGGCGTGGAAGCCCCCATAAAATTCCAGAGCGCGGCCATGGGCGAGAAATCGCCCCAGCGTTCGACCATCATCTGCATAAACACTTGCATCTGTAGCGGGAAGACTTTGCTCAAGCCGTAAGAGAGGAGGGTCGCTGCCAGTGTGAAGCGGATCCAGATGCGAAACCATGAATGGAGGGTGACGTAGTTCGTCCGCTTCCGATCCAGAAGCGACCAGACGATCGTGCCGGCAAAGGCCAATACCACGTAACAATAATTCTCCACATAGTTCAGCGTGGTGTCTCCGCTGCCGGTTGGAAAATAAGTGGTGGCATGTCCGCTCAAATGAAAAACGTGGATGGCCACCCAGGCAACCAATGGTTCCCAGAACCGTCGCTCCGCCCCTTCCATCGGCGCGAGGCAGACGCGCCCCCTGGACGGCATTGTATAAAGCAGGAAATAACAAAACACCCAGCGAAAGAAGACGCAGTGTGACAACGACCATCCAATTGGCGCTGCTTCGCCGGTTGGCGCAGGCGCGGGTTGCGGTTGCGGTGTCTCGGGCATCTTCGCAATGCTTATAACCCCCGCGCCTGAAATGAAATCAAAAATTTCGGTTCATAG
>Ga0302326_10004519_pt1 | contig 32193 bp, 28 predicted proteins | sample Palsa_T0_3_FD_202264 | JGI IMG/M metagenome (GOLD analysis project Ga0302326, IMG submission 202264) | Peat permafrost microbial communities from Stordalen Mire near Abisko, Sweden - Palsa_T0_3 | ecosystem: Environmental > Terrestrial > Soil > Palsa > Peat permafrost | place: Sweden: Abisko...
GAAACCGGCGAGACCTGTGTGATCATGGGCCGCTCCGGCAGCGGGAAGAGCGTGCTCATCAAGCATTTCGTGGGCTTGTTCAAACCGACCTCCGGAGAAGTCTGGGTCGAAGGAGAGGAAATCACCCACCTCGAGGAGCGGAAACTGGGCAGCTTGCGCAAGAAGATCGGCATGCTTTTCCAGAGTGGAGCGCTCTTTGACTCGATGACTGTTGAGGAAAACATCGCCTTTCCGCTGCGGGAAGCCGGTCTCCGAAATCCCCGGGAAATTCGCGACCGTGTGGCCGAAGCGCTCGAAATGGTCGACCTGGCGGGCGAGCAGGAAAAGATGCCGGAGAATCTCAGCGGCGGGATGCGCAAGCGCGTGGGCCTGGCGCGAACGATTGTCTCGCGGCCGGCCTGCGTCTTGTACGACGAGCCGACTACCGGACTCGATCCCATTGCCAGCGATTCGATCAACCACCTGATTCGCCGCTTGCAAAAGCGGCTCTCAATGACATCCGTGGTCGTCACCCACGACATGAAGACCGCGTTTCACACCGCCGACCACATCGCTTTTCTGCACGAGGGGCGCATCTATTTTCACGGTCTGCCGGCGGAACTCCGCGCGTCGCGGGACCAGGCCATCGTCAACTTCGTCGAGGGACATTCCGGTGAAACAGACTAGCCCCTGTTTTTCCTGAGCCATGGAACGCAAAGGGCTTGAATTCTTTGTCGGACTTTTTCTGTTGGTCGGCTTCGGCGTGGTTGCGACGCTGGTGGTGCTCTTTGGCCGCGTCGGAGGCGTGGAAAAGCTTTACCCCATCCGGGTGCGATTCCCCAACGCGAGCGGCTTGATCAAAGGCTCCGACGTGCTGCTTTCGGGCGCCCGCATCGGTTCGGTGGCCAGCTCTCCGGCGCTGGCGGGCGACAAGTACGCCGTCGAGGTCGAACTCGACATTCGCGACGCGGTGCACATTCCGCGGCAGGCCGCGTTTCAGATCCGGACCAATGGGATGCTCGGCGACGCCTACGTGGACGTGGTGGTGCCGGCGAAATTCGACGCGAATGACTACGCGCAGCCCGGCGAATTGATCAATGGAGAGCGGACCACCGGGCTCGAAGATCTGACGACCCAGGGTAACCAGATGCTCACTACCCTGAACACCGAAATCCTGCGCAAGCTGAGCGCGGAGCTCGACGAGATCAAAGAGGTGACCGCGAGCATCAATGAGCAGCTCCTGAGTGAGAAGAACCTGAAAAATCTCGAAGACTCGCTGGCCAACTTGAAGACGGCCACCGATGCATTCACCAAGGCATCGCGGGATCTCGACCTGGTGGTGGACCGGACCCAGGAGACGATGGACGCCGCGAAGGAAGCGATGAAAACGGTGGACGGCGCGGCCGGGGAACTGCGGCTGACCCTTGGCGATTATCGGAAGGTGGCCGATTCCACCCGCGTGCTCGTGGGCAAGGTGAGCTCCGGCGACGGGACGCTCGGGATGCTCATCTCGGATCGCCAGACCGCCGAGAACCTGAAGGCGCTCATCTCCAACCTCCGGCGCTCAGGCGTGGTTTTCTACAAGGACCGGCCGTTGCCCGCGGCGGATGGAACTGCCCCGACCCCGACCCCGACCCCGTCGAAGCGACGCTAGCCTGTTGACTGAACATCCAAGTTTTCCGGTGGCTGACGCCACCGCTAATTTCCGGTCGTCCCTTCGGGACTTTTGAGGCGTCCCCGCAGGCCTCGAAGTCCCGGCCGACACCGGCGAGGGTATCATCGTGATTTTGGGGATTCTCTCGGGCAGTTGGTTCACCTCCTGCTTTGACTGGAGGGAAACGTACTGCGATGACGCCCCAGTTTACCATCAACCTCCTGCGCGCGCTCTTCGTCGCCTTTGCGGCCTGCGTGGGATCAATGATCGGTGTCGATATGCTCGGATCGCCCTTTGCGGGCGCCATGATCGGAACCGCGTTCGGCCTCTGTGTGGTGCTCGGCGATCGGCTGCTCCACGGAATCTCGCTGCGTGTCTTCTCCTCGGCCACGCTGGGTCTGCTGGTCGGCTTTCTCTTTTCAAAGCTGCTGCTCAGTTCCAAGGTCCTGGCTCTCGCCCCGGTGCAAACACAGTGGGTCTGCGGGCTGATCGTCTACGCCGCGTTCAGCTATGTGGGCATGATGCTGGCCATTCGGAGCAATCGCGACGAATTCTCGCTCATCATCCCCTACGTCCGCTTTCGCCAGGCGACCGTCCAGGATGCGCCGTTGCTCATCGACTCAAATGTCATCATCGACGGGCGCTTGCCAGCGCTTTGCGCCACCGGGTTCCTGAGCAGCTCCCTGGTCGTGCCGCGATTCGTCCTCGAGGAACTGCAGCGGCTGGCGGACTCGAGCGATCCGCAAAAGCGGGAGCGGGGCCGGCTGGCCTTTGAGCGTCTCCAGCGCATGCAAATCGACCCGAACTTGAGTGTGATCATCCACGAGACCGAAGAAGATCCGCACACGCCGGTCGATACGCGGCTCACGCAGATCGCCAAGTTGCTCGATGCGAGGCTGTTGACCAACGACACCGGACTGTGCGCCGTGGCCCGCCTCCAAAGCGTGTCCGTCCTCAACCTCAATGATCTCACGCAAGCTCTCCGGCCGCACCTCGCCGCGGGCGACCATGTGGAACTGCCGCTGATCAAGGAAGGGCGCGACGCCCACCAAGCGGTGGGTTACTTGCCCGACGGGACGATGATCGTGGTCAATCACGCGCGGGCGCACATCGGCAAAACGATGCCGGTGGTGGTGGCGAGCGCTCTTCAGACCAGTGCGGGACGCCTGTTCTTCGCCGACTTGCGGGCGGGGTAGAAGCGCGCTGCGGGCGCGACGCAGGATGGAAGTCTCAGGATGCAGGATGGCCAGTGCATTCTGACATCGTCGCGCATCCTGCATCCTTAGTCCTGCATTTTGCATCGATCGCTGTCCGTACGCGACAAGAGCCGCTTCATCGGGGAAGAAGCGGCTCAAGGTCTTGCCTCGAAAAGAGCCGGCGTGGGGTGCGACGGACCCTGAGGAGGAAGGGTCGAAAAGGGAAACCGCGCCGATTAAAGCTTGGCCTCGAACTCGACCAGGCGCTGAAGCGCTTCGAGAAAATCCTTAAATGCCGGTGCGGGGAGCATGATGGTGTCACGCCGTCCGCCCACATCTTCGGTGATCTTCAAGAACCGACCGCGCTGATTTTCTTTGAGGTCGAGGAAAAAGATCTTCCGCTCAATGGCAACTTTTTCGGATGCAATTGGATCGGATCCCATTCTCTCCCCACCTGGATTCTGGTAGCTCATATACAAACAATTACTGACAAATTCGCCCATGCCGAACCTACGGCCGAGCGAAGAGGGAGGAATCGTAGGCGGAAAAATTACCAGTGCAATAGTAAGATTTCGGCATTTCCGCCTCTTTCCACAATCACCATTCCTTTGATTTTTAAGAGGATGCGTAGAGTCACGCAGGACGCAAGTCTTAGGCGCGCAAGCCCACCGCCTTGCGAACCCGCTCCATTACTTGATGTGCGGTCGATGACGCTTTTTCCGCGCCGGCGGCCAGCACTCCGTTCACGTAGGCAGGATCGGCCGCAAGCTCCTCGCGCCGTTTCCGTAAGGGGGCAAAAAATTCCCAGATCGCCTCGAAAAGCCGCTTCTTGAAGTCGCCGTAGCCCACCCCGCCACGGCGGAAATCCGCTTCCATCTTTTCCACATCGACGCCGGGTGCAAAGAAGCGATAGAGCGCCACGATGGATGAAGCCGCCGGATCTTTCGGGGCGTCTACCGGTGTCGAGTCGGTCACGATACTCATGATCTTTTTGCGGAGGGCCTTTTCCTCGAGGAAGAGTTCGATGGTGTTGTCGTAGCTCTTGCTCATCTTTTGACCGTCGAGGCCGGGGATGGTGGCGACGGTCGGCAGGATGCTCGGCTCGGGGATTTTGAAAACCGGCCCGTAGAGTGCGTTCATCTTAAAAGCGATGTCGCGGGTAATCTCCACGTGCTGCTTCTGGTCCTTGCCCACCGGCACGATGTCCGAGTCGTAGATGAGGATGTCCGCCGCCATCAGCACCGGGTAGGCGAAGAGCCCGAGCGAGGGTGTCCTTTCCCTGGCGAGGTGGTCCTTGTAGGCGTGGGAGTTTTCGAGCATCGGCATCGGCGTCTGGCAGCTCAGGAGCCAGGCCAATTCCGTGTGCGCGGGCACATCGCTCTGGCGGAAGAGCACGGTCCTGGCCGGGTCAAGGCCGCAGGCCAAGAAATCGAGCGCCACACCCTGCACGTACTCGCGCAAATCCGCCGGATCGAAGACCGTCGTCAGCGCATGGTAATCGGCGATGAAATAGTACGCTTCGCCCTGGTCCTGCCACTCGATGGCCGGACGCATCATACCGAAATAATTGCCGATATGCGGTTTGCCGGTGGGCTTGATGCCCGAGAGGATGCGTTTCATCGAAGTGCGGGCGCGCACCATCCGCGACGGCGCGCGGGGCTGTCAAGGAGGTGGCGCGGCTTCGCCGCAATTGCCCCCATTGTACCATGGGCGTCTCGCAGAGCCTCGGCTTCCAACACCCAACATCTCCGCCAGAGGCGGATCAGCGTTCGGCTGACAATGCGCTCCAAAGCGAGCGCTACCGCTCAGGGGCGGCGTCCACTACTTCGCCGGATAGCGCCAGACCCAGTCGCGCTGCTTCGAGGCGGAAAGTTTCGGGTCGATCGCGCCGCCATCATCACGCAAATCCGTGCCGACGGAATAGAGGACAAAGCTGCCGTCGTCCGTGAGACGATAGTGATACGGCTCTCCATTGACGATTTCCACGGGCACCTCCGAAATGAACTCGGGCGCGAGTTCGGCCAGGGAGGAGGGAAAATGCCCGTGCGCCATGCGAGAAAGCTCCAGGGCGCACGCCAATCGCGCCTCGTCCGTGAACGACGCGGCATGGACAAACTTGCTTTCCATTTGTTCCATCACCGGAGCGAGAACGGCAAAAAGCGCGCAGCGGATCCTTTCGGAAGTGTCGCTGATATTTTCCGGAGATGAAGGCACGCTACGGTCGCTGAAAAGTCGACGCTGGGTGGGATCGATACGCGCGACCTGTTCGTCAAAGAAATGGTTCATTCGCACCTGACTCTGGTAGAACCAGCCAACCGGGTAAACGGACAAAAGTTGATTCGATACCGTGTCATTCTTTCGGAATAAATCATCGAGGATGTGAGGCCGCTGAATCACCATCTCAGTAATGAGATTCGCCTCGCCCCGTTCGCTACCCATCATGAAAACGTAATCGTTTAGCCAATCGAGCGCTCCAAGGTCCGACTCAATTTTTTGCAATTCCGCGGGAAGCCACCGGTGCGCTTCCAAGCCGTCCCAAACGGCATCGATCATTACTACCGTAACCGCAATCCGAACCAATCCTGCGATCGCTGATGGCTCATCAATGATCGCGGTGGAAAGCCGCAGACCTTCGCGCCAGTCAGCATACGCTTCCCCCGGGGAGCCGAGCGAAAGATGAGCGGCAATCCGCAATCCATAGAGCTTTGAAGCATCTTGCAAAAGGGCCATATGAGGCAGACTTGCACCGGGACCCAATTCATAGTGGACCGGAAACCGGCACTTCTTCCGCATCCCAGCTTCGTGCAATTGCGCCAGCGGTTCGGCAAAATGGTCCAGGGCCTTGAGCACGTCGACCGCGGCATTGTCACTCGCGGACGGAAGCAGCTTTACCTCGACAAAATATTTCTGCCAGGCAGTGAGATCGATAGGCGTTTGCTTGTTCGGGTTGCTCAATTTCGGAACTTCGCCGGTTTTTCGTGGTGGCAATGCGAATGGATTGGGACTCTCCTGGCCATGGTCAGAGGCCCGAAAGACCGCTTCAAAAACCGGGATACTCGCGAAGTTTTCCGCGTCCGTGATTTTCGGCGGCAAGTATTCGGCAAGGTCGAGCTTTACGCCGCGCTGCTTGGCTTCCGCCGCGTAAGCGTCCCAAGCTCTCTTACCCTGAAATCGCTCATAGAGGTAATAGGCGGGGACTCCCATCACACCGCACACCGCGACCAGCAAGCAGATGCCGAAAAGGCGACGCACGCTCGGATTTCGCGGGCGCAGGGGAGGGGGATCGTTTGGCGGGGTCTGGGGCATGCTTCGCGTGCCGGGAGCGTGCCAATTGTCGGAAGATTGGTCGAGATTCCTTCCGGGAAAAGAGCAGCCGCGCCTTTTCATTATCCAACGCCGCACGAGAGCATACCTCCGGTATGTCTGTTTCGCATGCCGCTCGGAGCGCGGCATCCACCGAAGATGCCTACTTCGCCGGGTAGCGCCAGACCCAGTCACGCTGCTTCGAGGCGGAAAGTTTCGGGTCGATCACGCCACCATCATCGCGCAAATCCGTGCCGACGGAGTAGAGGACAAAGCTGCCGTCGTCGGTGCGGCGATAGTGATACGCCTCCCCATTGACGATTTCCGCCGGCACTTCCGGGATGAACCCGGGCGCGAGTTCGGCAAGCGCGTCGGGAAAACTTTCGTGCGCCATGCGGAAACGCTCCAGGGCGCAGGCCAGCCGGGCCTGATCAGTGACCGTCGCCGCCTGGACCCACTTGTTCTCCACGGCCTCGAATAACGGTGCGGAAATGGCGAAGAACAGGTAATGGATTTTCGTCGGCATGGTCCTGATGTTCTGCGGCGACGATGGCGTGGGGCGGTCGGCAAACCAACGGTGCTGCACCGGATCGAGCCGCGCCAGGAGTTCGTCGAAGTAGCGATTCATGCGCAGACTGCTCTGATAGTTCCAACCCGACGGATAGAAGCGGAGAATCCATTCGGTGGTGCGCGCGCCGTCCGCGCTCGATCCCGATCGTGCTATCTCCGCCGCCCGTGCCGGATCGTTGATGAGAAGGTCAAAGAGCGCGTTCCAGGCGGCACGTTCGCTCTCCATCGCAATCTCGTAATCTTTCAGCCAGTCGAGCGCCGCCAGGTCGGTTTCGATCCGGCGCAGTTCCGGTTCGGCCCATTGATGCTCCGCGAGGCCGCCCCAGACGGCGTTAAGGACCACGGCGGTGTTGGCGATGCGCACCAAGCCGGAGATGAACGACGGCTCTTCCCGTATCGCCGTGGTCAGGCGCAGGCTGTCGCGAAAATCCTCGTAGGCGGCGCCGCTCTCCCCGGATGCCAGGTGCGCGCTCATCCGCAAGGCGTAGAGCTTGGAGGCGTCCTGCAGAAGCTGGAGGTGTGGCAACAGCGCGCCCCATTTTTGCTCCCAATGGACGGGGAAAGAGCAGCGTGGGCGGGCGCCGGCTTCGTGCAGTTGCGCCAGCGGCGCGGCGAAATGGTCGAGCGCCTGGAGCACATCGGTGGCGGCGGCGTCACCCGCCGCGGGGAGCAGTTTGGTCTCGACGAAATATTTCTGCCATCCCGCGAGGTCGATCACCGCTTGTTTCGTGGGGTCGCTTCGTTTCGGCAAGTCCCGCCCCTGCAGGGACGGCAGTTTGAAGGGATTGGGGATCTCCTGACGTTTGTCAGACGCCTCGAAGGCGGCGGCAAATACCGGGATGCTGGCAAAGTTCTCCGCGTCCGGAACTTTCGGCGGCACAAAATCGGCGAAATCGAGCTTCACCCCACGGGCGCGGGCTTCCGCCTGGTAGGCATTCCAAGCCGCGCGGCCTCGGAATCGTTCCAGGACATAAAACCCCACGACGAGCGTGAGCAGCGCAGCGCAGACAAAGGCCATACGCGAGAGCCCGCGCCGCCAGCGTCCCGGCCTCGATGCGGCCTGGTTGGCCGCTGGGTCAATTGGCGAGATCGAGGACATCTTTCAGTTCGGTCGTGGTCCGATAGGAAATGAGATTTCCGTCGGGCGGTGGCGGCGACGCCTGGCTAAACGGGATCGCCGCCGGGGTCGAACGATCGCTCGCGGAGAGCGCGGCGAAGATCATCCAAAGGACCGCGAGCGCCGCCCACGCCTGCGGCGCCGGCCAGAGCCAGTCGCGCCAGGTCCAGCGCATGGGCTCCGGCGTGATGACTTTCCCGCCGGCGTCCGCGAAGATGGCCTCGCGGAGCGCGGCCGGTGGCTGGATGAAGGGCAGCCGGCTCAGTTTGCGTTCGAAGTCGTTCATTTCAGTTCTTCATAGAGTGGACGCAGCAGCGCCTGGAGTTTGTCTATGCCGTAGCGGTAACGGCTGGCCGCGGTGTTGGCGGGGATCTCGAGGGCCTCGGCGATCGCGGCAAAAGTCATTTGTTCCCAAAGTTTGAGGTGCACGACGGCGCGCTGCTCGGGAGGTAATTCCGCGAGGGCATGGGCGAGCGCAACGCGGAAGGCCGCTTCATCGGGGTCGGCGATGCTGGCAAAGAGCGGCGCCGGCTGTGTCGCCGCCCGTCCGGTCGCGGCTTCGTGGGCGGCGCGCCGGCGATGCGCGTCGATGGCCAGCCGATAGGCGAGCCGCAGCAGGAAAGCGCGCATTTCGCGGACCCCGGCCAAGGTTCCGGGCCGCGCGAGGAGCTTCAAAAAAAGCTCCTGCACCACGTCCCGCGCATCCGCTTCGCGCCGGGTGAAGTTCAGCAAGAAAGCGAAGAGCGCGGGCGCGTGTTCGTCGTAAAGCTGGCGAAGATCGGGGGCGGGGGCCATGTTCTCGGGCAAGAGACGCACCGGACGGAGGGATTTGTCTAGGGCGGCGCCCAGGGCGGCTTCGCCGCAACATCCAACGTCCAACACCCAACATCCAACATCCAATGGGTCTCTGCGGGCATTTCAGGGAAATTCGGGCGTGCGAGTTGCGACAGGGACGAAGGTCTTCTACGAGATGAAATCCGATAATCAGGAGCATGACCCCACCGAGGTCTAAAGCCCGGTTCGCGCCGCTTAGTCCTCGTACTCATCATGCCGGCGTACCCAGGCTTGCGAATGGGGCTTTTTGGGTCTGCTCGTCTCGGCCCCTGAGCGTGAGATCGAGGTAATGATAGGCGCCGTTCATTAGGATCGTCCCTTAGCCGCCATCCGCGAGGAACTGAATCAGGAAATCCGCGAGCGAGCGCCGGGCGGGGGCGAGGCCGCGGACGAAGCGGCTGAACGGGCTGATGCGCGCGGGATGCAAAGTGAGATATTTCAGCATCCCGAAAACGCGTGGTCGCTGCCGGGCCGGATCGAACCATTCGGAGAAGGGCACCGGCAAGGGCGCGCCAGCCGGATCGCTGATCGTGCGCACGACCAGCAGCGGCACCCCGGCCGCTCGACACGCCCCGGCCACGGTTTCGCTTTCCATATCCACGGCGAGGGCGCCGGTTTCCCGAAACAGCGCCGCCTTGGCCTCCACCGATTCGACCGGTTCCGCACGGCTGACTACCCCGCCCACGACGCACCGCACCGCCGATGGCGCCTGAGCACGAGCCCGCGCCAGGAGTTCCGGCGTGGAGAGGTTCTCCGCGATCACGAGATCCGCGGTGGCCAATTGTGGGTCCAGGCCGCCGGCAAAGCCCGTGCAAATCACCAGGCGCGGTTGTGGCGGCGCGAGAAGGCGTCCGATTCGTTGCCCTGCGATCGCCGGCCCGACGCCGAGGTGTTCCACCCGGACATCCGCGCCGCGCCGGGATCGCAGGGCACGGCGAAAATCGCCGCTCTCCTCGGGCAGCGCGAAAGTAATGACGACAGGCGGATTGGGCATGAATCGATGCAGTGAAAGCGCTGGCGAGGCCGGAAAAAAGCGCTTTCCGGGCTGGTCCGCGAGAAAAGGGGTAGTCAGGAAAAAATTGCTTCGGTATGTTTCCTCTCTCTTGTTTCCCCCTATGCCGTTTGTCCGCCGAGTCCTCGTTATCGCGATCGTCTGCCTTGCCAGCGCGATTTTGGGGGCTGGGCCGGCGGGTGGGCAGGCCCCGGCGCCCGCGGCGGCGACGCTGGACGCACAGTTGATGGACGAGGCGCTGAAGCTCTTTGACGCCGGACAATATTCCGACGCCGCGGACAAGTATGAGGAACTGGTCGACAAGTATCCCCAGGTGGCGAGCGTGCCGGAGGCCAATTTCGCGGCCGGTCGCGCGCATTATCTCGCCGGTGAGTACACGGAAGCGATCACGGCTTTCCAGCGTCTCATCAACGCCAAGGGCCTGCCGCAGGAAGCGGCCCCCATGGTGGAACTGGCCCAGAGCATGGCGCCCCAGGTACTGGTGACCAAAGCCGCGAAAATGCCGCCGGAAGACCAGACGCGCAAATCGACGCTGGAGGAAGCGGTCAAGGAGTTCGATGCCTTTCTCGCCAAATACCCCAAGAGCGACGAAGCCGAGACCGCGACCTACACCAAGGCGGTGGCGCTCTCCCAACTCGAACAGTATGATGCCGCCATCGCGGCCTTGAAGGGCAACCTCCTCCGGTTCACCCAGAGTCCGACGGTGCAGGACAGCCAGTATTTGCTGGCCCTAACGCTGGCCACCGTGGGCAGCGTCTCGAAACTGAAGGCGACCGCACCGGACCCGGTGGCCAACACGCAATTTGACGACGCGGAAAAGCTCCTGCGCGACATCATCACCAAACGCCAGAACGTCGCCTTGATGAATGACGCGCAGTACCAGATCGGCGAACTGGTCATGGCGCGCGCGGGCTTCATGACCGCGCCCGATGAAAAGCAAAAGCGGACCGAGATGTTCACCCGGGCCATCGACGCCTTTCGCAACGTCGCCAGCAAGGATCAGGTGATCAAGGCGCAGAAGGAACGCATCGCCTATTTTGCCGATCTGCAAAAAAAAGCCCTGACCGCCAACGACCGCGCCGGTTTCCAGAAATGGAAGCGCGTGGTGGAAAAGGAGACGGAAAAGCTCGCCCAGATCGACCAGCGTCCCGACGAGGCGCTGGTCGCGAAACTCAGGACCGGCGTGATTTTTTTTAGCGAAGGCAAATGGGACGAGGTCCGCGTGTTCTACGACCAGCTCGAGAAGATCGGCCAGATCGAGGAAGCCACTGACCGGAAGCAGGCCCTCTATTTCGTGGCGATGAGCTACGCGTCCCAGGATCTCGTGGACAAGGCGGTCGAACATTACAAGGCCTTCGAGTCCGCCGCGCATAACGATCCCCTGGCCGAGAACCTTCCGCTCACCATGGGGGCGATGTTCCTCAAGTTGAAACAGCCCGCCAAGGCGATCCAGTTTCTGGACGACGGGATCAAGAGCTATCCCAAGGGCAAGCTCTACGGGGCGATGGTGCTGGCGCGGGCGCGCGCGCAAATCGATTTACAGCAATTCGACCAGGCGGCCGCCGCGTTGAAAGACACGCTCGGCACCAATCCGGCGAAGGACCTCGCGGTCGACGCGAAGTTCTATCTCGCCACCATCGACCAGCAGACCGGCAAGCTCCCCGAGGCGGCGAAGCAATTCAAGGAAGTGCGCGACCAGTTTCCGGGCACGCCGCAAGCCGAGCAAGCGAGTTACCAGACCGGGCAGATCCTCTCCGAAACCGATCCCAAGGCCGCGCTCCCCGAAATCCAGAGCTTTCTCAAGACTTATCCCAAGAGCGAGTACTTCCCACTGGCTCTTTTCGCCTTGGGCAAGGCCCAGGCGGCCACGAACCAGGCCGCCGAGGCGCAGAAGACCTTTCAGAAAGTCGCCACCGAATTTTCCCGGAGCGCCCCGGCGCCTTTCACCTATTTCGAGCGCGCGAAGCTGCTCTCCAACGCGCAGAAGTACGAGGACTGCGTCGCGGTGATGCAGGAATTCATCAAGAACTATCCCGAGAGTACCGCGCTCTTCCAGGCCTACGATTTTATCGCCCAAATCCGGACTACCCAGAGCAAGGGGCCCGAGGCCATTGCGATGTATGATGAGTTCGTGGCGAAGCGGCCGAAGGATCCCAATACCGCCGAAGCCCTGGTCAAGATCAGCGCACTTTGGAAGGCCTATACCGACGCCCAGGGGCCGTACCTGGCGCTCGATGAAGCCAAGCGCGCGGATTGGAAGAAGGGCATCGAAAAGAGCACCGCCGCCGCGGAACGCCTGCTCACGGAATTCCCGGAAAGCCAGCAGTTGGCCAAGGCGTTGAACACGCTCATGGAAGTGCTGCGTCTTCAACAGCAGGTGAATCTCAAGAGCGAAGCCGACATCGAGAAATACTTCCTGGACCTTGCCCAGAAGTTCGCCGGCAAGCCCGGCACGCGGGCGAAGATTCTCTTCACCCTGGCCGCCTATACCTACGACAAGGACAAGGCCAAGGCCGCCCAGCAAATGAACGGGGCTTACAAGCCCGACTTGAAGTTTGCGCCCGAGGACCTCGATCTTTACGGGCAGGCCCTCACCGAGAGCGGTAAACTCGACGAGGCCTTCAAGGTCTACGAGAAGCTCTCGAACGACTACCGCATCACCGGCGATCCCAAAACCGCGCCACGCGAGGCTCAGGAAGCCCGCGCCATCGTCCTCGCCGGCGAGGGCAAGATCTTGCAGGCCAGCAGCGACCCGGCCAAAAAGGACCAGGGCGCCAAACTTTTCGCCGAGCTCGAGCAGAATTTTCCGTGGTCGCCGAAGATGCTCGAAGTCAACTACGGCATCGCCGTGGCCCTCCACGATAAAGGCCAGGATGAAGACGCCCGCACGCGACTCAAGGAAGTCATCAAGGCGCAAAAAGCCTCGGCCGAATTGCGCGCCAAATCGATGCTGCTCATCGGAGACATTTTCAAAGCCAATGGGAGCATTCCGGAGGCGATTGACAATTACCTCAAGATTTCCGTCTTCTACACGGGCGTGCCAAAGATCGCCGCCGAGGGCCTCTGGCGCGGCGCGCAATTGCTCGAAGACCAGGCCTCCGGCAAATACTCCATGCCCAAGGCCACCCCGAAACCCGCGGCCGGATCGAAACCTGCGCCGGCGGCCAATGCCACCGGCGTGGCCAATGGGGTCACCGCCAAACAATAACCGCCGCGGATGCGACTGCCCACCCTCTTGCTGAGAAAGCTCCCGCTTCTCCTCGCGCTCGCCATCGCCGTCGGCGGATCCGGCTGCGAACAGAAGAAGACCGCCGCGGAACTCCAGGCGGACAAAGTCACCGCCTTCCGCAAGCGCCAGAAAAACGAAGCGATCAAGGCCTATACGCAGCTCGTGAATAAATACCCCGACTCCGAGCACGTGGCCGAGGCGAAGGAACGGCTCAAGGTCCTCGGCCCCCTGCCGGCCACCCCCACCCCGGCGAAGAAACAGTGACTCGCGCCGAACGCGCCAGAGTCGTCTGCGATCTCCTCGCGCAAACCTACCCGGAAGCGCATTGCGAGCTGGATTTCACCAATCCGCTCGAACTGCTCATCGCCACGATCCTTTCCGCGCAGTGCACCGACAAGCGCGTGAACATCGTCACCAAGGAACTGTTCCGCGTCTGCCGCAGCGCCGCGGATTACGCCGCCCTGCCGCAGGAACAGCTCGAGGGCATCGTCAAGACCACCGGCTTTTTCCGGGCCAAGGCCAGAAACATCCGCGCCTGCTGCGCCGACCTCGTGACGCTGCACCACGGCGAAGTGCCGCGCACCCTGGAAGCGCTCACCGCGCTGGCCGGCGTCGGCCGCAAGACGGCAAATGTCGTGCTCGGCAACGCCTTTGACATCCAGGCCGGGGTGGTCGTCGACACCCACGTCCAGCGCCTCAGCGCCCGGCTCGGCCTCACCAAACACACCGACCCAGTGAAGATCGAGCAGGACCTCATGAAGCTGGTGCCGCGCCAAGACTGGGCGCTCTTCAGCCACTGGCTCATCTGGCACGGCCGCCGCCGCTGTTACGCGCGCAAGCCGGATTGCCCCGGGTGCGAACTACGGAAGATTTGCCCCAGCGCGGGGAAGGCGAAGAAGTAGAAGCCGGCGCCGCGCGAGGTAGGGACCCTTGGCCCCAAGGGTCCTTTCGCAGGCCCAGTGCGAGAGCGGACCTCCCGCTCCCGGCGCACGCCTGAGGCGTGCGCCCTGCCCTGCTTAATTCACCACGCGCCACAGCTCCCGCGGCGGTCCGGCCGTAGCACAGAAAGCCAGCCTGATTAGTCGAATTACAGGCGGTGCGGCTTTTGCCACATCCGATACCCGACCGCGAGCCGGAACCACGGCGATACGTCGCCCGCTCGAACCTGGCCGTCAGGCCGCCGCCGACGGCAGCGGCGCGATGGGATCGGCTTCGGCTTCGTAGTCGACGCCCGGCAGGCCGAAGCCGAAGAGCTTGAGGAATTCGGCGCGGTAGCCGGCCATGTCGGAGAGGGTCTCGAGGTTTTCGGTGGTGACTTGCGGCCAGAGCTGGGCCACGGCTTGCTGGATTTCGGGGCGCATTTCCCAGTCGTCCATGCGCACCCGGCCGGCTTCGTCGAGCGGGGCCGGCCCGGATGGTTTTCCACAAAGACGGTCGGCGAAAAGGCGCTGGATCTGCTCGATGCACCCTTCGTGCCGGCCACCGGCTTTCATGACTTTGTAGAGGAGCGAGATGTAAAGCGGAACGACGGGGATGGCGCTGCTGGCCTGGGTGACCAGGGCTTTGTTCACCGAGACGACGGCGAGGACGCCGGCGGGGGCGAGCTTCGCATTCAGCCGTTGCGCGGTGGCTTCGAGGTCTTCCTTGGCGCGGCCGATGGTGCCGTTGCGGTAGATGGCCCAGGTAAGGTCCGGGCCGATATAGCTGTAGGCCACGGTGAGGGCGTTGTCGGCGAGGACGCCGGCGGCGCGCAGGGCGTCGATCCACAGCCCCCAATCTTCGCCACCCATCACGGCGATGGTGTCGGCAATTTCCGGTTCGCTGGCGGCCTCGAGGGTGATGTCGTGCACGGCGCCCTTGTCGGTGTTGACGGTCTTCGCGGTGTAGGGCGCGCCGATCGGCTTGAGGGTGGAACTGTGAATGACGCCGGTGCGCGGGTGGGTGCGGCGCGGGGAGGCGAGGCTGTAGATGACGGCGTCGACCTGGCCGAGGCCGGCTTTGATGAGATCGATGGCCTGTTGCTTGATGGCGTCGGAAAAGGCGTCGCCGTTCAGGCTCTTCGCGTAGAGGCCGGCGGCGTGGGCGGCCTTCTCGAACCCGACGGAATTGTACCAGCCGGCGCTGCCGGTGCGGCCTTCCTCGCCGGGCTTCTCGAAAAAGACGCCAATGGTGGCCGCGCCGCCCGCGAAGGCCGGCACGATGCGGCTGGCCAGCCCATAACCCGTGGATGCCCCGATGACGAGGACGCGCTTCGGCGCGCCGGCGATCGGGCCTTTCTTGCGCACATAGGCGATTTGCTCGCCGACATGCGCGGCGCAACCGGCGGGGTGTGCGGTGGTGCAGATGAATCCGCGAATCCTGGGCTTGATGATCATGGGTGATTTTTGGGGGGTGAATTGGCGGCGGTAAAGCGATTTAGCGAACCGTTTTTCCACGGGTTTCTGGTTTGCCCCCGTTGCGCCGCGGCCTCGGAACCAACGTCCGCGAGACGCCGGCCCTCGCGTGGGGCAATGCCGGGATCGAGAATGAAGAAGACGGGCACGACATTCACTTTGAAATCAAGGCGGTTCCCCGATAGAGTTGCCGCTGTTTTTACTATGCGCCCGTTGATTTCCGCTCTTCTCCTCGCGCTGTTCGCCGGCGCGAGGCTTTGCTTCGCCGCCGCCGATACCGATGGCTCGGCGATGAATGCCATCAAGCAACTGCCACGCGCCGAGGCCAAAAAGATCGCCCGCATCGAAGCGCGCGACGGAAAGCCCGTGCCGGACCGCTGGCACATCCTGGTGAACGATCCCAAGGACCAAAACGGCCTGCACGAGTACGTGGTCGCCGGCGGGGAGGTGGTGGCCTCGCGCAATATTTCGCAGTTCGCCGAGAGTTTGAAGCCGACGGATGTGATCGGCGCCTCGGGGGTGAGGGTCGATTCCGACAAGCTTTCCAATCTCGCGCAGCAGTACGCGCAGGCGAACAACGTAACCATCGCCACGCTGAACTATACCTTGAGCAAGGAAGGCGCCGACGCCGCGCCGCTCTGGACGGTGACCTGCCTGGATGAAACCGGCAAAGAACTCGGCGAACTAGTCGTGAGCGCCGGCAAGGGAGTCGTCGTCTCGCACGAAGGCTTTACCGCCGATCCCGGCGCGAATGGCGAGAAGATCGATACGGAGTCCGCGGCGGACGACGATGATCAACCGCACCACAAGCACAAACCGGCGGCCCACAAGACGCCCCAGCCGGACCAAAACAAGAACTTCTTCGGCCGGGTCGGCACCAGCATCTCCAAATTCTTCACCGGACACTGACGCGAGATGTTGCTCGCGCGCCAGTTGGAGAAGTTGTTGGGCAAAGGGCGGGTCAGTGCCGAACCGGCGACGCTCGCCGAACATGCCACGGACAAATGGTTTGCCAGCCATCCGCCCGAGGTCGTGGTCTTCGCCGAATCGACCGCCGATGTCAGCAAACTCCTGAAGTTTGCGAATCGCCGGCGTATCGCGGTGACGCCGCGCGGCTCCGGCTACGGCTACGTGGGCGGGTGCGTGCCGCTGCGTGGCGGCATTGCGCTCTCGCTCGCGCGCATGAAGCGCATCAAGGAAATCCATTTTGCCGATGCCGTGGCCGTGGTGGAACCGGGTGTGATCACCAGCGTGCTCCAGGCGGCGGCGCGCCAGCAAAAGCTGTTTTATCCACCCGACCCGTCGAGCATGAAGGAATGCAGCATCGGCGGGAATATCGGGACCAATGCCGGCGGTCCGCGCTGCCTGAAGTACGGGGTCACGCGCCAGTACGTGCTCGGGCTGGAAGTGGTGCTCGCCGACGGCCGGGTGCTGCGCACCGGCGGACGCACGCACAAGAACAAGACGGGCTTCGATCTCATCGGCATGTTTGTCGGCTCGGAAGGACTGCTCGGGGTGGTCACCGAGGCAACGCTGCGCCTGCTGCCGTTGCCGCCGGCCCGCGCCACGCTTTCGGCGAGCTTCCGCACCTTCCGGCAAGCGGCGAAGGCGGTGCAGGAAATCTTTGCCGCCGGGTTCCTGCCCGCGGCGATGGAAATCGCCGATGCCTTCACCCTCGAGGCGGCGGGGGAGTATCTCGGCAAACATCTCGCGCCGGCCGGGAGCGCGCATCTGCTGGTCGATCTCGACGGCCAGTCCGAATCGGTGACGACCGAGTTGCACGCTCTGGCCCGGCTGCTCCGCAAGCTCAAGCCGATCGGGGCGCGCACCGCCCTCGGCGAGGCGGATTGCGAGGAGCTTTGGACCTTGCGCCGGGCCTTTTCCAATTCGCTGAAGGCCACGGGCCTGGCGAAGCTCAACGAGGACATCGTCGTGCCACGCAGCCGGCTCACGGACCTCGCCGAATTCGCCGCCCGGCTGCGGGTAAAATACGGCTACCCGATTGCCTGCTTCGGCCACGCCGGCGACGGCAATATCCATGTGAACATCATGGCCGCGCGGTACCATGAAGACCGCCAAGTCCACCGAAAGGTGGGCGCGGCGCTGGACGAACTTTTCCGGCAAGTGCTCGCCTGGGGCGGGGTGATCACCGGTGAACACGGCATCGGCATCGCCAAGGAGCGGTGGTGGCCCGCGGCCACCACTCCCGTGAGCCGCGCGGTCCACGGCGCGCTCAAGGCCGCGCTCGATCCGCAGGGGATATTGAATCCGGGAAAGTTTGTCGGCTGACGCTGGAACATCCGACACCGAGCCGGCGTGCGCCGGAACATCCAACATCCAACACCCAACATCCAATCGGGCTACGTTCGGCACTTTTAAAGAAGCGACGCGTCCGATTCATTGGATGTTCAAGCGAACGAATGAGGCCAGTCGTCCCTATCCGCCGCCAACTGTGCGCCTGCGTATTCTCTGAATCTCCCGCATGGAGCCATTGGATGTTGGATGTTGATCCCGCGAACGCGGGATCGCCCCCACCCCAGCGTTTGACACCTCTGCGGCCCAAATCTACGCTGGGCCACCTCAGGGATTATGCTTACTGCCTCGCCCATCACCAATCAACCTGTCGGCAAGACGTTTACCTTTGCCATCAGCGTCCTTGGCGCGGGGGCGGCCTTGGAACTGGTGCTCATCGGTTGGGCCTTTTGGAAGCGGCCGCCGATCGCGTTCGTGGTGCAACCAGCCCCCGGGGTCGCCCAAGTGACGCATTCCGGAGCCGCCGGGCCGGTGGCCGCACCGGAGACCCCGGCGTCCGTGGGGGAGGAAGCCCCTTTGAACCTGGTGAACAACCCGGACGGAACCGCTGGGTTCAAGCCGACACCGGTGACCAGCAAAGCCGCGACCCCGGAGCCGGCAACTCGCTTCGAGGAACTCGTGGCCCAAGGCAAGGAATTGCGCGACCGGGGGGACACGAGCGCGGCCATCATCAAGTTTCGCGAAGGCGCCACGCTTGAGCCGAAAAGTCCCATCCCGCTGGCCGAACTCGCCGCGACCTATGAGAAAATGGGCATGGCAGACAAGGCCAACGAGCAGTGGAAGAGGATTTTCGACATGGGCCCGGCTGCCGGACCCTATTACACGGCCGCCGAAGCCAAGCGCCAGGCCTTCCAATTCAAGGCCATGAATCAAGTCGCCAGCCAGAGGTCTTCTTCGTCCGACCAGGCCCCCGACACGACCACCCCCATCGCGGGCATCGCCGACGGTGCCATCCTGGGGCTGCTCCCGGTGGCGACCGAGGACGTGCGCGATGACAATTCCGCCAAGCGTTTCATCCTGCACGTGCCCATCAAGGCCCGGCCCAACACTCGCGTCGACGTGAAGGACCTCATCATCCATGTGCTCTTCTATGACATTGTCGACGGGCAAAACGTCGTCCAGACCAGCGCCGAGGTGAAGTCCAAATGGACAACGCCGCCGCCGGATTGGATCAATACAGACACCGAGGAACTCGCCGTCGAGTATCAGCTGTCGAAATCGGAGGCGCGCGCCGCGAAGCGCGAGAGCCGGAAATACTACGGCTATATCGTCCGCATCTATTACAAGCAGCAGCTCCAGGCCGCGACCGCCGATCCGAGCCGCCTCGCGCAGCAGTATCCCGCGCCGTCGAGTCTGCCGAAAGAAAACGAGAAATGAGAATTCTGCTGGTCGATGACGACACGGCCGTAATCCAGGCGCTGCTGGCCGTTCTCAGGACTCTGCCTGGTCACGACGTGCGGGTGGCAACGTCCGGGGAAAAGGCCTTGGAAAATGCCGCGGCGCTCGGGGGTGTGGACCTGCTCATCACGGATGTCGTCATGGAGCCCATGGACGGCTTCACCCTGCGCACCCACGTGGTTGCGCAGTACCCCGGCGTGCGCACCGTCTACATCAGCGGCTACGATCTGAGCGACTACGCCGAGCACTTCCAGGACTGCCGCCTGCTGGCCAAGCCGATCGATGCGGACGCGCTCATCGCCGCCATCGCCGAGGAAGCGGCGGCGGTGCCATCGCCTGCGCTCGAACCCGAGCCTGAGCCCGAGCCCGAGCCCGTTCCGGTGGCCGTGGCCGCGCCCGCGGCGCAACCAACGGCCCGGGTGACCGCCGTGCCCGTCCCAGGGGCCCCGGTCGCTCAATCCGGCCCGGCCACCGTCCGCGTCACGCGCACCGGGAAGATGCAGCCCGTGCCGGCGCCATCGGCGCCGCGGGCCACCGTGGTTCCGGCTTCCACTGCGGCACCCGCGCCGGTGGCACGATCGACGGCTCCGCCGGGCGGCGTGCGCACGGTCAAGGCAATCCCGGTCCCTCCGCCGATGGCCGCGCCCAGGGCCATCGTTCGCCCCGGCTCGCCGTCCGCACCAAAGATCCCTGTGGCCGTCGCCGCGCCAGTCTCCGACGGCGTGCCGGACGGCGAGATCGTTCCCAGCCCGGAGCCGGAGCCGGCGCCCCCGGCGGACCGCGGGGAACTGGCCGGCCAGGCCTTTGGCGCCTACCAGCTCTCGCACAAGATTGGCGACGGCCGGTGGGGCGGCGTTTACTCCGCGGTGCAGGTCTCCATCAATCGTCCGGTGGCCATCGAAATCCTCGATGTCGACAAGGCGGCGGACGAAGAGATTCGCGACCGCTTCATCGCCGACGCGCGGGCGAAGGCCCAGGTGCAGCACCCCTCCATTGTGGCCGTTTACGAGGCGGGCGATGCGGACGGGCGCTTCTTTTATGCGCACGAGTTTGTCGACGGCGGCACGCTGGCGGAACTCAAGGCCGCCGGCAAGCGCCTGGACGAACCGACCGCCTTGAAGGTCTTGCGTGTGGCCGCCGACGGGCTGTCCTACTTGACCGGACATCACATACCGCACCATGCGCCCGATGCCGCCAGCATCTCGATCGGCGCCGACGGCCAGCCGCACCTCGCGAACCTCGCCACACACCTGGCCGACGAGCAACTGACCTCCGAGCAGGAAATCCAAAGCCTCGGCCGCATCATGCTCAGCGTGCTGCCGGCCATCCAGTCACTCTCCCAAGGCTTGCGCGACCTGCTCAAGGGCATGGTTCAAACGGGGCCCGAGGCGCATACGACCTGGAGTGAAGTCGTGCAAGGCATCCGGGCCATCGAGCCGAAGGTCATCCCCGTGGAGGCGGCTAAAATCAGCGCGCACGATCGCGCGGCCATTGCCGCGGTCGAACTCGCGCGGAAGCAACAGAAACGCGCGCTTTATCTGAGCATCATCAGCGTCGTGACGCTGCTCGCGCTCATCGGCGGGCTGATCTACTGGCTTTTGCGCTCGAATGAGCGCAATCTCGACGAGCAAGTCGACATCCCGGCGGGCGAGTTTCTCTTCGCCAACGGTGAACCAAAAACCGTGCCGGAATTCTGGATCGACAAGTACGAAGTCACCTACGGCGAGTACGCCAAGTTCGTGCACTTCCTCGAAGCCCACCCGTCCTCCGATTTCGACGATCCGCAGCAGCCGCGCACCAAGACCTGGGCGATGCACAAACCGCCGCACTGGGACATTTACTACCCGTGCGCGGTCGCGGGCAAGCCCGTGCACCAGACGCCCATCGACCTGAACTGCCCGGTCATGGAAGTGGACTATTGGGACGCCTTTGCCTACGCCAAGTGGAAGGAGCGCGAACTACCCACGGAGGAGGAGTGGGAAAAGGCGGGACGCGGCCTCAAAGGCTTCAAATATCCGTGGGGCGAGGAATTCGACCCGAAGAAAGTCAATTCCGGCGTCGACTTCGAACAAAACAAACCCAGCGCCAAGGGCAACGTGGACGGCTACAACTATTGGAATCCCGTGGACAAGATCGCGGGCGACAAGAGCCCCTTCGGCGTCATCGGCATGGCGGGCAACGTTCGCGAATGGACGCGGACCTGGGACCAGGCTAAAAAGAAAGTCGTGGTCAAGGGCGGCAGCTTCATGTCCAAGGACGTGAGCCTCGATCAACACACCGAGATCGCCCCCGATACCATCTCCGAAGCGATCGGTTTCCGGACCGTCGGCCACACTCCTCCCGCCAAGAAATGAAATACCTTTACCTCTTTCTCTTCCTCGTCGTCGGGGCCGCGGCGCAAGCCCAGATCGGCGTGACCCTTTCCATCAAGGATCGCTTCTACCTGCTGCACGAACCGGTGCTGGCCACGGTCAATGTGACCAATCTCACCGGCCACGACATCACCTTCTCGGATACTTCGCAATACCAGTGGTTTGGCTTCCGCGTTCTCGGAGACGGCGACCGGATGGTCGCCCCGCGCGATCTCAACTATCACCTCGAGCCGCTGACCGTGAAAGCCGGCGCGACGGCCCGGCGCAGCGTGAACCTCACGCAACTGTACGAGATGGACGACGTGGGCAACTATCGCATTGCGGCGACGATTTATTACGGCGGGCTGGACAAGTTTTTCCTCACTCGTCCCGCGTTCATCGATGTCAGCGAAGGCCGGGTGGTCTGGCGCCAGGTCGCCGGGGTGCCCGTCGGCCTGCCCGGCGCCGGCCAGATGCGCGAATTCACCCTGCTGGCCCACCAGCGCGGAGAATCCAATACGCTCTATATCCGCGTCGAGAGCAAGGACGACGGCACCATCTACTGCACTTATCCCATCGGCCGCATGTTCGATAATACCGCGCCGCAGGCGGAGTTCGATGGCGGCAATAATCTCTTCATCCTGCATCTTGCCGGCACCCGCGCCTACCTGCTCACCAAGGTGTCGCCGAACGGTGAGTTTGGCGGGCAGACTTCTTATTCCGCGCCCAAGTTGCGGCCGTACCTGCGCAGGACTTCCGAGGGGGCGCTCCAGATCGTCGGCGGCAAACGCGACGCGCCGGTGGTCAATCCCGAAAATGTTCCCGTGCCGAAGCTTTCCGATCGTCCGCCGGGATTCCCCGCGAATTGAGCGCGGGCCTTCCCGCGTCCGCCATGCACCTGCCGAAGCGTCCCCGCCGCCTGCGCGCGTCACCAGCCATGCGCGCGCTGGTGCGCGAGAACGCCCTGCGGGTGGAGGACCTCATTCTGCCTTTCTTCGTGAGCGAGAGGATCTCCGCGCGGGCCCCGGTGGCCAGCATGCCCGGGGTGTTTCAGCTCACCGAGCAGGAAGTGGTGGCCGAAGCCGGCGCGGCGCACGAGGAAGGCATCTCCGCGGTGCTGCTCTTCGGCATTCCCGAGAAAAAGGATGAACGCGCTTCGCAAGCCTACGCCAGGGATGGCATCGTGCAGCGCGCCGTGCGGGCGCTCAAGGCCGCGCGCCCGGACTTGCTCGTCATCACCGACGTCTGCCTTTGCGAATTCATGAGCCACGGCCACTGTGGCGTCACCAGCTTCCATGGCGGCCAGGCGCACGTCGAGAACGATGCCTCGGTGGAACTGCTCGTGCAGACCGCCATCTCACATGCGCGCGCCGGGGCGGATATCGTCGCCCCGAGCGACATGATGGACGGCCGCGTCGGCGCCATTCGCGCCGGGCTCGATGCCGCCGGTTTCCTGCAAACGGTCATCATGAGTTACGCCGCGAAATTCGCCTCGGCCCATTACGGTCCCTTCCGCGACGCCGCCGAAAGCACGCCGGCCATCGGCGACCGCCGCACCTACCAAATGGACGCGGCCAATGCGCGTGAAGCCCTGCGCGAAACCGCCCTGGATATCGAGGAAGGCGCGGACATCGTCATGGTCAAGCCCGGCCTTCCGTATCTCGACATCCTGTGGCGGGTGAAAGAGCAATTCGCCCTGCCCACCGCCGTCTACAACGTGAGCGGCGAGTACGCGATGGTCAAAGCGGCGGCGCAGGCCGGCTGGCTCGACGAGCGCGCCACCGTCCTCGAACAAATGATCGCCTTCAAGCGCGCCGGCGCGGACCTGATCATCACCTACTGGGCGCGACAGGTGGCTCGATGGCTGCGGGAAGGCCGCTAGCGGGTTCAAAGGTTGAGCGTGCCGATGATGCGCAGTCCATCGAGCGTCAATTCCGGCACGACGCGGCGCATTTCCGGCAGGCCGGCGGCAATCAACTCGGCATAACCACCGGTGGCTACCACGGGAAGTTTCCGGGCAATTCCCAGCTCTTTGGCGATCTCCCGCAGAATCTGGCGCACCAACCCGCGATAACCGTAAACCGCGCCCGCGAGCATCGCGTGTTTGGTCGACTTGCCGATTGCGCCCGGTGGCTCGATGAGGCTGATCCTGGGCAGGAGGGCGGTGCGCTGGTGCAGGTAGTCGGTCATGGCTTCCAAACCGGGGGCGATCACCCCACCGACATAATTACCGGCGGCAGAGACGATATCGAAACTGACCGCCGTGCCGAAATCCACGACCACCACGGGCGCTCCAAACCGGGCAAACGCCCCGGCGGCATTGGCCAGCCGGTCCGCGCCAATGGTTTTCGGCTGCGGATAATCGATGCCCACTCCGAGTTTGGTCTTCGCACCGACCCGCACGACGGGCGCGGGTGAAAGGTAATCGCCGATGACCTCGCCCTTGGCCGGGACCACGCTGGAGAGCACCGCCGCCTGCCAGCGCCAGCCGAACAGGGCGTTCTTCAGGCTGGCGGCATCGAGATCCGCCGTGCGAAGTCTGCGCGGCGGCCCCACCCTGGCCCGCGACGAAAGGGCAAATTTGGTGAAGGAGTTGCTGTTGTCGATGAGCAGGAAATCGGCGGTGGTGATGCTCATGCGGCGGGCCTAAGAGGGCGTCTAAGACAAACGAACGTTACCGGAGAGGTCAAAGGGATTCGTGGACCCGCGACAAAGAACCATCCGCTGGCACCTCTTTCCGGTGCGATTTGGCTTCCCGCCGTTCCAGACACGCGCAACACTCCCTGGTATGAAAGCCTTCTTCTCGATCCTCTCCGCCTCGCTTATCTTTATCGCCACCGCCCCGGCGGACTGGGTCATCGAAAGCAAGATTGAAAGCCCGCAAATGAATTCGAACACCACGACCAAGGTGAAAGGGACCAAGGTGCGGGTGGATATTGCCGAGGGGCCAGCCGGCGCCATGAGTTCGATCATCGACACGACCAGCGGCGATACGATCACTCTGCTTCATGGGCAGAAGATGGCGATGAAGACCAGTTCCGCACAGCTCAAGCAGGCAATGGATGCGGCCAAAAATGCGGCTGGCGTCAAGGCCGGGGACGCCTCGGCCCTCCAAGCCACGGGACAGAAAGAGAAGGTGGGCGACTACAACTGCGAGATTTACACCTGGTCGGACGGCGGGACCTCCTCCCGGATTTGGGTCACCAAGGACCACCCGCAAGCGGCGGCTTTGAAGACGCTCGACAAGCAAATGCGCGCGGGCTTTCTCGGCTCCCTGCAGTCTGGGCCTGATACCAGCAAGCTGCCGGGTGTCGCCGTCAAGACGGAGGTCACCGCGCAGGGGCAAAAGATCACGACGACCGTCCTCTCGGTGAAGGAGCAGGACGTCGATGCCAAGGATTTCGACGTGCCGACCGGTTACCAGAGCATGGCCATGCCGGGGGCGCCGCAAGGCAAATAGGGCCTCGCGAAGCGCGCGCACTTGCCGCTTTGCAACCCGGCGCGCGGGTGGGTAGTCTCGCCCGCCCATGCCCCAGGAATACAAAGTCAAACTCGAGGTCTTCGAAGGCCCGCTCGATCTGCTGCTCTACCTCATCAAAAAGGACGAGGTGGACATCTACGACATCTCCCTCGAACGCATCACCACGCAGTACCTCGAGTTCATGGAGGCGTTTAAAGTCCTCGATCTCGAGCTCGCGGGCGAATTTGTGGTCATGGCGGCAAACCTCATCTACCTGAAGAGCCGCGCCTTGCTGCCGGCCAGTGTGCAGCCACCCGAGGAGGAGGCCGAGGAGGAGGATCCCCGCTGGGATCTCATTCGCCAGCTCGTCGAGTACAAGAAATTCAAGGACGCGGCCGCGCACCTCTCGCAGCGCGAGTTCGAACAGAGCAACCTCTTCGCGCGGATGGCCGATTCCCCGGAAACCGCAGCGCCGGAGCGCCCCCTCGGCGACGTCAGCGTTTTTGACCTGATCAATGCCTTCAACACCGTCCTCAAGCGCCTCGCCGCGAAGAGCGAGGACCTGCGTGAAATCTTCGAGGAGAATTTTACGGTCTCCGATAAGATCGACCTCATCATCAAAATGATGGCGAGCGGCGTCCCGCTCAAGTTCACCGAACTTTTTGCCAACGCCGCGTCGCGCACGGAGATCGTGGTCACCTTTCTTGCCCTGCTCGAACTCATCCGGCTCAAGCAACTCAAGGCCGTGCAGCAGGAGGTGTTCGGAGAAATCGAATTGCGAAGGGCGGCATGAGGACGCTGAAACAGGTCATCGAAGCGCTCGTGTTCGCTTCGCCCAAACCGCTCCTGACCAAGGAGATCGTCGCGGCTCTGCGCGCCGCGGGCCACGGCACGGAGGATCAGGACGCCCTGGCTTTCGCCAAGGCGCAACCGGACGAAGTGGCCGTGGCCCTGGCGGAATTGCAGGCCGACTTGGGCGCGAGCGGCCGGGCGTTCCAGCTCGTCGAACGCATCAATGGCTGGACGCTGGTCAGCGATCCGGCCTGCGCTCCCTGGGTGCGCCAGCTCTATCCGGAAGCCAAGCCGACGCGTCTTTCCGGTCCACAGCTCGAAACACTCGCCATTATCGCCTACCGCCAGCCCGTCACGCGCGCCGATATCGAGGCCGTCCGCGGCGTGGCCGTCGATGGCGTCATGCAGATCCTGCTTGATCGCGGACTGGTGAAAATTGCCGGGCGCGCGGAAGTTCCCGGACGGCCGCTGCTCTATGCGACGACAGAATATTTTCTCGAACATTTCGGCCTGAAAACCACCGACGAACTTCCCAACTCCAACGAACTCAAACGCGTGGTCCTGCCCACGGCCGCGGCACCTGAAAAGACGCCGGCGGCGGAACCGCCCGCCGAAACCGAAGCAGCCGCGCCTGCGGATTCGGAGACGCCGGCCAACCCGGAATCGTCCCCGCCCTCCGCGCCTTCTTAAGATTTCGGATTGCGCGCTGGAAACTCGAAGTCCGAAATCCTCCGTTCCATGAAATTGCCCGAGATTCGCCGCAAAATCGATGCGCTCGATAATCAGCTCCTGAAGCTGCTCAACGAGCGGGCCGATCTCGTTCACGAAGTCGGGCTCGTGAAACGCGCCGAAGGCACCGAGATTTACGCGCCGGAGCGCGAAGAAACCGTGCTGCGGGCCCTGGCGGGCAAAAGTGCCGAACTCAAGGGGCGTCTGCCCGAGAAATCCATTCGCGCCATTTACCGTGAGATCATGTCCGCGTCGCTCGCGCTGGAGAAAGATCTCACGATTGCTTATTTCGGCCCGGAGGCGACGAACACCCACCAGGCGGCGCGCTCGAAATTTGGGGCGAGTGTCAATTACACCCCCGAGGTGAGCATCTCGGATGTCTTCGACGTGGTCGCCCGCGGCAATGCCGACTACGGCGTCGTGCCGATCGAAAACTCCACCGAGGGCGCGGTGAACCACACGCTGGATGTCTTCATGGACAGCGAGTTGCGCATCTGCGCGCAGATCCTCATGAAAATCGAGAATCACCTGGTGGCGAAGATTCCGCGCAAAAAGATCCGGCGCATATACTCGCACCCGCAGGTCCTCGGCCAGTGCCGCAACTGGATTCGCCAAAATCTCCGGAACATCGATTTGATCGAAGTCTCGAGTACCCCGCGCGCCGCGGAACTGGCCGCCAGCGAAGACCACGCGGCCGCGATCACGGGACAGATGGCGGCGGAAGTTCATGGCTTGAAGATCCTGGCGGCCTCGATTCAGGACATCGCCAGCAACACCACGCGCTTTCTTGTCATCGGCCGCACCGCGTCCCCCCCGACAGGCGATGACCGCACCTCGTTGATGTTTTGTGTGCAGGACAAACCCGGCGCGTTATTCCACGCGCTCGAACCTTTCAACCGCCTGAAGATCTCGATGAGCAAGATCGAAAGCCGGCCCTCGAAGCGCAAGGCGTGGGAGTATTTCTTCTTTGTGGATATCGACGGCCACGCCACCGAGAAGAAGGTGCGGCAGGCCTTGGAAGCCCTTGGCCAACACTGCACATTTGTGAAAATTCTCGGTACCTATCCGAAAACGTCGCCTGCGTGAGAACACGTTTTTTCTAAAGAGTTTGCCCTGAATCGGATGTACCGGGTGTCCGCTCGCGGTCTTTGACCGTCGCAGCGAACCCCCCGCATGTCCCAGCGTCTATTTAATTCGTTTATATTCAGTCCTTTAATCTTCGTCGCCTGGCTCGCTTCGTCGTCAGGAGACCCGATACCCGCGAAGGATCGACCGATCCGCGTGCAGGATACGGTCAAGGGCGGTACCCTGACGCTGGAACAGGCCTACGACCGGGCCCTCGCGACTGACCAAAGCATCAAAATTGCCTATTGGGAGATCCGCAAGGCCAACCTGCTCCCGTGGAGCGCGCTGGCCAAACTCGGGCCGCAGTTGAGTACCTACGGCACCTACGAGCGGTTCGGGGATTCGACCAAGGTCCGCACCACCCAAAATGTCACCAAGATGGTCAACGGCGTTGTCACCCCGGTCACGATTTTGGTCGACGGGGTGTCCACGCCCGTCGTCACGTACCTCGACCAGGTCACCCATGCCCGCGGCGGCATCGGCGAAGGCGGTTTGACCTACATCCAGCCGCTCATCGACTTCACCGTCTTCCCGGCCTACCATCTGGGCTCGCTTTCCCGGGTGGCCACCCGGCTGGAGCATCAGTATACGATCCGCGAAACGCTCTTCGGCCTGGCGGGCGCGTTTTACGAGGTGCTCAAGCAGCAGCAGTTTGTCGTGGTGGACCAGGAAACCCTCCGGCTGAGCAACGAGCAACTCTCCCTCGCCCAAAAGCGCGCCAATGTCGGCGAGGTCACACGCGCCGACGTCCTGCGCGCGATCGTGACTGTCGAGACGGCGCGCGAGACCCTCGTGCAGGACCAGGGCATGCTGGAACTCGATCGCAACACCCTCGCCAATATCCTCAATTTCGCCCCGGACACGCCCTTCACCGTGATCGAACCGCCGGATTATCCCGGAACGCTCGCGAATTTCCAGGAATTGCTCGGCCGCGCCTACACCCACCGCGAGGACTTGAAGGTCGCGGAAATCGCCATCGACCAGGACATCGCCCGTCGCGACGAGGTCGTCGGCGAGTACGGCCCCAGGTTGAACGCGGAGGTCGACGGCGAGTGGATCCACAATTCCGGCTCGCCGAACAGCAGCGTCTACGACACGGACGTCATCTTCTCGGTCTCAGTGCCGATCTTTACCGGCGGCCAGCGCGAAGTTGATCTGCTCACGGCCAACCGGCAAATCGAGGAAACCAAGCTCAACCGCGAAAAGACGGCCAAGACCGTGGAAGCCGACGTGAAGAACGCATGGGTTTCGGTGCGAACCCTTCAGCAGACCCTCAAGGCACTGCACGCCCAGGTCGTGGCCGCCGAGCAGGGCTACCACGACCTCGAGAATGAATACCGGGCCGGGACAGCGACCAGTGTCGATGTCCTGACCGCGCTGGACGATTTAAACACCGCCCGCAAAAACCTCGCCGTGCAGATCTACGGCTTCCAGGTCGCGCTCCGGAATGTCGAGGAGGCCACCGGGGTCTTTCAGGAGGCGCGGGTGAAACGCAGCAAAATTCGATGAAAACCTGGATAATTCTCATCTTCCTCGCGGCGATCGCTGGCGGGAGTTGGTGGTACTACAAGCACCGTCAAACCGATGAACCGCAGTATCTCACCGCCACGGTCGGCCGCGGCAACCTCACGCAGATCGTCACGGCCACGGGGATCTTGAATCCGGTGCTCAATGTGACGGTGGGCAGCCAGATTTCCGGGAATATCTTGAAGCTGTATGCGGACTGGAATTCACTGGTCAAAGCGAACCAGGTGGTGGCGCAGATTGACCCGGCGATCTATCTGGCCGCCGTCCACCAGTGCGAAGGCGATCTGGCCAATTCCAAGGCGGCGCACGAACTCGCCCAGTTGACCGCGAAGCGCAAACAGGAACTGGTCAATCAACACGCCGCCGCGCAGGCCGATCTCGACACCGCTGTCGCCAATCTTCACCAGGCCGAAGCCACGGTGCAGATGAAGGAGGCCAATCTGGAACTGGCGAACGTCAATTTGAAGAATTGCACGATCTACTCACCGGTCGACGGCATCGTCATTTCCCGCAGCGTCGATGTCGGCCAAACCGTCGCCGCAGCCATGAATGCGCCGGTCCTCTTCTTGATCGCCAACGACCTCAAGAAAATGCAGATCGACTCGAATGTCGCCGAGGCCGACGTCGGAAATATCGAGATCGGTCAACCCGTGGATTTCACCGTCGACGCCTTTCCGTATCGCACCTTTCATGGCGAGGTTCACCAGAACCGGAACGCGGCCTTGACGGTCCAAAATGTGGTGACTTATGACGTGGTCATTTCGGTCGATAACCCCGACCTCAAGCTGAAGCCGGGAATGACGGCAAACCTCTCGATCGCCGTCCAACAACGCGAGAATGTCATCAAAATCCCGAATGCCGCCCTGCGTTTCCACATCTACGACCCGAAGGCCACGCCAATACCCGTCGCCCTGGAGGCAACCCCTCCGCCACACCGGCATGCCAGCAGCGGCCGCACCCATGCGGAGAAGCGCGACCGAACGGTCTATGTCGTGCCGGTGGGGGGCGGAAAACCGGTGCCCGTGCAGGTCCTGGTCGGCTTGACGGACGGGGTTTCGACCGAGATCACCGACGGCTTGAAAGAGGGCGACGTAATCGTCACCGGGACCACCACCGCACAGGCTGCGGCCGCCCAGCCCTCCTCGTCCTCGAATCCATTTGGCGCCCAACGCCGCTTCTAATCTGCCGCATGCAGCCGGTCATCGTGCTTGACTCGATCTCGAAGATCTACCGCTCGGGCGAAGTCGAGGTCCACGCGGTTCGCGAAGTCTCCTTTCAAGTGCAAACCGGCGAATTCATCGCCATCATGGGCGCGAGCGGTTCGGGCAAATCGACGATGATGAACACGCTGGGCTGTCTCGACCGGCCGACGAGCGGACGCTATCTCCTCGACGGGGTCGACGTCTCCGCGCTGGATCGCGACGCGCTGGCCGATCTCCGCAACCAAAAGATCGGCTTCGTCTTTCAGGGCTTCAATCTGCTTTCCCGCACCTCGGCGCTGGAGAATGTGGAACTGCCGATGATGTATGGCCGGCATCGCCTGCCCGCCAGGGAACTCCGCGAACGGGCCATGCGCGCCCTCGAACTCGTCGGGCTGGCCAAGCGGTTCGATCACCATCCCAATCAGCTTTCGGGCGGGCAGCAGCAGCGGGTGGCCATCGCCCGCGCCCTGGTCAATCAACCGGCGCTGCTTCTCGCTGACGAACCGACCGGCAACCTCGATAGCCGCACCAGCATCGAGATCATGGGCGCATTTCAATCGCTCAATGAGAAGGGGATCACCATCGCGATGGTCACCCATGAACCGGATATCGCGCGCTACACGAAACGCAACGTCGTCATGCGCGACGGCGTGATCGTCAGCGATACTTTGGTCGCCGACCGCAACAACGCCAAAGCGGAGATGGCGCGGCTCGACGCGGAACTGCAGGCGGCCAAGCTCGTCAAATGAAACTCACCGCCACCCTTCGCATTGCGATCCGCGCGCTCCTGCGCAACAAAATGCGCAGCATTCTGACGATGCTCGGCATCATCATCGGTGTCGCCGCGGTCATTGCCATGGTCGGCGTGGGCAATGGCGCCAAGGCCGATGTCGAAGCGCAGATTGCCACTCTCGGGAAGAACATGATCCTCGTGACCGCAGGCAACTTTACCAACGCCGGCGTGCGCAGCGGTTGGGCGGCGGCCGGCACGATGAAGATCGCGGATTCCGAGGCCGTCCTGAATGAAATCTCGGGCGTGACCCTGGTCAGCCCGGAGGTCCGTTCCGGCGTGCAGATCGCCGCCGGCAATCAGAACTGGTACACCACCCTTCTCGGCGAAGCGCCCGACTATTTCGACATGCGCCAGTGGGAATTCACCGATGGAGCCTGCTTTTCCGAGCAGGACGTTCGCTCCTCGAACAAGGTCGCGGTGATTGGCAAGACCGCCGCCCACCAGTCTTTCGGCGACGACGATCCCGTCGGCCGCATCTTGCGCGTGGGCAATGTGCCGTTTCTGATTACCGGCCTGCTCAAGGCCAAGGGATTTTCGCTCCAGGGATCCGACCAGGACGACGTCGTCGTGGTTCCGTATACCACCGCCATGAAGCGGGTCATCGGCGTCACCGTCCTGCGCGGCATTAACGTTCAGGCGGCCGACAGCGACAATATGGAACTCGTCCAGGAGCAGATTTCCTCACTGCTCCGCCAGCGGCACAACATTCGCCCCGGCCACGACGACGACTTTATCGTGCGTGGACAGCAGGACCTCGTGGAGATGGCCACCGCCCAGTCCAAGACGATGACCATCCTGCTCGGTGCAATTGCCAGTGTTTCGCTCATCGTGGGCGGCATCGGCATCATGAATATCATGCTGGTGAGTGTCACCGAGCGTACCCGCGAGATCGGCATTCGCATGGCCATCGGGGCGCATGGCTGGGATATCCTGCTCCAATTCCTCATCGAAGCCGTCACGCTCAGTTCCTTGGGAGGGATCATCGGCATTGCGCTTGGTTTTGGCAGCGCCCAGGCCATCTCCCACTTTGTCGGCTGGCCCACCGTGGTACCGCTCGTTTGGGTCGTCGCCTCTTTTCTCTTTAGTGCGATGATCGGTGTCAGCTTCGGCCTTTATCCGGCAAAAAAGGCCGCCGACCTCGATCCCATCGACGCCCTGCGCTACGAGTAGCGCCGCTGAATGGGCTGAATCCGTGTCATCCGCAAAATCCGCGGGT
>Ga0302326_10004521_pt1 | contig 32188 bp, 34 predicted proteins | sample Palsa_T0_3_FD_202264 | JGI IMG/M metagenome (GOLD analysis project Ga0302326, IMG submission 202264) | Peat permafrost microbial communities from Stordalen Mire near Abisko, Sweden - Palsa_T0_3 | ecosystem: Environmental > Terrestrial > Soil > Palsa > Peat permafrost | place: Sweden: Abisko...
ATGGCCGCGGACCCGGTACATGTTGATGATGGTCTGGACGTGGACCTGCTTGGCCGCCTTGTGCAGCTCGTTGTCGAGCGGCTGGATGTCCCGATGCCACTTGACCGCGGCGTAGGGAACGCCCATCGACTCGAAGACGGAGTCGTAAAACCCGTGCTCCCCGAGGAGGAGTTCGTGCACTCGCTGCAAAAACAGCCCCGACTCGGCGCCTTGGATGATGCGGTGGTCGTAGGTCGAGGTGATGGTGATCACCTTCGACAGGCCGAGCTGGGCGGTGACGCTCGGGTCTGCGGCGGCGTACTCGATGGGCAGCTCGATGGAGCCGACACCGACGATGAGGCCCTGGCCGGGCATGAGCCGGGGCACGGAGTGCTCCGTCCCGATGGTCCCGGGGTTGGTGAGGCTGACGGTCGTGCCGGCCATGTCGTCGGCCGTCAGCTTCTTGGTCCTGACCTTGCGGATCATGTCCTCATACGCGGTCCAAAAACCGTGGAAATCCATGGCCTCGGCACCCTTGATGGCCGGCACCATGAGGCTGCGCGAACCGTCGGGATTTTGGACGTCGACGGCCAGCCCGAGGTTGACGTGCCGATGGCGGATGACGGTCGGCTTGCCGTCGGCGTCCTGGGCGAACGCCGCGTTCATGGCCGGCACCTCCAGCAGGGCGCCGACGATGGCGAAGCCGATGAGGTGGGTGAAGCTGACCTTGCCGCCGCCCCGCCGGGCCAGATGGTTGTTGAGGATCTTGCGGTTGACCTCGAGCATCTTGGCGGGCACCCGCCGGACGCTGGTCGCGGTGGGGACGCCGAGGCTGGCCTCCATGTTGGCGACGATGCGGGCTGCCGCGCCTTTGAGGATCTGGGGAACGTCGCCCTCTGCCGCTGAGGGCGCGCCTGCTGCTGCAGCCGGCGCGGGTTGTAGCTGAGGGGCAGGTGCGTCGCTGACCGTCCGGGCGGGCGCCGCCTCGGCCGCCGCCGCAGCCGCCGCGGCCGAGCGAGGAGGCACGGTGCCCTGCCGATAATTGGCAAAGAACTCCTGCCAGCTCGGGGCCACCGACGATGGGTCGGCCTTGTAGCGATCGTGCATCTCCTCGACCAACCACTGGTTGGGTCCGAAGGCGGCGTCGGTCTGAGGGTCGTCAGCCATGGTTCCCATAATCCTACGGCGACCCCGGCGAGGACTCCGGCCAATGACGCGGGTATTAGCGTGGCCGACCGTGCCCGCCCAGTACATCATCACGATGCGCGACCTTCGGCGGTTTTATCCGCCCGACCGTGAGGTGCTGCGCGGCATCAACATCTCCATGTTCCCGGGCGCCAAGATCGGGGTGCTCGGGTCCAACGGCTCCGGCAAGTCCTCCCTGCTACGGATCATGGCCGGCGAGGACGACGGCTATCAGGGTGAGGCTCGGCTGACCCCCGGGTTCAGCGTCGGGCACCTCCCGCAGGAGCCGGTGCTCGACCCCGCGCTCGACGTGGCCGGCAACGTGGCCCTCGGCGTCGGCGAGATCAAAGCCGTCCTCGATCGGTACAACGCCGTGTGCGACGCCATGGGCGAGCCCGACGCCGACTTCGACAAACTGCTCGAAGAGCAGGGAGAGCTGGCCAGCCGTCTCGACGCCGCCGACGCGTGGGATCTCGAGCGCACGCTCGATATCGCCATGGACGCCCTCCAGCTTCCGCCTCCGACGAGCGAGGTTTCGACGCTGTCAGGCGGCGAACGTCGCCGGGTCGCCCTCTGCCGTCTCTTGCTCTCGCGGCCCGATCTGTTGCTCCTCGACGAGCCGACCAACCACCTCGATGCCGAGTCCGTGGCCTGGCTGGAGCGGACCCTGCGCGACTACCCGGGCACCGTGGTCGCCGTCACCCACGACCGCTACTTCCTCGACAACGTCGCGGGATGGATCCTCGAGTTGGACCGGGGTGCCGGCATCCCGTGGGAGGGCAACTACTCCTCGTGGCTCGAGCAGAAACAGGACCGCATGGCCGGGGAGGCCAAGACCGACGAGCGCCGCCAGCAAACGCTCGCCCGCGAGCTCGAATGGATTCGCATGTCGCCCCGTGCCCGCCAGGCGAAGGGGAAGGCGAGGCTCAACGCCTACGAGGCGATGGTCGCCGAGGCCGAACGAGCACCCGGCCAGATCGACAAGCTCGAGATCTTCATCCCGCCGGGGCCCCGCCTCGGCGACGTGGTGATCGAGGCGGAGGGATTGACCAAAGGCTTCGGCGATCGCCTGCTCATCGACGATCTGACCTTCTCGCTGCCGCCCAACGGCATCGTCGGCATCATCGGCCCCAACGGTGTGGGTAAGACCACGCTCTTCCGGATGTTCACCGGCCAGGAGCAGCCCGACAGCGGCTCCCTGCGTCTCGGCAGCACCGTCCAGCTGGCCTATGTCGATCAGAGCCGCGAGACCCTCGACCCGGCCGCGACCGTCTATGAGGAGATCACCGGTGGCGTCGACCACCTGGTCGTGGGGACCAGGGAGATCCACGGTCGCGCCTTCGTCTCGAGCTTCAACTTCAAGGGCTCGGACCAACAAAAGAAGGTCGGGGACCTCTCCGGCGGTGAGCGCAACCGGGTCCACCTGGCCAAGACGCTCGTCGGTGGCGGCAACGTGCTGCTGCTCGACGAGCCGACCAACGATCTCGACGTGGACACCCTGCGGGCCTTGGAGGAGGCGCTGCTCGACTTCGCCGGCTGCGCGGTGGTGATCAGTCACGACCGCTGGTTCCTCGACCGCATCGCCACCCACGTCATGGCCTTCGAGGGCGACAGTCGAGTGATCTGGTATGAGGGCAACTTCAGCGACTACGAGGACGACCGGCACAAGCGCCTCGGGCACGACGCCGACATGCCCCACCGGGTCAAGTACAAGCCGCTCGTGCGGGACTGATGCGCACCAAGGCCATCAGGATCGTCGTCGTTGTCGTGTGCATCGGCGGGGTGGCCGGGATGATCGTGACGTCAGCCACCGACCACAACGGCGCAGCCATCACGTTCGGCATCATCACGGCTGTTGCCATCCTGTGCCAGATGGCGGTGACGACCGCCCTCAACGAAGCAACCGGAGCCCCGTCGGCTCCGCTCGACCCCCGCCTCCCGGCGCCGGCGACGCCACTCGACGCCGAGGCGGCCGCCCTCGAGCACCGGATCGAAGGATTGGTCGCCGACGGCGCCCAGGAGTCGGCGGTGAGAGACCTCGTCCGTCAGGCCGTCCACCTCGGGCGACTGACCTCGACTTCCGCTCCGCCAGATTTGTGAGGATTGGGCCTTAGAGTGAGGGCCCGGCCTGCCGATGACATGAGGGATGGCCAAAACCATGACGATCAGCCGCGCAGTCGAGCGTCCCATCGAGGCCGGCAACTCCGCCATGTGCGCGCACTGCGGTGAGCCCGTGAAGTTCGTGGCCCGCGCCCACCTTCGCCAGGTGATCGCCAACGTCTATGTCGACGGCACGTGGGAGCGGGTCGAGCACTATCACGCCGACTGCTACGAGCTGGCCGGTCGCCCGTACGGCGACGCCGCGAGCTGACGTTGGACGCAGTGGTCTTCCCCGGCCAGGGCTCGCAGAAGCCGGCCATGGGAGCGGCGTGGGTGGCCAGTCCGTCCTGGGCCGTCGTCGACGAGGTCAGCGCGACGCTGGGTCGCGATGTCGGCGCGCTCCTCCTCGAAGCCGATGCCGCCACCCTCCAGGCGACGAGCAACGCCCAGGTCGCCGCCTTCGCCCTCGGCCTCGTCCTGCTCGACGCCGCCCGCAACGCCGGTCTCACCTGGCAGGTCGCCGCCGGTCACAGCTTGGGCGAGTACACGGCCCTCGTGGCCGCCGATATCCTGCCGGTCGCTGACGCGACGACCCTCGTCGGTGAGCGGGCCGCGGCCATGCAGGTAGCCGCCGACGCGTCACCGGGGACCATGGCCGCCGTGCTCGCCCTCGACACCGAGGCCGTCGAGGCGTGCTGCGCGGCGGCCGGCGGTCACGCGTGGATAGCCAATGACAACGCGCCCGGGCAGATCGTCGTCGCCGGCACGGCCGACGGGGTAGCCGCGGCCGCCGCGGCCGCCAAGGAGCGGGGGGGCAAGGTCCTGCCGCTGGCCGTCGGTGCTGCGTTCCACACGCCGCTCATGGCCACGGCCCAGCCTCGCCTCGATCAGGCGGTGGCAGCCGCTCCCTTCGCCCCCGGCGCCGTCGACGTGGTGGCCAACGTGGACGCCACGCCGCACGGTCAACCCGGCGAGTGGCCGGCGCTCCTCTCGGCCCAACTGTGCAGCCCGGTCCGCTGGCGCGAGAGCGTGCTGCGCCTCGAAGCGATGGGTGTGACCCGGATCATCGAGCTCGGGCCCGGCGGTGTCCTCGGCGGCATGGTCAAGCGCATCGCCCCTGATCTCGACCGCACGTCAGCCTCGACACCAGACGAGCTCGCCGCCTTGATCTGACGGCCAAGTGGGTATGGCCGTGTGGCGGCCGTAGCCTCGGCGTCCGTGGAGATCGTCGACGTCATCGTGGTGGGGGCCGGCCCGGCCGGGGCCGCAGCGGCGACCACCCTCGCCCGCACTGGGCGCGACGTGCTGGTCATCGACAAGGCCACATTCCCCCGCGACAAGTGCTGCGGCGACGGCTTGACGACCGGCGCCCTCCGCCAACTCGACGACCTGGGACTCGACCCGACGACGGTCGCCTCGTGGCAGCCGCTCGACGCGTGCTGGGTGCGGAGTCCGTCGGGGCGGACCGTGCGATTTCCATTTCCGCCCGGGGGAGGGTTCGGCGCCGTCGCTCGCCGCCAGGACCTCGACGCCGCCCTTGTCGAGCTGGCGCGGTCGGCCGGTGCCAGGGTCGAGGAGGGCCACGGGTTCCGCAACCTGCGATGGTCATCCGACGGGGTGACGGTCAGCGCCGACGGCATGGCCCCGGTCGGGGCCCGCTACCTCGTCGCCGCCGACGGGATGTGGTCGTCCGTGCGCAAGACCATCGGCTTGGCCGAACCCGACTATCTCGGCGAATGGCATGCGTTCCGCCAGTACGTGCGCGCCCCTGGTGCCGAGGCGCGCAAGCTGTGGGTGTGGTTTGAGGCTGAGCTGCTGCCGGGCTACGCGTGGAGCTTTCCGCTGCCCGACGGCGTCGCCAACGTGGGGTTCGGCATCCTCCGCCAGGCGGGCGCGCCGACCGGCTCGATGGCGTCGATCTGGAAGCGACTGCTCGACGTTCCCCACATCAGGGACAAGCTGGGCGCCGGCTGGACCGCCGAGTCGACGCACAAGGCGTGGCCCATCCCGGCCCGACTTCCGTCGACAGCCTTGACCGGCGCCGGCGGCCGGGTGCTGCTCGTCGGCGACGCGGCGCGGGCGAGCGATCCCATGACCGGTGAGGGCATCGGGCAGGCGCTCGAGACCGGCCGCCTGGCCGCGGCCGCCATCGAGGCGGCCGGCCCGCTGTCGCCCGATCGAGCCGCCGGCCGCTACCGAGCCGACATCGATCGAGGCATGGCCATCGATCATCGGCTGGCCGCCCTTTTGTCCAAGGCCCTGGCCTCGGAGGCGGGGGCCCGCGGCGCCGTCCGCATCGCCGGCGCGTCACCGTGGACGCGACGAAATTTCGCACGATGGTTGTTTGAGGACTACCCGCGCGCCGTCCTGGCGACGCCGGCGCGGTGGCGACGGGGGATGTTGAGCCAGCCAGGCGCCGGCGTAGCCCGCCCGGCGCCCGCACCACGGGCCCGGTAGCTTCATGAGGGTGGACGAGAGCTCCATTCCCACCGTCGATTTCGCGGTGACGACCGAGGTCGACAACCGGACCTGCATCGTCTCCGTGCAGGGCGAGCTCGATGTGTACACCGCCCCGCTGCTGCGTGAACGGTTGCACGAGGTGCTCGCCCAAGGGGCTTCCAAGGTGGTGCTCGACCTGCACGGCATGACCTTCATCGACTCGACGGGGTTGGGCGTGGTGATCGGCGCGTTGAAGCGACTGAGGGAGTCCGACGGCGACCTGGTGCTGCGAGCTCCGAGCCGTTCGACCCGCAAGGTGCTCGACATCACCGGGTTGCGGGAGATCCTCGAGATCATTGACTGAGGCACGGCGGGCCGCCTCCGCCGCTTTGCGCCAGTAGTGTCGGCCGGTGTGGGACCCGAGGCCAACGGCGCGTCGGCCGACGAGGACCACATTCGGCTGACCGTCCCGGCTCGCCCGGAGTACGTGCGCCTCGCCCGCCTCACCGCGTCCAGCCTGGCCGCTCGCCTCGGGTTCACCTACGACGAGATCGAGGACCTCCGCCTCGCCGTCGACGAGTTGTGCTTCCTCCTGGTCGGGCCCGGACAAGGCCGCGACGGCATCGTGTCGCTGACCTTCTCCACTCCCCACGACCACGACCTCGTTGGGGGGCCGGCGCTGGTGATCGTCGGCGAGGGCCCGGTGGGCCCCCAGCGTCCGCACCCGGACTCGCACCCCCAGGAGCTTGGCGAGCTCCGGGAGCTGATCCTCACCGCCCTCGCCGATGAATACACCGTCAGCCGCACGAGTGACACCGTTCAGTTCCGGATGGTCACGCGTCGCCGGAGCCGCACGTGAGCGCTCTCGGTCAACCGCTCCCGCCGGCGTCCCGGTCAGAGTTTGTCGAGTATCGCCGCACCGGCAATCCCGCGCTGCGCGACGCCCTCGTCGAGAGCCACCTCGGCCTGGCCGAATATCTGGCCCGCCGATTCGACCGGCGGGGAGAGCCCCTCGACGATCTCGTGCAGGTGGCATCGCTGGCCCTGATCAAAGCCGTCGAGCGCTTTGATCCCGACCGCGGGCTCGAGTTCAGCACCTTCGCCGTCCCCACGATCGTCGGCGAGCTCAAACGGCACTTCCGTGACAAGGCGTGGTCGTTGCGAGTCCCTCGCCGACTCCAAGAGCTCCACCTCCGAATGGCACCGGCCGTCGCCGAGCTCACCCACGAGCTCCGACGGTCACCGACCATTCCTGAGATCGCCGCCCGGCTCGAGGTCGGTACCGACGACGTCGTTGAGGCCATCGAGGCCGGGCGCGCCTACCGGTGGTCGTCGCTCGACGCGCCCGTCTCGACCGGGGACGGCGAGCCGACCTCGGCCCTCGCCGCCAAGATCGGTGCGGTTGACCCCGAGCTCGCCGCCGTCGAAGAGCGGAGTCAGCTGGCCGCCCTGCTCGAAAATCTGAGCCCCCGGGACCGCACCATCTTGACGTTGCGTTTTTATGACGGGCTCACGCAGAGCCAGATCGCCACCCAGGTGGGCCTGTCCCAGATGCACGTCTCCCGCTTGCTGTCCCGCACCCTGCAACGGCTCCGGGCCGCCGCCGGGCCGACGGGCGAGCCCCCGGCTGACATCTGACCGGTTGGAGTGGCGGTTTGGGGCCGAGCTAGCTTCGGGGCCATGGCAGACCTCGGTTACGACGGCAAAGTAGCGATCATCACAGGAGCCGGCGGCGGACTCGGACGCGAGCACGCCCTCCTCCTGGCGTCGCGCGGCGCGAGGATCGTCATCAACGACCTCGGCGGTTCGGTGTCGGGCGAAGGCGGGGACGCCGGACCGGCCCAACGGGTCGCCCAGGAGATCAACGACGCCGGTGGCGAGGCCGTCGCCGACGGCAACTCGGTGAGTAGCCCCGAGGGCGGCGCCGCCATCGTGCAGACGGCGATCGACAGCTTCGGTCGTGTCGACATCGTGATCAACAACGCCGGCATCCTGCGGGACAAGACGTTCCACAACATGACGCCGGAGCTGCTCAACCCGGTGCTCGATGTCCACCTCAAGGGCGCCTTCTACGTGACCCAGCCGGCGTGGCTCCACATGCGAGAGCAGGGCTACGGCCGCGTGGTCAACACCAGCTCCAACTCCGGGATCTTGGGCAATTTCGGTCAGAGCAACTACGGGGCCGCCAAGATGGGCCTCGTCGGGTTTACGCGTGTCCTCGCCGCCGAGGGCGCCAAGTACAACATCAAGGCCAACGCCATCGCGCCCGTCGCCAAGACCCGCATGACCGAGGAGCTCCTCGGCGGCGTCGGCGACAAGCTCGACCCCGGTCTCGTGTCGCCGATCGTCGCCTGGCTGGCCCACGAGGACTGCCCGGTGAGCGGCGAGATCTACTCGGCGGCCGGTGGTCGCATCGCCCGGATGTTCATCGGTCTCACCCAGGGTTACTACAACCCCAAGCTCACGGTGGAAGACGTCCGGGACAACTTCGACGAGATCCGTTCGGAGGATGGCTACATCGTCCCGACCGGCCCGAGCGACGAGCTTGCCCTCCTGCTCAAGCAATTGTCCTGAATAAGGCGAATATGGCCGGTCGCTGACCGGCCACGTTCCCCTTGATCTGATGCGGGCGCCAGTAGCGTGACTCCTGGCGCGCCGCGCATCCGGTCGCCCCATCGCTCGTGACCGACACCATCCCGACCAGCGTGCCACCGAGCCCGGCCGCCGACGCCTCTCCGCAACGGCGCTTCCCGCCCCTACTCGGCGGCGTGCTCGGCATCGGTCTGGTCGTCGCCGTCCACCTCGTCCTGTCCGGTCCGATGCGGGTCCCGATCATCCAGCCCGACGAGCTGGGCTACCTCCAAAATGCCCGCTATCTCGCCCGCGGCGGGCTGCGCTCGCAGGTCGAGTACTACCCCGGCTTCAGCGTGCTGTTGATCCCGGCCTGGTTGCTGAGCGCGGCGCCGCTGACCGTCTTCCGATCGGCGCTGTGGATCGAGGCGGGCCTGAGCGGCCTGAGCGCGTGGCTGGTCTGGCAGCTCGTTCCCCGCCTCGTCGGGCCCGTGCAACCCGGGTACCGAGCCTTGATCGCCGGCCTGGTGTGCGCCTACCCGGCGGCCCTCCTGTACGGCGACTTCGCACTGTCGGAGATGGCGTTCGGCGCCATGTTCGTGCTCGTCGTGCTCGTGGCCGCGTGGGCGCTGCCCGACCACCGGATCAGGGCGTGGGCGACCTTCGGACTGACGTCGGGGCTGTTGGTGCTCGTCCATCCTCGGGGTCTTGCCGTGGTCGTTGCGGCTGTCGTCATAGGGCTGGCCATCCTTGGTTGGCGGCGGGCGGGCGTAGGGCCATTGCTGGCCCTTACCGCAGGCTTCGTCACCAGCCTGTCGATCACCGTCTGGCTCGTGAGGCAGGTCAAGACGCCGACCACGCAGCTCGGGGCCTATCAGCCCGACGGCGTGATCTCCAAGAGCCTCTCGATCCATGGGGCGACGGCACTCGGGACCGAGGTGTTCGGCCAGCTCTTCTATCTCTCGGTCGCAACGTTCGGTTTGCTCCCGCTCGGCCTGATCCTCGGCGCCCGATCGCTGTGGCGGGTGCTATGGGGCAGCGACCGGCAGCCCATCGTGTTGGTGCAGGCGTTCGCCGCCCTCTCGTTCGTGGGCGTGTGGGGTCTCTCGTCGCTCTTCGCCAACCTCGGCGACCGAGCCGACAAGCTCATCTACGGGCGCTACAACGAAGGTGCCATCGCGCCCCTCCTCGTGCTCGCCCTCGCCGACCTGCTGTTGTCGACGCGGGGCAAGCGGCGGATTGCAGCCGCCTGCCGCTGGTTGGCTGTGGGGACGATCGCCATCGGGGTCAGTGGGCTCGTCGTCATGGCCGGCGACAGTCAGGCCGAGCTCTACGGTCCTCTCAACCCGGCCAACATCTTGAGCCTCCAACCGGTCCTGGCCCGGACGGGCGAACACATCCACATCATCGTGCTCGGGGCTATCGGCCTGGCCGTGCTGTTGATCCTGTCGCTCATCTCGTGGCGGCTGCCGGTCGTCGCCTTCGTCGCCCTCGCTCTGATCTTCGCGGCGTCGACGATCGACACCGAGACCGGCTACATCATCCCGGGCTCGCGGGCGCGCGCCCAACAGGACGTGATCGCGCAGGCCATCGACAGCATCCGCGCCGCCAACATCGGCGATCTCTCGTGCATCTCCTACGACCCAGCGCCCCTGGGGTACGGGGACTACACCTACTACGAAGATCAGTTCCTCTCCCCCACCCAACAGTTCGCCACGTTCGACACGGCGACGGGGACACCGCTGTGCGGGACCCTCGCCATCAGCAGGGCCGATCCGACGGTCTTTGCCAGTCACTACCCGGGGGCACGGCTCATCACGTCGGAGAACTTTGTCGACCAGAGCCTGTGGGCCGTTCCCCGTCTCGGCGACGACACGTTCGCGGCGTTGGAGGTCGGAGGGTGGTTGTCGCCGGGTCCGTCGGCGTCGCTACCGCTGCCACCGGACGCCCTCGCCGGCGGCAGCATCACCGTCAGCGGCAAGTCGCACGTCGAGGTGGTGCGTGGTCAAACGAGCAGGGTCGTGGTGACCATCCACCACGGGGCGGGCGGCGCGCCGTGGCCGGCGGTCGGCGCCCTCCACTCGGGATCGGGTGAGTACGGCGTGCGCCTGACCGTGCAGTGGTACACGATGTCGTCCGTCCCAGGACCGGTCGTCGGCGAGGGACCGACGTTGGCGCGAGGCGCGACCGTGGGCACGGGCAGCAATGGATTTCCGACGACCTGTCTGTCGCTCCCAGATGCCCCGATCGGCTTCTCCTGCTCGCGCATCGAGTTGCCGGCGACCCTTCTTCCCGGGCAATCCGACCGCATGAGCATCGACCTGACCGCTGGTGCCGCCCTGCCGCCGGGCGCCTACCGGGTCGAGGTCGGCCTGGAGCAGGAGGGCGTCGGGTCGTTCAGCACGCAACTCGATCTGCAGGTGACTGTGGTCTGACGCGACGGGGCGCCGGCTCCCCCCGAAGTCGGCGCCCCCGTCGGCCCCCCAGCGGGCGAAATGCCCGCTCGAAGCCGTGTGAACGCTACGTTACCAATTTGTAGCGGGCGCGAGAAGCCCCAACTCCTGCAAGCACTTCAAAGGCCCCCGTCGCGACCGCCGGAGCCGGCGCCGAAGACCTGGCCGAGCTCGGCCGGCACCGCCACTTCGAGCTGGTCATAGGTGCAGGACGCCGGCGACCGGTCGGGCCGCCAACGCCTCCACTGGGCTGGATGCCGAAGGCGCCCGTTGTCGAGCTGGTTGTAGCCCACCTCAGCAACCAAGACGGGGGCCAGCAACTCGAAGGACTGATCCCTCCCCCCGCTCCAGCGACTCACGGCACCGGGCAGACGCTGCTCTTCATGGGCGCTCGCCGACGCCCACTCCCCCCACGGGTGGCCGGTCGGATCGGTCATGCGGTAGGGCGCCAGCTCGTCGACCAGCGCGGCCCGCCGCGCCGCCGTGAACGAAGAAGCGACGCCGATGCTCTGAAGCCGCCCGCCATCCCAGAGGCCCAACAACATCGAGCCCACCACCGGCCCGCTCTTGTGCCACCGGAAGCCGGCCACCACCACGTCGGCCGTGCGCTCATGCTTGACCTTGACCATGACACGTTCGCCTTCGCGGTAGCGCAACTCCACCGACTTGGCGACGACTCCGTCGAGGCCGGCGCCCTCGAAGTGCTCAAACCACGCCAAGGCCACATCACGGTCAGAGGTGGCCGGCGTCAGGTGCACGGGCGGTCGGGCGTCGACCAACGCGTCGGCCAGCATGCGGCGGCGAGTCCCAAACGGCTCGCCCCGCAGGTCCGTCGAGTCCAACGCCAACAGATCGAACGCGACGAACGACGCCGGCGTCGTCGCGGCCAGCATCTTGACCCGCGACGCCGCCGGGTGGATGCGCTGTTGGAGCGCCCCGAAGTCGAGCCCGCGGGGGCCGACGAGCACGATCTCACCATCGACGACGCACCGTTGCGGGAGCCACTCGCGCACGGCGTCGCAGACATCGGGGAAGTAACGGGTCAACGGCCGCTCATTGCGACTCCCGAGCTCGACATCGTCGCCGTCGCGAAACACAACGCAACGAAATCCGTCCCACTTCGGCTCGTACAACACGTCGCCGCCCGCCGGAAGGTTGGGCGCCGCCTTGGCCAACATCGGCGACACCGGCGGCATCACCGGCAGGTCGAGGCTCACGAGCGGGAGGCGTGCACGGCCGACCCGTGATGCACGACGAGGCGCCAACCGTCGCGGTGCCGGGTGAAGATGTTGACGGCGGCGACGGTCGTGCCTCCCTGGTCGCCGAGCAGGTTTTCGTCGACGGTCACCCACCCGCTCTCACCGTTGATGACGACCCGCACCTCGGTCAGCAAAAACTGCAGCGACTGGTTGCTGCGAAACAGCGCCGTAAAGGACGACACGATCGCCCCCCACCCCCGCAGCGTCGACCACCCCGGATGGGTGCACATCGCTCGATCGGAGTGCTCCCAGAGGTCACTCAGAGCGTCGAGGTCACGCGCCTCGAAGGCGTCGTAGAACGCCTGGTTGGCGGCGAGAAGCAGGTCTTCGTCAATACGGGGAACGTAGCCCGTCTAGCTTCAACCCCTCATGACCACGCCGATGTGGGTGACCAGCGACGACGGCACCGAGGTGGCCGCCTACGACTTCGGGGGCGAAGGCGAGCCCGTCCTCTTCGCCCATGCCACTGGCTTCCACGCCCACTTGTGGCTGCCGATCATCGACCTGTTGCGCGATCGATTTCACTGCTACGCGCTGGACGAGCGGGGACACGGCGCGACACCGACGCCGATCACCGGTGACTTCGCATGGGAGCGCGGGGCGGACGACATTCGCGCCGTCGTCGCCGCCTTCGGCCTGGAGCGGCCTCGGGGGGTCGGTCATTCCGCCGGCGGCGCCCTCCTGGTCCTGGCTGAGGAGGATCAGCCCGGCTCGTGGCAGTCGCTGTGGGTGTTTGAGCCGGTCATCTTCCCCGGCCCACCACCCGGCCTCGCTGACAATCCTCTCGCCGCCGGCGCTCGGCGCCGCCGCGCTCACTTCGACTCCCTCGATGCCGCCTACGAAAACTTCGCGGCCAAGCCGCCCTTCAACTCGTTTACCCCCGCGTCCCTGCGTGCCTACGTCGATCACGGATTCGTCGAGGATCCCGCCGGCGGGGTGACCCTCGCCTGCCGGCCTGACGACGAGGCGGCGACCTACGAGCAGGCGGTGCTCACGGGAGCGTGGGCTCGGCTGGACGAGATCAAGATCCCCGTCCATGCCGTGGCCGGCGCCGACACCAGCCATCTCCCTGGTCAGGTCATCGGCGACATCGTCGCGCGCCTTCCCCACGGATCGCTCGAGGTGATGGACGGGCTCAGCCACTTCGGACCGTTCGAAGACCCGCCGCGGATCGCGGCGTCGATCCTGAGCGCATTCGCTTGACGAGCCTGCTGTCCAGCAAACGAGTCGAGCGCTTCGACGCCGCCGTCGACGGCGCCTTCAAGACGCTGCGCGGCCATCGGGCCGCCGATCGCCTCTTCTACGGAGCGTCCGAGCTTGGCGATCACGGGATGATCTGGGTGATGTTCGCCGCCCTCCTGGGCCTGCGGAGCGACCGACACTGGCGGGCCGCCCTGCGGGCCGGGCTTGGTGTCGGCATCGAATCTGTCATCGTAAGCGGCGGCATCAAGTCCCTCTTCCGACGAAGCCGTCCGGTGCCGGACGCCCCCCGCCCACTTCCCCTCCGGATACCTCGCACGTCGAGCTTCCCGAGCGGCCACGCCACGTCGGCGTTTTGTGCGGCAACGCTCCTGAGCGACGCCGACCCAGCCCTGGCGCCGGTCTACTTCGGCGTGGCCGGCGTCGTGGCTCTGAGCCGGATCCATGTCCAGATCCATCACGCTTCCGACGTCGCCGGCGGCGTCGCGCTCGGCCTGATCCTCGGTCAGATCGGGCGCCGGCTCGTGCCCCTCGATAGGGCTGGCCAGGAATGAGCGGAATGCGCGGCCTTCGCCGTCGGTTGGCGTTGCTATGACCATCGCCTTCGGCCTCACCTGGGAATACCGCTGCCCGTTTGCTCGCATCGTGGCCGACCATGTCATCACCGGCCTCGAAGGGGGTGCCGACTGGGACGTCACCTGGATCCCGTTCTCCCTCACCCAGGCTCACGTCGTCGAGGGCGAGGTGGACGCGTGGGACGACCCGACCAAAGCCGACTCGCTGTACGCGATGGAGGCGGCGATCGTCGTGCGGGACCGCTTCCCCGACCGACTGCTCGCCACCCATCGGGCCTTGTTCGACGCCCGTCACGCTGACGGTCTCGACGTGCGCTCCACCGGCGTCGTCCATGGCGCCCTCGCCGCCGCCGGTGTCGATCCCACTCTGGTCGACGCCGAGATCGAGGCGGGGTGGCCTCGGGCCGAGTTCCGCAAGGCCCACACCCACGTGGTCGACTCGCTCTCCGTGTTTGGTGTGCCGACCTTCATCATCGGCGACGAGGCCGTCTTCGTACGCCTCATGGACCGTCCCAATGGGGACGTCGCCCTAGCCCAACGGACCGTCGAGCGCATCGTCGACACCATCACCGGATGGCCGGCGCTCAACGAGTTCAAGCACACGCGCATCTCCCGTTAGGCATGAAGTAGGCGGAGGTCCCGTGTGGGGCGCTAGACATCGAGCGTGACTGTCGCGCCCCAGACCCTGGCGACCAGGCGCCTGACCGATGCCGAAGCGCTCATGTGGGCGCTCGACGAGGATCCCGCGCTCCGCGCTGCCTTCATGGGGGTGACCTACATGAAGGGGCAGCCCGACGTCGACCGCTTCCGTCGCAAGATGGAGGAGGCGGTCGAGACGGTCGAGGTCCTGCGCCAGCGGGTCGCCGGCAGCGCCTTCGATCTCGGCTCGCCGCACTGGGAGGTAGATCCCGGCTTCGATCTTGACTACCACGTGCGCCGGGTAGGACTCCCGTCTCCCGGCTCGCATCGCCAACTGCTCGACCTGGCCGCGGTGATCTACGCCGACCCCTTCGACCGCAATAGGCCGCTCTGGAAGATCGTGATCGTCGAAGGCCTCGAGGGCGGGCACTCGGCGCTTCTCGCCAAGATGCACCATGTCCTCTCCGATGGCATCGGGGCCATCCGCATCTCCGTGTCGTTCCTCGATCTCGGACCCGAGCCGGCCGACACGCCGTCGCCGCGCCCGGCCCGCACCGCGGACGGGGGCGAGCCGGCCGAGGCCGAGGCCGCGGCCAGCGCCGTCCGCTGGTTTGACGCCGCCGCTGGCGCATTGGCGCCGATCCTGAGTGGTCTCGACCGGACCCGCAAGAGCGCAGCCACGATGGCCGGCGCCGTCGCCGGTGCCGTCCGCTCCCCCGCCGATGGCGTCACCGCTGGCCTGTCCGCAGCGCGCTCGATCGGGCGCCAGGTGGGACTGACCGACCAGTCGCGGTCGCCCCTGTGGTCCGGGCAGCAGTCCAACACGCACCGCTTCGAGGAGCTGACCCTCGACCTCGGCGAGACGCGGGCGACGGCCAAACGACTCGGGGGCACGGTCAACGACGTGTTCGTGACCACCATGGCCGCGGCCGCCGGCGCCTACCACCGCCATCTCGGGGTCGACGTCGCCGAGCTGCGCATGTCGATGCCCATCAGCGTGCGCCACGATCATGAGATCGGCGGCAACGCGTGGGTGCCCTCGCGGCTGCTCGTCCCGACGGGCGACCAGCACCCGATCGAGCGGTTCGGCGAGGTGGCACTGCGGCTCGCCGCCGTCAAGCGCGAACCATCACTCGGGATGGCGGCATCGTTCGCCGGCGTGGTGCGGCGACTCCCACCGCCCGTGCTCATCCGCCTGATCCATCAACAGGTCCACACCGTCGACTTCGCCTGCTCCAACGTGCGGGGCGCTCCCTTCGACCTGTGGATCTCCGGCGCCCACGTCCTGGCCAACCATCCGCTCGGCCCGACCGCCGGGGTCGCGTTCAACGCCACGATCATGTCGTACAAGGACTCCCTCAACCTGGGCCTCAACGTCGATGCGGGCGCCATCTCCGACCCCGGTCTCCTACGCACGTGCATCGTCGAGGCATTCGCCGAGTTAACGGCGGCACGGCCGTAGCATCGGTCGGGATGAGCCTGAGCCAGCCCGACCCCGAAGCCTCGGCGCTGGAGGCGATCGGTCTCCGGCCGGGCGAACGGGTCCGGTTTCGCCGCGCCGATAGGGCTCGTTGGCAAAACGGCCAGGTCCACCGGCTCGAGCGCGACGGCAGCCTCCGAGTGACCGACACCGACGGAGCCGCCCGCACCGTGCCGCTCGCCCAGGTGCAGGTCCGCATGGCGGCGGGGTCGAGCCGCGGCCTGTGGGAGCCGCTTGCCGACCGCTCCGCCCGGGCCGTGCAGTTGAGGTTCGCGCTCTGACGGCTGCGGCGTCATGGGAGACTCGATGCGGTGCTCAACTCCCGCCGCCGACGAGGCGAACCCGCCCGGGCCGAGGCGCCGCTCGCGCCGATCCAGTTTCGCCTCGACCCGCACGAGGAGGACTCCACGATCGACGGCCGGCTCCTGCACGGCCGGGGCTACCTCATCTGTGACCCCCAGACCGGGACACGCCTCGGTGAGGACGACTTCTTCTTCCGGATCGGCGGCGGGATCGTGTGCGAGCTCATCGACACGGCCGATCACGCCGACGACCTTCAGGCACCGGAGTTCCGGCCGGGACGCAAGCTGGCGCTGATGCGCCACAGCGCGGTCAATGCCGAGACGCCGCCGGTGATCGACGTCACCGACCCCGGGTTGACGGCGACCATCGGCCGGCTCCCTCCCGATGTCGCCGACGCCGTCAACCTGTATGGCGCCGACACCTATCAGGCGGGGTTGTCGCTGTGGGAGTGGCGCGATGAGGCCGGCCTGCGGGTCGGCCTACGAGTGCTGTTGGCCCCCGGTTGGAAGGTCCAGAGCCTGCCCACGTGATCCGTGTCCGGCTTGCCCTGCCGGAGACTCGCAGAGCCGGTCGGCGACTCCTGGGCCGTGCCGGAGGCGCTGGAGGGCCTGGCCGACCCGATCCCGCTCCCGCTTGGTGGCCTTCTTGGCGCGGGCGGACGCGATCAAGACAGGCCACAGGCGGCGCACGTCGCGTTCGGAGACCGACGCCGTCCGCTCGATGTCGGCGCACGCTTCGACGATGGAGTTGAACTGAGCCTGCGGGCTAAACCACCGCAGCCACTCGTCGCGAGCCAGCCTGCCCCTCTGCCGGTAACGACTCTCGTACCGCTCGACGATCGAGACCACGTTGGCGACGTCGCGCTCGGCTACCCGCACGGAGAAGTCCTCCCACTTCGGCCCCACGGGGGCCACCCATGAGTCGGAGATGATGACCGGCACCAAGCCCATCTCCATGACCTCAAACAGTCTCTCGCTCGACGAGCCCTCGCCTCGCGGGCAGATGACGAAGCGCGACCGAGCCAGCGTCTCCACATACCGGCGCTGATGGGCGGCGCGGTCGGGGGTGTGACGGTCCCAGTGGTTGTAGCGAGGTTGGGTGACCACGACGTCGGGGCGATGCCAGTCCGTCGTCAACAACTGGACTCGGACCTTGGCCGACGCCCGGCCGACAAAGGAGAGCAAGAGGTCCTTCTCGGTGCGGGCCGCGGCCTCGGCTGAGACGAACTGGTTGCGCCACTCACAGGCCTCATAGACGTAGCAACCGGCGCGCAGGCGCCCGAGGTCGAAGGGCGACCGCGGGACGGACGCATACACGCCGCGCACCAGCGGCGCCGTCCGATCTAGCTGGGTGTAGACGAAGCACTTGTCCGGGTACCGCGCCAAGACCTGGTTGGCGCGCAAGCTGGCGCAGACGTCGTCATCTTGGAAGTCGGTGACGATGATCATGTCGGCGTCGTCCGGGGTCGCCACCAGCTCATGGATCCGCGGCCGCGCCACATCAGCAAGGGCGCGCAACGACAGGCTGTACTGGTTCCACGCGAACGGGTGCGCCTCGGCAGGCGTGACGTACACGCGGCGCGGTCGCGTACTCCACGTCGTCACGTGTGGCAGGGCCGCGACGACGCGCGGCTCCACAGGACGCACAACTGACACTTGCTGTCCTTCCCCAGGCTTCCCAGCCCGAACGCCGAGGCGTCCGGATACTTGGAGTTTACCTTGGGCAGGGCCGGCGAGGCAATGATCAGATTGATCTCCTCAGCTGGTGCGTAGGGCTTCGGTTGGCGAGAGGCGGGCGGCGCGCATCGCCGGCAGGAAGCCGGCCACGGCTCCGATGGCGAGAGCGGCGCCGAGACCGCCGGCCCACGCCAGCGCGGGAACGGCGATCGACCAGTGCTGGGTCGACGCGAAGATGGCGGTGGCAGCGACACCGAGGCTGACGCCGAGCACGCCGCCGCCGAGCGAGAGCAGGAGCGCTTCTGCGAGGAACTGGGCGCGGATCTGTCCGCGCGTAGCGCCAAGGGCGCGACGCAGCCCGATCTCCGAACGGCGCTCGAGCACGGAGATCACCATGATGTTGGCGACCCCGACACCGGCGACGAGGAGGGCCACGGCAGCGAGACCGAGGAAGAGGTCGGCGAGCGCGCTCTTCGCTTCGGCCCGAGACACGAGAGCGGCCGAGGGCTGACTGACCTCCACGGCGTCGGGGTGCTCAGGGTTGACGGTCGCGGCGAGGACGCCTTGGACGGCGGCCACCTGATCGGTGTCAGCGCGGAGGTAGACCATGGTCGGATGGCCGTCGAAGCCCAGGTACGTCATGGCGGCCGGGAAGCCGACGAGCAACGAGCTGTCGATCTCAGGTGCCAGGACGGCCGGCTTGAGGAGGCCCACGACGTAGAACCACTGGTTGTCGATCCATACTCGCTCACCCGGGATGACCCGGTCGATGCCGAGTCGCTGGCCGGCCGCGGCGCCGAGCACCACCGCCGGCTGGGTGGCGGTCGCGGCGTTGAGGAACGCGCCCTCGGCAACCGTCGTCCCGACCTCGGCCAACAGATTGAGGCTCGTCGCGTCAACGCTCAAGGCGTTGGTGTTGACGGTCGGAATGTACGGACTGCGATAGGCGCTCTGGCCGGTCGACCCCGTGTCGGCCACGCCGATGACCGGCGCGATGCGGCGGACCATGGCGGGCGCGACGAGTGGGAGCTCTTCGCTGGTGCCAAAGACCGTCTGCCCGTTGCTGACCGTCAGAAGGTTTGTGCCCAATCGATCGATCTCCGCCAACAGCCCGGCCTGCGACGAGGCCGAGAGTCCGAGGACGGCGACCATGGCGGCGACACCGATGGCGATGCCGAGGGCCGACAACGCGGCGCGGAGGCGGCGCGTGCGGACGCCGACGCTGGCCACGCGCGCGACGTCGGCACCACGGAGCCGCGCCGGGCTGAGCGGCTCGGTCACGCGACCACACCCACCCCCGTCTCGACCACGATGCGCCCATCGAGGACTTCGACCCGCCGCGGCAGACGGGCCGCCAGGTCGCGATCGTGGGTGATCACCACGATGGTCGTGCCATCGGCGTTGAGCTCCTCCAGCATCTCGATGATGCCGAGCCCGGAGGTGCTATCGAGGTTGCCCGTAGGCTCGTCGGCGAGCACGATCGCCGGGCGCCCGACAATCGCCCGAGCGATGGCGACGCGCTGACGTTCACCTCCTGAGAGCTTCATGGGTCGATAGGTGACCCGCTGAGACAGACCGACGCGGTGCAGCGCTTCGCCCGCGAGTCGCTCGCGTTCGCGCCGCGCCACGCCGGCATAAAGCAATCCGTCGGCGACGTTGTCGAGCGACGTCTGATGCTCGGACAAGAAGAACTGTTGGAACACGAAACCGATGCGACTGGCGCGCAGAGCCGAGAGCTGGCGGTCACCCAGGCCGGCGATGTCAATCCCCGTGACCCTGACCGTCCCCTGGCTCGGCCGGTCCAGCGTGCCCATGAGATGCAGCAACGTCGACTTGCCCGATCCGGAGGGTCCGACGACGGCCACCAGCTCGCCGGCCCGGATGCTCAGGTCGACGTCGCGCAGCACCTCCGTCGGCGGGTCGCCGGGATAGGTCTTGCCCACTCCCTCGAGCTCGAGGACCGCCCCGCCCCGTACATCCGGCTCGGTCACGTGGCGACGACTACCTTCTGGCCGACAGCGACGCCAGCGCCCGTCACCTGGACCAGGCCGGCCTGGTCATCGACGATGCCGGTCGTGACCGCGATCAGATGGTGGAGCCCGTCGGCGCCGACGACCTCGAGGGCGTAGCCGCCCCCGGCCAGGGCGAGGAGGGCGCCCACCGGCACCGCGAGGGCGTCGGGTGCGGATTGGTTGGTGATGTTGACCGTCACGGGCGCCTGATCCAGCGAACCCTCGGGCGAAGGGTTGGTCAGCGAGACGGTGACGCTGACCGTCGCCGTCGGGTTGCTGCTACCACTCTCGGTCGTGGTGGTCGCGACGGTGCCGACCGTCGTGATTGTGCCGGTGCTTGTCGTGCCGTCGGGCATGTTGACCGTCACCGCGTCGCCTGCCCTGACCAGATAGCTCTGGTCCACGTCGAGAGCGACGTTGACGAGAGGGGTCGTCGACGTCACGTCGAGGACATCCACCCCACCCTGCACCGGGGCCCCGGTCAGGGGGTGCACGGCGGTCACCCGGACCGACGTCGGCTCGAAGATCACCGATCCGAGCAAGAGCTGACCGGTTTGGGCGAGCCCGAGCGATGCCTCCAGTCGATCGATGGCTGCCGCCGTTGCCGCCGTGAAGGTGTTGGATGGGGTCAGACCGGAGCCGTCGCCGACAGCGACGAGGGCTTGGTCGAGCTCGGCGACATCGGGACCCGAGTCCATACCGTGCGCGAAGGAGCGCCACGCCCCCGCCGCACCCGTCAGCAGGACGACAGGCTTGGCGTCGACCGACCACAGGGATTGCCCGGGACTGATGATTTGGCCGACCCTCGGCAAGCTCGTATAGGTGGATGTCGACTGGTACGCCGTTGCGCTCGACTGGGATGTGGCCAGCGTCGCCTGCGCGGCCTTCAACGACGCCTGATCGCCGGCCAGTTTCGCCTGGTCCGCTGCCAATGAGGCCTGGTCGTCACCGGCCGAGGCGTCGGTCAGGCTTGTCTGACCGGCGGCCACATCGGCCTCGGCTGTGGTGACGGCCGACTCCGCTTGCGCGAGGGCGGACGGCGACGTGCCAACAGGCTCGACGATGCTGACGGGGTCGGCGTAGCCGACCGTCCCGTCGACCGGGGTGGTCTCCACCAGATTGGTGCGAACGACGGCCACGGTGGTGACCGTCGCAGCCGGGCCCGCCGTGGACGCATGACCGCTCGTCAGCCGGTCGATGACCAGGGCCCCGCCAATCAGCACCACGACGGCCACGACGGCCACGACGGCGACAACAATCCGACGACGGGTCAACCGCCCAGTCCCCCGAATCCTCCGGGCAGCTTCGACTGGCACGCCTGCTGGGCCGCTTGCAACTCGGGAGGGGGACCTTGCGGGCCACTCCCTCCTTGGCCGGCGGGCGCGGCCAGTCTGATCCGGATTCCGCCTCCGCTGAAGATGGGGTCGGGGAGGTTGGGTTCACCGTGGGCCCGGATGCACGCCGCCCAGTTCAAGAAGGCCTGCTGCTGAGCGGCCGTCAGCTGCCGGCGCACGCCGCCGTTGGGCAGCAGGGCCTTGCAGGCGGTGTCGGCCGCGGTGTACCGGGTCGACTGGGGGTCGAGGTCACTGCCGGGACCGGCTTGGATCTTGAACCCGAACCCTCCGGCTGGCCCCGATTGTGGGTCAGGGAAGTCGCCGATGCCGTGGCTGCGCATGCACTCGGCGTACTTCTCCAGCTCGGCCTCCTGGTCCGGCGATGGGCCATTCGAGGACGATTGCGGCGCCGTCGTCTCCGCTCCCGACCCGAGTTGGGCCACCTTTGGTGACGAGCCACCACCGCAAGCGGTGAGGGCGGCGCTTACCCCGAGCACCGTCACCAATGCCGTCAAACCTCGCATGTGCAGGTTCCTTCCGTGATGGTCCTCAACCGGGCTCGCCGGTGTTCTGGTAGCCCGCCGGTCATGAAGATCCGCATGGGAGTGGCCTACGACATCGCCGGTTACAGCGCGGGAACAACTGCTGTTACGTCGCTGTAACCGCGGGTCAGGCATCCTGGGCCACGTGCGCGTGCTCCTCGTCGAAGATCACGGCGAATTGGCCGCGACTGTCGCGGCCGGCCTGCGGCGCGAAGGAATGGCGGTCGACGTCGCGCCCGATGGGGTGGAGGCGCTCGAGCGAGCGGCCGTCACCACCTACGACGTGGTCGTGTTGGATCGGGATCTGCCCCGCCTCCACGGCGACGAGGTCTGTCGAGCGTTGACGGCCAGCGGAAGTGCGGCCCGCGTCCTGATGCTCACGGCCGCGGGCAGCATCGAGGATCGGGTCGACGGTCTGACCGTGGGAGCCGACGACTATCTACCCAAGCCGTTCGCCTTTGCCGAGCTCATTGCCCGGATTCGCGCCCTCGCCCGGCGAGTGCCACTCGCCCAACCCAGTGTGCTGACCCACGGAGATCTGCGCCTCGATCCCGCCCAACGGGTCGCGACCCGAGGTGGTCAACGCTTGGCGTTGAGTCCCGAGGAGCTCGCCGTGCTGGAGCAACTCTTGGCGGCGCGGGGCGCGGTGGTCTCCGCCGAGCAGCTGTTGGATCGAGTGTGGGACGAGGCGGCCGACCCGTTCACCAACACGGTGAAGGTCACGGTCAGCCGCCTGCGCCACAAGCTCGGCGACCCGCCCATCATCGAGACGGTGCCCGTGGCCGGCTACCGGATCTGAGCAGCAGTGGCCCGCACCAAGACGCGCCAGACCAAGACCAGATGGTCGTTGCGGACGCGACTCACGGTCCTCTATGGGGCGACGTTCATCATCTCGGCCGCCGTCCTCTTGGCGGTCAGCTTCCTCGCGGCCAAGATCCGCGTCCACACGGCGTCCTTCCGCATCCACATCAGTGCCAACGGCGGGCACGGCATCATCAGCACCCACCCGGGGACGGTGATCATCGCGCCCTTCGCCCCACTCCCGCTGCAGGGCGTGGGTCTGGCTCAGCAGCTCCAGTCTGCCGCGGTCTCCCAGCGCGCCGACACCTTCCACCAACTGCTGATCGTGTTGATCATCGCGCTCGCCTTGATGGCCGCCGCGTCCGTCGCGCTCGGGTGGGTCGTGGCCGGGCGTGCCCTCCAGCCGATCAGGTCCATGACGACGGCCGCCCGCGAGCTCTCCGAGCACAATCTGCACGAGCGCCTTCCCGACGACGGGCCGCGCGATGAGCTCGGCGATCTGGCCACCACGTTCAACGCGCTGCTCGCCAGACTGGAGGCAGCGTTTGAATCCCAACGCCAGTTCGTCGCCAACGCGTCGCACGAGCTGCGAACTCCCCTGACCCTGGAGCGCGCCATCCTCGAAGTCACCCTCGCCGACCCCGCCGCCGATGCGTCACAGCTCCGCGCCGCCTGCGAGCGGGTGCTGGCCATTGGGATCCAACAGGAGGCGCTGATCGAAGCGCTCTTGACCCTGGCCCGCAGCCAGCGCGGTCTGGCTCAACGCGATCCGCTGGACTTGGCGGTCATCGGCAGTCAGGCCATCGCCGACGCGCGGGACGCCGCGACAGCCCGGTCCATCGAAGTGCGCGCCGACCTGGCGCCGGCGGCGACGACCGGCGACGACCGTCTCGTACAACGCCTGATCGCCAACCTGATCGACAACGCTGTGCGCCACAACCACAACGATGGTTGGGTCGAGGTGCGGACGGGGACGGCGACGGGAAGTCCGACGTTGGAGGTCATCAACAGCGGGCCGCACGTACCGCCGGAGGAGGTCGGACGGCTGCTCCGCCCGTTCGAACGGCTTTCGCCCGAGCGCGGCAACGACCGCGAAGGCCTCGGGCTCGGCCTGTCCATCGTCGCCGCCATCGCCGCCGCCCACGACGCGACGCTCACCGCCGTCGCGCGCACCGAGGGCGGGCTGCATGTCACCGTCGCCTTCCGACCACCCATCACTCCAGCTGGGTGACCGCCTCCAAGTGGCTCAACTTGTCGGGGTTGAGCAGCACCCGGATCACGGAGATGCGCCCCTCGCGCTCCTCGGCTTGGGCGACAACAAGGCCGTCGACGGCGTGAACCACGAGAGACCGCCGGCTATTGATCACCATCTCCGAGACCGGCGTCGAGCCCAGACGACCCATCAGGTTGATGGCGAGGCGGGCGACGCGGTCGGCGCCGCGAACCGGTCGCCGGGCGGCGTGACGATTGGGGCCACCGTCGGACACCCAGACCACCTCCGGATCGAGGAGCCCAACCACCTGAGCCACATCCCCGCTGAGCGTGGCCGACACCAGGCGCTCCAGCAGACTGCGGTCAGCCTCGACGACCGTGGGGGGCTCGGAGTCGCGCACCTTACGTCGGGCCCGGCTGGCGATCTGACGACAGGCGTCTTCGCTCTTGCCGACAGCAACTGCGATATCGGCAAATGCCACGGCGAATATGTCCGCGAGGAGGAAGACCGCTCGCTCTGTTGGAGTCAACGTGTCCATCAGCACGAGAAACCCGAGGGTCAGCGACTCGGACAACTCCGTGCGTTGCTCGGGTCCTGCGCCGGTCGCGACCGGCTCGGGTAGCCACGAGCCGACGTAGGATTCTCGGCGTCGACGGAGGGTGCGGGTGCGGTCGATCGACAGACGGGTCGTGACGGTGGTGAGCCACGCCGCCGGGTTGAAGATGGCGTCGCGATCAGCCGCTGACCACCGCAGCCAGGCTTCCTGCACGACGTCTTCGGCGTCGGTCAGCGAGCCCAGCATGCGGTAGGCGAGACCGAGCAGCAGGGGCCGTTGCTCGGTGAACGGATCCTCGGCTGAAAGGGTCGGCCCAACCATCGGAGTCACGCGGCAGCCAGGCCGCCAGTCGCCCGGCCCGTGCGCGCGTAGGCGATCGCGGCGTGAGCGGCCGCCTCGGCGCTGGCCAGACTGGCGTCGGCGAGTAGGCCGACGGGCCCGACCCAGTCGCCGGCGACGAAGGCGCCAGCCAGTCCGGGCACGTCCACTCCGGGTCGGCCAGGCAGACCGTCGCCGGCCTGCGGCAACCCGTGGGTCACGACCATCGAGTGCAGGAATCGACGGGTCACGATGTCAGCCTCGCCGATCCCGACGAGGCCAGCCAGCGCCTCCAGCTCCGGGCGGTCCTGGGCCGCCGAGCGTGCCCCGTAGCGCATGACGTGGACGACGGCGCCGCCCCGGCGGGCGAGGTTTGCAGGTGGGCAATGCGTCGAGAGGTAGAGGGGCGCATCGACGCCGAATACCACTCGGGGGTCGGGAGGCCGGCGCAGGCCGAGGTCAAGGCAAGCGGCCCTCGCCTCCGGGCCACATTCCCATCCTGGATGGTGCGGCAGGATGGCCCGCGCCGCCGCGGGACCGCCGGTGGCGATGACCACGGTTGCTGCGTGGAGGTCGCCTTGGTCGGTGTGCGCAACCCAGCCCGTCCCGCCGGCCTCGCCGCCTTCCAGGGCGACGACGGGGCGCGACGCCACGATCGTCGACCCAGCCGCCGAGGCGACGTGTTGGAGCTGCGTCACCAAGGTCTGCCAGCCGCCATCCAGATAGGTGACGCCCTTGCCGACGGCGAGCTGAAGCTGCCGGGTGGCCGCATCGGCCGACAGCTGCTCAAGGTCGTCGACGTATGTCGCAACCCGAGTAAGCGCGGTCACAAACCCAAGGGCGTCGTCGCGCATGCCATACGACGAAAGCCACGTCGCCGCGGTCATGCCCGCGAGACCTTCGGCACGAAGTCGACCCAACCCGCCGAGGACACGGGCGACCTGGGCCTTGGATCGAGCACCGAGCAGGTCGGTGCGGGCGAGGCTCAGCGGACCGGCCGGCAGGCGGTAGAGCGAGCCGTCCCGCCAGACCGTCCCTGACGCCGTCGCCGGCGGCGCACCGGTCGGTCGCACACCGAGTCGACGGAGAACCTCGGCCGCCGGGCCGCCGTTGAAGAGAGCCCGCGGTCCTTGGTTGAAGCAGAAGCCGTCGCGCTCGTCGGTCCGGGCTCGACCCCCGGGCAAATGGGCGTCGAGCACGGCGACGCCGCAGCCCGCTCTCGCCGCCGTCGCCGCCGCGGCGAGCCCGGCCAAGCCGCCTCCGATCACCAGCACGTCCCACGCCTTTTTGTCAGCCACGTCGGCCTCCTCCCTCTGAGCTCTTGTGACCTATCGACGTTCGTGCCGACCGGATTGTGACAACACTGAAAGGCGTGGAGCCCTTCGATCCCGCTCGCGTGCAGGCCGCCTACGACGCCGCCGCCGAGGACTACGCCAGCGCCTTTGGCGACGACCTCGACCGACTTCCCGTCGATCGGGCCGTGCTCGACAGGGGCGCCGACCAACTTCGAGGTCGGGGGCCGGTCCTCGACATCGGGTGTGGCCCGGGCCAGGTGGCCTCCTACTTGGCGGGTCGCAGGGTGAGCGCCGTGGGCCTCGACCTGGCGCCGGGCATGCTGGCGGTGGCCCTTCGCACGACGGAGCTGCCGCTGGCCTGCGCCGACATGCGCCGGCTGCCGATCCGGTCAGGGTCGTGCGCGGGAGTGGTCGCCTTCTATTCGATCCAACACGTCCGGCGGGCAGCCATCGACGCCGTCTTTGGTGAGTTCGCCCGCGTCCTCATCCCTGACGGTCTCGTCATCGTTGCCACCCATCTCGGCGAAGGCGAGGCGTACCCGACCGAGCTGTTGGGTCACGCCTTCGACGCGATCGGTGGCACCTTCTATGCCGAGGGTGAGTTGGAGGAGGCTCTGGCCCGTCAGTCATTCACGGTCGAGGACACGACCTTCCGCGATCCCCTCCCGCACGAGCATCAAGCGAGGCGCATCTACCTCACCGCTCGACGCGTCAGGCGCGGCGCGTCGTAGGGTGCGAGGCATGGGAGTGCGCCTCGAACCTCAGGACGAGTACATGCACGAGCTGGGCCCCGAGCCCAACTTCAACGAGAGCATGTACTTCAACGTCTTCGATCCGACGAGCGGCCTGGGCGGGTGGTTTCGCGTCGGCAATCGCGCCAACGAGCGCCAGGCCGAGATGACGGTATGTCTGTACCTGCCGGAGGGCCAGGTCGGCTTCATGTTCAAGCGACCGGAGATCGCTGACAACGACTCCTTCAACGCCGGCGGGCTGAAGTTCGCCGTGGTCACTCCGTTTGAGGAGCTCACCGTCGACTTCGCCGGCAAGGTCGTCATCCTCGACGATCCTCTCCAGATGGTGGACCCCAAGGCGGCGTTCATTTCCAACCCGTATGAGACCTGCGAGGTGCACCTTCGCTACCTCGGCAGATCGGCCATGTTCGGCGGCGAACCCGACAACCCGCATGAGCGACCGGGCGAGGAGTTCGCCAAGGGTCACTACGAGCAGTTGGTCGAGGCGCGCGGGACGATCACCGTAGGCGACCGCGAGTGGGAGGTCACCGGCTTCGGTCTGCGAGACCATTCGTGGGGGCCCCGCTACTGGCAGGCGCCCTGGTACTACCGGTGGCTGACGGCCAACTTCGGACCCGACTTCGGGATGATGATCTCGCGCGTCCCCGCAAGGACGGCGCCGGGACGAGGGGCGGCTTCGTCTGGGACGGGACCAAGCTCCACCTGTGCGGCGACGCCGAGGTGTCGACGACGTGGAGCGGGGAGGACACCTACCACTCGGGCATCGAGGCCGTCGTCCGGTCCGGCGGCCAGGAATGGCGCGTCCGTGGGCGGGTGATGAACCTGATCCCTCTGCGCAATCGTCGAGCGGACGCCGACGGCAACATGCTGGTGACGCGCATCAGCGAAGGCATGACCGAGTGGACCCTCGACGACGGCCGCGTCGGCTACGGCCTGAGCGAGTATCTCGATCAGATCATCGACGGCAAACCCGTCGGCCTCGCCGAGTAGCCAGCCCGGCCTCCAAATAGAGCCCTTCCTGGCAGGACAGGGGGGTCAGCGGATCCAGTAGCGGCGCGGATCGAAGCCGAGGTGTGCCGTGACTCCCGTCGGAGCGGCCAGCGCCCGAGCGGCGGCGGCTACGTCCTCGCTACTCAACGGCCGTTTCTTGCGCAGCCGACCCATGGCACCCTGTTTCCGCGGGAACGTTCTGACGTCAGCCTTGGTACCGGCGGCGGCGCCGGACAATTCGACGGCGACGCTCAGCGCCTTGTCCAGGCCGCCGAGGTCATCGACCAGACCGATCCCGACGGCATCGGCGCCCGACCAGACCCGCCCACGGGCCACCTTCTGGATGTCCTCCAAGGGCCGGCGGCGCCCGTCGGCCACCTTGCCGGTGAACGTGTCGTAGACGTGATCGATCCCGACGTCCATCCGCTTGGCCTCGGCGCGGGTGAGCATCCGGTTGACGGTGAACGACGACGGTTTGGCGCCCGTGTGGAGCTCGCCAGGAACGATCCCGAGCTTGGCTTTGGCCTCGCCGAAAACCGGGTGCATGCTCACCACACCGATCGACCCGGTGATCGTGCCCGGCTCGGCCACGATGCGGTCGGCGGGCGCGGCTATGTAGTACCCACCCGAAGCAGCGACCGACGACATCGAGGCGACCATCGGTTTGCCGGCGTCCTTGATCCGGACCAGCTCGCGCCAGATCGTGTCGGACGCGATGGCCGAGCCGCCGGGGCTGTCGATGCGCAGCACGAGCGCCTTGACCTTCTTGTCCGCCGCCACCTTCCGCAGTGTCAGCACCAACTGATCGGCCGCCAGCACCGGCCCGCCCGTCATGCCGACCGGGAGGGATTGGGTCGTACGGATCTCCCCTGCCGCTGTCACGACGGCGACGCGGACTTTCTTGCCGCGCTCTGGTCGCTTGCCCGCCTTCTTGACGTAGGCACCAAGTCCGACCAACTTCGGCGTCCGGCCCACCCGACGCTTGAAGTCACTCATGAGCTCGTCGCTGTAGGCGACGCGGTCGACCAGCCCGCCCTCGAGCGCCTCGCTCGCCAGCAACGGACCGCTGTCGGCCAGGCGGCGCACCTGGTTCGGATCCAGCCGTCGCGCCGCCGCCACCGCGTCCACCAGCTGCTCCCAGAGACTGTCGAGCAGTCGCTGTTGGGCCTCGGCGTGAGGTCCGGTGAAGTTGGTCTCGGTCAGCTGGTTGGCCGCATTTTTGTACTCGTATCGAGCGATGACCTGGACCTTGACGCCTACCCGGTCGAGCAGCCCGCGATAGAAGTTGGGCTCGACGAAGAGCGGGCTGATACCGACCAGGCCGGCCTCGTGGAGCCCGATCTGATCGCACGCGGCAGCCAGTAGATACGCGGAGTTGGCCGGACCCCCTTCGCCGAACGTGTCAACGATGGCTGCCGTCGGCTTGCCCGCCGCGCGAAACCCGGCAATGGCGGCGCTCAGCTCCTGTACCCCGGCAAGGGGTGCCGAGGTGAAGCGGGGAGAGACGACCATCCCGACCACTCGCTTGTCGCGGCCGGCCTTCTGCACCGCTTCGATGGTCTCCTGAAGGGTGGGTGTGCGGCCGCCGCTCAACGCCGCCAGCGGGCTGGTCGACGCAGTCTCGGCGGGCCAGGTGGCCAGATCCAATTCGAGGATCGTGCCCTTCTGGACCGTCGGCTTCAACTTGCCGATCACGACCAGAGCGACGAAGAGGACGACGACCGCGCCCCCGAGCACTTCCGCGGCGCCCGCCGGATGGTCGAGCAACGCTCGCACCCCGACGGCCACTCCCACCACGATCAACACGGCGACCGCCATGCCGAGAGCAGCGACCACGAGTTTGCGCAATGTCCCCATAACGCACAGTCTGCCGCGGCGCGCCGCAGACGAGAAGTTCTAAGGGTGGACCTTCTCGTGCGCCGCGCACATGGCGACGAACGTATCGATGCGCCGGGCTCTCGTCTCCGGCCGCTTTGCGTCTTGGATCCGGTAGATGATGGCGTAGCGATTGGTGCTATCCAGCGTGGCGAAGAACTCTCTCGCCCGGTCATTCTCCGCCAGGGCGCGGACGAGGTCGTCCGGCGCCGCTGCCGACTTCTGGCTGGCATAGGCGGCGTCCCATCGGCCGTCCGCCTTGGCTCGCTCGACCTCGATCATCCCCGCCGACTGCATGGCGCCAGATGCGATCAGCGCTGTCGCCTTGGCGCAGTTGATCTGCGACCACTTGCTGCGGGGCTTGCGGGGCGTGAACCGCTGTACCCAGAACGACTCGTCGAACCCGCCCTTCTGCCCATCAATCCAGCCGTGGCACAGGGCGACATCAAGCGCCTCGAGATAGGAGATCCCGTCGACGCCCTTCTTGGCGATCTTGAGCCAGACGCCGGGCGAGTTGGCGTGGTGCTCGACCAGCCAGTCCCGCCACTCGCCCTGCGACGCCAGGGCCAGAGTCGGCAAGTCCGTGGCGGCCTCCGGCATCAGCCATCGATGACATCACGAAGTTCACCAAATCGCAAGCGCCCGCGGCGTCCCAACAACGCGCGCAGTGGATACGGTTGAGGCCGTGGACATGTTCACCGACGACGAGCTCGCCGAGCTGGCGCTCGCCGCCGACCCGGACGCATCGCTCGACGCCGGCGCCCTCCCGCTCGACCAATACCTCGCCGAGCAGGACGGGACGGACGGGCCGCTCCCTTCGTGGTACATGCCGACGCCGATGGCCCGCACCCGCGACCACAGTCGCCGCCGCACGGCGATCATCGTCGCCGTGATCGTCGCCTTCCTCGTGATCGACGGCCTCGGCCTCTGTGCGACGTACGGCCCGCTCGTCATCGCCTGACGCTCCGCCTCCGACATGCTGGTGAATATGGCCCGGCGGCGCGTCACCGTCATCGCCGCCATCGTTTTGGTGGCGGCATCGGTGGCCGCAGTCGTCGTCTACGACTCACCGGGGCATCGGGCTCACTCGGTTGCTCCGCTGGCCGTCGCATCGACGACGACCGCTCCGTCGACAAGCACAACGACCACTCCCCCGGAGGTGGCCCTCCCCGCGCCACCCCCGCTCGGCTGGTCGTCGTGCGGCACCGACCGCCAGTGCTCCACCCTCGTCGTGCCGCTCGATTACGCCGACCCCTCCGGCCCCCACATCGGCATCGCGCTCGCCCGCCGGCCGGCCTCCGATCCCGCGGCGCGCATCGGCTCGCTCGTGATCAACCCCGGCGGACCGGGTGAGTCCGGCGTCCTCAACTTCAGCAAGGACCTCGCCGTGCTCCCCGCCCAGGTCCTCGCCCGCTTCGACGTCGTGACATTCGACCCTCGCGGCATCGGCGCCAGCGAGGGGATTCATTGCACCGGCGACGACTACGACGGTCCCACGCCTGACCCTGACCCCCAGACTCCGGCCGCCGCTGCCGTGCTCCTCGCCGCCGACCAGGACTACGCCGCGGCCTGTGCTCACAGCGCCGGTGCCCTCCTCGCTCACATGGGCACGCTCGACGTCGCCCGTGACGTCGAGGAGTTGCGGATGGCTCTGGGCGGCGGCGGGCTCAACTATCTCGGCCTGTCCTACGGGACCCTCCTCGGCGCGACGTACGCGTCGCTCTTCCCGACTCACATTCGGGCCATGGTCCTCGACGGGATACTTGATCCCGCGCTCAGCACCGCAGATCTGGCCGACGCGCAAGCCGTGGGCTTCGAGCACTCGCTCAACGACTTCTTCGCCTGGTGCACGTCCGCCGGATCCGGGTGCGCCTGGCGACCCTCCGGTGATCCTCACGCCGCCTACCAATCCCTTGCCGCCTCAGTCCGCTCCCACCCGCTCACCGTTGGCGGCCAGGTCGTCGGCCCCGAGACCTTTTACACGGGCACGTTCGGGACGCTGTACGCGCGCAGCTTCTGGCCGTCGCTCGGCCGGGCTCTCGCCGGGGTGGCCGCGGGCAACGGCGCCCCCATGCTTGGGTTGTTCGACGGTTACGAACGCGTCGGTGACCCTTCATTCGACGGCGACGCCAACAACGCGGTGACGTGCCTCGACCATCCCGTCCCGACCAACCCCGCGGCGTACCCGCAACTGGCGGCCGCCGCCGCATCGGTCGCCCCTGACTTCGGGCCTCTCTTTGCCTGGGGGGCGCTGGAGTGCGCGGTGTGGCCGGTGCCGACGTCGGCCCAACGCCAGCCCGGCCCGATCTACGCGCCCGGCTCGCCGCCCATCCTTGTCGTCGGCACCACCCAGGACCCGGCGACGCCATACGCCTGGGCTCAGTCGTTGGCCGGCCAGTTGGCCCACGGCGTCCTCCTCACGCGCATCGGCGTCGATCACGTGGCCCTCTTCTACAGCTCCTGCGTCCGCGCCTATGACCAGGCCTACCTCGTCGACCTCCAGGTCCCCCCGACCGGAGCGGTCTGCCCGTCCTGACGCCACTAGCGTCCTCCGGGTGACATCCCCCACCCCCGTGTCGGCGGCGCGCACACTGCTGGCCGACGCCGCCGCCGCCCTGCTCGACGAGCGTCGCCAATTGTC
>Ga0302326_10004522_pt1 | contig 32184 bp, 27 predicted proteins | sample Palsa_T0_3_FD_202264 | JGI IMG/M metagenome (GOLD analysis project Ga0302326, IMG submission 202264) | Peat permafrost microbial communities from Stordalen Mire near Abisko, Sweden - Palsa_T0_3 | ecosystem: Environmental > Terrestrial > Soil > Palsa > Peat permafrost | place: Sweden: Abisko...
GCACCACCACGACTGGGTGGGCCCGGGAATCCAGGACCACATCCACCGTGCGCACGAGGAGCGGGACGCCGTCCAATTCGAGCAGCTGCTTTGCGACGCCCATCCTGGACGAGCCACCGGCGGCAAGCACGATGGCCCCTAGGACCGGTGCCTCAGGCCCGGGATCAGGCATGGATCGGCAGGGCGCGCTCGCGCAGGGGCCTCCCGTTGCGGCCCGAAAGGACCGACCGCATCTCGGCAACGATGCTCAGGGCCACCTCCTCCGGCGAATCCGCCCCCAGGTCCAGGCCAACCGGCGCCCTGAGCCGCTCCACCATCTCCGCCGTGATCACGAGCCCGTCGCGCGCGAGGTCCGAGAGGATCTGATCGGCCCTCCGCTTCGGCCCAAGCAGCCCGATATAATCCAGTGGCAGGGCGAGAAGCTGGCGCAGGATCGGCACATCATGGCGATAGTGGTGGGTCATCACCACGGCAAAGGAGCCCGGCGCAATTCCTGATCGACCGACAAGCTCGCCGGCCGGACCCAGGACGAGCGCCTTCAGGCCTGGGAACCTCGATTCGGTCGCCAGCGCCGGGCGCGGATCGCAGACCGTGACATTCCAGCCGAGCTCGATCGCGATGCGGGCGAGGGGCTGGGCGTCGTCACCCGCACCGAAGATCGTGAGGGCCGTCGGGGCCTCGACTTCCTGCAGAAACACGCCGAGGGGTGGCGAATCAGGGCCAGGGGATGCCAGGCGGGTTCCGACGGGACCCCCGCGCTCATCCCAGGCCACCGCGAGCCGGGTGACGCGACCGTGCCTAATGTTCTCCGCCAGCACCTGCGCCCACTCGGGGCGGTTTGCCAACGGCTCGACCAGGATGCGGACCACGCCATGGCATCCCATGCCCACGCCCCAGATCTGGTCATTGTCCATCGTGGTATCGTAGACCGCGAGCTCGGCCCGGCCCGAGGTCCGGACCCTGAGGCAACGCTCGACAAGATCCTCCTCAAGGCAGCCCCCGCTAATGGAGCCGATCCTGTTTCCTGCGCCCGTGACCAGCAGCCTCGCCCCGGGCCTTCGATAGGAGGATCCCTCCACGCATACCAGTGTCGCCATCACAGCGCCCGGTTCCCCGACGCCGAGGCGGCCGACTATTTCCCGCAGCTCCTTCATCGACAAAGGAAGCGGGAGATTCTTGCCGAAGTCAGGACCATGAGAGGTCGGTTCGGGAAATCGGCAGCTGGCGGACGCGCTTGCCCGTCGCCGCAAAGATCGCGTTGCACACGGCCGGTGCCAAGGGAGGCAGGGCGGGCTCGCCCAATCCGGTTGGGGTATAGTCGGTCCTCACAAAATGTATCTCAACAGAGCGGGGGGCGTCGGGGATCCGAAGCATCGGGTACTCGTGCAGGTTGGTCTGCACCACGCTGGATTTCTGGATATCCAGCTCCTGCTTCCATGCGGCGCTCAGCCCGTCCATGATGGAACCCTGGACCTGGTTTTCAGCGCCGCTCAGGTTGACGATCTGCGATCCGACGTCCACGGCGGCGACCACGCGGTCCACCCTGAGCACCCCGCTTGCTGAAACCGTCACTTCCGCGACCTCGGCAATGTAGCCCTGATGGCTGTAATAATAGCCCAGGCCCATTCCCCTGCCCCGCGGCAGCGCTTTACCCCACCCCGATCGGTCGGCGACCTCGCGGACCACATTGCGCATGCGCTCCGCATTGTAGGGACTCCCATGGGGACCCGAGCCGGGAACGAGCTTCCTGTCGCCCAGCAACGCCAGGTTGAACTCGACTGGATCCTTGCCGGCAGCGTGCGCCAGCTCATCGAGGAAGCAGCAGATCGTCCAGGCATAGGTGCAGCTTCCCGGGGCCCGCCATGGGCCCTGCGGCACCTCGTTCTCGAGCTTGCTCGTCAACAAGAGGTAGTTCGGGACAAAGCGCGCGGGATAGTCATCGGGCCCCTGGCTCGACCCGAAGGCCACGTGATGGCTGCGCCAGGCGTTCAGCCTGCCTTCGGAATCCACGGCACCCTTCAGGAAATGAAAGCCCCCCGGACGGTAGTGGTCGTGCTGCAGGTCATCCGTGCGGTTCCACGTCAGCTTTACCGGAAGCCCGACCCTCTGGGATATCACGGCTGCCTCGGCGGCGGGGTCGGAGTCGAGCCGGCGACCGAAGCCCCCGCCAATCCGCGTCATGTTGACCTCCACCTTCTCCTTGGTGGTGCCGAGAACCTGCGCCACGAGCCCCTTCAGGCCGTCGGGGTTCTGGGTGGGCGCCCAAATCTCGACGCTGTCGCCCTGGACGTGGGCAAGGCAGTTCTGCGGCTCGAGGTTCAGGTGGGAGATGAAGGGATAGGAATAGGACGCTTCCACCACATGGGCCGACCCCGCAAATGCCTGTTCAACGTCGCCATCCCTTCTCACCTCCTTTACGGCGTCCGAACCCGCCGCCGCCGCAAGTTCCCGCGCCTGTTTTCCAAAACCGTCCCAGCTGCTGTCCGGCTGGCGGCCCGGGCCCCAGTTGACCTCAAGCTCGCTGCGGGCGCTGAACGCGGCCCACGTCGAGTCGGCGACAATGGCCACGCCGGGAACCAGCCCGGTCAGCTTGCCCTCGGGCACCATGCGATCGACAATGAAGGCGTCCCGCACCCCAGGGAGCGATTTCACGTGGTCGAGATTGGCGCTTATCGGGCTTGCACCCCAAGTCGGGCACTTCTGGTAAATGGCGTACACCATTCCGGGGCGCTTCTGGTCGATCCCGAAAAGGGGCTGCCCAGTGACGATCTTCGGGTTATCGACGCCCCCCACCCTCGATCCGAGAAGGGTGAAATCCTTGGGGTCCTTGAGCACCACCGAGCTCTCGGCTGGAGCCCGGAGTGTCGATGCCTTGGCAACGAGGTCCCCGAACCTGAGCCTGTGGCCCGTCGGTCGATGTATGACCGCACCCAGGCTCGCAGTGCATTCGCTTGCGGGCACGCCCCAGATTTCCGCCGCGGCCTCGATGAGCATGGTTCGCGCCGCCGCCCCAACCTTGCGCATCGGCGTATAGGATTGGAAGGTCGACTGGCTCCCGCCGGCAAACTGGGGACCGTAGGCGCCGTCAACCTTGGCCGTGACGACTGTAACGTCCTTCCAGTCGGCTCCCAGTTCCTCGGCAACAACCATTGGCAGCGACGTCTTGATTCCCTGGCCGACTTCGGGCCTCGCCGAATACACGGTAACCGCACCGCTCGGGGCGATCTGGATGAAGTTGTTTGGAATGAAAAGCCCGTCCACGACCTCGGCCGCCTTGGCGATCTCGGCCGCGCCCGCCGGACGCACGTAATACGAAAGGACGAGGCCGCCGCCAGCCATCGCTATCATCCTGAGGAAGGACCGGCGATCCAATGCGCCCTGGACCGTGGAATTCATGCTCCTGCCTCCGAACCAATCGCGGCGATCTCGGACGCCCTGTGGATGCCGGCGCGAATGCGGAAGTAGGTTGCGCACCGGCACAGGTTTCCCCCCATCGCGTCGTCAATTTGGTCGTCCGTCGGGTTCGGATGCTCCGCAAGCAGGCATGCAGCGGACATGATCTGGCCGGCCTGGCAATAGCCGCACTGCGCGACGTCGAGCTCACACCACGCCTTCTGCAGCGGATGCAGCCCGTTTTCTGAGAGTCCCTCTATCGTCGTTATCTTCGACGAAGCGACCGAGGACACTGTTGTGAGGCATCCCCTCGCGGGCGACCCGTCGAGATGGATGGTGCAGGCGCCGCATTGCCCGATACCGCAGCCGAATTTCGTGCCGACAAGGTCAAGGTGGTCCCTGAGAACCCACAGGATTGGTGTCTCCGGGGCGACATCCACCTCGTGCTGTTTGCCGTTTACTTGGAGGGTAAATTTGCTCATCGGAACCGACCCCGAGTGCGGCAGGAGCCTACTGGCGGCTCCATCTAAGTCAACCGGACCGGTCCATTTGGGACGCGGAAGCCACCTTCCCCTCGCAACGCGCTACGAGGCGAAAATGTTCCTGAGTGCGGCCAGATACTTGCCCCTTGTCCTGGAAATCACGTCCGGAGGAAGACGCGGGGCGGGGGGCCTCTGGTCCCAGGCGAGCCTGAGCAGATGGTCCCTTACGAACTGCTTGTCGTAGCTCGCGGGCGATTGACCGGGCTCATAGCTGTCGACGGGCCAGTATCGCGAGGAGTCGGGGGTCAGAACCTCGTCGATCAGGACCAGGTTTCCCGCAGCGTCAGTCCCGAACTCGAACTTCGTGTCCGCCAGGATCATTCCGGCGCTGCGCGCCCGGTCGTGCCCAAATCGGTAGAGGGCCAGGCTGGTGGCCTTCACCCTCTCGTAAAGCGCGGCTCCCACGGCTGCCGCACCCCGGGAATCGTCAATGGCCTCGTCGTGGCTGCCCTTGGGCGCCTTGGTCGTGGGCGTGAAGATGGGCTCCGGGAGGCGGTCGGCCTGCTTGAGCCCCTTGGGGAGCGGAATGCCGCAGACCGAGCCCGATTTCACGTAGGAGTTCCATCCGCTGCCGGCGAGATATCCCCTCACGACGCACTCGATGGCAAGCGGCGTCAGCTTGCGCACCACCATGCTGCGCAGGCGCAGGTCCCGTCCGGCTATGTGGCGCCTGTCGAATTCCCTTTCCTGGTCGGGCAAAAGGTGGTTCGCGATGATCCCGGTCGTCTTCGCAAACCACCACAGGCTCATCTGCGTCAGAAGGATCCCCTTGCCCGGGATGCCGTCGGGAAGTATGACATCGAATGCCGACAGCCTGTCGGAGGCGACGAGCAGCAGGGCGTCACCCAGGTCGAAAATCTCTCGGACCTTGCCCGATCCCAGCCTGGGAAAGGCGGTCTCAATCGACGTCACGGCCTCCCTGGGGAGCGCGGACTCGATTTCGGCAAAATTCATCCGCTTAGGATCCCCCCGGGTTCGCGCACGTCCAGAAGGAAAAATGCTCTTGCTTGGGCCGTTGCCCGCCCTAGGTTGCCCGATCCTGAGCTAGTCCCCATCGTCTAGCCCGGTCAGGACACCACCCTTTCACGGTGAGAACCGGGGTTCGAATCCCCGTGGGGACGCCAGCGGTTTAAGGAACTAGGATCCAATGAGATGTGGGTTCTGTGTTTTTGAAAACGGGCAAAGTGACAATGTGGGTGACAATAAGACGCCGAGTGACGCCGAAGCCGCAGAGGCTCAAGAGACCATTAGCAAACTTGATTCAGCTGGTCGTGCGAGACAAGTGAGGGGCTGGGGCTCCGTTTATTCCAACAAGCGCTCAAACGGCACAAGATGATCAAAGAAATCAGACCTCTCAATTTCCGGATCTAGTTCGCCTTGGTAAATCAAGCCGCTACGCACCGAAAGGGACCGATCGATCTTCAGGCGCTCAATTTTCTTCTGCACGTCCGCAACAACGGACAATTCGATCTTACGTCGGAATTTTACTTCAAAGACATATGCCGATTGTTTGGTCCGCAGAAGGAGATCGATCTGGCAGCCTGGGGATAGTTGGGTCTTGGCTTGAAAATATGGTCCCGCATTGAGGACAGGCACATGGGCAAGACCAATTTTGGCAAGAAGCGCTTCGAGGTTTTCCAAGACGAGATTCTCGAACTGCAGTCCAATAATCGTGTCCCAAGCCTGAAACGCTTCAAGTGGCGTTTTCCGATACAGTCCTTTCATTACCTGCTCTGCAGAAGGCTCAATATATTTGAGATAGAAGCGCAGATAGTTGTCGCGGATTCGATAACGGATCGTTCGAGAGAGATTATTTCCCGTCGCGGGATTAAAGGAGACTTCCCTCCGCAAAAATCCGGCCAGCTCGAGATCTTCGATTGCAGCGTTCAAACTACCACCACGCTTTTGTTTCAAAGCACGGCTGATTTCACTGACGCTTTTCGCCCCCTCTATAAGAGTGGCAACAATATCGCGGTAGGTTTCAGCACGGCGGGAGAAAATATCGTGGAAGATTTGACTGAACTCATTGAAAAGGATGCCTCCGGGCCTAAAGCATAGCCTTTCGATGTTTTGCTCTGCTGTTTGGGACGGATCGACTTCCTCCAGGTACTTTGGAACGCCGCCGGTCACGGAGAGAACTTTGAGCTTTTCGGAGGCAGCCACCGCCTTTCCTCTCCAAAATATGTTGCAGGCCGGTAACGCGAGCGGCGGCAGATGCAGATTCCAAGAACAACGTCCAGCAAAGCCAGTATTGTTTAGGATGTTCGCCTGGATCCAAGAAGAGACCGATCCACAAAGGACGAGAATCAGTCTAGTATGTTGCGAGAACTGATTATCCCAGGCTGCTTTGACATGTCCGGGGAAATCCGGATCGCCCATTGCCATCCAAGAGATTTCATCAAGAAGCAGGACCACGCTTCCAGATGACGGCAATACACTGGAGAGGAGCTGAAACGCCTGAGGCCAGCTTTCGAGCGTCACCTTCGGCGCCTTCGTCTGCACCGCGAGACGTTCAGCAAAAACAGCTAGCTGATCTCGACGGCCTATCTTGTCACGTGGCGGCAGTCCTTCGAACACCAGAAAATGATCGGCTTCCTTGGCACAGTGGCGGAAGAAGGTGCTTTTCCCAATTCGTCGGCGACCCTGGCAGACAATTAGAGAGGCGGTCTTCTTGCGTAGAAACTGGCGAAATTCCTCTGACTCCCGTTCGCGTCCGATAAATAGAGACATGGCGTAATTGGCACCCGATCGAAAGAAGTGCGATCTCGTGCCAAGAAACTCATTGGATTATTTGGCACCTAAATCAAGATTTTACTTTTAGGTGCCACATAATATTATACAGATTCCGGCACATAAGTCCTATTATGCTGAAAATGGATACGATCTGAGAACCCGGGTTCGAATCCCCGTGGGGACGCCAGCTCAGAAACACCCGCAGCCCTAATGAGTTGCGGGTTTCTCATTTCCCGGGCTGGCAACAAAACTGGCAACTGCCGCGGAGCCGACCTGATGAAACTTGAAAATCGGAAAGCTCCCTCTTGACATGTGACCTTTTTGGTCACTTCTTGTGCGCGCCGGAATGCGAATCGTAACCCGCAAATTTCTCGACGAAGCAAAAAAGACCTATCCCAAAGCCCGGGCATCACTCGATCATTGGCACCGAATTGCACGAGCTTCGAAATGGCAGAACCTGGCCCAGACCCGCGAGACCTTCGGACATGCCGATCAAGTGACTGTCAGAAGCAACCGAACAGTAACTGTTTTCAATATCACCAACGATTTTAGACTCATCACCGCGATCCACTACAACCGGCAGGAAATCTTCACCATGCGGTTCCTCACACATGCAGAGTACAGCAAGAATAAATGGAAATCATCTCTATGAAACCGACATCCGCAGCCCTGACATTCTCTTCCATGCCCAAGACCTACACTGGGTTGGTTTCTCTTCTTGTTCCCCGCCCCATCCACGATCAAGCCTCCTATGATAATGCGGTGGAGATCGTCCACGCACTCGCGGGGTTTAAGCTTAATCGCGACCAGGATGACTATCTCGAGCTGATGGCTAAGATAATCGAGGATTATGAGCGCGAGACCTCTCCCGAGCCTGCCCCCGTTAAGGGCATAGAGTCGCTGAAGTTCCTTTTGAAGGAAAACGGGCTATCGGCTGATGATCTGGGGACTATCATCGGCGTGGATCGATCAATCGCCTATCGTATTTTGAAAGGCGCACGCAACCTGACAGCCGAGCATATCAAAAAGCTCTCAAGCAGGTTTGCAGTAAGTGCCGACCTGTTTCTCGCGTAGCTGGCAACAATACTGGCAACAGTTCGAGTGTTTACAGATGCAACTACTGTATGCGCCCAGAGCGAAAGTCCGTAAGCGGTTGCCTCTCAAACGTGGGCTGTGTCAACCGGGGTTCGAATCCCCGTGGGGACGCCAGCAGCTTAAGGAACTAGGATCCAATGAGATGTGAGTTTGGTGTTTTTGAAAATAGGCAAAGTGACAATGTAGGTGACAATAAGACGCCGAGTGACGAGGACGACGCGGACGCTCAAGAAGGCATTAGCAAACTTGATTCTGCACGGGCCGGTTTACACTTCGAAGCCGTGTTTCAGGTGTGCCCGCAGGCGACCCTTGACCTCGTTGTAGATCTGCCGGACGCGCTCCCTGGATAGCCCCAGATGCTCCGCGGCCGTCGCGTAGGTGGGACCAGCTCGAAGGGCTTTGGTATCGACCCCTTCCCACTGGCTCTCGGGATGAAGTGAAGCCATGATGAAGCGTTCACGCGGGGTGCAATGGGCCTTCAGGTATTCCCGAATCAGTACCAGCATATTTGAAGCCTCAATGGAGTGGATTCCTTGGCTAGGGTCGGCCATGACGTCGTGTAACCGCATCTCTGCGCCTTCAGCCGTTCCGCCTAGGATGGGACCATCGAGCCCGACCATTCGCCGGCCCGGGCCAGAGACGATCTCCCTAATTAGGTGGAGGGTCCTTTCCCGGATCTTTGCGGAGCGAAGGGCCTCGTCGGCTTTCGCCACCCCGTGGACTTCACGGATTGCCCTGTAAGTCGCGATCAGGCGCTCGATATGCGCCGGCAGCCTCATCTGGCCTTGGGCCAGGGCCACCGCTTCGCCCAGGCAAGTGTACGAGATCCATTTCGAAGCGTAATGGGAGATCGGTTTCCCCACCGTTGGGAGCCAGCGATGCACCGCAGTTATGAATCCCAACCTGCCCGCGGCGACTATGTCTTCGAGGCCGTCATTCCCCTGGATCTTGCGGAATTGTTGCCAGCGCCGTTTTGCGATCTGGCGGATGTAGCGCGAAAATCCATCCAACAGGGCCTCAAGGATGAGCGCCTTCTCCCGTTGAGTGACCTTGGGGTCGCGGTAGGCGATCATTGTCGCCCATTGCCACGAGCACGGCGGCAAATCGGATTCTCTTTCTTGCCGGGACGTCGAACGGTCCGCCCTCCTGCCTGGTGCTGCCTTTCCCTTGGACGACTTCATAAGGATTGAATCAGAAAATGGAAATGCCGACACCGCTGTTATGGTGTCGGCGTTTGAGCCCGAGGACTCGTGGCCCTCTCTGGGGGGCTCAATTGGCGAAAAGTGAACGGCAGCATTTGGGCCGTTCGCTTCTCCGTTCAACCAGCCTGCTAAGCGGCCATGGTCCTAAGCAGTGCTAGGCAGTCGTGGAAATCAGCCGAGAGCGCGACAGCGACCTTCTCCGTCACGATGCGGTCCAGGAGACGTCCAGCCGAGATCGCGGACAGCACGGGCATCGGTTGATCGGGCGGGATTTCCAGGAGCTTGCTGACAACGGCGACCTGTCTCGCCGATGCCGGCTGTCCGGCTGCTCGCTCCGACAGGGCCTTTGCGGGCAGGCTGGCCAGAATCGCCTCAGGCTTCTCTAGAATTGCCCTCCTCTCCCAAGTTTCCTTGGCCATTCGGTCATAAACACCAACTACCGTCGTGGCGGGGTCGATGAGGTGGAGGCGCTTGATGGTCCCGATCGCATGCTGGATGAAGACCGGGGTGTCCGGACTCAGTCCCCGTGACCACCAGCTCGCAACGCCTCCGATGGTGATGGCGACGCGCGAGTCGCGGTCCTGCTGGAGGAGATCGGGGATAGCAGAGATCCTTTGCAGTTCCTGCCGTGCTTCGATCTGGGCCTGCCTGGCTGGCTTGGGGATGTAGGGATGTGTATTTTCGATGATGTTCATAACAAACGCCGTGAAGTGGCACGGCTAACCAATGAATCGCCTTACAGGAAACTGCTGCGAACCCGGGTGCGGCCAGGACCGTGAAGCGCAAAAACGCGTCAAAGACTGAGATCAGACCTCCGGCGAGAGGCACCAAAGGTGCCGAAATGCGGGAGCCTCAAGACTGACCCAACACAACCGGATCGAAAAGTTCACTCCCCTCAGGAAGCGCTGCCACAAAGGCAACACGCACGAATGGATCTACAAGGGCATTCGCGGCCCCGTAGAATTTCTTCCCGTCGTAGGCCAAGGCCACAGCCCGAAACGGTGTTTCCTTCAAGGTCACAACCTTGAGGGGCAAGTCGCCTCCAAATTTGGGACGTCCGACCTTACTTAGGAATTTCGGGTGACGACCAAAGAAGAGAATCTCCCAGCCGCCCGCCTGGTTACGGCGCGAAGCGTAGATGATGCTTGAATGAGTTCGATGGAGGCGTTCCCCATCCTCGTTCCAAGCGACAATGGGGTCGGATTGCGGCCGGACGATTGCCCATTCATCCAGTGAATTCGCGTCGCCAATTTTTAGCCATGGAGGAGTAATAGATGCCTTGGTCATGACCGTATCTCCGTGAGAAGTTGCAGTTCCCACCCCGCGGTGCGCCCCTCGTGAACCACTCGCCTCAACTCATTAGCAAACTGGCGGTGAATCTGGCGATCACCCTCCGAACTTGGGACGATAGCCTACGCCGACTTGGCTGGCGGCAACGTCCGTCTATTTGTTTGGCAGTCGCTCGGCCCCATCTGCCATGACGCCCTCCAACTGGCGGCCGCTTAACATGGGGTCGCCAGGAACACCAACCAACTGCGTGTGGACGAATGAAAGGGCTTATGCGCTTTGGACTGAGGAAAAGCTCAATTCATCAAGCTCGGTCTCTATGCGGGTCATAGGAGGCGCGTGCTTTCCGTCAACTGTGGTCCTTTCGGCGAAATATCGGGAGATTGTCGAACGGACTACTATTGCCCTTTCGTTGAACCAACGGGATTTAGATATTCAGAACACCCTGAACGTTTTGAGAGAGGCGATCGAAAAGGCAAAGTCTCGACGGAGACTGCTACCGCCCCACGGTCCCGTCACGATCGGGCCCCTGGGTCGCATTACTTGGATTGTCGATGATGGAGTTCCGCTGTCCGCATCAACTTTTGCGGCCACCGCCAGAGGGTTGCTGCTGATCTTCGTCGAGTCTGAGTTTCATTTCGATGAGGATTTTTGGCCGGAATATTGGATTTGCCGCTCGCGTCTCCTAAACGATCTAAGGTGAATTCCCTGCTATTTTCCGGCTCTGCTATCCTCAGTTGCTGGCATTTTTACTCCGGAACATCCTCCGGTACGGGAACCGCGGTGTCCGGCGTCCGCGCAGGACGCGAGCGAACCGGTTTCGTATTGCCGCGGTCGGCCCGACCGATTGGAGTCTCGCTCCGTTTAGGCTCAAGCTTCTCGGCGAACGGCCCAGGCCGGTAATCTCCCAGCACCCATCGAGTGTGTGGCGAAACCAAGATTATGATGTCGGAAGCAAATTGTTCTGGATCTTTGGACCGATCGCCCGAAGATCCTGTTCGCGCCGGAGGCGTGAATCATGGCCCTCAAAATCCGAATACGCGAAAGGTTCAACAAGAAGAATGACGTCACTCTTTTTCATGGGAATTGCGTGGAGCTCCTGCGTGTAATACCGTCGGAGACAGTCCAGTTGATTGTGACTTCGCCGCCGTACAACGTCGGCAAAGAATACGAGAAAAACGCGACAATCGAAGAATACTTAAAGCTTCAGCGGGAAGTTATCCACGAGTGCATCCGAATCACGAAACCCGGCGGCAGCATAGCCATGCGGCCATATGGCCGCATGGCTCCTGCCCGGTATTTTGGTGCCTGGGCGCTAAGCGCCGGCCAATGTGTTGCTACGGCCTAAGCCGCGCGAGAGTGTGTGTGGCAGCCCGCTATCCACCGCTGCCTATGAATCGAACTCTATAAGGTGTATGAATTCCCGCAATACATTTTGGGATCCCTCGACCGCGACGTGCAACGGGCGGGCAAGGTGCCAATGTAGCTGCCAATGGCGCCGAGTGGCGTGGAAGACGCAGGATACATAAATCGTTGGCCTATCGCGTAACTCATTCACCATCAAATCCCGTGGGTCGAAACCGGGGTTCGAATCCCCGTGGGGACGCCAGTTGATTAAAGAACTACGATCCAATGAGATGCGAGTTCGGTGTCATGGAGACGGGCAAAGTGACAATGCAGCTACCAATAATACGCCGAGCGACGCCGAGGACTTGGGCCAGTCGAGATTCTCTTCGCCCCTCAGGAAGTTCCGCCTCATGCGCGGGCCTATCCTGCCGAAGTATGTCCCATGTATTCTTGCGACTTAGTGTCCGTTATTCCCTGACGCAAGAACTCTATCAGAGCCTCGCACCCATCTTCGACTAGCGGACCCTACCGACATCGCGACGAACCTGTTTCCGGCGGCGACAACGGTGCACCGCCCATGCAAACCCCAACCGAATGCCGCGCGATCGCGGCCCCAATCCCCACGAATGAGAGCGAACGCCTGGCGGCACTACGTCGATACGAGATCCTCGATACCCCTCCCGAGTCGGAATTTGATGATCTGACGCGGTTGGCTGCACAGATCTGTGACGCCCCTATAGCCCTCATCTCGCTCGTCGACGCGGACCGGCAGTGGTTCAAGAGCAAGCAGGGCTTGGACGCCAACGAAACTCCGCGAGAACTGGCCTTCTGCGCCCACGCGGTGCATAGCGGGGAACTGCTTGAGGTCCCCAACGCCACCGAGGACGAGCGGTTCCGCGACAATCCGCTTGTCACCGGGGAGCCGGACATCCGCTTCTATGCCGGAACCCCGCTGGTCACCGGTGCAGGGTTAAGCCTCGGCACGTTGTGCGTGATCGACAGGACCCCTCGCCATCTGACGCCGCAGCAGCGGGAGGCGCTCGCGACGCTCGGGCGGCAGGTGGTTCGCCAGCTCGATCTCAGGCTAAGGCAGCGCCAGGAGCAACGCCTGAAGGAAGAGGCGTCGAGCAAGGCCGCCTTCCAACAAGCGCTCCTGGACAGCGCGCAGATTGCCATCATCTCTACGACGCCTGAAGGGGTCATCACGAGCTTCAACCGTGGTGCTGAACAGATGCTGGGTTACCGGGCGGAGGAGCTGATCGGCAGCGCGACGCCTGGGCTGTTTCATTCCGAAAACGAGGTGCTCGCCCGCGCCCTGGAGCTGGCGGCCGAGCTTAGCCGCCCGATTGCTCCGGGTATCGACGTTTTTGTGGCCCGAGCGCGCGTCGGCCTGCCCGAAAAGCGCGAGTGGACCTTCGTGCGGAAGGACCGATCGCGCTTTCCGGTCGTTCTGACGGTCGCGCCCATGCGCGGAAACGACGGAGGGCTCATAGGTTTCCTTGGTGTCGCGTCCGACATTACCGCTCGCAGGAAGGCCGAGGCCGCACTGCAAGCAAGCGAGGGCCGCCTTCGGGAGGTGAACGAGGAGCTCGAGCGCCTCGTGGAGCAGCGAACGCTCGCGCTCGCCGAGAGCGAGGGCCGGTTTAGCCAGCTGGCCGAGCAAAGCAGCGATGTCTTCTGGTTCATGAGCGTGGAACCCGAGCAAGTCCTCTATATCAGTCCCGCCATCGAAAAGATCTGGGGTGTTCCTGTCGGGGAACTGCTGCGGCACCCCATGGCACGCATGGCGTCCATCCATCACGAGGATCGCGCACGCATGGATGAGGCCTATTCGGCCGTGATTTCAGGAAAGGAATCCCGATTCGAGATTGAGTACCGAGTCCTGCGCCCTGACGGATCGCTGCGTTGGGTTCTGGACAGCGGCACGCCCATCCGCAACGCCGACGGTAATGTCGTGCGCATCGGCGGCATCGCCAAGGACATCACCGATAGCAAGCAGGCGGCCGCGCAGCAGCTCCGGGCCCAGCGGCTCGAGAGCATCGGGACCCTGGCCGGCGGGATCGCCCACGACCTCAACAATGCCTTTGCGCCGATCCTGATGGGGATCGAGCTGCTGCGGATGCAGGTCCCCGACGGCCTCGAAACGATCGACACCATGGAGACGAGCGCGCGCCACGGGGCGGGGATGGTGCGCCAGCTCCTGACGTTCGCCAAGGGCATTGAGGGCGCGCGAGTCCTGATCCAGCCTCGCCACCTCCTCCACGAGATCGCCGACCTTATGCGCGGCACGTTCCCGAAGAATATAGAGCTCAGCATCCTGTGCCCCGGCGCGCTCGAGCCCGTTCTGGGCGACGCGACGCAGCTGCACCAGGTCCTCCTCAACCTTTGCGTCAATGCGCGCGATGCAATGCCTCGTGGGGGCACCTTGACCCTTGAGGCCGAGATGCTGGACATTGACGCCACGTACGCCAGCGGGGTGTCGGCACAGGCGGGCCGGTACTTCGTGTGGCGCGTCAAGGACACCGGCACGGGCATTCCCCCCGAGATAATGGACAGGATCTTCGAGCCCTTCTTCACCACCAAGGGCCCGGACAAGGGAACCGGTCTCGGGCTCTCGACCGTGCTCGGCATTGTCAAGAGCCACGGTGGCTTCGTGGAGGTCCATTCCCTCCCCGGGCAGGGCACGACGTTCGCCGTACACCTGCCGGTCGGAGAAGCCGGCGACGAGAAAAGCCGCGCGCCCCTCGATCCCAAGGTGACCTTCCGCGGGAACGGCGAGATGATCCTAGTCGTCGACGACACGGCCACCGTGCGCCACATCTCCCGGTTGGTTCTGACGGCGATGAACTTCAATGTGCTTACGGCCGCCGATGGGACTGAAGCGTTGGTTCTGGTCGCCGAGAACCGCGCCGAGCTGCGAGCCGTCATAACCGACTTTCAAATGCCCCACATGGACGGCTTGACCTTCGTGCGGGTGATGAAGCGGATGCTGCCGGCGGCGGGCGTCATCGTATACAGTGGACGCCTGACCGAGGTCGAAGCGACCGAGTTCAGGGCCCTGGGCGTTAGCTCGATCCTCGAAAAGCCTTTCACTCAGGACAGGTTGGTGGAGGCGCTGAGGACCGTCTTCCCGGAACCAAGCGTCTCAAGGACCTACAGCATCTGATCGCCGAAAGCCCTTCCCATGGCAAACATACTGCTCATCGACGATAATCCCGGCCTCCTCAAGATGCAGGTCGAGTTCCTGCGCCATGCGGGCCACGGCGTGACGACCGCAGCAAACGGGAAGGAGGGCGTGCAGCTAGGAAGAAGTCGTCCTTTCGACCTCCTGATCACGGACATCATCATGCCGGAGAAGGACGGGATTGAAGTCATCGTCGAGCTTAGACGGGCCATCCCTAGGATGAAGATCATCGCGATCTCCGGCGGTGGGCGGATCGGTCCGTCGGACTATCTCGATCTGGCGCACAAGCTCGGAGCCGCAACGACGTTGACAAAGCCGTTCTCCGGGAAGGACCTCGTGGACGCTGTCGCGGCCCTGCTCGCCTGCGAATCCCCGATGAAGACTGAGACGGGCTAGGCCTACATCGTCCCGAGGATCCTCCGGCAACAGCTCAAAATTGGCGTCACGTTGCGAAGGATACTGTATTTCGTTGAAGCGATCGCCTGCTCAAAAACAAAACGGGTTGCCCATTTTATGAGGCAACTGCCGCCAATAGGACGCTGGTGTCAGTGATTAGCTTCACTTGCGCTTGCGCATACCGGTGCTCGCAAACTCTGCCACCTCAGCCTCGCCCCGTGCGATCCAGCACTCGATGGTCTCCCTTGGAATATCACTCAACGGAACAGCAGCGGCTGGCTGAAGGAAGAGCCCGTCTCCGCGCTCTTCAACGATCGCCGTAGGGCCCGACCGAAGCGACAGCTCGCAAAGCCCTTTTCAAGTTTCCACATTGGAAAAATTCGTCCAACAAGCGGAACTCCTCGCGGGGTATGATATCCGGACCGGCTATTCAGGGACCAGTTGACTGATGGCGCCCGTCTGGATGTCTGTCAAACAACCCCCCGTGACGAGAACGCCGCACGCCCTAGGCAGCCTTCAAAGAAGCGGCAACTATCCTGCGAACGTGGTCGCCGCTGATTGTTTCCCGTTCAATCAAATCATGCGCGATCGCTTCGAGCGCCCCGCGAGCTCCGGAAACAATCTCCGTCGTGGCGGCGTAATTCTCCGCAAGCAGAGATTTCACATGGCACTCGGCGTCATGCAGCGTCTGGGGACTGGCGAGTTCCGTCTCGGCCTCGTGCTTCGTTAGCGCCATGAAGCCCAGCGGCGACATGCCCCACTCGAAAACCATCAGACGTGCGATGCGAGTGGCCTCCTGGATATCACTGGACGCGCCGCTGGTTATGCTTCCCAGTGCGAGCTCCTCGGCAACGCGACCGGCCATCAGGCACCGCAATCGGGTGATAAGCTGCTCGCGGGAATGATTATACAAATCGCGTTCCGGCGTAAACTGCGTGCTTCCGAGTGATCTCCCACGAGGGATGATCGTCACTTTGTGAAGCCTCGAGGTGTCGTCGCCAGACAATACCTGCACAAGCGCGTGCCCCGCTTCGTGATAGGAGATAGTGCGCTTGTCGCTGAGCGTGAATGCACGGGGAGTCTCACGTCCCCAGTTTATCTTGTCACGGGCCTCCTCGAGATCCTCCATCGTAACCGTGGCGCGGCGAGAACGTGCGGCGTGGATCGCTCCTTCATTGAGGAGGTTGGCCAAATCAGCGCCGGAAAACCCCGGCGTGCCTTTCGCGAGTTGGTTTAGATCCACAGTGGCATCGAGCTTAACCGCGCCAGCGTGCACGTTAAGAATCGCAATCCGTCCAGCGAGATCGGGTAGACCAACGGAAACCTGGCGGTCGAAGCGGCCGGGACGCAGCAGCGCAGGATCAATGGTGTCCGGCCGGTTCGTGGCGCCGAAGACGACCACGGCATCATCGGAGTCAAAACCATCCATCTCCACGAGAAGGGCGTTGAGTGTCTGGTCATGCTCCCGCTGCGCTCCTCCAGCATCACCCGAGGATCTCTTCCTTCCCATGGCATCAATCTCGTCGATGAAAATGATGCTTGGCGCCATTTTTCGCGCCTTCTTGAAAAGCGAGCGAACGCGGGAAGCTCCGACACCAACATACAGCTCGACGAAATCGGAGCCGCTCAGGCTAAAGAAATGCGCATTTGCTTCGCCGGCCACGGCCTTTGCGAGCATGGTCTTGCCCGTGCCTGGAGGGCCGACAAGAAGGACGCCCTTCGGCATCCGGCCGCCCGTTGCGCGAAAGCGCGTGGGGTCCTTAAGGAATTCCACAACCTCGTGAACTTCGTCCTTGGCCTCGTCGCACCCCGCGACTGCCGAAAAATTAACGCTCGAGGTGGCCGAGCGCATTTGTTGAGTCGAAAACGACGTGTACCCGCCCGCGAAACGAGTCGCGCCCATAAGAACCGCGGCGATCAGCGTGAACACAGCCAGAGTCTGCATGATGATGTGCGCGATCTCTCCGCCGCGTTCGTGCAAAGTCACCGGCCGGGCCCTTGCCACGCCTGCGGCATCATCCTCGGAAAAACTATTCTTTCGGAGGATGGAAACATCCGCGTCCGTAAGCCGCGCTGTCGCCTGAACGCGCGAAGGGCTGCCACTATGGATGCGTGTCGCAGCCAGATCTGCGAGCCCGTCCGAGCTGCCTCGATAGGTGATGGTCCCGGCGGAGAGTTCTCCAGCAGCGACTTCAGTCAGGAAGTCGGCCGCGTTAAGCCTTTGGGGAGCCAGGGATCCGGTGGGTGTTCGACCCGGAGCGTTGATGAAAATATCGGCCCCCAATGATGCGATGAATATACCTAGGAGAACCAGGAACCACCGGAAAGGGAACACATGCATGTCTCAAATCCGACACGCCGATCGACTTTCTACAAACGAGATATCGCCTTCAGCGGAGCAGCAGACAGCCCCGAAGCATTGCAGGATTTGAGCCTGCGACCTTGCCTAGTCCATAGATTGCAGTCGATTAGGGAATCGGCCGATGCGTTCTCGAGATTTTCTGGTCATGACAAGAAAATGTAAAACGTTCGCCCGCCCGGTGCTCCATTGGCAGCACCTTACGTAAGCAATGGGATTTTGTGAGCCGCGGGGCGCCTCTGCAACTCCGCCGGAGACATCGAAGCCGTCGGCCGCGTCCTTCAGACCTCAAATGCTGCTTCTTGTCCTGTGCGCAAAATATTGCCGGGGCTACAAGGGCCACGCACGCGTAAAACGCCCCAAGTTAGGGAGATTCACGTCAGCAACTAGGCCATGGAAATGCCTCCGACGTCACCCATCCAAGTCTTACCCATCAGTTTTTCGTGCGAAATCCGCCCATCAGGTAAATCACGAGGCACACTAACAGTATCAGACCAAGGCCACCACCGCCGAAAGCGGGACCGCCAAAGTAAAAGCCGCCGCCGCCAAAAACGAGCAGAAGGACAATAATCAGAACTAGAGTATTCATTCGGTTACGCTAGCAGGTGGGCACATCGGCAGCCATGGGGTGTTTCCCGCACAAAGCTGCAGCCCCGCTACCATCTGACGATCGCAGGCGCGGAATGTTATGCCGTATTCAAGGTAGCCACCAAGCGCGCGACCGCTTTGTCAAAATCGACGGTGTGAAAGTCGACGCATTGCCGTTTTGAGGGTCGGTAGGGTATCTTGCATGGCTGGTGCAGCACCGGCACCATCTTCTTCTTGTGGTCGAGAAAGTAATTCCACTCGTCATCCACATTCTCCGATCCGATGGCCGCTGGATGCGCTCAAGGTAAGATCCCGTGACCGGCTGACGATCATTATCGCTTTCGGGCAATTAGGGCTCGAATCCCGCGGGGACGCCAACTCAGAAGCCGCCTCTCGAACGAGTTCCGGCTTTGCCTATTTGGAGAGCTGCAAACTGGGGGCCTAGCTGCAGTGCCCGACAGAAGCGACAGCTCACAAGGACCTCATCAACATTCCACATGGGAGAAACCCATCCGACTAGCAGAATTCGCCGTGCTGCATGATAGGTCAATCGCCGCCCCCCTTCTCGACGGGCGCGCCCGACTTCACCCATCCGGTTATGCCCGGGCGATAGTGCTTAATATTCGTGTAGCCGAGCTTCTCCGCCGCCTTGGCAGCCTGGGCATAGGCGGGACACTGGGGGTTGTAGCAGTAGGCGACAACGAGTGCATTCTTGTCCGCGGGCAGCAGGGATGCCAAATGATCCTTATTTGCCCAGTAATTTATGGCGCCTGGAATGTGTCCGGCCTTGTAGGAGTCGGAACCATTGGCATCAAGAATCACGACTGACCTCGAGGCAATGGCCGTCGTTAGATCTTCTTGGGATATGTCTGCGTATTTGCTTTCGCTTGCAAACCCTGACGTTGCGAGCACGAGGAACGCGATTATAGCAGCGGTGGTTTTCATTTTGGTTGGGACGGTTTAGCTAACGATGGGGGAAAACGAAGATTGGCTGTTAGCGCTGTTATTTCGGGCTTTACGATAATTTCGGTCCAAATGCGTCTCATTCGACGAGGCGAAAGATCGCATCAGCGAGCTGGCTCAAGCGGCGGAGGTTCTTTGGGGACAGTTTCGCTGCGCGCTCCCCCCATGCATCCATTAGCTCGACGAAATTGAGCATGGCAGCCAGCCGCTCAGCAGCACCGGCTTCAACCTTTGAGGATTTCGCCTTGGCCTCTTCTACACATTCGCGGATCGCCTGTATGCTTGGCTCGATCTCACGGTGTTTGCGCGCCTTGATGATGGCCCTAAACGACTCCCAGACATCACCGAACGATTCAAAGTAGTCGCGCCTATCGCCCATCTTCTGCGTGACTTTGACCAATCCCCAACTCTGCAACTCCTTCAGCCCGGCGCCGACGTTCGAACGGGCGATGTCCAGAGTCTCCACTATTTCATCCGCGGTCAGAGGATGCCCAATCACAAAGAGGAGCGCATGGATCTGCGCAACGGATCGACTGATTCCCCAGTGGGATCCCATCTCGCCGCAGTGGACGACATATTTGTGCAGCGGAGGCTCTAGTTTCATCCTTTCAGTAAAAACAGGCATTACAGGATTATTCAAGCGATTTCTTGCATGTGCCGATTATTGATCGATACATCCTCGAGGGTGCTAGTAAGGTCGCCAATGCTGGTGCGTACCTCCTAGGTCATCCAAAGGTACAATCTAAAAAACAGCCAAGGAACTTGAGCACCGTCGGAGTTATCCGAAGGACGCGAGTCTCATAAGCGACAAAGATTAGCCAACGAGACCTGGTTGGCAGGCTAGCTGCCCTGGGGATCAAGATTGAACGACTGGTCCCGCCAGTCGGCCCGCGAAGGAAGGGAGCTGGCGCCTTGTCCTGCGGACTTTTCCGCATTGTTTAAAATTGCTTGAACTTCCGGTGAAAAGAGCGAAGTGAACATTGGCTATGTCGCCATCAGATGAGAAGCGTTCGTTGCGCGGCGCCCTTGTGTGCGAACTGAAACTTCGGAGTCACGAACCATGTCTGTGCATATTCGCGTTCGCTGCCTGTATTAGCGCCAAGACTCTGGGTTCGATGGCACGCTCGCCAGTCCCTATTCCGCACTAGGCCAATCTCTGCGGGGATGACGTCAACATCGTTCCACAACTAATTCAGATCCGAGGTCCTTGTGTACGAAGCGAAAACAAAGCCAACGCAGGCCAGCCTTAAGTCTTATCTGGCCGGGATTGCAGACGACGAGCGGCGCAAGGACTGCAAGGATCTGGCGGCGCTTATGAAACGTGTCACGGAATGCAGTCCCAAGATGTGGGGTACCAGCATAGTCGGATTCGGCAGCTACCACTTCAGGTACGACAGCGGACACGAGGGCGATTGTCCCGTCGTCGGATTTTCCTCCCGCAAGGGGGATATCAGCGTCTACCTGTTTTCGGGATACCGGGCAAAAGCAAAGGACCTCCTCTCCCGTCTTGGCAAGCACAGGACGGCCAAGGCCTGCCTGTACATCAAACACCTCTCAGACGTTCAGCTGCCAGTCCTTGAACGCCTGGTTGCCCAGTCAGTTGCAGAAACGATGCGTCGCTAAGCGAGCCTTCACTTTGTTGGGCCCCTCCTCATTGAAAGTTCGCTTCCTTTCGGGCGCCTCGGGAACATACGAACGCAATGGCCACTGAAAAAGAACTCCTCTACGGGACATGGCGCCTCGTGAGCGACGTCCGGCAGGATGTCGCGACCGGCGCCAAGACTGACAATTTCGGGAAGCACCCGCAGGGGTACCTCTCCTACGCGAGGGACGGCCGCATGAGCGCCATTGAGGTTGCGGAGGAGCGCCCAAGGCCGACGGACCTTACGAAGCTAGGCGACGCAGACCGGGCGGCACTATTCAGGACGTTGCTCGCCTATGCCGGGACGTTCTCTTTCGACGGCAACGTCGTCACCCACCACGTCGACATTTCCTGGAACAACAACTGGACGGGGACCAACCAGGTCCGGAATGTCAGGCTCGAAGGCAACAGGCTTTACATCACGACCAACGTCCAACCGAGCCCGATAGACGGCAAGCCCTCGATCGGGATGCTGACCTGGGAGAAGGTTGAATAGCCATTCGGCCCGCGGCCTGCTGTAAACGACCGTGCCCGAGACCACGGTCCATTCACGCCCGTTCCGCGACCGGTTGGTGTCCACGCCGGCTTTCTTCCCGCATATGGAGCTGGAGCCAGTGCTCCAGGCGTGCAGCGGCCTCGGGTTCTCTCAGTTCGAGGGTTTCACTGAATGGGCGACTTCACGGCTCGACTGGCGCGGCGATCCGGCGACACCCAGGCGCCTGGCGGAATCGATGGGGCTTCGGTTCTCGTCCTTTCACCTTCCGACAGCCCGCAGCGACTCCCACGCCGAACTGGGCGCGTTGATGATAGCCGCGCGGTACGCCGTTGGGCTGGGAGCACAGGTCGTGCTGTTCAAGGCGGCGAGCCGGGAGCTCTATGGAGCCGTCGGACTGAGACTCCTCGACGCCTTGGAGGAGCAGGGCCTCGCGCTCACTCCCGTGCTCCAGAACTACCACCGCGGCCCGATCGATACCCCCGATGACTTCCGCGAGGTGCTCAGGCGCCTGAATCATGATCGCAGGATGAAGGCGCTTCTCGAAGTCGGGCAGTTTCAGCGAACGGGGATCGGCTGGAGACAGGGTTGGGACCTTATGGAAGGCCGAATCGCCCTCATCCACATCAACGACATCCACGACGGCCGCTCGGTGCTTTACGGGACAGGCGACGTCGACTTTCGCGGGCTGATGAGACAGGTGAAGGTGTCGGGCTACGAGGGCAACATCGTGGTCGAGCTGGAGCTTGCGACCCGGGAGACCGCGCCCGAGCAGACAATCAAAGGAGTGAGGCTGGCAGTCGAGCACCTTGAGGGGCTCTATGCCAATGCATGAACTCACCATGGGCATGGCCCGTACCCCCTATTATCCATGAGCAGCACGAATCCTGATCCTCGTCTCTGCATTGTCGGCGCGGGCTGGTTGTCGACCCAGCGAATCTATCCATACATTGGCGCCGTCGGCGCCCAGATCGTCGGTGTCTGCGACCTCGACCTCGAGAGGGCCGAGCGGAACGCTCGCCGGTTCGGGGGCAGACCCTACGCCGATGTTGGGAGCATGCTGGCCGAGCAGAAGCCCGACGGCCTCATCGTCTGCGTGGGGCCGGAGGCCCATGCAACCCTGGCCAAGCAGGCGATGAAGCTTGGATATCCGGTGTACACGGAAAAGCCGCCTGCGCTCTGCAGCACCGATGCGCTCGAGGTGGCGAGGGTGGCGCGCAAGACGGGACTCCTGTGCACCACGGCGTTCAAGAAGCGCTATACCCATGCCTATACGCGTGCGAGGCAATGGATCGAACAGCGGCCGGCGGGTGACCTGTTGTCACTCTCGTTCGATTACTGCTCCGCCTACTACGACAACAATCCTCCCCGCACGCTGCTGAGCGACTTCAGCATCCATGCCATCGACCTGGCCCTCTACCTGTTCGGCGACGTCGAGTCTGTGTTCGCGTTCACCAAGGACCATCATGCCTACGCGGTCTCGCTTCGATTCGTCAACGGGGCCGTCGGGACGATGAACATGAACGACGGGCGCTCGTTCGCCATCCCCACCGAGGAAGTGGAGATCAGCGCCCGCGACGGCTGCTTCATGACCGTGCACAACTCGTCATCCTGGCGAATCACGGAAAAGAACCAGCCCACCGAGTGGAGGGAGCCGCCGACATTCACCTCGATGGGCGACAGCGGGCGGGAGACAGGGCATCTGGCAGAGCTCGAGGACTTCGTGGCTGCCCTGAGGGAGGGTCGACGGACGACACGCTCTGAGATCTATGAGAGCTACAAGACGATGGTGCTTTATGAGGCCATCAAGAAGGCATCCGAGACCGGCGAGGTCGTGAAGGTTCGCAATGAGTCCATCTAATCGGGCACGGGCCGGCCCAGGCCCCGCCGCGATGGCGGAGTTTCGGGGCAGCTGGAAGGTCCTGCTCGCCGCCATGTTCGGCGTCAGCCTGTGCGTCACCGGCTTGCCAAACTACGCGGTCGGGCTGTTCATCGAGCCGCTTTCCCGGGAATTCGGATGGTCGCGTTCGGCGATCAGCCTTTGGACAGTCTGGCAGATGGGCGCACTGGCGTGCATCACCCCGGTGATCGGGATACTTATCGACCGCTTTGGCACACGGCCCATCGCATTGATTTCGATCCCGCTCTTCGCCGCGTCCATTGCGAGCATGGGCCTGCTCGGCCCGGACATCAGGATGCTCTACTTCGTCGCCGTTGCCACGTCGGTCTTCGGTGGCGGCACGATCGTCACCCTCTACAGCAAGACGGTGAACGGCTGGTTCAAGGCCGGACGCGGCCGGGCTCTGGGATTCTTGGGGTCAGGAATAGCCCTCGCGTCCATCTTCGGGCCGCGGGCGATTCAGGCGGTCATCGATCGCGAAGGCTGGCGCCTGGGTTTCGTGTTCCTCGCACTTCTGGTGCTCATGGTCTTCCCGGTTGCCTTTTTCCTCCTCTTTGAGAGGGGGCAGGACCCCGTTGGCCAGGACATAGGGCAAAAGACGGGCCTAACCCTCTGGCAGGCGGTGCGCACACCGGTTTTTTGGTACCAAGCAGCGACGTATCTCCTCATGTCGCTCCTGACCAACGGGCTCATGATAACCCTCGTAACCTACCTCACTGATCAAAGGTTAACCCGAACCGAGGCGGCCAGCCATCTCGGACTCTTCGGGGTTTCATCGCTGATGGGGCGGCTCATATCCGGATTTGTGTTCGATCGTTTCCGCGCGCCGCCGGTCTGCGCGGCTGTCTACTTCCTCGCAGCCGTCGCGACGGCGGCCCTCGCGCTCTTCGGAGTCGGGTTTTCGTCAGCATGCGTCATCGTTACGGGCCTGGCGCTGGGCTCCGAGACTGACGCTCTGAGCTACCTCACCGTCCGCTATTTCGGCATGAGGGCGTACGGAGAGATCGCGACCCTCTTCGCGGTGGGAATTGCGATTGGAAATGGTATTGGGCCCTATGCGATCAGCCGCCTTCGCGAAGTCTCGGGCGGCTATGAGGTTCCTTTTCTCGTCGTCGCCGCACTCACGGCTATTGCCGCCAGTCTAATGGCGTTGCTGAACCGACATCCGTACCTCGAATCCACTTAGCTGCAGTGGCATTGTACGGTTCACTATTCGCAATACCGGATCTTCTCGGGCACCGCGCTGTTGCCGTCGCTGCATGAAAGGGTGAACCGCAGGTTTGGGTACGACCCAATATCCATCTGTGAAGAGGGAAGGCCCGGGAAGAAACCCACCTGCTGAGGAAAGCTGCTGTTCACCGCGGAAAGTTGCACCACGACCTGCTGACCCAAAAGCCATTGATTCAACTCAGGATTAGGACCAAGAATATGAGGTACAATTGAAGGTTCTCGAAACAGAGCGTCTCACGTTGCGATGGCTGGAGCCCCGGGATGCCAGTTTCATCCTGAAGCTCGTAAACGAGCCCGCATGGAAGCTCTACATTGGTGACTTCGGTGTGCGAACGCTCGAGGACGCCGGGAAATACATAGAGAAGGGGCCGGTCTCCATGTACGCGCGCGTGGGCTTCGGCCTCTACCTAGTCGAACTCAAGGCAACGGGTGTCCCTGTCGGCATCTGCGGGCTCATTAAGCGCGCATCCCTTGAAGAAGTGGACGTCGGATATGCCTTGCTTGAGGAATTCCGCGGCAACGGGTACGCCTTTGAGTCGGCCTCGGCGGTCCTGGAATATGGCCGTCGCGCCTTCAGCCTTTCACGCATGGTTGCGATCTCCTCCAAGGGAAATCACCCGTCGGCCAGGCTCCTGGGAAAGCTCGGGTTTCACTTTGAGCGTCTAATCCGACTAAAGGCGGATGCCGACGAGGTGGAACTATATGCTGACGGCCCGTGGCCCGCGCCGACTTAGCCGAGACCTAGTTCGACACGGCGAACGCGCGGATCGTCGCGAGCCCGGCACCACCCTTCGGATCGGCTACGGTATAGGTGATCCGCACCGGACGTCCGGCGGCGATGTCCTTCGGCGACACGTCCGCAACCGCCCATGACAGGCCGCTCCAGATTTGGCGGTCGTAATCACGGCTCACGTCCAATTCCCTTCCATCCTGTTCGGCCCTGAGTACGAGAAGCTTTCCGAGCGAAGTTCCCGACGGCGGGGCTCCGCCGGTAACGCGCCACGGACGGCCGTCGGCGCCGATCTGGCTGCACATGATCCTCAGCGCGCCCGTGCTTGGCGCAAGGACCGTGGCCGAGACAGACCGCGGGCCATGAACGACATCCGCGAGCTCCAAGGGCTCGCAGGATCGGGGTATCCGCACGTCGGCTTGCGTGCCCAAGTCCCATTTGGGGTTCGCATAGGCGCCCGTTCCCACCACGGCCAACTGTCCGGGACCCAGATGGACGGCTGCCCCAGTCAGGAACGGAGCCCGTCCCGCGTCGGTGAACAGGATCCTCTTCTCCGCATTCGAGGGCGTCGGGAGCAAGATTTCCGCGTCCGTGGCGCCGGAATTGAGCAGCGTGCAAACGGCCCCTTCGTCATCATGCCCCATGAAGCCATAGGCTTTGCCGGAGCCCGGATAGTCACCAAAAAGGGACGTGTTCCCCGTGGCCTGAAGAGGGAAATACAGGCCCTGGGCCTTGGCAAACCAGGCCCGATCTTCGCCGTCCAGAAGGGTCAAATCCCCGTAATAGGTGTTCACGCGGTTTCCCCGTGCCGCCGACAGGATCAGCATCCCCTTCCAGGCTGCCTTTCCGCGGCGGTAGCATGTGCCGGTGTTTCCGATCATGAACCCGCTGCTGTCGACCCGGGACAGCGGGACGCCATGCGCCGCGTACTGGAACTCCATGGCATCGCTGTATACGTCCAATGAGCGCCAAAAGTTCGCACAGGGCACGTCGGACGGCTTGGGATCGCCGCAATAGAGCGAGTCGAAGGCATCAAGCCAGCGCAGGTCGATCTTCCCCGAAAGCCGCGGACCGGTGTCGCCAGTCTCACCGCCGTAGCCGTTGTAGGCGATCAGGAGGACGTCGGGGTTGCGCGCGCGGAAGGCAATCAGCGCATTCCTCCATGCGTCGGTGTTCAGGCGCTCGACCTCCTTTTGGCCAAGGCGGCCAAGCTCGGAAGGCGACGACGCCCCGAGGTTGGCAAAGTCGAACTTGAAGAGACGGACCCCATGGTCGTACCACTGCTGCATCGTCTCGATCTGGTAGGCCAGGAAGCCGCCTTCATGCAGGCTCATTGCCAAATCGAGGTAGCCGCCACGGGAGTCCTTCCATTCCGGGCGCGGCGTCAGCCACGGATTGGCCGTCCATCCGCAAACGTTCGTGGAGAGCCATAGTCCCGGCTTCACCCCCTGGTCGCGGCAGGCCGCGAAGAAAGGGTCGGGGCCGTTGGGCCAGCTCGCCTTGCGAAACGTCCGGAATCCGCCATCCCGGTCAAACCAACCCATGTCGAGAACGTAGTAATCGAACCGGGCACCCGCGGCCTTGAGCCGCCCCACGGCGGCCAATTCGCGCATGGCCAGCGCCTCATCGAGGGGCACCGAGTCGGAAAGTTCGTCATGCGCCGCCCAGCTGATATAGACGGATAATGGGCCGGCGGAAGGGGTTGCGGCACTGCGAGAGGGGCATTGGAGAGCGAGCGCGCATGCAACCAACCTGGCCGCGGTTCTCGCGGCAGGCCACTTTGAGGTCAACGGATTGGGGTCTTCGATAGGCATCGGAGCAGGTCAATGGTGCGACCTCATTCCGGCTGTCGCGTCCACTGAAGGGGCAGGAATCACGGTAAGAGAAACCCAAATGAATGCGAGACAGGCATGAGAGCCGTCGCGAAGAGGATTCCGCAGTCCCACCAGGCAATCGTCACTTTTCGGCCCTGAAGGTCTTGCCTAGCTCCTTCGACGCCAACCGAAAATAGTGCCGAAAATTATATATCAGGGGAGACCACTTCTCCGGATCGATGAAGTTTTCGCCGACGATGAGTTCCTTTGAAATATGGACGCGAAGGACCTCCACCTCGGCGGCTACGCCGCCTCCGAGGCGCGTCAACTTGTCTCCCCTCATTTGATGCAGCTGGACGACCCTGGCCTCCAATTGAACAGGGCAATCCCAGACGCGCGCCGGCCGAACCGCTTCGCTTGCCAGTGCGCTGAGGCCTGCGGCCCCAAATTTGTCCGCCTCATAGCGGAACTGCTTAGCCTTTATCTCCGGAACAGGGTATTTTCCGGTCAGCGGGGCTAGCTTTTCGACGTTCGGCCAGAGTTCAGGCGAGGGCAGGTTCACCACGCACTCAGGGTGCCTTGCCAGATTCTCCTTCGTCTTTGTCTCATCCAGTACTCCAAGCATCAGCGTCCATCCCAGGGCCCAAAAGGACGACATCGGGGCAACGTTGGTGCTGCCGTCTTCGTTCAGTGAGCTGACAAGGGCGACCGGGGTTCCAAAGTAGAGGATCTTGGGTTCGATCGTGAGAAATTCGGGTTCTTTCATATGGATGCCGTCTCACACCAGACACCCACCGTGCCATAAGAGTTACCAGGAATGATCAGTCGAGGACGCCCTCGGTGCCTACGGATCGCGTTCGGGATTCTGCTCTATCATCGGGTAAGCTTGCCCCACAGTTGAGTGCCCCACTTCATTCAGTCTTCATGAGCATACCGAATCGCGGCGCAAGGAGCGCGCTTTGGCCCTCCTGACGAGTTCCATTCGTCCTGCATTTGCTGCTGTTTATCGCAAAGGCCACGCCCGGCCGAACGAAGCCTCTCATCGAAGAAGGAGGCCATGATTTTGTAAGCCTCGTGCGACTCGGGCAGATCGGGATTCCCCCAGAATGTGTGGGGCAGCCCCTCGAACACGACCAGTCGCGCGTCAACGCCGGATCGCAGGAACGCCCGGTGTAGCGTGACCGTGTTGCTCAACAGGAAATCCCGCGTGCTCGTCATGAAGAGCGTAGGCGGCATCTTCGCCAGGTCCGAAAAGATTGGGGAAAGGACAGGATTCTTAGGGTCGATCGAGCCCGTGTAACTCAGGTCCGGAGCCTGGTCGGGTGCGTCGAGATGCCCGCTCAAGCCATAAAGCCCGAAAATATGTTGTGAGTCGCCCGGCTTGCTCCAATCCCCGGTCCCGGAAAAAATTCCGAGGGCGCAAGGGAGCGGAAGCCCAGATGCGATCAGCTGCGCCGCCACCTCCCCTGTCAATATGGCCCCGGCGGACGTGCCAAAGATACAAATGTGGTTTGGCGAATATTCCTTAAGAAGCTCCGAATACACCTTAACCGCATCCTGAACGGCAGCCGGAAACGGAAACTCAGGGGAAAGGCGGTACAGGACCGACACCACCTTGACCTTGGTGAGGGCCGCTATCGGGATGGATTCGGTCATAGAGCCGGAGTCGACCTTAAATCCCCCGCCGTGAAGGTTGATGAGCACAAATCGCTGGTTGCCCGCCGGGGTTGTGAGCGGCCGGACGATGCGGACAGGCACACCCGCAATCGTCGAATCGACCAAGGTGACAGGATAGGTGTGCATCAGCTGGGCACCGGCTCGAAGTTGCCCATTCCAAATGCTGGCGCGTGCCTCGGCCAGCGTTCCCGAAGCCGGGCCGTCCGACATACTTCGAGCCAGCATCGCTTGAGCTTCCGGGCTCACGGTCATCGGCACAGGGACGACCCGGGTAATGTGGGCAGTGCCCGACAAGTCGATCGATGAGGAATTGGCCGAGACCGGGCCATCTTCCCCGCGGACCGTAGCGCAGCACGCCGTTAGGCAGGCGAGCGCTGAAAGAAGGGCCGCAGTCATTGATAGGTGAGTGCTTCGCATTTTCGGTTTCCTAGTGTTGGCGTCTGGTCACAAAAAGTCCGGCGGCTTTCGCCGCCGGACTTTAGTCCTATGGTACACCCCGGCGCGGACCTCCGCCCCGGAAAAACGGGCCTTAGAAGTCAAATGAGTTCTCGAGCTTCCAACCCATGCCCAGCTGGATGCGGGCGAGGGCGAGGCTGCCGTCCGGTTCGACGGCTGAGGCGACCAGATGGTCCTTCTCGCCGACGTTCTGGAGGTTCAGCTGGATGCGCCAGTTGACGTTCCGATAGACCTTTCTCGAATATCCGAGCCATGCATCCACATGCGTGTCGTTGGAGCCGTAGAAGGGCTCGTTGACGTTCAGACCGCCTTGTGTGACAGCGAGGACGTTGGCGTAGTTCGGGTCCGTCGAGTTGATGTTCTTGAACGTCGGGTCGTAGGCGTACCCGAGGATACGGGCCGCCTCAACACGGAGGCCGCCACCCACGAACCAGCCCTTGATCGGGCCGCGATCGAACGAGTACGTGGACACGAGGTTGAGCCTCCACGGCGCAACTTCGGGAGCCTCGTGGCCCTGGTCGTTCAGCTGCACCGTCCACGGGGCGACGATGGAGGAGTTCCAGTCGGAACCGAGGGTGGGGCCGGCGTTATCCCACATGCGAAGCTGGCCGCCAGGACCGTTCATGAAGGCCGTGACCTGGCCGATGAAGGCCTGCATCGCGGGATCGATGTTCTCGTGCGTCGCGTTGACGTGCGAGTAGTTCAGCGTGAGGTTCCAGTTCCTCGTCGGCTGGGCCGAGACCTCGATCTCGAAACCCTTTGAGAGGTTGTCGACCGTGGTCTGGTGGTCACCGAAGTTCGAGCCGCCTCCCTCGTCAGGACCGTTGGCGTCATTGACGCCATCGATGAAGCCGGAATCAAGCAGGCCCGTGGTCTTGGCCAGGGTCGGGTTGATGGGCGGCGACAGGGCATAACTCGAAAAGTACTGCGCCGAGAACGGGTTGTTGATCCAGGCGTTCACGATGGCGGCCGAGGCGGCGTTGGCCGCGACGTATTGCGGGCTGCCGGTGGCGTAGCCGTCACCATTGCCGTAATCCCAGTAGTTGGTGCCAGGCGTGACGCTCGAAGCACCGTTGCCGAGGTTGCCGCGGAGACCGTCCTGGAGCGCCGTCGCCCAGCCGTATCCCCAGACGACACCGTCAGCGACAAAGTAGGCGTTTGAGCCCAGTCCGGCAATGGAGTTGCCATCGGTCTCACCGAGGCTCGCGTTCTTCACGGTCGTCTTGAACCAGTCGACCTTGAGCGAGATCTTGTCCTCCAGCGCCGTGGCAACGAAGCCGTATTCCGTCGTGGTGCCGGTCGCGTTCGGGATGGGATTGCCATCCAGGTCGAGGCGGGCCGCATCGGGCTTGAAGTTCTCCGAGCGGTCGAACAGGACACTAAACGTCAGGTCGCCGGGGAGCTTGGACATCAGGTTCTTCGGGAAGTGATAAACACCGCCCCAGGTCTTGCTGGTGCCGGCAACGTCCGTGCGCGACTGGAGATTATCCGGGTAGCTCAGGCTGGTGTAGCCCGTGTTCGGATCCGTGATCGCGTTCGACAGGTAGTTCGTGATCTTGTCCTTGCGCCAGCCGAGCGAGGGAACGAGGTCGCCGCCGAGCAGGTAACCCTGCCACGTGATGCCCTCTGACTCGTCGGTGTAGCGCGTGCGGCTCGCCGAGGAAATGAGGTCAGGCAGATCGGTCGGGTTGCTCGCGAACAGATACGAGATCTGCTCGTTGGTCCAGCCGACGTAGTTCGCAGGATTGTTGTTCTGCGTCGAGTTCGTGTACGTCTGTCCATTTGTCGTGCTCGTGAACGTGTACGGGGCGGCAGGGTTGACGTAGCCAGGGGCGCTCGGGTCCGTGGGCTTGTCCCAGGTCGAGTTGAAGTTCAGCGTCTGCTCGTGGAGGGCCGGAGCAACCAGGAAGTTCATGTTGCCCAGGTTGGCACCCGATGCGGACGAGGCACCGGCCAGGCTGGGCCCGATGTAGACCAGGAACTCGTAGCTGCGCTGTGCGTTTGTCTGGGCCGTGTCCGTGTTGTCCGAAACCGGGTTGTTGTCCGACGAGTACTCCGGTCCCGTCGCGAACTCCGCGAACTGGTAGGTGCTCTGGACAACCGTGTTCTTTTCAAACAGGGCCGTGAGATCGCTTTTGCCTAGGATGTAGGTCAGGGTCGGGTTGCTGAAGAAGTCCGAGGAACGGAGCTCACCGGTCGGCGTGACGCGCCAAGTCTGGCGGGTCGTCGTCGTCTGGTAGTTGTTGTCCTCGCCACCGGACGTCGCGTTGGCGACATACGGGCGGCCGACATTCGGGTTCGGGGCGCCATTGGCGTACGTCTGGTTGACGTCGATGTTGATGGCGTAGTTCTCACCCTCGAGGAACGGTTCGGCCCCCTCCGTGTACTTCTGCTGGTCGTACGCGACCTCGATGGCGAGGCGGTCGTCGAAGAAGCTCTGGTCAACCGCGAGGTTGAAGGCGTTCCAGCTCTTCCACTCGTGCTTGTTGGGGCCGTCGAGGAGCTGCTTGTAGAAGTTGAAGATCGAGGGGTCCGTCAGCACCTTGTCGGTGTAGTACGCGCCGCCGGGAATCGTCTTGAAGGGCTCGTTGCCGCCTTCGTTCGTGTCACCCGTGCCAATGTAGTCGGCGATGAGGCTGAACGGCGGGATGGCGTCCGGGCGGAACGTGCTGATGCCGGAGATCGCGCCGCCCGCGGCGAGTTGGGTGTCGGCCTGCGCAGTGATGACCTTGATCGGCGTACCGGACGGGGCCAGGGCGCCGGGCGTCGGATTGTCCGCGAGTGGCGTGGCCTCGTAGTAGTTGATCACGTCAGGCCAGTAGGAGCGGCCCTGCGCCCAGCCACCGAGTTCGAAGTAGTTGGCGGACTCCGGACCAGTCGAGGCACCGGGGGCGGGGCCACCAGCTGTCGGGTTCGTGTTGCTGAACTGGTTCTCCGTGATCTTGTTGTACCCGGGGTTCGTGACGCCGCCAATGTTGAGCGTGCTCGTGAACCAGGGCGTGATCTCATCCGTCGGCGGCAGCGACCGGGGCTCGTCGGAGGTCTGCTGGCCCCTCTCGAAGTTGCCGCGGATCGTCGTGTGGCTGTCCTTGCCGAACAGCTTCGGATCGAAGCGGAACGCGCCGTAGTAGCGGTTCGTGTTCTCGAAGGCGT
>Ga0302326_10004523_pt1 | contig 32182 bp, 22 predicted proteins | sample Palsa_T0_3_FD_202264 | JGI IMG/M metagenome (GOLD analysis project Ga0302326, IMG submission 202264) | Peat permafrost microbial communities from Stordalen Mire near Abisko, Sweden - Palsa_T0_3 | ecosystem: Environmental > Terrestrial > Soil > Palsa > Peat permafrost | place: Sweden: Abisko...
ATCTGCTCACGCTCCACTAGCGTCAGGGCCAGCCGCGAGCGCCGCCGAGGGCGTGGGCGAATGCCACCAAAGGGCATCAGATGGCAGAATATCGACCCGGAGCTCTTGCCGAATACCCGACCGATCGATTTAAGTCCTTCGCCCCGCTGCCAGCGGTCCCAGATATCCGCGCTCTCCGACGGGGTATAAAAGCGACGTCTTGGTCGTTGCGCCATCACACTCCACCTCCAAATCAAAGGTTAAAGTGTTGCGACGATCAGTTGAACGCACCACCCGCACCTGCCAGTCACGAACGACACCTATCGGGTAGGCTGGTTAGAAGGCTCGGGGGTTCCTTCCGACAATGATCCACTGCAATCGTCGGATGCGTGATACGCATCAGGGGTTTGTCTGGCTTCAGTGCCAGTCTCTGATCACCGTCGCGCTGAGGGAAGCGGTCTGCGGAATTGCGGCCGCGTGTTCGTTGATGTTAAAGATTGACAGCAGTGAGCCCAGATCCAGCGCGAACAACGGGGCAGCTGGTTCGAGAACGTCGGGGGCACGACGTCGAGCGGGTGTCGCGTGACCTGCGGGCAGCCCGGAGTCTGGAAACGGCAGGCCGATGACCCCTAAATGGGTCTCGCAGGGGAACGTATTCAAAACCCCTTGCTGATCTCCAACCATGCGCGCGCGGACGCCGTGCTGCCCGCCAGCACCGGTATTGCTCCGAGCCGCTGTGCGATCGATGCCCTCGCGCTCCACTGAGCGGGCCCGATCCAGTTAAGGCCCAGGCCTGCTCCACTGAGCGTTGCCACATTGATTCCGGTCGTCCAGACGTTCTTGTTGACCCTCACGCGCTCGCTATCGAATAAGGCCACCGCCTGCCATTGCCCGTGCCAAGCGCTGGCCAGATCGTGACGCCACTCGGCGCTTGCCTGGACGCCGATGTCGCCCGACACCGCGCTCATGTCATAAGCCCGCACCGTGTAAGGCCCGCCAGCGACCATCTTCTGCGATGGATCCAGGTTGGCATTGGCCCATTGGCCGGACACCGCCACGTACAGAGCGTCCTTCGGGGTCAAGTGCTGAAGCCGCGCTAGGGTCGCATTCCATTGCAAGAAACGGCCTTGAGTTTTGGCGGTCGCTGCATCAGCGCGCTGCTCCGTGGCATCGTCGAAGCCGACTTGCCCCGAGGTGAGCCCCAAGCTCCAGGTATTGACGCCACCGGACAGGATTGCATCGCGCTGGTCCCCGGACAGGCTCACTGTCCAGTTGTCCAGGTGCCGGTCGGTGTGGATCGAGCTCACGTCGATGTCATCGCTGAGCTGCTTGCGGTCAAATTGCAGTTGTCCGTAGAGATCGAGGTCGCGCGTGCGCACCAGCGGTTGCTTGACCCAGAGACTGTCCGCCTCTGCGGTGCCATGGCCTTCGAGCGCGGCCAGCGATCCCCCCAGGATGTAGTGCAACGCCGAATAGGATCCGCCCAGGTGAGTTCCCTGCCCGTCGAGCAGAAAATCGTAGGAGAGGCGTCCGTAGTCCATGTCCTTGCCGGAACTCTGAACGCTCGCGTCCAGGACATCGCCATGGTGCAGTGGATCAATGAGGCTCATGTCACCACCGATGCGTGCGCGGCCGGTATAGCGGTTGTCGAAGTTGTCCAACGTGAGGTTTCCCGCAACGGCGGGGCCCGGCGCGCCTTGCACGAGCAGATCGGAGGTGCCAACGGCCTCGCCAGGCTTGAGTGTCGCGCCGGTCCCTGCACTGGGGATATCGGCCAGCAACAACAGGACATGGTCGAGGTCCGCCTGGCCGATGACCTGCCCGCTCTTGAGGGGCGAGAGCGTGGCCTGCAACAGCGTATCGCTCACGCGGCTATGGTTATCGAGCAGGATCTTGCCGTAGCGCGCTTCGATCACTTCGATATTCACCACCCCGTCGCGAATCGTCTGCGCCGGAATGATGGCTCGGGCGAGCGGGTAGCCATGCGTGTGGTAGAAGTCCGTGATCCGGGCAACTCGTTCATCGAGCTCGGGCAAGGTGAGCTCCTGTCCTTCGGCCTCCGCGACCAGCGCGTGCAGGGTCGGGGTATCGAACGAGGTATTGCCGGAAATGTGGATCGCGCTCACCAGGAACGGAGCGGTCGGCGGCAACGTTGCCCCGCCCGGTTGCTCGATTTGCAGGCCCGGTTCGTTCTGCGAGGGCGCGGGAGGCTCGACCGGCTTGAGTTCCTGAAGAATCGTGCCGGCCCCCGGGACGACGGGGGCGGCCGCATGCACAGCAAACGGGGATAAGGCGGCGAGCACGCCCGCCAGCAAGGCTCTCATGCGACGGGCGGCTCTACCGGTTGTCTTTTTCGATGCCAGTTGCCCCATCGCACGCTGAGCGGGCACCGAGGTGATGCTGCTCGGCCTCGGAACCCCTGCGGCGAATATACCCGTGTCAAGGCGGTGGTGTTTGGGTTACTGGATCAGCGCACCCACCGTGCCGTTGACCTTGACGTGCGCGTTATAGGTCGTGGTGCCTGCTCCGTTTACCGTCAATATGCCTGGCGACGTTGAGGTTACCGGACCGGTGCTAGTGACCACCAGGCTCTTACCGGTGCCGGTCACGCCATCGACGGTGGTCGCACCAAAGGTAGTGGCGGAATTGGTACCGGTCGTTTTCGTCGTCAGCGAGGTGCCGACCGTTCCTGATACATTCAATGCCCCGGCCGATGTCAGCGCAGTTGCGCCGGTGCTAACCACGGTTGCCGTCAAGGCGGCCGAGTTATCCAATGTGATGGCACTGCCGTTGGCGGTCACCGCACCGACGAAGTCGTTCGCGGCATTGCTCAGCGTGATGGAGTTGTTCGCGGTGAGGCTGCTCGTCCCGTCCACAGCCACGCCGGCCGTCTGCGTGATCGCCCCGGCGGGTGCATCTGCAGTGAAATTACCAGTAGCTGTCGTCGCGCCGAGTTTCAGGCCACCCGTGCTCTGGTACAGATCGATGTTCGAACCGCTGGAGCTCACTGCGCCCCCGAAGATGTCGGAGGCATTGGCCAGCGTGATGCTGTTATTGGGCGCTGTCAGGGTGCTCGCGCCCGTCACATTGACTTGCGTCGAGGCTGCCTGCGTGATGGGGCCCGTACTGGTGACCTTGAGAGTGGTACCAGCAGCAGTATTCGCATTGAAGGTCGTGGCGGAGTTGGTGCCGGTAGTTGTTGTCGTCAATGAGGTGCCGACCGTTCCGGATACATTCAATGCCCCGGCCGATGTCAGCGCAGTTGCGCCGGTGCTAGTCACGCTGGCCGTCAAGGCGGCCGAGTTGTCCAATGTGATGGCACTGCCGTTGGCGATCACCGCACCGACGAAGTCGTTCCCGGCATTGGTCAGCGTGATGGCGTTGTGCGCGGTCAGGCTGCTCGTCCCGTCAACCGTCATGCCAGCCGTCTGCGTGATCGCCCCGGCGGGTGCGTCTGCAGTGAAATTACCAGTAGCCGTCGTCGCGCCGAGTTTCAGGCCACCTGTGCTCTGGTACAGATCGATGTTCGAACCGCTGGAGCTCACTGCGCCCCCGAAGATGTCGGAGGCATTGGCCAGCGTGACGTTGTTATTGGGCGCCGTCAGGGTGCTCGCTCCGGTCACGTCGAGCATCGTCGATGCAAGCTGCGTGATGGCGCCGGCGTGCGAGGTGATACTTAACGAGCCCGCTTGGATGGCGCCCAGTGTGACCCCCCCGCTTACCGAGTTAATCATGAGGCTCCCCCCGACGTTAAGCATCCCGCCGGTCTGCTGGTAGCCCGCGGTGCTGAGATTGCCGGTAGTGGAGAGAGTGCCTGCCGACATCACCAGATTGCCGCTGCTGGTCAGCGTAGTGAGCGTCGTTGCCCCGGGCACACCGCTGTCGTAGGTAACCGTGTCGCCCGCCGGTATCGTGACGGCCGCCACGTTGGCGTAATCGGGAATCGCACCGCCCGTCCAGTTGGAGGCCAGCGACCAGTTGCCGCTCGCCCCGCCCACCCATGCCACGCTGGCGAGTCGGGTAACGTTGGCTGTCAGCGTAGTTGGCTCCACCAACAGGTAGTTGCCTGCGTCGGAGCCCGTTAGGCTGTAGCCGCTGACCGTCACGGGTTTGGCGGTGCCGACATTCGCGTTTGCAAATGCTCCACTGCCGGTGCCGCTCAGATGGACGACATCCCCGCTGATAGGCGCAATCGATGCCGTGCCGTGCAGGGTGTCCGCAGTGCTTCCGTTATAGACTCTGTTGGTCCCCGTCAGGCCCGTCACCGTCAGGGCGAGCTGCCCAACCGCGTAATTGTTCGTGCTAGTGGTGTAGCCGCCGAAGGTGTAGTTACCCGCATCGGCACCCGTCAGGCCCGACGCCGTTTGCGTATAGCTTCCCGCATCGAGATGGCCGCTGGTGCTGTGGGCGGGACTCACAATACTCGCGGTCGAGCCGACCAAGTCCCCGCTGATCACATTATTGAAGCTCACCGCCCCAGGGGGCACCGCCGAACCATAGGTCGAGCTGACGGCCGCGATCGCGGCGCCGGTGAGGGCGAGCTGCCCGACCGTGTAGCTATTGGTCGCCGTCGTGTAGCCGGCAAACGTGTAGTCGCTCGCATTGGGTCCACTTAGGCCGGAGGCCGTCTGCGCATAACTGCCCGCATTGAGGTGACCGCTGGTGCTATAGAGCGGACTCACTATGCTCGCGGTCGACAGAATCCCGTCACCCGGCACCTCATTGCTAAAGCTAACCGCGCCGGGCGGGACGGTTGAACCATACGTCGAACTGGTTGATGCTATCGATGCGCCCGTGAGGGCGAGCGGCGTGATGGTAATAGAGCTACCCGTCGTGCTCAGAGGGTAATAATTAGATGAGAGGCCGCCGTTGCTGCTGCTGCCCAGCGTCAAACCCGTGACTGTGGCCAGAGAACTGTCCGTCTGGACATTCTTGCTGGTGAGGTTGCTCGGATCGCCCGCGCCTGCGACGGAAAAGGTTTGGCCGGCCACGCCATTTGCAGTCAGGATGCTGCCGGCGACGATCGTGGTGCCGTCGTAGACCCGTGTACCGTTCAGCGCCAAACTGGCCGGAGCGATGGTCAGATTTCCACCCGTAATATCGTACCCCTGCTGCGTGGAGTAGTACCCGTTATAAAAGCCCGCATTGGTCCCCGTGGCGGCCGAGCCCAATACACCGCTGATTGCTGTAGTGGGTCCGCTCTGGGCGGCGCCGTTATAGGTCACCGTCGTATACGGCGCGTCGGTGAGCGTCAGAGGCGTCAAGAAACTGATGAGTAAGGGATAGGTATTCCCTTCGTAGATGCGCCAGACGTCTCCGCTGCCGCCGGTGGTGGCGATGCTCCAGCTAGTGAAACTTGATGCGCTCTGCATCTGCGCAGTCGTCAATCCGGTACCGCCTGCCGAGGTTGACTGTCCGGAGGTCTGAGTGTCCCAGAAACTGGTGCTGACCGTGCCGCCTTGGTTCCACCCAACCAGCCCACCGTGCAGCCCACCAGCACTGCTCACGCTGCCCGTGGAGTAGCTGTTGTTGACCATGCCGCCGTCATTGTTACCCACCAGACCGCCGACATTACCAGTTCCGCTCACGCTGCCCGTGGCGTAGCTGTTACTGACTGAGCCGTCGTTGTAGCCCGCCAGCCCGCCGCCGTCGAGGCCAGCGCTCACGGTGCCCGTGGCGTAGCTGTTGCTGACTGAGCCCAGGTTGAACCCCATCAGCCCGCCGATCTCCGAACCACCGATCACGTTACCGGTAGCGTAGCTGTTGGCGACCGTTCCGTAGGAAAGGTTATAGCCTACCAGCCCGCCGACGTAATAAGTTCCGCTCACGCTGCCCGTGGCGTAGCTATTGACAATCGTGCCGCCATTGGTAGCTACCAGCCCGCCCAGCCCGCCACCATTAGCATAAATGTTACTGCCACCACCGCTCACGCTACCCGTGGCGTAACTGTTGCTGACCGTGCCGTAGTTGTAGCCCGCCAGCCCGCCCGTATCGTAGGTACCGCTCACGCTGCCCGTAGCGTAGCTGTTGCTGACCGTCCCGCTATTGGACCCTGCCAGCCCGCCAACACCATCAGCACCGCTTGCATCGCTCACGCTGCCCGTAGCGTAGCTGTTGCTGACCGTCCCAACATTGGACCCTGCCAGCCCGCCAACATTGCCAGAACCCCTACCACCTCCGCCGCTCACGCTGCCCGTGGCGTAGCTGTTGCTGACCGTGCCGCTGTTTGCCCCGGCGAGTCCGCCGACACCGCTTGCACCGCTCACGCTGCCCGTGGCGTAGCTGTTGCTGACCGACCCGAGGTAGTTGCCACCCACCAGCCCGCCGGTATCGTAGGTACCGCTCGCGTTACCCGTGGCGTAACTGTTGGTGACCGTGCCGTAGTTGAAGCCCACCAGGCCGCCGACGTCTACAGAACCGCTGACGCTGCCGCCCACCAACCCCACGTTCTGGATCACGGAACCCGTGCCCGTGACTCCAAACAGACCGACATAATTTGTTGTTGGCAGATTGATCGTGACATTGCGGATCGTATTCCCTGCTCCATTGAACGAGCCGTTGAAAGGCGCGCTTGAATTGCCGATCGGGACAAACCCTGAGGTGCCCCAGACATCGGTGCTGTTACCGGTCGCCGACGCGTCGATGTTCTGTCCGAGGGTGTAGCTTGCGGCGGGATTCATCACGATCAATTGCAACTGGTGGGCATTGTTGATCGTGATCGCATATTCGGATGCGAGCATCGGGAAGGTCGCCCCTTGCGCGCCAGCGGCATTGTTCAAACTGCCATCGGTGTCAACGATGACCCAGTTGTTGCCCGATGCCCCCGGTGTGGTCGTGAAGACAAAGCCCGTGAAATTCGAGGCGGTCTGCATCTGCGCCGTGGTCAGTCCAGTGCCGCCTGCAGAGGTCGACTGTCCGGAGGTCGTGATGTCCCAGAAACTGTTGTTGACGGTGCCGCTGTTGTTAAGGCCCACCAACCCGCCGACATTAGAAGAACTGCTCACCGGCCCTGTGGCGTAGGTGTTGCTGACGGTGCCCCCGCCGTCGTTGTAACCCACCAGCCCGCCGACATCACCGGTACCGGTCACGCTGCCAGTTGCATAGCTGTTGCTGACGGTGCCGTTGCTATAGCCCACCAGCCCTCCGACTAGATAGGGGCCGTTCACGCTGCCGGCGGCGTAGCTGTTTGTCACCGTGCCGACGTTGGCGCCCACCAACCCGCCAATCTCGTCAGAACCGCTAATAACGCTACCTCCGTTCACAAAGCCGGTGGCGTAACTATTGCTGATCGTACCCGCGTTGTAACCGACCATCCCGCCGACAATCACAGCATTACTAATACCGTTTACGGCGCCCGTGGCGTAACTGTTGCTGACGGTGCCATCGTTTTGGCCTACCAGTCCGCCGATCTCATAAGAACCGCTCACGCTGCCCGTGGCGTAACTGTTGCTGACGGCCCCGTCGTTTTCACCTACCATTCCGCCAACACGATTAACGCCGATGATGCTCCCGCCCACCAACCCCACGTCCTGGATCATGGAACCCGTGCTCGCGTCGCCAAACAGACCGACATAGAGTGCGGATGGCAGATTGATCGTAAGGTTGCTGACGGTATGTCCCAGTCCATCGAACGAGCCGGTGAAAGGGGTGCTCAAATTTCCGATCGGCGTGAAGCCTGCCCCGCTGTTCCAGCCGGAGGTGGCCGTGGCATCGATGTTGGTGCCCAGGGCGTAATAGCCGGACAAATTGCCGTTGATCCCCTGCAGGTCAGTGCCGGTGGTGCTTCCTGCGGCGCCCAGGCTGTTGATCACCGTATAGGCGTTGCCCGCGATCGACAGACTCGGGTTTGCCCCCGAGAGCGTAATGGAGTTACCCATCGCGAGATTGAAGGTACCTGTCCCGCTGGCCGCCTGGGCACCATTCGCGGTGTTGGGATTGATCACGAGGCCCGCGGTGTTGCCGGTTGCGGTGATGTTGGCATTCACATTGACGTTGTTCGAGGCGGTCAACATCAGCGTCGTATTAGCGCTCCACGACACGGTATCGTTGACATTAATGTTGCCGCCCTGGCCCAAGGGATCACCCGTCACAGGCGAAACGCCGGAACTGCTCAGAATGGCGAAGTTCGTCGAATTCAGATCGCTGCTGAGCGTCGCGCCAGTCATGTCTCCACTGGTACCTGGGGCAACACTGAAGTCGGTCGGATCGATCAGCCAAGTGCCCGTCTTGCCCGTGGCTGCCAGGGTTGTGACCTTGCTACCATTGGCGACCTCGACATGTGCAGCGCTGGTCTCAATCGAGCCGCCGTTGCCACCATTGGGGGCACTGGCATCGAGCATTCCACCAACGTTCACCGTTCCCGCTGTCGTCCCGGCGAGCAGTTCGATCGTGCCGTCATGGTTTGCAACCGTGCGCGCTTCGATCACCCCGGTGTTGTTCACGACGCTGGCGAGCAGCGCGTTCTTCGCCCCTGCGCTCATGATGACCGTACCGCCTTCGGCCTGGATCAGCGCGCCATTCTCGGCCAGGGTGTTCAGCGTGCTCTGATCCACCTGCATCTTGACCAAGGTATTGCCACTGAAGGTGAGAGTCGTCGCAGTGCCCGCGCCGAGCGCCACGGTGCCGAGCTTGGCGGCAATCGTTCCCTGGTTGCTAACGTGATTGGCAAGGAATGCGACATAACCACCATTCGCGGCATTAATCGTGCCTTGATTGATGACGCTCCCCGTGCCATCGCCGTTGAACCTGATCGCATTGCTGCTCAGGCTCAAATCACTCACACCGAGGACCGAAGCCACCAGTCCGCCGACGTTGACCTGCGCGCCCTGCTCAAACAAGACTCCGTTGGGGTTGATCAGCCACACCTGTCCGTTGGCGTCGAGATGTCCGAGGATTTGCGTGCCATTGGTGCCCAGGATGCGGTTGACGGCAATGGCGGCAGCGGAGGGTTGCAGGAAGTCCACGGTCTCCTGAGCTCCAATGTTGAAGCTCTGCCAGTTGAGCACGAGGTCCTGACTCGATTGCCGAATGGTGGTGATCTCGCCCGATTGGGCGATACTGGCTACGCCTGAGACCACCTGCCCGCCCACTGGCTGCGTGCTGCTGGCAGCGGCAGTGCTCTCACATCCGGGGGGAATGCAGGGTCGGCCGGCGTGCGCGGCGACTTCGGGCTGCCTGACATCGACGGCTTGTCCCGCGTGAGCGAAGGGAGCGCAGGCCAGCGAGAGAGCAGTCACGAGGGCCTTGCGCGCTAACACCGCGCGCCGCCCGGATTTCCCGCGCCGTCGGGTGGTCTCGGACACCGCTACCCACCTATTTGTTACCCGACTCCAGATCAGGCGGTAAATGCGGTTCACGGCTAGATTCTCCCTATCGACGAGTTGGTCTTAAATTCTTAAATGCCCTTCTTCGATTACTGCCTGTCTTTTCGCAGGTCAGATCACGTTAATCTTATACTCCCTTTTCCGTCGGTCTCAGCCCCGTTTGGCCACGACTCTCGTCCATCGTATTGACCCGATATGCGTGGCGCCGACAGTCACCCCTGCTCACCGGTAGTGATGAAGCAATATGTTCAGCGTCGACCAGACGAATCGCGGTGTTGCAAGTCCGTCACTGCTTGACTCCGTCGCAGGCGGTGACGCGACTGTCAAGATGATCACGCCGGCCCTTCCGTGAATGACTGCTCCAAAGCGGTCAGTTGAAGGTGTTCAACTTCAGCTATTGGCCTATTTTGTTTAAAAAACTCCGTTCGGAAGTGTGGCTGAAATTTGTCAGGCCATTAGGCGGCTCGCAAATCGGATGACCTGAGGGGGTAGCACCTCGTAACGATGTTTCGCCACGGACTCTCTGCTTTCGCCCAGCGTACAGTTCCGCGGCGGTTCTCGGTCGCATTGTCGTTCGACCGCAAAAGTGTCGACGCCGCGAAAAGGGGGGTTTCAACGAAATAGGCCGTTCTGAGACTTCCAGCAGCAATCATGCGGCGTCCTTCTAAGCGTGAGGACCTTCCCCCCGGGTCACCTCTACCGAATTTCTACCAAGCAAAATCAGAGCGACGCCAAGCGGCTGATCCTAATTGCGTTTCCGCCTTACCCTGGGATTATCAGTAATAGTCCTCGGCGTAGAAGGAATCGCCTGAGAATCCACGCCGTTCCATGATCACCGGTCGCGTACCGGTAGACTTTCAGTCGACGTTGCCATCGATCCACCGGTAGACCAAGACGCAGTCCGGTTAGAGCGATGTCCGAGCCCGACCGAGGCTGGTTCGGGTCGTCTGAGCCGACAGGTGCGCCTGAGTCTCAGATCCAGCGCGCGGCCGCCGCGCCTGAGTCCTCGGGTCGGCTGTTGAAAGCGATGGTTGTACCCGGCGCGGCGCGGTGAATGGCGTTGACCAACGCTTCGAACAGCGCCAGCCGGCTCGGTGGCAGACGGACGCCCGCGCCAACCACCACGCAGTCGTAGCGGTCACTGGCCAAGCGGCGCTCCACGGTCGGGACCGCGGTCTCGTCGGGGTTGATGAAGCAGTTCTCGGCAATCCAGCCCCGCCCGGTCATATCGGCTAGCGCAAGCTTGACTCCAGCGTGGATCTTCTCGGCGGTCATGCCCGGCGGCAGCGCCGGATCCGAAAAGTCCACCGTCACCGGATCAAGGCCGACCAGCAGAACCCGTTTCATCCGCCATCCCTCGAAAGCCCAACGCAGCGACCAAACTCGACGTGACTCAGCGCCCCACCGACATGCAACAGCCGACGAGCGCGGAGATCAGAATTATACCATTCGTGCGGTCCGAATCCGTCAACCGTTGCGACGCGATTACCGTGCTCCACTTGCTGGAACGTCCCTCACACGGAACCAATGACCGTAATACGAAGACCGGTAGTCCGGTCAAGAACGGCTGATTTTTGCCGAACAGCGACGATCGCGGCGAAATCTGCATGTGCCCATGCAGCGCAAAGTCGTTTTCCATTGGCCTCTACCGAATCTCTACCGTCCGAATTCTGCGCAACGCCAAGCGTCTGTTTGAATTACCTTTTGCAGCTTACCCTGAGATTATCGAACATAGTATCCGGCGAATCGACCAAGATGAATCCGCCGGTCTACTTGCTCATTCACTTGCAGCGCGGACACGGGCTCTACGAAGATCAGCGATTACTTTTCCCCGTGGTCACTCGACCGGCAGACTTTCCGTAGACCCTCACGCAATCATGGATCGTCCGGGTTTGACCCTAAGCCGCCCGATGCGACCGGCCGCTTTAGGGCAAAGAAATTGCGAACCCGCATCCCCCAGCGATCACCAGTGTCTAGCGATTGGCGCGTGGCAGCGCTTCAATGGCGGGAATGTCGATCGTTATTGGTTATTCCTACTATGGATTATCTCACCCACTTGGAGGCATCATGTGCAAAGCGCTAGTGTCCTTTGTCATGCTGACGCTGATTCTCGGGACTACTGCGTTGCGTGCGCAGGCGCCGGGAGCGGACCCCCTCACAGGAATTCCCGTGTTTCCATCGGCGGCGGGGGACGATGAGCACATTTCCGGCGGGTTCTGTCGCATCACCGAGCAGACCGTGATTTATTATGTGCCCTTTCTTTGGGGGCCGAATCACACAGCGGCACCGAAGCAGACCACAGTCGCCGATGTGGAGCAGTGGTATCAGACCCGCCTCAAGGACTTTCAATCCATTCCCGGATCAGACGGGCAGCGCACGCAAGATGTCTTCCTTAGTCCCGACGGCATCAGAGCCGTCACGATAACGGGCAAATCTGCTGGTCCAGCCGCCGCCGCCTACGCAATTTCCTTTACGCTTTTTTCCGGACGTGCGCAGCCGAGTCAAGTGAAGAGCTTTGCGATCCACCAAAAGATTCAATGTTGACGAGTTGTGGGATCATTAATGATGTCTGCGTATCCTACCAAGCGCGAACCGGATGCACGTCACGATTGCTGCCGGCATGGCGGCTAACGGTCCTGGGTCGGTTGCCAGCGGACACGGTTCGTCGGAATCAAAAGACTAGGCGTCGCAAAAAAACTGTGCCGCGAATCTTCTAGATCCAACGCCTCGAATCACTCGTGAATGGCGGCTTTTCGGCGCGCTGTTAAAGGTAGCCAGTGGCCGGTTTTCACCGCGAGCAGCCGTAGGTGGTAATCGAGCGGGGCGGCGGATGTAGACCCACCACGGACTTCGTCACTGACCGCTTTGCGGTTGCCTGCCGAGCATCATTTGGCCGCACCCTCTTCCCCAACGAGATTCGTGTGGACCAATCTGGCATGAATGGGAGTCAAGCTCTGGGAGTAGCGGTAGAACATGCGACGCCCCACGCTCGGCCAAACAAATGTCGGGCGATAGAGATACGCGTTTGTGGCATCGCGATACCGAATCTCAAGTTCCGCCGAGCTTGTCCATCGCAGAAGTATGCCCAGCTGGCTATCGCTGGCGGGCACGCCGGAAATATACGCAATGTCGGTACAAACTGGTTGCGCGTACGGTCGGGGCGGTGATCGTCTTAAGCACACCCTCGCGCTGTGCGCCCCATGAGCGTCTTGCGGCACATCCAGGAGTACTGCGTAAGCAGAGCCGTCGGGAGAACGGGTCGCCGATATTTCCTTTCCTTGAATGGTCACTCTATCGATGAGCAGTCTTAGGGCCACGATGCCGACCACGACAACCGCGCCGACTGACCACCAAGCTATTCGTAAAGTCATCGACTGCCTCGAAAGCTCTGACCGCAATTGACCTAGGCTGTGTGAAAACGTCTGCGAGCGTTTCTCGAGCTCGTGAAACGGGGCACGTAGGTGCAGTTCTGATGCACTTCGGTAGCTCAAGAGGCCATTTAGTGCTCGTACCGGAACAAAACTTTCTGGCTCATTTAGTTTTCACACAGCCTAGACCCGTGTCTGCCAGTCGTGACCGTCCGCTCCCCGGAAGGGATTTTCCTCAGTCGAACCTTTGTGACAGCCTCACCTGCTACTGTGCGTGGCGGTCTTGTTCGTAATCTTCCAGGCGCCGTTGATCCTGACCAGGTGGTGAAAATCGATCCACCCGCCACCAGACTTCTCCGAGTCAAAGCTGAGCCGGACTGCAGCCGCATCTCCAACTTGAGTGACCGAGACGAATCGACCCACGACACCCCAACTGGGTGGCGTGGCCCATCTCTCAAAGTCCTCGGAGATCAAATGCTTGTGAAGATTGCCACCGCCGTCGATAAAGAAAATCCAGGCGTTTTCGTCAAAGGCTTCCCGGAACTTGCTGACATCATTGTCGTTAAATGCATCAATGTAGAGCCGCATAACTCGAACGATCGAGTCGTAATCATCTGTTCTCGCGGTCATGGCGTCCTCCGCTTGTTGATGCTAACTGTAGACCATACCTCACTCCGAATGGAGCAATGCCCGCGTTCGACCACTGCCCGCCATAGGTGAGCGGCAGCTATGAGGGAAGCTGATTTTGAAGCCAGTGCAAATCGCGTCCGCGCGATCGCAGCATAAAAAGGCGCCGTCGCGCCTTGTTCATGGACGCCTGAGGAATCTCAAATAGAAAGCTGCGAACACCAAAACAATGCCAATGTTCGCTGTCAGCCGCTCCCAGAATCGGTTTCTAAAGAATGCGAAATCTACACCGACGATGACAACTACCATCGCCACCACGTAAACCGCGACAGCGAGCTGTCTGCCCATTCCAGGTTGCATGGCCTCTATTGTAAAGGAACGTGTGTCAACCGTGATTGCGACCCTGGGGACATTCGCGAATGCTGTGTGGTATGAGAATGTTTACGGCGGAAAATTCAGCTGCGCCACGATTACTTTGAACTGCGGCTCATTACGAATCGGATCGAGTTGCCAGTCCACTTTTAGTAACGCAACAAAGGAAGCGCGTATCTGCACTGCTTTGTTCAGCCACTGCAACGCAGCGCGCGCATCGCCCATTTGCGCCAGGACCGTTGCGTATGAATAAGCACCAGCATCCCCGTCGAGCGCCTGAGATTCTTTTAATTCATGTTCGGCATCCGCGTGCCGCCCCAGTGCTTGGTATGCCTCCGCCAAATACCAGTGTCGATAGTCTTCACCAAATGGCGTAGCGGGCGATTCGCACAGCTGCCGCGCCTGCTCGACCTTGCCAGACGCCAGAAGGAGTCGCGCCAGCGATTCTTCGATCAAGTTCGAGCCAGGATTGAGCGCTTTGGCATCTTCAAGCGAGGCCTGCGCTTCGGCGTAGCGCCGCGCGAAATAGAGAACATTTGACAGTATCAAGTGCGAGCTGGAACTCTGTGGATCCAAACTCACGGCGCGTCGCGCCGCAGTCAGAGCGGGCTCAAAATGACCCATTTCAGCAGCGAAAAAGGCAAAGCTGCTCTGTATCTTGGCGCTGCCAGGCGCCTATGCCAGCGCTCGGTCGTACTCGCGAGCGGCGCCGGCAAAATCAGGTAAACCACCATTTAGAGTGGCCGCCGCGAGTGCCCAGTGCGCCTCGCCGAATTCCGGCGCCAGCGTCACGGCACGCCTGGCCGCCGTGATGGCGTCCTCATGCAGTTGTTCGCGGAGGTCGAGCTTAACAATATAAGCCCCGATCCAAAGTAGAGCGATGGCTCGGCCTGCATAAGCCGCAGCATAATCTGGATCCAATGCAATGGCTCGATCATATTCCGACAATGCAGCGCGGTGGTCTGTTACCTGACCGGCCGAGTAAGCTCGCTGCGCGCCGCGCAGGTAGGCATCGTAAGCCTCCTGATTCCTCGTACCGCCTACCTCAAGCTTTTCCGCCTCATGGGCGACGAGCTTGACTTCCAGCTGCTGAGCGACCGACGTGGCCACCTCCGTCTGCACTTTCAGGACATCGGTCAGATTGCGGTCATAAGTCTGCGACCACATATGAAACCCGCTCACGGCATTGATCAGCTGCACAGTGATCCGCACCGTGTTGCCGGCCCGGCGTACGCTGCCTTCCAGGATAGCTCCGACATTGAGTTTATGCGCGATGGTTGAGACGTCGACGTTCTGGCCCTTGAACGCGAACGAGGACGTCCGAGCCACTACCTCTAGGTCGTTCAACCGCGAAAGTGAGTTGAGCAGCTCCTCGCTGATGCCATCGGAGAAATAGTCCTGCTTCGCGTCCCCGCTCATGTTTACAACCGGCAACACAGCGATGGAGTGCGCGGGCGGATTGAAGATGGGTGCCGGGCTTTCGGCTTTGGCCGGTTCAGTGACGACCGGATTTCCCGCCTCGGTCCGGGCCTGTCGGGAGGTAGGGTGCGGCGAGCGCCATAACAGCACGCTCGCGATCACCAGCAGCAGGACGATGAGGATTAGCTCAGGGACGCTGACGCGCTTGAGCGCGCGCACCCCGTGGTACCAGGCGAGAATCGGGGCCATCGGTAGCCCGAGCATCAGTATCAGCGTCAGTGCGCGCACGATGACGTGCGGCCATTCCAGGGCATCGCTGACGAGAGTCGCGGCGTGAAGTGTCACAAAGGCAAAGGCCGCATACGCCACGGTCCACTGCACAATCTTGTGTTCTTTGATGCGTGACCAAAGGCTAACCAGCCATGGCGTTTCTGTCACCTTGGCGGCCACCGGCGCGCTTGCAGCAGGCACAGCGACAGTTCCGACCTCGCCCTCCGGCGGAACTTCAGCCGGCGGGTCGGCCACGTCACCTTCCTCCCTGACAGAGACTCGCTGACAATATTAATTCAAGCTGCGAAGCACGCACAAAACATTCCGCCAGTCGCCTGTCTGCGCTAAATCCCCCGGCGTGGGAGGTAGGTCATGCGCAGAATGTTAACGGCTTTAGCTGTGAGCGAATTGCTTTTTTCCGATGCGATGAAGCGCGGCTCGTTGGCGAGCAACCGTCGCTAGTGGGTCACTGCTTGAGGCCCGTGCCTGATCCAATCCACTGCTATCAGTCACGCCACCCTCTCGCCAATCGAGCTTCGGGCATGTTCGCGTATGCCCCCTGGGTTGGCAACAAAGCAACGCGCCAGCTCACTAAGGAATCTCTCTGTTCGCGGCCGCGCATTTTCATTCTCAATGTTCTAACATCGCTCTATCCAGACCAACAACGAACGGGGAGCCAGCAATCATGTTTCGCCATCCAAAATCATTGGTGTATGTCGCGGCCTGCGTGATCGGCGCATTTGCCATGAGCGTGCACGCGGATAACTCGCAGCAGGACAAAATGACCAGCTGCAATGCCGACGCCAAGGCCAAGAACCTGTCCGGTGACGATCGCAAGGCGTTCATGAAGACCTGTCTGAGCGCGGCGCCGCCGCCGGCGGCCCCGCTCAACAGCCAGCAGCAGAAGATGAAGGACTGCAATGCCAGTGCCAAGACCCAGGCCCTGACCGGCGATGCGCGCCAGCAGTTCATGAGCAACTGCCTGAAGGGTTCTTAGATCATGGGACTGCTGGACGGATTGATCGGCGGGGTGGTCGGCGCCGAGATGGTTTCGGTCGCCTCTCAATTGATCGCAAAGCACGGCGGCGTGTCCGGAATCGTCAACCAGCTGCAGCAGCAGGGACTGGGGGCGACCGTCAATTCGTGGATCGGCGCCGGACCCAATCAGCCGATCTCGGCCGATCAGGTACACCAGGCCTTCGGGCCCGAGGTGATACGCGAGCTGGCCGCCAAGGCCGGCATGACGCCGGAGGAACTGGCGCAGAAGCTGTCGCAGGTGCTGCCGCAGGTGGTCGACAAACTCACGCCCAACGGCACCGTCCCGCCGCACTGAGTGGCGGGGACTACTCCACCCCGCCGGTGTCCCCGGGCCGACGATTCACCGCCACTACCGTGGCCTTGGGAAAGAAATTGAACTCCGAAGCGCTGGCCCAGGTGTAGGCCCCCATCGCGCGTCCGACGATCAGATCGCCGGCCTTGAGCTCCGGCAGCATCAGGTTCTCCGCGATGACGTCAATGCTGTCGCAGGTCGGCCCGGCCAGCACCGATGGCAGCTGTGGGCCGCCCTGGCGCAGCGACTCCACCGGGTAGCGCGCATGATCGTACAGCTGTCCGCTGTAGGAGCCGTACAGGCCATCGTCCAGGTAGTACCACCAGTGACCCTCGCGCCGCGCGCGACCCATGACGGTCGCCACGCCGATCGCCGCCGGACCTGAGATATAGCGCCCGGGCTCGGCGATCACCCGCACCCGTTTGGGAAGCCTTGCCAGTGCGGCGCGGATCGGGGCGCAGAAGCGGCGGATGTCGACCGCGTGCTGCAGGTAATCGATCGGAAAGCCGCCGCCGATATCCAGCGTGTCGAGCGTCCCAAGCCGCGCGCGCCGCGCCGCCGACAGCAGCCGCGTGCACGCCTCGATCGCCTCGACGTGCTTGAGCGCATCGGCTGCCTGTGAGCCGACGTGGAATGAAAACCCCTGCACGTCGACCCCGATCGAGGCCGCCAGCTGCGCCAGTGCCAGCGCATCCTCGGGATCGCAGCCGAACTTGCGCGACAGGTCGCACACCGCGCCCGGGTTGCGGAACGACACTCGCAGCAGCAGCGCGGCGCGTTCGCCGTACGCTTTGAACTTGCGCACCTCGTCGGTGTTGTCGGCGACGAAGGTGCGCACGCCGAATTCGAGTGCATTGCGTATATCGCGCGGACGCTTGATCGGATGGCTGTGGATGCAGCGCTTCGGATCCACACCCAGCCCCTGCAGCAGCTGCACCTCGCCGGTGGTCGCCAGATCCAGCCAGCCGCCCTGCTCGACGATGGTTCGCACCACCGCCGCGTGCGGCAGCGGCTTGAGCGCGTAGTGCAGGTCCACGCCCGGCAGCGCGCGCCGTAATTTCTGGTATTGCGCGCGCACCCGCGCGCAATCCACGATCAGCAGCGGCGAGCCGAACTCGCGCACCAGCCGGCGAATCTCTCCCGGTTGGAACGGGTCGATGGCGCGCGGCATCAGCGCGGCATCACGGTGCGTCGCCCACTGCCACTGGGTCAGCGCCCTGCGCGTGCTCGCCGTCGCTGGCAGCAGCGGCACGCTGCAGGCGGTCGTAGGCGGCGTCCCAGCGCTCATCGGCAGGCACTTCCTGCACCAGGATGCGGGCGCAGCCGGCTTTGTCGAGCGTGCGCAGATGCGCGTACAGGTCGTGCGCATAGTTCTCGGCCCGCGTGCCGCCATTGATCCAAGTGGTCAGCCGATAGGTTCCCAGCGGCGGATGCTGCGCCAGTACCGCGATGCGCTGCCCGCCATCGGTCAGCTCCGCCACCAGCGCCTCGAGCTCCCCGCTCGGCACCACCGTCAGCGGCGTGTTCGGCGCGTAGTGTGCGCCGCCGCTGCCCGGTACCCGCGGCGTCTGCGGCGAGGTTTCGGTCACCACCTCGCCCACCACTCGCTCCAGCTCCGACAACGTCACAGCGCCGGGGCGCAGCAGCTGCACCTTGCCGTCAAGACAGGCGACGATGGTGGACTCGAGCCCGAGCCGGCAGTCCCCGCCATCGAGCACCACCCGCACCTCGGCTCCGAATTCCTCGCGCACGTGTTCGGCCCGGGTCGGGCTCAGGCGACCGTAGCGATTGGCGGACGGCGCGGCGATACCACCGCCAAATGCCGTCAGCAGCTGTTGCGCCATCGGATGCGAAGGCACGCGCACCGCCACCGTGTCCTGGCCGCCGGTCACCAGCCGGTGCACGTTCTCCGCGCGCGGCAGCACCAGCGTCAGCGGCCCGGGCCAGAAGCGCTCGGCCAGCTTCGCGGCCGCCTCGGGCACCTCGCGCGCCCAGCGCGTCAGATAGCGCGTGCTGTCGATGTGCACGATCAGCGGATGGGTGGTCGGGCGGCCCTTGAGTTCAAACAGCCGGCGCAGCGCGGCCGGATAGCCGGCGTGGGCGCCCAGGCCATAGACCGTCTCGGTCGGGAACGCCACCAGCTCGCCGTCGCGCAGAGCCTGCACGGCGGTCGCGAGCTCAACCGGTGTGGCGCGGACGACTCTTACCATGGCACCGATTGTACCGGTGGCCTATGACGCTATTCGAGCGAATGTCGCTCCCAGCCGGCAGCGGTGTGCTGCAGTTCATAGGCCGGCCAATAGTGTCGATCGAGCTTCAGGGTGATCACTTCCGGAGCCCCGTTCCACCCCAAGGTCTTGATTCGCAGCGACGAGCGATCGGGACGTCCGCTCACCTGTCGCAGAAACGCGTCAAGATCGGGCGTGGGCGTGCCGTCGACTTCGACGATGCGCCGTCCCGGCACCAGCCCGTAGCGCGCCGCCGGCGAGCCGAACTGAAAGTATGCGACGTAGACGCCCACCGGCGGAATGCCGCGCTGCGCGCTGATCGCCCGGTGCGGCGCCTGCAGAGTCGCGCCGGCCCATTGCACCAAGCGCTCGATATCGCCGCCGGACGGAGACGCGGTCCTGACCGACAGGATCTTCTCGCCATCGGCGCGCCACACGGTCGCGTTGACGACTTCTTTAGTGGCCACTGCCAGCTCGACATCGCGAAACTGCGTCACCGGCTTGTCGTCGATTGCCAGCAATATGTCGCCGGGCTGCAGCACGTGCGCGGCATCCGAGCCCGCCACCAGCCGCGCCACGCTCAGCACCTCGCGTGCCGACGGGTTGGCCTTCTCGATGCGCAGCACCCAGGCATCGCTCAATCCCAGGCGGCGCGCGCTCGCCAGCGTCTGCGGCGTGAACTCCGCTTCCAGCGAATGCAGCGACCTGCCCTGGCGCACGATATCGAGCGTCTCGGCGACCAGGTCGCTCGACATGCCACGGTTTTCCTGGACCAGCTCGCGACCGTTGTCCGAGGCGAAGCTCGCCCACAGTCCGCGCACCCGGCCCTCATCGTCGGCCAGCACACCGACGATGTCATCGGGGGCGTTCACCAGGGATGCAACCTCCAGATTGCTCTCGCGAAACTGCACCGAGCGCGATAGCGGCAGCTGCAGCGAGTCGACGTCGGCAATGCTGGTAATACGTGATTTGAGTTCGCCGTTACCGTCCAGTCCGACCACGTTGACGGTTTCACCGGCCTTCAGCGGCGCCGTATCAAGCCTGGCCGCCCTGACCGGGGTACTGCCAATGAGCTTCGGATCGTAATGAATCACCGCCAGGTTATGCAGCGGATGCACGTACACGATCTGGCCGGGAATCTCGATCGTGCCGGCGAAGGTCAGACGCACGTCGCCCACCGACACCGGCACGGTATTGCGATCGGTGATGATCAGCCCGCGCTCCGCATCGATGATCAGTCCGGCGCCGTGATAATTGCGCTCGGTGACGCCCGATACCGCATACGGCATGTCGAAGGTGATGAACGCCAACGATGGGGCGATCGCCGCCGCGTACTTGTCGTCGATCCGCGGCAGCTGCGCTGAGGCGGGCGCCGGCAGCTCGGCTTTCGCCGCCGGCGGCAGATCGCTGCATGGCCAGTAACCGATATGATCATCGCGCTGACACGCTCGCGCCGGGAACCAGCGCCGATCGATGCGTATCGAGCGCAGCTGGCTGGTGTTGGGGTCGTCGATGGTCACGTAGCGCACCGTGGCGCGTGCGCCGTCACCGAGCTCGCCGACCGCGGCGGCGAAATCCGCCAGGGTGTCGATCTTCTTCGAGTTCAGCTCGGTGATGACCGAACCGCGCGGCACGCCCGCGGCATCGAATATATAGCCCGAAGCGGCCACGAACACGCCGCTGATGGGGCGATGAAACGCACGCGCCTCCTGGTAGGACAGCGTATGCACCACGGCGTCGCCCAATTCCAGGAACGAGGCCGGAGTGATCGAGTCCAGGTCGTCGACCTTGAGCTTGGCGGTGTACAGCACGCCGCCGCGCTGCAGCTGCAGCTCGACGTTGCCGCCGACCGTGTCGTCGAGCACGGCTTCCAGCGGCTCGAAGCGTGTCGCCAGCGCGCCGTTGACGCGCACCAGGATGTCTCCGGGCTCCAGTATCCCGTCGCTGGGCGAGCCCGGCTGCACATCCCAGACCACCAGCATGCCGGTGCCATCGGACTGCGATTTACGCACCTCGGCCTCGGTGCCGCTCTGCAGGCCCAGGCGCCGCAATTCATCGAACGGCCGGTAGCGAAACTCGGTCTCCAGCGTGCCGCGCGTGACCGGCTTGCCCTGTTGGATCAGCTGCAGCGCGCGCCGCACGCGATCGAGCGGCAGATAGAAACTCGAGGCCGCACCGCTGGCGCCGCCGGCGTTGAGCGCCACCACGCGGCCATGGATGTCGATCACCGGTGAGCCGGAGGAGCCGCCCGAGGTACCCGATGCCGCCTGGATATAAAAGGTGTTGAAGTCGTTGTAGCGGCCGACGCCGTAGTCGGGCGCCTCGCGGTCCAGCCGTGCCAGCGTGCCGGCCAGGATCGAGAGTTGTTCGCCGGCGTTGTTGCCGACCACACGGATCTCGCGTCCGACCTGTGCCGCCTGCGGCGCCAGCGGCAGCGCCTTGGGGCTGATGAATTTCAGTTTGCTCGGATCGTAGCGATAGAAACCGAAATCATGCACCGGATCGCGATACACCGGGTACAGCTGTACCTCCTCGCGATTGAGAAAGGTCGCCTCCGCGGTCACCGGGCCTGGCGTCACCACGTGACGGTTGGTGAGTATCAGTCCGTGCTCGGCATCGACCACGAAGCCGGTGGCCTGCGCGGAAGTATTGCGCTCGGTATCGAATGAGCGCGCCATATCGATCTGAATGGCCACCACGCTGCCGGCGATGCGCTCCAGCGTCGCCGCCCAGTCGGCCGCCGAGGCTTCCTCGCCGGCGCCCACCACCACCGCGGCCGGCTTGGATGGCACCGTCGCCGGCGGCTGCGCGGTGTCACCCGGGACCGGTGCTATTACCGCAGCGCTGGCGCCAGGGCTAGTCGCGGCCGCCGCTGCCGCAGGCACCGCAGGCGCGGCCGGCGCCGCGCCCCACGCCGCCGCCGATGCGATCAGCGCCGCGCAATTCGCCACAGCCCAGAGCCTTAATGTCATAGTGAATATCCAAATTCCGACTGAAAGCGGTCGCGAAACTCATCCGCGCTGCAGCGATGCTGCTGCGTGCCGTGCTGCTCGATCTTGATCGCCGCCAGCAGCGCTGCCACGCGCCCGGTCGTGTGCCAGTCGCAGCCACGCTCCAGGCCGAACAGCAATCCGGCGCGATAGGCATCGCCACAGCCGGTTGGATCGGCGATGCGTGCCGCTTTTGCCACTGGGATTTCGCGGCGCTGCCCGTCGGCAAAAATCCACGAGCCCTCGGCACCGCGCGTGACGATCAGCCCCCGCACCTGCGTGGCAATCTTCTCCAGCGACCAGCCGCTGCGCTCCGCCAGCATGCTCGCTTCATAGTCGTTCACCGCCACCCACGAGGCGCGCTCGATGAAGGTGCGCAGTTCCACTTCGCCGAACATCGGCAGGCCCTGGCCCGGATCAAACACAAACGGAATGCCCGCGGCGGCGAACTGCTCGGCGTGCTCGAGCATACCCTGGCGCCCGTCGGGCGCCACGATACCGAGCTTGATACCGGTGCTATCAGTGACCTTGTTCAGATGTGAATAGTTCATTGCCCCGGGGTGGAAGGCCGTGATCTGGTTGTTCTCCAGATCGGTGGTTATGTAAGCCTGGGCAGTGAACTGGTCGGCCAGCAGGCGCACGTGCGTCTGCGGCAAGCCGGTCTGATCGAGCCAGGCGGCATAGGGTGTGAAGTCATGGCCGACGGTCGCCATGATCAGTCCGTCGCCGCCCAGGAGCTTGAGGTTGTAGGCGATGTTGCCGGCACAGCCGCCGAAATTGCGCCGCATTGAGGGCACCAGGAACGCCACGTTCAGCACATGCAGGCGATCCGCCAGGATCTGATCGCGAAACTTGCCCTCGAACACCATGACCGTGTCGTACGCCATCGAACCGCAGATCAGTGCCGTCATCTGGTGGGAACCCCTCTAGGTAAATCTGATGCCCTGCTGATAGCGGCGCTTGACTGCGCCCTGGCGCTAGCGTCCGGCGAGCACCAGCAGCCACACTACGCCCAGCAGGATGAACGACAGCATGACTGCCGCGGAACCGATGTCCTTGGCGAGCCCCGCCAGTTCGTGGCGCTCCAGCCCGATGCGGTCCACGGTCGCCTCGATGGCGCTGTTGAGCAGCTCGACCGTCAGGATCAGCAGCACCGGAGCCACCAGCAGCGCACGCTCGACCCCGCTGTGTCCGAGCCAGATTCCGAGCGGCAGCGTCAGGCAGGCGAACAGCAGTTCCTGGCGAAACGCCTGCTCGTCGCGAAACGCACCGACAAAGCCCTTCGCGCTCGATGCGAAGGCGCGCTGCATGCGTCCCAGTCCCTGAAGTTTCTCGCGCTCCGTCACCCGCCCGGCCCCTGATAAATGAGGTTCAGCTCCCGCGCCGCGCGCACGTCGTCGAGCCGCCGCACCGGCAGTCTATGCGGAGCGCCATGCAGCTGCTCGGGATCCTCCTGCGCCTCGCGCAGAATCTGCGCCATGGCGGCCACGAACGCGTCCAGCGTCTGCTTGCTCTCGGTCTCGGTAGGCTCGATCAGCAGGCACTCGCTGATCAACTGCGGGAAATACGTCGTGGGTGCATGGAAGCCCAGGTCCAGCAGCCGCTTGGCCACGTCCATCGCCGTCACACCGTAGTCCTGCTCGGCCCGCTTGAGCGTGAGGATGAATTCATGGCTGGCGCGCCGCTGCGGATAGGCGGCCTCGAAGCCGATCTGCTGCAGGCGCGCCGACAGGTAATTGGCGTTCAAGGTCGCATATTCCCCGACCCGCCGCATGCCCTCGCGCCCCAGCATGCGCATATAGACGTAGGCGCGCAGCAGCACGCCGGCATTGCCGCCGAAGCCGGTGAGTCGGCCGATCGACTGCGGCAGCTCGCGCTCGCCCAGCCAGCGATACAGCGGCTGCTCGGTGCCGCGCTCGACAATCGGCAGCGGCAGGAACGGCAGCAGCCGTGCCGACACACCGACCGCGCCGGCGCCCGGTCCGCCGCCGCCGTGCGGGGTGGAGAAGGTCTTGTGCAGGTTCATGTGGATGGCGTCAAAACCCATATCCCCGGGCCGCACCTTGCCGAGGATGGCATTGAGATTGGCGCCGTCGTAGTACAACAGGCCCCCAGCCTGGTGCACGATGCGCGCCACCTCCTCGATACGCCGCTCGAACACCCCGAGGGTCGACGGGTTGGTCAGCATGATGCCCGCGGTACTCGCACTCACCGCCGCGCGCAGCGCTTCCAGATCGACGTCGCCGTCGGCGCCCACCGCCACCTCGCGCACCACACAGCCGCACATGGTCGCGGTCGCAGGATTGGTGCCGTGCGCGGCCTGCGGCACGATGATCTCATGGCGCGCCAGATCGCCGCGCGCGCGGTGATAGGCGCGAATCATCGCCACGCCGGCGAACTCGCCGTGCGCCCCGGCCAGCGGACTGAGCGCCACGCCGCGCATGCCGGTGACCGCCTTGAGCATTTCCTGCAGCTCGTACATGCAGGCCAGGAACCCCTGGCCATGCACCACCGGCGCCAGCGGATGGCGGCCGGCGAACTCCGGCAGCAGGGCCGCGGCATTGCAGGCCCGCGGGTTGTACTTCATGGTGCACGAGCCGAGCGGATAGAAGTGCGTATCGATCGAGAAATTCAGCTGCGACAGGCGGGTGTAGTGGCGCACCACGTCGAGCTCACTGACCTCGGGCAGCAGCGGCCGCGCCCGGCGCGCGATGCCGGCCGGCACCGCCTCGGGCGCCGCGCCCGCCGGCACTGTCGGCCATTGGCCGCGCGCGCCGCGACCGGGCCGGGAGTAATCGAAGATCAGCTTCTCGCGCAGCGCCAGGCTCATGGATTTAAGGCTCGTGCTTTCAGGCCGCGCGCGCCGAACGCAGTGCTTCGGACAGCGCGCTTGCATAGGCGTCGATGTCGGCGCTGCTCTTGGTCTCAGTGGCGCACACCAGCAGCGCCGCACCGAGTTCGGGGTAATAGTCGGCCAGATCCAGGCCGCCCTGGATGCCGCGCTGGGCCAGCGCCTGCAGCACCGGTGCCACCGGCCGCTCCAGCGTCAGCACCGCCTCGTGAAAACCCGGGCGCGCGAATGCGCGGCGCACCTGCGGAATCGCCGTCAGTGCGGCCACCAGCTCCGCGGTGCGCGCCATCGACGCGGCGGCCACGCGCGCAAGGCCCTCGGCGCCCATCAGCGCCAGATACAGGGTGCCGGCCATCATCAGCAGGCCCTGGTTGGTACAGATGTTCGAGGTCGCCTTGGCGCGCCGGATATGCTGCTCGCGCGCCTGCAGCGTCAGGGAAAAGCCCGGCCGCCCGTCGGCATCCACCGTAGCCCCGACGATGCGCCCCGGCATCTGCCGCACGTGCTGCATGCGCGTGGTCATGAAACCGAAGTACGGACCGCCCGAGGACAGCGGACAACCCAGCGGCTGACCTTCCCCGACCACGATGTCCGCGCCCTTCGCGCCCCATTCACCGGGCGGTTTGAGCAGCGCCAGTGATGTCGGGTTCACCACCGCGATCACCAGCGTGTCGCGCGCGTGCGCCCAGTCGGTCAGCGCATCGACCTCCTCGAATACACCGAAGAAATTCGGCTGCTGGATCACCAGCGCGGTGATGTCCTCACCGTCATGCACCGCCAGCGAGTCGAGACTCATGTGGCCGCCATCGCGCATGTACGGCAGCGTGTCGAACCTCAGGCCCTGATTGAGCGCCATCGCCAGCGTGACGGCGCGATAATGCGGATGCAGGCTGCGCGGCAGCAGGATGCGGGCCGCACTGGAGCGCCGGTTGGCGCGCACCGCCATCAGGCAGGCTTCCGCCACCGCGGTCGCGCCGTCGTACAGCGACGCGTTCGACACCTGCATGCCGGTCAGGTGCGCCATCATGCTCTGGTACTCGTAGATCGACTGCAGCGTGCCCTGGCTGGCTTCGGCCTGGTAGGGCGTATAGGCGCTGTAGAACTCCCCACGCGTGATCGTGGACCAGACGGCGGCCGGAATGTGATGCTCATAAGCGCCGGCGCCGATGAAGCACAGCGCCCGGCCGTCCGCCCGTGCGCGCGCGGCCATCAGCTGCATCACCTCCAGCTCGCTCAACCCGGAAGGCAGCCCCTCCAGCGACTGCAGCCGCAGATTGGCCGGTATCTCATCGAACAGCGCCTCGATGCTCGGCGCACCGATCGCGGCCAGCATCTCGCGTTCATCGTCATCGGTGTGCGGAATGAATGGCATGCGTACCAGCTCTTCAGCCCGCGGCCGCCAGCGCCTGGTAGTCGTGCGCCGACAGCAACCCGGAAACGGCTCCTTGGGCCGTGGGCTTGAGCCGCATGATCCAGCCGCGCCCATACGGATCCTGGTTGATCAACTCCGGCGCCTCGGCCAGCTGCACGTTGATGGCCACCACCGTCGCGGCGACCGGCGCATAGATGTCGGAGGCCGCCTTGACCGATTCGACCACCGCGCAGGCCTCACCGGCGGCAAGACTGCGGCCAACCTCGGGCAGCTCGACGAACACCAGATCGCCCAGGGACTGCTGCGCGTGATCGCTGATGCCGATCTCGACGATGCCCTCGGGCAGCGCCTTGAGCCATTCGTGGCTGCGGGTGTATTTCAGATCCGCCGGAATGTTGCTCATTAGTCGTTATTCCTTATCGAACATGATCGAACATGAAAGATGCGTCACGCCGGCAGCGGGATCATCGGCCGGCCGTGACGCACGAATGGCGGCCGCACGGTGACGGCCGGCAACAGCCGGCCGCGCACGTCGACCTGCACCGTGTTTCCGGTCGCCGCCGGCACGCGCGCCAGGCCGATGGAGCGCGCCAGTGTCGGCGAGTAGGTGCCGCTGGTGACCTCGCCCTCGCCGACCCCCGCGACGATGACCCGCTGATGGCTGCGCAGCACCGCACGCTCATCCAGCACCAGTCCAACCCGCTTGTGCTCGCTGCCGCGCGCGCGTATGGCTTGCAGCGCCGCGCGACCAATGAATTCGCGCTGCGTCGGCGCGAACGCCACGCTCCAGGCGAGGCCCGATTCGAGCGGGTGGGTGTGCTCGTCCATGTCGTTACCGTACAGGTTCATGCCGGCCTCCAGCCGCAACGTATCGCGCGCGCCCAGGCCGCAGGAGCGCACGCCGCCGCCGTTGAGGCGCTGCCATAATTTTCCCGCCTCGCCGGCCGGCAGCATGATCTCAAAACCGTCCTCACCGGTGTAACCGGTGCGCGAGATGAACCAGTCCGCGATCTGCGCGCCGTAGAACGGCGGCAGCGCCATCGCCGTCCAGGCCGCTTCCGACGACATCAGCGTCGCCGTGCGCTCGCGCGCCAGCGGACCTTGTACCGCCAGAATCGCCAGATCGCGCCGCTCGAGTAGCCTGACGTCGACACCGGCCGCGTGCGCGCCGATCCAGGCCAGGTCCTTGTCGCGCGTGCCGGCGTTCACCACCAGGCGGAATTGATCGTCGGCCAGGTAGTAGGCGATCAGGTCGTCGATGACCCCGCCCTGATCGTTGAGCATGCAGCTATAGAGCGCGCTGCCGGGCACGCGCAGCCGCCCGATGTCATTGGCCAGCAGCCGCGACAGCAGAGCACGCGTGCCCGGGCCGATCAGATCGACCACGCACATGTGGGATACGTCGAACACGCCGGATGCATGCCGCACCGCATGGTGCTCTTCGATCTGCGAGCCGTAGGCGACCGGCATGTCCCAGCCGCCAAAATCGACCATGCGCGCCCCCAGGGCCACGTGCAGGTCGAATAAACAGGTGTGCCTGCCCAGACTTGACTCCGCTGTGCACCCGTCTTGCGGACGAATCCACGGGTAGCGGAATGATAGCAGCGTGCGCCGCTGCACCACTACGTTTGCCGCTACAATAGGCACATGCAGCGTAATCGCCACACCACAGTGCCGGTCAAGGTCGCCGGCGTCACAATCGGCGGTCAGGCACCGATCGTGGTGCAGTCGATGACCAACACCGACACCGCGGACGTCGAGTCCACCGCACGCCAGGTGCAGCAGCTGGCCGCGGCCGGCTCCGAGCTGGTCCGTATCACCGTCAACACGGCGGAAGCGGCGGCTGCGGTGCCGCTTATTGCCGAGCGACTGCAGCAGCTGCGCTGCAGCGTGCCGCTGATCGGCGATTTCCATTTCAACGGCCACAAGCTGCTGCAGGAGCACCCCGCCTGCGCCGAGGCGCTGGCGAAGTACCGCATCAATCCCGGCAACGTCGGGCGCGGCAGCAAACGTGATCCGCAGTTCGCGGAGATGATCGAGATCGCCTGCCGCAACAACAAGCCGGTGCGCATCGGCGTCAATTGGGGCAGCCTCGACCAGGACCTGCTGCTGCGGCTGATGGATGAGAACAGCCGCAAGAGCGAACCGTCTTCCGCGCAGGAAGTGATGCGCGATGCCATCGTACGCTCGGCGCTCGACAGCGCGCAGCGCGCGGTCGACATCGGGCTGACGCGCGATCGCATCGTTCTGTCGGCCAAGGTGAGCGCGGTGCAGGACCTGGTGGCGGTCTACACCGAACTCGCATCGCGCTGTGACTATCCGCTGCACCTGGGGCTGACCGAGGCCGGCATGGGTTCCAAGGGCATCGTCGCCTCCTCGGCCGCGATGGCGATCCTGCTGCAGCAGGGCATCGGCGACACCATTCGCGTCTCACTCACACCCGAGCCGGATGGTGATCGCACGCGCGAGGTGATCGTGGCGCAGGAACTGCTGCAGACCATGGGGCTGCGCTCGTTCACACCGCTGGTGACCGCCTGCCCCGGGTGCGGCCGCACCACCAGCACCTATTTCCAGACCCTGGCCGACCGCATCCAGCGTCATTTGCGCGAGCGCATGCCAGGCTGGCGCGATGTCTACGACGGCGTCGAGGAGATGACCGTGGCCGTCATGGGCTGCGTGGTCAACGGACCTGGCGAGAGCAAGCGCGCCAACATCGGTATCAGCCTGCCCGGCACCGGGGAGCGACCGGTGGCACCGGTATATGAGGACGGCGCCAAGACGGTGACGCTCAAGGGCGAGCACATCGCGGAGGAATTCCAGGAGCTGGTCGAGCAGTACGTGGCGCGCACTTACACCCGTCGCGTGCAGGGGTAGCCATGACCGATCTTGCGAAACGGCGCTGCAAGCCGTGTGATGGCAAGGCCGCCGCCTATACAGCCAAGCGCGCCAGGACCGAGCTTAAGGCACTCGCCGCCGACTGGCGCCTGATCGAGGGCGGCAAGGCCATCAAGCGCGAATTCTCATTCCGCGACTTCTACCGCACCATGAGCTTCGTCAACGCCCTGGCGCACGTGGCCAACATCGAGGACCATCACCCGGACCTGGAAGTCGGCTACAACTACTGCCGCGTGCGCTATTCCACTCACGCCGTCGGCGGACTGTCGGAGAACGACTTCATCTGTGCCGCCAAGATCGACCGCATTCCAGTCAAATAAATGCTGACCGAGGCCTCGCGGGCCGTATTCCTGAGCTATGCATCGCAGGATGCACAGGCCGCGCAGCGCATCTGCGAGGCGCTGCGATCATCGGGCGTCGAAGTCTGGTTCGATCAGAGCGAACTGCGCGGTGGTGATGCCTGGGACCTGAAGATCCGAGCGCAGATCCGCGACTGCGCCCTGTTCATCCCGATCATCTCGGGGCACACCACCGCGCGTCCGGAAGGCTATTTCCGGCTCGAATGGAGCATCGCCGAGCAGCGCTCGCACATGATCGCGCGCAACAAGGCGTTCATCATTCCGGTGTGCGTGGACGCGACCCCGGAGTCGGTCCCGGACCTGCCCGAATCGTTCCTGCGCGTGCAGTGGACGCGCCTTGCCGCCGGTGCGACGCCCGCGTCGTTCTGCCAGCGCATCGCGACGCTCCTGGGAGCTGCCGGCCAGCCAGCCGCAGCGCCGGCCCAAAGCGGCCGCACTTCAGCCGCTGGATGCTGCTCCCCGGCGCGCTGCTGCTGCTGGCCGGCGCCATGGCGCTCAAGCCCTGGCGGCGGCTGGTAGCGAAGCCTGCATCCACGGCCGTGGCCGAATTCGGATCCACTGCCGGCGCGGCAGCACCCGGTGCCGCCGCACGGCTGGTCTCCGAAGGCGCCGTCGGTGCCGCGCCCGAGCGCTCGATCGCGGTGCTGCCATTCACGGACATGAGCGAAAAGAAGGACCAGGAATACTTCTCCGACGGTCTGTCGGAGGAATTGATCGACCTTTTGACCAAGGTACCGGATCTGCGGGTGCCCGCGCGCACCTCCTCGTTCTATTTCAAAGGTCAGCACGCGACCGTAGCCGAGATCGCCAAGGCGCTGAGCGTGGCGTACCTGCTCGAAGGCAGCGTGCGCAAGGCCGGCAACACCGTTCGGGTCACCGCGCAGCTGATCCGCGCCGACAACGGCTATCACCTGTGGTCGCAGACCTACGATCGAGATCTCAAGGACGTGTTCAAGGTTCAGGACGAGATCGCCGGCCGCGTCGTGGAGGAACTGAAGGTCACGCTCCCGAGTGCCGCCACCAGCAGCGCTGTGCGCACCGAGAACGCCGCGGCGCACAGTCTTTACCTGCTCGGTAGCAAATACGAGGATCAACCCACGCCCGAGAGTCAAAAAAGCGCGATCGAGTCTTTTGATCGCGCGATCGCGCTCGATCCCGGCTACGCGGCTGCCTATGCGCACCTGGCACTGTCCGAGGCGAGTCTTGCGGATCTGACCGGCGACCCAAACGGCCTTGATCGAGCATCAGCGGCGACCGAGCGCGCGATCACGCTCGCGCCCGACAACGCCGACGGTTACCAGGCGCGCGCCCAACTGCGCTCCACGTTCCTGTGGGACTGGGATGGTGCCAACGCCGACTACGCGATCGACGCGCGCGCCAGGCGCGGCAGCGCGCCGGCGGTCCCCAACGCCTGGCGCGCGAACGCCCGCTTGAGCGTGCTGCTGCGATTAACCACGGCCAGACCGCGATTAACCAGCCAGGCGGCCGGACCACGCGTGACGCCAAAGCCGCTGTGCAGCGCGCTCATCGCCGCGTCCATGAACAGATTGTGCGTGCGCCGCTGCTGCTCGTAGCTGCGCAGCAGGCGCAGTGCGCCCGGGTCTTCGCGTTGCACGCCCGCCTGCGCCACCGCCTCGCACAGGGCCGCCGCATCCAGCAGTCCCAGATTTGCGCCCTGACCCGCGAGCGGATGAATCACGTGCGCCGCATCGCCGATCAGTGCACAGCGCGGCGCGATGTACGAGTGTGCTGCCACGCTGCGAAGCGCAAAGCTCAGGCGTTCACTCACCAGCGTGGTGGCCCCGAGTACGCCATCGGCGGCCGCCTCCAGTTGCTGGTTGAACTCGGCGGCGCTGCAATCGTGCAGCTGCGGCATGAGCGCCTCATCCACCGACCACACGATCGAACTGCTGCCATCGAACAAGGGTAGGAACGCCAACGGTCCGGTGCGCAGAAATCGCTGCCAGGCGGTGTTCTCGTGCGCGCGCCCGGTACGCACCGTGGCCACGATCGCCTGCTGCCGATAGTCGCGCGTGCGCGCCGTAAGGCCGGCGCACTCGCGCACCAGCGAGCGTGCGCCATCGGCACCGACCACCAGCCGCGCCGTCATGCCCGAGCCGTCGCTGCATTGCACTTGCGCGGCTTGCGCGTCGATGCTCATGCTCGCCAGCTGGCCGATGACCAGCGCACCCCCGGCCTCGCGGAAGCTGTCGATACAGGCGCGCAGCAGCGCGCCGTTCTCCGCGATGGACCCCAGGTTCGGCTCACCAATATCGGCGGCATCAAAGCACAGCGCGCCATCGCCGGTGGCGGCACCCGATTCGTGCCACACCCGCATGCGCTCATAGGCGCACAGGCGCGACAGATCGAGCCGCTGCCAGGCCCCGCTCGCCTGGAGTACGCGCTCGCTGGCGCGCGAAATCGCCACCACGCGCAGCTCCGGCGGCGCATCGGCGCCACCCACCCCGCCGACGATCGGCGGCTCGCCCGACAGCAGCGCGATGCGCTGCGGCTCGATGCCCCCATGCCGTGCCAGCAGCGCCGCGGTGCAGGCGCCGGTCAGGCCGCCACCGACCACCACGATGTCATAATTTTCACCAGCTGCCGTCATGACTGCAGCGCCAGGCCGCGCGACAGCCGCGGCAATGCACCGCCAAAACCCCAGCTCAGGCGCGATAGCGCGCGCTTGGCCGGCGCGTTCAGGTCGAACAGCAGCAGCCCGAGGTTGCGCGCGGCAATCGCCGCGCCGCCCTGGCTGTCGAACAGTTTCACCAGCTGATCGGTAAAGCCAATCATCCC
>Ga0302326_10004525_pt1 | contig 32177 bp, 30 predicted proteins | sample Palsa_T0_3_FD_202264 | JGI IMG/M metagenome (GOLD analysis project Ga0302326, IMG submission 202264) | Peat permafrost microbial communities from Stordalen Mire near Abisko, Sweden - Palsa_T0_3 | ecosystem: Environmental > Terrestrial > Soil > Palsa > Peat permafrost | place: Sweden: Abisko...
TAGCGAGACACAAGATGCTGGATCGTCTTCCCCCAGCAGCTTAACTATATCCTAACCCTATAAAACAAAAAATCCCTCGTTGTCCGATCAAATAGTGACTATTACACTTAACCTGCGCAATGCCAAATATAAGCGCTACTATAAACGACAGGGGTAAGGCGAGGTTTGCAATAGTGGTGATGGTTTCGTTTGTCATGAGGTAGACTACTGCTTTTTGAGTCCCATTTGCTTTGCGAGGTAGGCGTCGAGGATCCTCGTAGGAAGAATGGCAACTTGATGTAAAGTGTCAGCGTCCATACTGTCCATCGTGAGAGATACGAAGCCGTTACCGAACTCTCGTTGCAAACGATCGGCGTCAGTCTTCTTGCGTATTGAGCCGAACACGCGAAATCCCTTTGAAATAAGTACCTTTGTGGTTCCCAAACCAATTCCGGAGGATACCCCGGTGACCACGACATCTTTCCTGTTCGCCGTCGCATTATTCCGGGCATGAGCACCGATCATCTGGCTCGTGTTCTGGATTGCATCTGTTCTTTCTAATATGCTGATTTCTTTATTCATTTTATTATTATAAACATGTAATGAGATATTTTCCAATTAGGAGGCAAAGCTGAATCCAATTTAGGCGGGAAGCATTATACAGTTTTTAAAATAACCTATATCATTCACGCATTTTCCGAAAATGTCACGGTTAATGCCCCCTTTACAGGAGGCTCATTTCCTTATCGCTAAAAAGAAGAAGAAACCATCGGAAGAAGGCATCACCGTGAATTGCCCTTTTTCCGGCCAATAAGTATTTTATATGAGTCATTTTATTGTCATTTTTTTAGGTTGATAGTTATTAGTTAGAACTCAACCTTGTTTTTAAAAAAGTCTTTTTGTCTTTTCATAGCTTCGTCTAATGATTTTTGAATATATTCTATGTCTTTCACTGCTTCAGGTGTAGTCGATCTTTTCTTAACTTCTTCCAGGTTAGTTAAATCTACTTCTTCAATGCGTTCGTTTATCCACCAAAGGTTTCCAAATGGGTCAAGGATTCTACAAACTTTTTCTCCAAACCAAAGACTTGTAATGTCAGTCACTGATGTTGCTCCGAGTTGCAGTGCTTTTTGGTAAGCCTTTTCAACATCTTCCACATACAAATTCAAAAAACTCGGAGTAGGGTTCCAGCCTTCTTTTGAATCAAAGAGCATTACCATAGCATCTCCTATCTTTACTACTACATGGATAATTACCCCTTGTTCATTTTTTATTTTACTCTTCGGAATTTCTTTCGCTTCAAATGCAGCCTTCAAAAATTCGATTAACTTTTCCGAAGATTTAGATATTATCCAAGGCGTTACCGATGTGTAATTTTCAGGAACTTTTTTAATTTTTGAAAAAGTGTTGTTATTCTTAATTTCAAGTTTCGATGCTTTGCCTGATAGTGTATCTTCCATGTTGAATTATTTAGACGACAAAGGTGACCATCTGTCATACAAAAAGTATTACACAATTTTAGAAACGAGTTACATGATTCACACGGTTTTCTAAAAGATTGATTATCTCCTCTCCCTGACTGATGTTTAGTGTACCTGAAAGCTTCCCTAAAAACTGTGCTTTTTAGTAAAGAGACCCATGGCCCGACGACCATGATTACGGGAAATGTGACACAGGCCGCCCTCGATTTGGGCAGCCTGTTCAGGTTGAAATTTAGCGACGCATCCGCAAAGCTGAGTCTAAAAAAAAATCTGGTTACCGTCGGCTGTTTTTTGGCCGGTTTCCTGTTGGGTGCAAGACCTATTTCACCGTCGTTAAGTAATTGACATCGCCTGATAAATCCACCTTAACTATAATTGCCTTGCTGTCGTTTTTTAGCTCCACGAAATAATTGTCAGCATCATCCATGGATATTCCATACATGATCCTTTCCGCATCATCACTTTCATTGTCATCAAATTTGACAACATCGGCAATAGCATAGTCGGGATATTTATGGTGGATTTCCTTTTGTGCATTATCGGGCAAGTCGGCAAATAATTCCTCATGGATGGTACCAACCAGCTGACCTCCATCGTCATAATATGCGCTCATTTTCTCCTTGCCCTGAGTAAAGGACATCTTATATAGGTTTTTTACCCGCGCAAAATGGACGTCTTTAGCGTCGGGAAAATCTGTGGTGACCTGGCTTCTGATTGTAAGATTTGCCGGTTTTGCAGAATCGCGGACATGATCCTGCGCAAATAACGCCATTACAGGCATAAATACAGTACCTGCCACTAATAAAAACTTTTTCATGATTTCTGTTTTATTGATTTAAAATAATAATGTGCGTGGTTTTTTTTAAGCAAGACTGATTTGCTTAATAATTGCAATAATGTCTTCTTCTCCGAATGCTGGTTCTGCCTTATGAAATGTTTTTATTGCGGTCTTACCCATCGGAGTCGCTAATCCTTTGTCTTTAGCCAGCAGTAAATCTTTTGCTATATGTTTTAACGCAAATGCAGCCTCATACTTATTTTGGATAATAGCTTCCCCCTTAATCTTAATGAATGGACTCCCTAATGCACTGTTATTGATCAGTGTAATCAGATCTTCTGTTCTGATTTCGTTTTGCCTGGCAAAAACAACGGCTTCAGCAAGACCTTGAGCATAAATTCCAAGCAGCGTGTTAACAGCGAGTTTGGCGGTATTGCCGGCGCCGACGCCACCCATAAGTATCGCCAACTTTCCAAGATGTTGAAAAATAGGTTTTACCTTTTCAAATATTGTCTCGTCGCCCCCAACCATGATAACTAATTGTCCCTCCTCTGCCTGGTTCACACTTCCCGATACAGGAGCATCCAGGTAATGATTACCCTGTTGCCCGCATAAGAAGGCCATTGTTTTGCTTATGGCTGGGGACACAGTACTCATATTAATGATTATTTTCCCTGTTGTATTTATGCTAAGAAGTCCTTCATTAGCTAAGAAAATTTCCGTGATGGCCGGATCATCTGAAACCATAATGATGATAACATCTGACTGTTGCAGCAGTTGCCGGGGAGTAGACACGGCTGTAGCCCCGATTGATTTCAATGCCTCTTCTTTTGGTTTGGTTCGATTGTAAACCGTTACCTGGTAACCTGCTTTTATCAGCTGCGTTGACATGGGGGTGCCCATCCTTCCGAGACCAATCCAGCCAATTTTAGTGGTATCCATCTTTTAATTGTTTGTTTTTGTTATTCTTATTTGGTAGGGTCTGCCTGATCCTGCCGACCTGGAGGTTGCTAATTGGCGCAGCCTTGTTCCCAAAATGACTACGCAGATAGGAAAGAACATCCGCGATATCGTTGTCTTTCAGGACGGCACCGAAGGGAGGCATGGGATTCGAATAAGTCTCTCCATCAATCTCCACGCCGTCATTCAATCCTTGCAGGATAATACCGATCAGCGTGGCCGGAGCGCCTTGCACATATGGACTTTTGCGGAGCGGCGGATTCATCCCGGGCACGCCGCCCGCATCGGCCTGGTGGCATGGCAGGCAGGTCTGTTCATAAATTATTTTGCCCCTTCCCGCAGGCCCATGAACCGGCTCAAGGACTGCCGCTGCCAAGAGGGATGGTGATTTCATGGAAATCAATCCAACTTCCAGCAATGCAAGTGTTCCGATAACTATTCTTTTCATGGACTATTTATTACTATACGTGATCCTGTAAATGGTTCCCTTGACATCGTCGGAAACATATAACGCGCCATCCGGCCCCTGGGCGAGCCCACAGGGACGGTGCAAGGCCTGCGATGGGGAGCTGATATCATCCGAACCGGCAAAATTGTCTGCGAAGATTTCCCACTTGCCGTCAGGCTTGCCATTTCTAAATGGCTGGAACACGACGAAATAACCTTTTTGCTTTTCAGGCGCTCTGTTCCAGGACCCGTGGAAAGCGATAAATGCCCCATTCCTGTACCTCTCCGGAAACATACTGCCGGTATAAAATAGCAACCCATCGGGCGCCATATGACCGGGAAAGGCATCAATGGGGTCAATCGCATTTTCACCACCTGTCGTATGGCCGTTTCCTCCATATTCCGGGGACAGGATTTTCTTCTTTTGGAACTGGTCATAGTAAACATAAGGCCAGCCTGCATTGTCTCCTTTTCGAAGAGCATACATCGTCTCCGCGGGTAATTCTGCGCTCTCTTTTGCGTTGTAGAGGTCAGGGTCAAGCTGAAAAAGCTCGTCCCTGCCATGCTGCATGACAAAGAGCTGATCCAGCGACTGATTCCAGTCTAAACCTACTACATTGCGAAGACCTGTCGCATAATGGACCCCGTCATCATATGTTTGGTTTTTCTTATCAGCTTTGAACTGCCAGATCCCGGCGGCGGAATCAAGTATTGGGCAGGGATTGATCCCGGGTGATCCCTTGGTACGATCCTGCATTTGGCATGCATTGGAATATGCCCCTATGGTGACATAGAGATTTCCATTATTGTCAAGTACGATAGATTTCGAATTATGTTCGCGGCGGTCAAGTAAGCCGGTAACAATCCGCTCAGGAGAGGCCGTATCGATGACTTCACCTCTGTCATTCAACTGGTAACGGTAAACATCTGTGTTCGAGGAAGCGTACAGGTAATCACCTTTGATATACATACCGGTACCAATGAAGTTTCCAAACCCGGTTTCTTTTGCTGCTTTGCCGTCGCCGTTAACACCCTCCAGGACAATGATGCCATTCCCCCCTTTTAATTTCGCAAGCTTGACATATACCAGGCCCTGTTTCGACACGGCCAGGTGTCTGGCCGCCCCCAGATTATCGGCGATGACCTGCGCGCGAAAATCCCCGGGTAGTTTGAGGTAGCTGGCGGGTGACAGTAATTTTCCGTGTAGGTCTGGAAAAAAGAAGCTGCTTCCAGCTACCAGGACCAAAACGAGGGCTGCACAAATGTTTGTTTTTTTCATAAAAAAAATAATTGTTTTTTAGATCCTTAACCAAAGCTATATTTTCGGTGTACAAAGAAATAGAGCAAGTCGTTGAAAAGGCAAAAACTGTCGCCGGGTCGGTTGAGGCGCTCGCTCTTTCCGCTTTAGTTATGAAGTTTTGGATCGATAACCATAATTCCAAATTCCGGCGCCAATTTTTTATACAGCGATTCGGGCTCCACTGTCATCATCACTTCTAAAGTGGGTGAAACAAAGGCTTCAAGCAGGTGTCCGCCACGTACGGTCCCATCTTCAGTACCAAAGTTGGCATGTGCGTGGATGACGGGTATTCCGTTATAAGTGGCTATATCGCCAATAAGTGAGGTGATTTCGGAAAAGTTTTCGATTTTGAAAACTTTAAACATCTTTTTGGATTGATCGTACCAGCCATATTTTGCAGAACTGGCATCTCCTATGGCCGTGAAATGAGCGCTTTTAACCTTGTATTTGATCGAAAATTCTTTTAAGCCGGAAAGAATTTCGTCACCGGCGGAGAATATCAAGGCGTAGGTTCGTGTGGTACCGCTGTCGCTGATTAGCTTAACCTGCACACCCGGAGATCTCCCGGTGACCGGTGGCTGGGTTGGAGATTGATATTCCTGGGCATTAACAATGCCGCCCAATAGAGTGAAGTATAACAGCAGCGGTGCTGTAACTGCTATTGAAAGCGATGTGATTTTCATATTTTAATAATTGATTGACTGCTGTAAAAGTATTTTAGCAACTGGCCTGTAATGCTGTTACTCCCTCGTTCACCAGCTTCAGTTTCTTTAATTCGCCGTCGATAAATTTGATATCTTCCCGTGTGAGTGCCAAATAGGCTGCCTTTGCATTTTGGATGGCCTGCTGCTTGTTGCGGGCGCCCGCCAGGGCAATCGTAATACCGGGCTGTTCGACGGTCCACCGAAGGACCAATTGCGAGATCTCTGCATTCCTGGATTGTGCCAGGGGCTGTAGCCGGTCGAGAAAATTGTCTATGCGCCGGATATTTTCCGGCTGAAAGAAAACCGTGTTGGGGCGATGGTCACCGGTCGCAAACGCATGGTCCGGCCTGATCTTCCCGGTGAGCAATCCCCTCTGCATGGGGCTATAGGCAATAATGGCCTTATTGTGTTTGAGGCAATAGGGCACCAGTCCCTTTTCGATCGACCTTTCCACCATGCTATAAGGGACCTGGTTGGATGCAAGATTAAGGGTCTTTTCCGCTTCGGCCATGAGGTCGGCCGAATAGTTGCTGACGCCCGCAGCCCGGATCTTTCCCTGTTTAAGCAGTTGTGCCAGCGCTTCCATGGTTTCTGCCACAGGTGTCGTGCTGTCGGGCCAGTGGATCTGATACAGATCGATATAGTCGGTTCCCAACCGGCGGAGGCTGTTCTCGCATTCCTTTATAATACTTTCTTTTCCGGCGTATTTATAAATATCGATGGGATGGCCCGAATTGTCGGTGCTGCTACAGTCCAGTTTCCCCTTTTTTTCATCCCAACGCATGCCGAATTTTGTCAGTATTTGTACCTTGTCCCGGCGAAGGCTGCGTAGTGCTTCCCCGACGATCTCCTCGCTGAGACCCTGACCGTAGATCGGCGCAGTATCGATGGAGGTCACACCATAATCGTAAGAAGCCAGGATTGCTTCCAGGGCATCCTTTCTTTCCGTTCCTCCCCACATCCATCCGCCAATGGCCCATGCGCCGAAGGTAATCGTTGAAACGCGTAGGTCGGTGTTTCCAAGTTGTCTATATTTTATGACTCATGTTTTTGTTGTCAGCAAAGCTATGGTCATCGGGAAAGGCGGAAAAATGACAATCGTTGAACAGGCAAGATCTGTCGCCGGAAGTTTCATCGACTGTTTTTGCCGTCCGGTCGACCATTCAGGTGACTTTGACGTTTAGCTGCCGGAACGGGCAGTCCCTGGATGTACTTTTGGTCATCCAGATGCCGATAGTTAATGAGATATTTTTATACCATATTATTTTTTGCAGATACCCTGATATTCCTGTGCCTTTCTTATTTTTTTTTCCACAAGTGCGACAGCGGCAGTTCGTACAGGACACTGGTACTGATCTCTTCAGGGATAACCGTCAGTATTTTTCTGCTGGTCCTTCTATTGAGGAGCTATTTAAAACTTCCGCAAGACAGGCGCCGGCAACGCTAGTTAGTTTTGGTTACGGGCCGCATGTCTATGCGGCCCTATTTTTTAAAAAAATGAGAAGGGAGTCATTAGGATTTATTCAACGATCCTTTTTGCCAATTGAACGATTGGCGACTCTTTTTCCTATCAGGTGGGATTAAGTTTACAGCAATCATAAAAAACCTGCCGCATGACACATCTTCTGCTCAAGCGCTTTGAATATTGCATCCCTGGTCCCGGCGCTGCCACCGACGGGATGAAAAAAGTAAGCATTGACTTTGAGAAGGGAAAATTATCGGTGACCGGGGATATCGGGCTCGTCCCGGACAATTCCCGAAAGGTAAGGCGGGCGCGTTCCACCACCGCCAGAGAATGGATAGAGGTCAGGGCCACTATTTATCCGGGTCTCAACGGCGGCCTGGCTCGTTTTTCAGCCGACGAACAAGTCTTTTCTCTGGAGGGGGTCATGGAAGATAGTAAACACATAAATTCCTGCTCCGGTTTGCTGGTGCTCGACAATTTGACCAACGGGGATGGGCCGGAGAGCAGGGAATGGCATGCAACCCTTTATCTCTATGATGACAATAGCGATGGACGCGAGATTAAACTTAGATTGACGATGTATTGCCTTTCGGCGAACCCGGAGCTGAACTAATCGGGTAAATTTGTTATTTTTATTGCATGAATGCGCTGATCATCGATGACAACATGATAGCCAGAACCACTATCAGGCACCTGGCCGGGAAAGCTGGTGATATCGACATAGTGGCAGAATGCGCCGATGCGATGAAAGCTTATGAGCTGCTGCAATTAAAACCGGTAGATTTGTTGTTATTGGACATCGAGATGCCCGGTATGTCAGGGTTGGAACTGACCCAAAACCTTGGCCGCAAACGGCCCGTCATTATTTTTATCACTTCCAAAAGAGAGTATGCGGCGGATGCATTCGATCTGAATGTAGCTGATTATATCATAAAGCCGGTGACTGCACCCCGATTTATGCGGGCCATTGATAAGGCAAGGGAGATTTTGGATAGCAATAAGGAGGAAATAAGTGTAAAAGAGGACGAGTTCATCTTTATCCGGGACTCCAATGTGGTTCGCAGATTGAAGCTGGACGGTATCTTGTACGCAGAGGCAATGGGCGACTATGTCAAATTGTATACACCGGAGAGGTTCTACGCCATTCACGCGACATTAAAAGCGGTGGAAGACAGACTGCCTTCTTCGCGGTTCCTGCGGGTCCACCGCTCTTACCTGGTGGCAATAGACAAGATAGACACGTTAGACGGCGGTGCGTTGATCGTGGCAGGCAAACCGTTGCCTGTAGCCGACGCGTTTCGTGCCGCCTTGAATAAACGGATGAATATCCTGTAATAGAATGCCGAATTAGTATTTTATATGACCAGCAACCGGATCATTTATTGGGTGCTTGCGGCATTTATTACCGGCAACCTGCTGATTATTTTCGTGCAGTACAATTCTTCAAAGAATATACAGAACCTTATCACAGGGAACAAGAAGCTATTGAATGAATTGACCGTCGGAAACCAGCTTCGGGAAGCGGAAAGAGATTTGCTTTCTGCAGAGATCAGGCTCGCCAGGGCGGTAGCGACAAAAGATACCTCCTATCTTTTGCAAGTGGACACGTTGATTGCGGCAGCCCACACGCTGCTTGATTCACTGAGGATAATGAACGATCAGGATGGCACGATCAGGAATATCGATCAACTTTCCAAACTGGCGGATGAAAAATTATTGCTGAGAAACCTGGTCATGGATTCTTTTCGCCGGGGCCGCTGGATTCCACCCGACAGCTTCAGGGCCATCATGAAACGCAGGTCCTATATTCTTGAAGTGAATAATTTCAGCCGCAGAATTTATACCAGCCGTCAACTGCTCCTGGATTCCCTTTCTCTTTCTATTAACAGTAGCGGCAGAAGGGCTCAAAAATGGAATATTGTGATGGTCTTGCTGGTTGTAGTTAGCGGCGCTGTCCTGTTTTGGTACATTATCAGCAGGATACGCGGACAAAATCTATTAATTCAGCAGTTGGATGCTTCCGAAAAAAAGGTGAGAGAAGTCTCCAGGATCAAGGAGAATTTTATGGCGAATATGAGTCATGAGATTCGTACGCCCATGAATGCCATTTTAGGATTTACGAATTTGATGAAGGCCAGGAACCGGGACCCGGAATTGGAGGAGTTTGTTGAAGCGATCGGGCAATCCGGGGAAAGCCTGCTGACCATTATCAATGACATCCTGGATGTTTCAAAGATAGAAGCGGGTATGATGCGGATCGAGTCTACGCCTTTCAGCATCCGGGACCTCATTCATTCCATTCAAACCTTGTTTGCCGGGAAAATGCAGGAAAAGGGGCTGGATTTTACCACGGTCGTTGACAAGCTTGTACCGGATACATTATCCGGTGACCCGATCAGGTTGACTCAAATATTTGTGAACATGATCGGGAATGCCGTAAAATTCACCTCCAAAGGCGCGATCGGGGTCGCCGTCAACGATAAGGGGAAGGAGGGGAATCATATCCGCCTCGGGTTTGTCATCAGCGATACGGGCATCGGTATTGCAAAGGAGAAGCTACCCGATATCTTTGACCGGTTTCGGCAGGCGGAGGATTCGACTACCCGAAAATATGGCGGCACTGGCTTGGGATTGGCTATCGCCAAGGATCTTATATCCTTGCAAGGGGGAGAGATCGAGGTCGAAAGCGAGCCGGGAAAAGGAACTATATTCCGGTTCACGATCCCGTATGAAATAGGCGTCGAAGAGGTGAGTGCGCCAATTATGACGGAATTGATCGGATCAGGATACGCTGATCACCGGCAGATCCGGATTCTTGTAGTGGAGGACAATGAAATGAACAGAAGTCTGCTCAGGCATTTGCTTACCGGCTGGGAACTGTCATTTGACATGGTGGCTAACGGCATGGAGGCGCTGGAGAAATTGCGAACCGGGACATTTGACCTGGTGTTGATGGACGTCCAGATGCCGGGCATGGACGGTTACACGGCGACGCAGGAGATCAGGACGAAATTGAAGCTGGAGACGCCTGTTCTTGCAATGACCGCACATGCTTTTCCCGGTGAACGTGAGAAATGCCTGAGTTATGGGATGAATGAATATATTGCCAAGCCTATCAAGGATAAGGAGTTGTTCGGGCTTATTGCCAGGCTGACCGGGATGGATGGCAACCGGTCCGACCTCAAAAAGGGGATAGTCAAGGAAGCCCCTGCCGTTTACGAATTGATCGACCTTCAATACATGCGGGGCATCAGTGACGGCGACAAGGATTACGAAAGAACCGTGACGGGTCAATTCATGGAAGTCATTCCTATCGATCTGAACGCACTGGAGTCGGCCCTGGAAAACATGGACCTGGTCCAGCTCCGCCGGACGGCGCATGCGATGAGATCAGATGTAGCAATCATGGGGCTTTTGGAAAGAATGCAGCCTTTTCTGGACACGTTGGAATATAACACATTCGATGAATCCGGCTTTCAAAAGGCCTTTTTATCAGTGAAAACCATTTGCGTGAATGCGCTGCCGGAAGCCCGTCATTTCTACGCCTCCCTTTAGGTGCCTTCCGTAACGCGACTAAACAATACACCGTGCGAACAAGTTGGGACTTCGCTCCTTTACACTTCCGGATAAAACAAAACCGCTCAGCAAAGCTGAGCGGTCACTCGTTGCCCCACGAGGGCTTGGACTATATATTGATAACTAAGCAACTATTTGTCATGTGCTGCACAAAGTGCCGCACAATTTGCTTGATTTTCCAAGAATAAGTGTAGCCCAATAAGCGTCTACCCCTTCGAAATAGCCTTGACATTCTTCCTTTCCTCCACCAACTTTTCCAGCCCCCGAAAATGCACCGCCTCCGCCACATGCGCCATCTCTACCGTCTCGCTCCCCGCCAGATCCGCGATAGTCCGACTGACTTTCAGTATCCTCGAATAAGACCTTGCCGACACCTGCATCTTCTCCAGCCGGCCAAATAAATATCGCCTTGCGTGACTGTTCAATAAACAAAAGGCCTCGAGGTCTTGCTCCGGCATTCGCGCATTGCAATTTACCGATTTGAGGTACTGGAAGCGTTCCGACTGCACCGCCCTCGTCTTTAAGACCCGCGCTCGGATCACCGCCGACGATTCCGCCGGCTTCAGCGATCCCATCAGCTCACCCAGCGGCACCGACTCGACCTGCACTTGCAGATCGATCCGATCCATTAATGGCCCGGAAGTCTTCTGCCGATAATATTCGAGTGCCCGCTTCGAGCAGGTGCAAGGCCGGGTGGGATGCCCAAAATAGCCGCAGAAACACGGGTTCATCGCCGCCACCAGCATAAAGGAAGCCGGATACTCCACGCTCATTTTCGCCCGGGCGATCCGCACCCGGCCTTCTTCCAGCGGTTGCCGCAGGATCTCGATGGCAGACCGGCTGAATTCATAGAGCTCGTCCAGAAATAACACGCCATTGTGCGCCAGCGAGATCTCGCCCGGCTGGGGCGAACTGCCGCCCCCCGTCAAGGCCACATCGCTGGCCGTATGGTGCGGATTGCGGAATGGCCGGTGGGAGACCAGCGCCGTCAGGGGATCCGCTGCGCTGAGACTGTGGATGCGCGTTGTCTCCAGAACCTCGGGCGAAGTCATGGGTGGCAGGATGGTCGGCAGACGCCGGGCCAGCATGGTCTTGCCGACGCCAGGAGACCCATACAGCAGGATGTGATGGCCACCTGCCGCTGCGATCTCGAGTGCCCGTTTGACCGACTCCTGGCCACGCACATCGCGAAAATCCAGCTGCTCCGTGGGATCGGGTAGGGGAGGGCCCGTTGGTTTGTCCGCCGCTTTCAAATCGCCCTTTCCGGCGAGAAAGGTAAGTAGTTCCCGCAGGTGCGAGACGCCCAGGACGTTCAGGCCTTCGACCAACGCCGCCTCGGGTAGATTGGCCCTGGGCACCATGATCCCCTGCATCCCATCCGCCAATGCCTGGCTGGCCATGCAGAGCGTACCTCGCACGGGCAATACCGTCCCATCCAAACCCAGTTCGCCGACCACGATAAAACTCTTCAGTAATCCGGTGTCTTTCGCCTGACCCGAGGCCAACAGGATCCCTAGCGCGATCGGCAGATCGAACCCTGCCCCCGTCTTGCGGATATCCGCCGGCGAGAGGTTCACGGACAGCTTCGTCCGGGGCATCTGATAGTTCAGGCCCTTTATCGCCACCTCTGCCCGCCCCAGGCTTTCCTTCACAATCTCGTCGGGCTGGCCCGTAATATGATACCCCAGCCCGTTGCCGACATTCACCTCGACCGAAATGCGGAAGGCCTCCACCCCGTAGAGGAAACTTCCAAAAACCTTGGCTAACATGATGGATGGCCACGCGATGGCCGTTTTCATTTTTGATTTACCAATCCCCTTACGGGTTTTCTGGCGCAAAAATGCGGTGTTCATCTCTCCGAATTCCAATTTTACCCGTTTCTATTCGTTTGCATCCGGATATAAGCATTTAGCCAACCTTATTCGCCCCCACCGCACTTATACTTCACCCAAACCCAGGTTTTCCCGACCCGTTTTTCAAATCCGCTTATTTTTGACCCGCGAAAGAAATGTGATGGATGGAACCGTGACGATATCGCCTACCTGCCTGACCTGCGGCAAACCTCTCCGGGGACGGACCGATAAGAAATTCTGTGACCCGGGCTGCAAGAACGAACATAACAATCGCTTGCAGCATGAGGAGCGAGAAGCCATGAAATCAATCGACCGGATACTGAAGAATAACAGGCGGGTGCTTAAACGGTGGCTGGGCGAACGAGATGCCCATCTGGTCTCAACTAAGGGACTGCTACATTCAGGCTTCCGGTTCGACTACCATACGCACCAATTTATCAACCGGCAATCCGACCTTTATGTGTTCTGCTACGACTATGGCTATCTCGCCCTGCCTGATGGCCGATGCCTGATCGTAAAGAGCCGGTTTGATCAAAATGCCTAAAACCGAATCCTTGAACTCAGAGAATGTATAGCCGGCTTCTGTTTAGCCCCGTTTTGATACTGTTGTTATAATTATAGCAATATCATATATTCATAGCTAAATAGCCCGTCTATAACCGACAAGAATTTACCAATGAATTTACTCGACGTTAGCTTCGGAATTTTTGCATTTATGCCAATGGGATGGATTTTTATGGCTTTTGTAATTATTGTTGAATGTTTGGTAATGACAAGATGGTTGTTGCCGGTTTGGTATAACAGAAGGATTTATGGCGTAACTACATTGACAAACATTATAAGCGGCTTGACTGGTATTACCATATCGATGATTTTAAATGGAGGCTGGTATTTAGTAGTATGGCTCCCTTGGGTGAGTAATAACGAAATTGATCTCACAAAAAAGGGGGCATTGCTTTCACTAATAATTTTCTATTTGCTGGCCTTTGTTTTGACACTTATCATAGAAATAATCACAAATATTCTATTCTTGAGAAACAGATACGCCAAAAGAAAAATAATAGAAGCAACAATCGTCGCAAATGTCATTAGTTACGCAGTAGGTACATTGGTTCTTTATTCATATAGTTTTCATCGATAAGTCATAGTCTCTCAATCACCGCTTGCTTTGCCAGCTAGAAGATAATAAGGATGCGTTGAAGCATGATTTTAGTTTGGAGTAGGGGATCGTTCGGACTACTAAAAAAATTAGTGTTTTATTTCAGTGACACTTACCTTTGTCGTCACATGGGTTACGTACGCATCACTATCCACCTAGCGAATGGCGGTCACCGATCAGGAGTTCGGAAATTCTCAGAACCAATGATTTTAGAGGATATCCGGAAGCACGCCTGGCAACTTGCGGCTGAAGTATTGGGTCGGGGTGCTATTGAAGATGTGACCGTGACTGAGGTGTCTGCAGATGACCCGGCTGTGGTGGCAATGATTATTAACCAGGAATACAGGAATAAATCGGTACCACGAAGTGACGGTGAGCATCCCTACCTCAAGCAGCAACGTCGGAAGCCGCCCAGGTAAGATCTTATCACCGTTAAAACACCTTTCTTGCAAAATTTTTATTACGGATTTCCACTTAAGTGACTTTATTTAGTAAATTGATGAAAATAGGATAAGGTTTAAAGTGGTTGAGACTCAATCGCCGGTCGGCGGCATTAGATAGCAGCGAACAGAATGACCGTCCCGGTTTCCGGGACGGTTTTGCATTAAGGTGCCTTATCTGCTGATCAATAGGGCGACGTTCATCTATGAAAGCCTATGCAATTCTATCAGCCGCTCTTTCTACCCCTCTGCCGCCGTAAGTACTTCGCCGTAATTTTGTGAACTCTCCTGCGCGCGATCTACCGGACCACAAAATCGTGCGTATCTTAGCATATCCAATCTCGTGAAAAGTTCCTGTAACCAAATTCAGATAGGCCGTGCGTAAGACGTCCATTTAAGAGTTGAAGATTCGATTCCATGGAAAGCCTCCGAATAAGATTGGAGGTTTTTTCATTTAACGGCACTTCACCTCCCGCACCCCCTCCCCAGCACCAAACAAACCGCAGCAACCGCAACAATCGTCACCCAATAAGCCACCTTCGCCGACCGAAAGCTTTCCACCCTCGACCGATACGCATTCGCCGTCATCCGCTCCCTTTCCAGCTGTTTCTCCGCCTCCACCGCCTGGGCCCGCACGAACGCCACCTGATCCCTCAATACCTGCACCTCCTGCTGCTGCACCCCCGCACTTTTCCCACCCAACTCCTCCAGCTGCTTCACCTTCGCCTCCAAATTCTCCACCTGCTTCGCATAATTTGCTTTCAGCTGCTCCGTAATCGTCGCCACCAGCTTCGCCTTCGAATGCTCCAGCTCCGCAATCGTGTCGTTATACAGGGTGTTTAAGTATTGCCCCAGCGCGGTTGGCGTGATAAAGGCCTTGTCCGCGATCCGCTGCAACAGGCTGCTATCCTCCTTATGTCCGATGGCCGTCACAAAATACGGCCCCAGCCCCAGACAATACTCCGCCAGTACCGGACTGTCAAAGACTTCCATCCGGTCCCCGCCGCCACGCGACAACACCAGCACTTCGGTGGTCGAAACGTCATCGAATCGGCGCAGCGCCTCCAGGATTTCGCCCTCAGAAGTCATCCCGATCCGCTCGAATCGGACCTGGTAGAACCCGACCGAACCTTCCAGCGCATGCCGGATATCGCTGTCCACGATCGCCGCCTTCCCGATCAGGATGGTCACCCGCACCGCCTCATTCCCGGCAATCCTCGACTTCAGGAATCCCTCAACATCCCTAAACCCTTGCTCGGCCTTTTGGCGTTGGATCGCCACAGCCCGAAGCTCCTCTGCCGAATATTTATTCACCCGCTCCTCCAACAACTCCGTGATCGTCACCTGAATCTCGATCCGGCCCTGGGCCAGCGCGACCCGTTTCGTGATATAGCCCTGAAATTCGATCGTCGTATTATCCGTCAGTGAAGGGCGCAAACGCGCCGGCACAATCAGTGTCAGCTGCGCCTCCGCCGTCTCATCCGCCAGTACATCATAATAGTAGCCCCCATAAAGCGCCCCTTTCCCAGCGCGGTATACGCCCTTTAATCGGATGAGCTTTTTGGTTTGCGCCGGCGCCAATAAGCCATTGAAGATATGAAGCAATGCCGCGGGCGAGTAAGTGGAATCGGAATTGATGCCTGAAACGTCCTCAGCCATAGATAGGGTTTAAAACAACAATTGACTACACAAATTTAGGCCTTTGCCGGTTTCGCTGGCAAGGAATTTCCGGCATAAACGATTTATCAAATATTCTCAACTTCACATCCTGCACGAGCAATAAAGGTGGTTTCGACAGTAGGAATCCACCTCGTTATTCCATTCCTCCTTGCACTCAACCCGGTCAAAGGCCTGGGCCGGTTTCATCAATAATTCTTAAACACTTAAATCAGATTGTATGAAACCGAAACAGACCAACACAGAACAGAATGGGGTAGCCGAAGTGGAGCTGGTCTACCACAGCAAAGTAAAGGCCGCCGATCGTCCGAAAGTACTCAGCAGCGAAGACGCCTATAAGATTCTGCTAGATCACTGGAATAAAGACAGCATTGAGCTCCTGGAGGAATTCAAAGTGATGCTTCTCAACCAGAGAGGAGCGCTGTTGGGGATATATGACCTCTCCAAAGGCGGCATCACCGCTACCTTTGTGGATCCCAGGCTCATTTATGCCACTGCGCTGAAAGCCGAAGCCTGCTCGATCATCCTCGCCCACAATCATCCTAGCGGCGAACTGAGGCCAAGCCGGGCAGATGAGGAGCTGACCAGCAAGATCGTTGCCGGCGGGAAGCTGCTGGAGATCAAGGTCAACGATCACCTGATCATCACACCCGACAAGTACTTTTCATTTGCAAACGTGGGGCTGCTCAAGCCCCTTTTTTTAGCGTTTTAACATCCGCGTCCGGGGGCCTCCTATTCATCCTATCCCGTCCTTGTGCAAAGAACATCTACCTCGACTCGCCCGGAGAAGATGTCAACATACCTTAAAATTAGACCCGATGCCAAAGGGTCCTTTCCTGTCGCAAAAGACTCAATCTGTTGCATTACCGCCTTACTTGTCCCGGAAAAACAGTTGGCTTCGGGCGTGAAGGGAATAGAATTTAATCGAACTTGGAAGCTCGGAATTTTGAGCATTGAACAGGTTTTGTTATATTTATTTAGAGTAACCCAATACTAAATTGTAAATGACACTATTATAAATCGTTATCTGGCTTTTTAGTCCGGTGTTTCGTTGTGGTTGACAATGCTCAATAAATTGACGAATGGCATTGTAATGACGTCGAAATCGGCCGGCACCGAGTACATGTACATTTGTAGCTATTTAAAACAACGGCGCGTAAAAAATAACCTATCGGGACTATGACTCACTTTTCAGTGAATAGAATAGATCGAGAATTGAAAAAATATTTAAATATTCTAACAATGCCTAAGTGTATAGTGGCAGCAATTTTCTTATCTGTTTTCGTCGCTCGGTCAATAGAAGCTCAAACATTGCCGCAAGAGCAGTTGACTACCGATTCTTTGGCAGTCAAGAAGAAACATGCGGCTAATTATGTCAAAACGAATAACGCTTCAAATAAAACTACAAATACATCTGTTATCAAATTCCTTTGCGATGCAGATGCAACTTTATATATTGACGGCGATAAAAAAGGAGAACTGCAAAAAGACGTTGTGTTTCGAATTAGCCTATCTAAAGGCGAATACCAGCTAAAGGCGGTTAGCTCTGCTAATGAAAACGACATAATAAAAGAAAAGTACGTTGTTTTAGACACGGGAACTGAAAAACTCGTTGAAATTTCCTTACAACAAGTGATTTCCAACCGATTAAATGCAGCCGCTTCAATAAGTGAAAGCGAGAAGCAAAAACACTCCGATGCTGATGCTGGAAAAAAGGGAATAACTGATCCATTTCTTTTGGCTAACATGAACAATCCTGGTGTTGTAACTTTGCCAAGCGGTTTGCAATATTCTATTAGTAAAATAACAACTGGTCCCCAACCAGATTTAAAAGATAAAGTAAAAATTAATTATATATTAACTTTGTCCAATGGTACTTTAATTGAGAATAGTTTTGATAAAGGTGGACCTCTCGAAGTTCAAATTAATTCAATTCTCCTCGGTCTTAAAGAAGCTCTCCTAAGAATGCACGTTGGAGATAAATGGAAACTGTTTATTCCTCCTGGCTTGGGATACGGAAACTCCGCAGCAGGTGTCATTCCAGCCCGGTCAGTATTAATATTTGAATTGGAACTAGTGGAAATCTCGAAGTAAAATTTATTTATTGATGGGGGTCCCTTGCCACTTTCTCCGCCGCTCGAAACAAAGGATTTCGCCTCTTAACGTAAAGGTGGGGTGAATTTTCGCCACCCAAACTAAAAAGACACTACCGGCCGGAAGCCTATAATGCCGCTAGGGTTGTCGGGTGCGTTGTAGTTGCGGTCAGAAATTCGGCAAGCCCGCGACGTATTAATCCAAATGCTGCCACGGACAACCCGGAGGCGTCCACCGGCCGCGCCCTGCGGGTTTTGGGTAGGACTATAGCCGTAATAATCTCGATCGTACCAGTCGCTACACCATTCCAATACGTTGCCCGTCATATCATACAAACCGAGCTCATTTGGCTGTTTTTGCCCAACGGGTTGCGTTATCATACCAGAATTACGCTTATACCATGCCACATCATTAATATTGTTACTGCCGCTATAGGTGTAGCCCTGGCTCTTATTGCCGCCACGAGCTGCATATTCCCATTCCGCCTCCGTCGGCAAACGCCAGGTTTTGCCAGTTTGCCTGCTTTTTATTTGGCAATAGGCCTGCGCATCATCCCAGCTAATATTTTCTACCGGGCAGCTGTCACATTGATGATTACTTGGGTTGTTGCCCATTACGGCCTTCCACTGTGCTTGTGTAACCAGATACTTGCTTATATAAAAGCTGCTTACCGTTACCGAATGCATAGGGTTGTCGTTAGCGTCGCTTTGTCCTTTAGCATCGCCCATGTTAAAGGTACCAGCCTGCACCAACACCATGCTGTCATCCAGTTTTGGCGATGGGCGCCGTGCGGCTGGCTGCGTATGGGTCGCCGCGGGTTTAGCCTTTGCTGGATCTACAGGTAAAACCTGGCTGTGTGCAGTTTGCCTACATGCTAATAGTAGTGCTGCTAACAATACGTTTTGAATTTCCTTTCGCTTAATACGCAGTTTCGGATGCCAGTATTTCATATTGCCAAGGTTTTTAGACTCTTTTCCCTCCGCGGAATGTCGATTTTTGCTCGACGCATTTGTTCGCTTACTGAAGAGGCTGCTCCGCCCACACCCAACGTCGCCCTCACTAAAAGGACTCCACCGGGCGGAAGCCAATGCTGCCGTCGTGGTGGCCAGGCACGCGGCCGTTACGGGAGGTAACCAGACAAATCCGGTGCTCGTCGTACCACGCGCCGCCCCGGATAGCCAGATTAGAGCCAGTTGACGCGCCCTGCGGGTTTTGGGAAGGGCTGCTGCCGTAATAAAACATATCCCACCAGTCGCTGCACCATTCCCATACATTGCCAGACATGTCGTACAGCCCAAGTTCGTTTGGTTGTTGTTGTCTAACCGGGTGCATTTTCATGCCAGAGTTACCATTATACCATGCCACGTCATCTATATTGTTGCTGCCGTTGTAGATGTAGCCATTGCTTCTGTTGCCACCGCGGGCAGCATATTTCCATTCAGCCTCGGTGGGCAAACGCCAGGTTTTGCCGGTTTTGTAACTTTTCCACTTACAATATTTTACGGCGACATTATAGCTTATATGCACAACCGGCTTGTTCATCTCAAAGTCAAGCAGTTTTGCGCCGTCGCTCCCACAGCGCCAGTTGACAGCAGCCTTTTCTTCAGAAAATGCGCCCCCAGTCCACACATAACATTTGCCTTCCTGGTCAGCGGTAGTTGTATATGGGGTTTCATCCACAAATTTCTTAAACTCTGCTACTGTCAACTCGTACTTGCTGATATAAAAGCTGCCCGCGGTAACGGTGTGCACCGGTTTTTCCGCAACGAAGCTGTGGGCATCATCGCTGCCCATGCTGAAACCACCGCCATGCACCAATACAAGGCTGTCATCTAGTTTGGGCGCGGCCTGTTTTGGGGTAGACTGATTTGCAGCGGGCTGTGTATGCGTTATTACAGGTTTGGGCTTTGCGGGCTCGGTAGGCAAAACCTGGCCATACGCAACTGCTGCCAAAAGCTGGGCAACGACCATAATGGTGAATTTTCCGGGGAGCATGGGTTTAAAAGGTTGTTTATTTAATGACGGGTGTTGTAGCAAGTCATTGGGCCACTTGAATCATTGGTATTTATAGGCAATATGCCGCTGTCGTTGGGCGGGATTTCAAATTTCTACTAATTCTTGAAAATAAGAAACTTTTTTATTATCTTAATGCCTGTTGATCCTGTCTCATCGATAAGCCATTCATCTTATCCCATAATCCTTTTTTCTCCGTTGAGCACGCGGTTCGCTTGTCGTCGCTCCAGGCTCATTCCCAAGTAAAGCCCAGCAAAGGCTTTGGCAGGGTTATTTTTGACTGCATACCTCGGAAAATGAAAGCGCTATATTGAAAATTGAAAAACCATTACTACCCGATTAAGCATTAATAAAAGGACATTTAAAAGACTAATGCTGGCTCACCTTTGAATATTGGCATTAACATCTTTATACAGAGGTGTAATAACAATTTAATAATCTTTTACTATGGCAATAGATACCGCTGCATACGAAGCAGAATTAGAAAGGTTGCTCGATAAGGTAAGAAGTCATCATTCCGAGATGGAAGTTCTGATCACAAAAATAAATACGGCCGAAGGTTTGGCTCGTCAAGGAGCCACTCAGGTCAAGCAGCATGAGGAAATGAGTTTGCAGTCACAACAACAGGCTAAGCAGCATGAGGAAACGATCCTTAACTCGATGACCCTGGCTAAACAACATGAAGAAGCCGTACTCAACTCCATGAATCAATCAAAGCAACATGAAGAAACAATTCTCAATTCGGTGAACCAAGCCAAACAACACGAGGAAACTGTGCTTAATACTATGAATCAGGTTAAACATCATGAAGAGACAATACTTAATTCTGTCAATCAGTCTAAGCAGCATGAGGAGTCGGTTGTCAATTCAATGAATCAGGCCAAACAGCATGAAGAAACGACATTGAATTCAATGAATCAGGCTAAACATCATGAAGAAACATCGCTGACTTCGATGAACCAGGCCAAACAACATGAAGAGGCCATACTCAACTCTATGAATCAGTCGAAGCAACACGAAGAGGCAGCGCTGAATTCAATGACCCAGGCCAAACAGCATGAGGAAGCCATACTCAACTCCATGAGTCAGTCAAAACAACATGAAGAGGCAGCGCTGAATTCAATGACCCAGGCCAAACAGCATGAGGAAACAACGCTCCTTTCGATGAACCAGAGCAGACAACACGAAGAGACTGCGCTCCTTTCGATGAACCAGAGCAGACAACATGAAGAGACTGCTCTCCTTTCGATGAACCAGAGCAGACAACATGAAGAGACTGCGCTCCTTTCGATGAACCAGAGCAAACAGCATGAGGAGGCAGCGCTTCTTTCCATGAACCAAAGTAAACAACATGAAGAGACTGCACTTCTTTCCATGAATCAGAGTAAACAGCATGAAGAGACGGCGCTACAGTCGATGACCCACAGCAAACAGCATGAAGAGACGGCACTTCTTTCGATGAACCAGAGTAAACAGCATGAGGAAGCGGCATCACTTTCGATGAACCAAAGCAAAGAGCATTTGCAAATTATTGAACAGACTGAGCAACAGACCAAAACTCATTTAACAAGTATCGAGAACCTGGAAAATCAGGCAAAGCAACACCTTGCTAATATTGAGAACTTGGAAAATCAGGCCAAACAACATCTTGGCATCATCGAAAATCTGGAAAATCAAGCAAGACAACATCTTGGTATCATCGAAAATCTGGAAAACCAGGCAAGGCAACACCTTGCCAATATTGAGAATATAGAAAATCAGGCAAATCAGCACCTGCAAAATATAATTAACATAGAAAATCAATGCAAGGACCATGAGCAAGTGACTACACAAGTAAAATCGGAAGCAGAACAGCAAATTGATGCATTGCGAAATTTTAAAATGGATGGAGGAATTCTTTACGACGATATAAGAAACAAGGCAACTCAAGCGGATCGAGATGCACAGGATATTCATGATGCATACACACGAGCTATAAATAGTACAGCTTAGGCAATTTATACTCAATGAGTTGGCTGCAATGCTCAACATCAATCACCATATCTTTGACCTGTAAAGCCCTTTCATGAATCGCACCGAAGCCTTGGAATTTCTAGACCTTTCTGATCTGGCGTCTACCAAAGAAATCAACGACAGATTAACCGAAAAAATGCAATATTTTTCGCATCTGTTGAACAATGCACCCAATGGCTTTTTGCGACGCATTCACGAAGAGAATCTGCTCAAACTCGAGAGTATTCGCACTCTGCTGGGTATAAAAAATGCCGAACATCCGCAGCCCGAAGCCAACTCGGTCCCCAAACGGATCGACATTTATGATAACCGCGTCGAAAGCGCGGGTAATCCGGCGGAAACCTCAGCTTGGTTGGTCCGACACACCGAAAATCAGCCTACCAAAGTCTATCCTTTGTACCCCGGACGCAACGTTGTCGGTCGGGCGGTGCAGCCCTTTGCAAAAACGATCCTGATCGAGGATGATTTCTATATAAGCAATATCCACACTGTTCTAGAAGTGCAGTCGGTCAACCCCTTGCGGATACTAGTTACGGATGATGCCTTTTCCAATCACGGTAAGCCCAGCCGAAATGGCACCTACATTAATGGAAGTGAAAAGAGAATCGTAAGTCCCACTTACATTACTGAAAACGATACTGTTCAAATCGGGTACACCAAATTACTGGTTCGACTGAATAACGCAACAGTACAGAAGTTGGTCCGGGAGGTAGAGAATTCTGAATACATGAAGACCGTTGTCATTAATATCTATTAATCACCTATCGATGCAAGAGCTACAATTTATTCCGGAGAGGCTAGAGGCTATTCAGCAGGAATTGGGCGTGTTTGCTTTTTCAGGCTTCCTGGAGGACGCCAGGAACAAAGCACGACATATCGTTGAAAGCGATTTATTGTCAACAGATGTTTATTATCATTCGGCAGCCTCAGACGCGATTCGGGAAAACATCAAGGCTCTTGTTGAGGATCCATCAGCTGTTCTAAGCTACAAATATTTTTTTTACTCGGAAAAAGCCTCCAAACCCATTCGGGTATATCGGGACTTGTTTTCGTCTATCGCGATCGTTTATTATGACTCCTGCTTGCACCAGGAAGCTGAGTTACGAAAAAACCTTGTTCTCGACATTGATCAATATAGTCTGGTACTAGTTATTCCATTCGTTGAAAACGAATCAGTCTTGCATGAATTCCAAAAGACAATTCCTAATACGTTAAAAATCATCTGTTTATCGCCAGAGCAAGCCCATCAAAGAACCTTGCCGGAACTGATGGAGCTGGCTTCTATCCAGCCGACTACCCGAAACAGCCTTAAGCGAATTTCCCGTTGCAAGAGCTTAAATCCGCTTTTTGTATTCCTTCAAGAAATCTTCGAATCGGAGAACAGGACAATCCAGAGTAGAAAACTCCTTAACGGTCAGTTCGTTCAAATTACAAGAAAGGAAGAGCAGGGCTTTAACATCAATGACTTATCCACCAACCTTCGGCAGCTTCTCCAACGACAGACACAGGATTTAGACAAGACCTTTAGAGCTAAGTACGAGGAGCTCAATAAGCCGAACACCGGATTATTTTCGAAAATAGGTCAACAAGAAAGTCTGCATTTAAAAGATTTTAACAAATTAGATATTGCTGAGAAAACAGAAAAAGTGGGTGTATCCATCGATAAAACCATAACAGATCGTTTTTTAGAGCGGATAAAACAATCCATCACCGGCGAGATAGCCAAAGACGAACCCTACCTGACTGCCGCGTTGGCTGACCTAATCGAAAAGGTCAATTACCAGCTTTCCCAGAAGGGGATAGCGCCAGTTAGCATCGCGGCCGTCGCCGCTCCCTTCCCATTGCGACAAAAACTGATCGAATCTTATGCCTATGTAAGTAGAGTTTATGCTGGCGAATTGACCAAAAAGGGGACGACCGAATATTTCATCGCATTACGGGACTATATTGGCATTATGATGGTAGCTACCGGTTTATTGGCTCCGTTAAATCTTATCGCTTCGCTGTCGGATGAACATTCAATGTTTGGGTTTTTGAAGAAGCTTTCCACCGGCATCAAAATTGCGACCGCCCTGCTCACTATAGCCTTGATTATTTACGGGATATTTGATTTAAGAAGGCGGATACCCAGGAAGCGAGCCGAAGAATTCGAGCGAGAATTAAATAAGGCGCGTGAATTTCTATTGCAGGAAAGCAGACGCATTTTCAACGATAGCTCAAGGGATTGGGCTGCCAACCTTTCTTCCTGGATTCGTGATACCATGCAGAATTTAACCGGCCAAATAGACCAGCGCATCAAAGACATGCAGACCGCCCGGTTAACGAAATTGAACGAAGAGAAAGCACACCAGCTCAGAATGCAACAGAGCATCGATATCATCCAACGAAATTTGCAGTCTGCGGAGAAAGTTAAAGATGCAATGATCAGCCGATTTAAGGACCTGCTTCTGGAAACGCAAAAGGAGCTTAAATTTTAAGGCTAATGGTATTAGGCATTGACTTGGGAACCAGTAACACAGTAGCAGCTTCCATTAGCCGGGATGGCAGCGCCGTATTGCTTCCGGACGCCTACAATAAGTCGGCGTTGTCTACCCCTTCCATTGCCCTCATCGAAGATAACAGAGCCTACGCGGGGGAGTTTGCCGAAAATCTTTTTGAGTCTCTACCGGATAAACAGCTGATAGCCTACTTCAAAAGAAGTTTTGGTACATCCGATCCGGTCTTTTTTGATCATCACAACGGCCCTTGGTTTAGCGAAACCGTCGCCTCCCTAATTTTGAAGAAAGTGAAATTCGACGCGGCCATGTATTTGCCTGATGGTTACAATAAGACGGTCATTACAGTGCCAGCTCATTATAACGATATACAGCGGAAAAGTGTCATCGAAGCGGCCCGGCTCGCCGAGATAGACCTCACGGCTATCATTGAGGAACCCATCGCTGCCGCCCTGCACTACAGTCAAGCGCATAAAAACCACGAAGATGAACTGATTCTTATCTACGATTTCGGCGGCGGGACATTCGATCTAACCCTGATTACGCAATCGGGTAACCAGCTGAATGTCATTGCAAAGGATGGGGTCAACCAGTTGGGTGGGAAGGAATTCGACGGGATAGTACTAGAGACCATCAGGAATCACTATCAAAAAGCGTTTGGCGTATCGATGCCACAGGACAAACTCACCAGCAACCGCCTCAAAAAGACGGCTGAAAAAATAAAAATCGAGCTAAATAATACGGATGACATCGGAAAGCTTAGCAAATGGATCATGGCGGGCAGGGAAGGTTTTGAAGTCAATTTCATGATAGATGAATATGCTGCGAAGGCCACTAACCTTATTGAAAACACTGAAGTCGCCATGAACCGCTGTTTGCGTTCCCTGGGACTGCGCTTTATCGATGTCCATAAACTGATTCTAACGGGCGGTACCAGCAGCAGCAAGCTGGTCTACAATTTCTGGAAAAATAAAATGGGTCCTAAACAGGAGCTCATTTACCACCAGCCGCTGAGCGGCGTCGCCAAAGGCGCGGCGCTATATGCCGCGTCTCTGGGTGAAGGATCGAAATCAAGCCCCGTTATTCCCATCAGCCTAAAAGGCGTAAGTACTTATAATATCGGGGTTAAGGTAATAGGGGGATTATCCACGATGGATCTTCTTATTCATCGCAACACGCCGCTGCCCGTTTCCGGTAGGAAAATATACAAAGTAGTTCCCTCTCAGCAGGAGACGGTCTTTTTTGAAATATACCAATTCTGGAACCCCCAGGAGGAGCTTCATCTATTAGGAACAGCCAAAGCTGGACCTTTCACGCTTCAGGAAGACTTTAACCTTGAAGTTTTGGTCGAGAACAGAACCGACGGGACCATTGGGCTGAAATTAAAAAATGCCGACAATGGAAGAGACTTGAAATTTGAATTCAGCAGAAAAAAATCGGTGCATACCTATGATTACCGGCAGCAGAAGAGCATGGTGGATGCGATTTACCTCAATAATTATTTTTAAAATGCCACGGTTTAGTTTATTTTTTTCCTTTCTACTCGCGCTCACGAATTATCGCGTCATGGCGCAGGTCCTGCCGCAAGAGCACCAGAATACAGATTCCGTGGTCGTAAAAAAGAAAGCAAATAACGGCGTAAAAAATGCATCTACGGTCCTTGTGAAGATAATGCCGGACGCAGATTGTTCCATTTATATTGATGGAGAAAATAGAGGGAACATTAAGTCAGGAAACGCGTTGCGTTTAAGTTTAAAGACGGGAGAGTATGAAATCAAAGCAGTGAGCTTAAAGAGTGATTCGGACTTTATCGTCGAAGACTATAAAGTTACAACGGCAGGCGAGGAGCAGTTGTGCAAATTGACCCTTCAGCCAATTATTAGCGGACGTTCAAATATTGCAATGGGGGAGCATTATTTTAATCAAGGCCACGCCTTTCAGGATTCCGGTAATCTAAAAAAAGCGTTGGATTCATACGAAAAAGGTGCAGCGTTGGGAAATTGTTATGCGCAATGTGAGGCAGGTTCCTTCTACTATTATGGATTAGGTTTAAGGGAGCGTGATAGTTTGCAAGCAGTAGGTTATTTAAAATCAGCTTATAGTAAGATTAAAGAGGAAGCTGAACACGGGAATGATATGGCACAGTATTTTTTAGCCAAAATGTACGAGCGAGGGTGGTCGATGGTGCCTAAAGATTCGGTTCATGCATTGTATTGGCTTAAAAAGTCCGCAGATAACGGTAATAAATTTGGAGAATGTGAGTTAGGTGACGAGTATTTATGTGGCAATTTAGGGCTTATAGAAGATACTGCCCAAGGGTTGGACTGGATAATGAAATCTATACAGCAGGGTTACTCCTTCGCTACTTTTATTTTAGGAATGAATTATTATTCTGGCGTCTATTTACATAAAGACTATTCAAAATGCATGTATTGGTTGAAAAAAGGCGCTGACCGCTGTTCGAGTTTCTCGCTGTTCGAATTAGGGTACATGTACAGGAATGGGGTCGGAGTCAATGCGGACTACAAAGAAGCGCTGTATTGGTTCAAAAAGGGGGCTGACCAGGGATACGGGCCTTCGGAATTTGCATTAGGTGATATGTATCTAAATGGATTAGGGGTGGAAAAAGACTCGATTGTCGCGAAGGAGTATTACCGTAAAGCCTGCGATAATGGCTCGAGGTCTGCCTGCGACATCTTAAAGACAAAATAGAATTTATAAACCAGCTGTAACCAATTGCAAACTTGATACTTTCATCTATCTACTGCCTCAACGAGCAAGGCCGTCGCGACAACACGGAAGACACCGTCTACCCTCATCCCGGTAAGGCTCTTTTGTCAGACAAATTATTCCTTGTCTGTGATGGCGTTGGCGGCGAAAGCAAAGGGGAGGAAGCCAGCCGGATTGCCTGTGAGGCCATACCTGCCTACTTCGAGAATACCCCACAAAAAGCCATTGATGCGGGATTTCTTCAAAAGGCCGCTGGTTGCGCCGTGTCCAAGTTGCAAGAATACGCTACCCTTGACCCGGCGGCAGATCGCATGAGTACTACGCTCACCCTTTGCTATTTGGAACGAAACAATATCGCTGTGGCCTGGTGCGGTGATAGCCGGATATACCATATAAGGGGCGGAAATATCTTGTGGAAGTCAACGGATCATAGCTTGGTTATGATGCTCGTTAAACAAGGCGAGTTGACCGAGGATGAGGCAAGGCGTCATCCTAATAAGAACGCCATTCTCAGGAGCCTCAGCGCAGCCCCCGGAAACGGCACTATTGATACTCATTTCATCCATGACTACCAATCAGGGGACTTCTTATTGCTTTGTACCGATGGGCTTCTAGAGAATATTGATGAGCAAGCCCTTCATGAAATATTGTCACCGGAAAATGCTAAAAAAGACAGGCGGAATTTATTCTTGAATTACTGCCAGGAAAAGACCGACGATAATTTTTCGATGTACTTGCTCGAACTGAATGAGTCGGCTACGAATCGTTCAAAAATTAATTCAGGTCGAGTCATTAAGGATAGAAAGAAAAGAAAAACCGTTTATCTGGTATTCATAGCCTCAATTGCGCTTATTGGGCTTTTGATTATCTTCACGAGCGGCATCCTTACCCGGCGAAAATCGCAACCAACAGTTCTGCCTCCTGGGGTCAATCCCGTTAAAACAACCCACTATGCGGGAAGGGATAGCACGTCAAAAAGTACGGATTCAAGCCTTTTAAACATTCTGAATAATAATACCAAAGCAAATAAAAACTGACTGCCATGGATTTCAAAGCGCGATACACTTACGATACAAAAAGAGATTTGCTTGGCAGGGGTGGCTTTGCCCGGGTTTATAAAGCTTACGATGTGCTCCTGGAGCGGTATGTGGCCGTGAAGGTATTCACTACCCATGAAAACGACAAGTATAATGTGCTGGAAGAAATAAAAAAAGCGATCAAACTGGAGCATCCGTCTTTATTGCGTTATTATGATGTCGCCATGATAGAAGGCCAGAACGCCTTCGGGGAAAAGGAAACGATGCAGATTGGCGTGATGGAGTTGGCTAACTGCGGGGATCTGAAAACCTTTACCAACCAGCCCTACGACAATCGAATTCTTAATGGACTGCTCATCCAGGTGCTGGAAGGCATTTCCTACCTCCACAAAAAAGGAATTATCCACCGTGACCTGAAGCCGCAGAATATTCTTTTGGTCGAAGACGGTGGTACTATTGGCGCCAAGATCAGCGATTTTGGTATCAGCAAAAACTTGGTCAGCAGCGGAGCCAGTTCTTCTGCTGTCGTGGGCACGATCGAATATATGGCGCCCGAACAGTTTAATCCGACTAAATATGGTGTCAATGGGAAAATAGGGACCAATGTCGATATCTGGTCTTTTGGTATCCTCGTTTTTGAGGTGATTATGAAGCGCCCCTTGTTTGGTAGTCGTGGACAGGACACGACTGCCGAACAGATCATGAGCTCTATCCTGGCGCCCAAACTTCCGGCCGATGTTGACCAAATGCCTGAACCTTACCAAACAATTGTCAAACAGTGTCTCGTTACAGATGCGTCCAACAGAATTGGCGCCGCCACCCAGTTAATTCCCTACCTAAGGGAAGCGGCTATTTCCGGAACTCCTACCATGGAATACCGTATTCCCCTGTCATCCTCGGCCAAGCAAACGGGAAGCCAGGAGACGCTGGTGATGCCCAGAATAGAACCTACCGAACCGGTAGGCAACGGTATTCAGGACAGCGTTGGACTAGAGCCGCCTGGCTCGTCGGCTCCCGCTAGGAGAAGGGGAAAGCCCATGCTACTACTCATTCTCATGCTGTCGCTGCTAGTCCTCGGCGGCGCAGCGTATTATTATTATAGTAACGCCTTCCAGCCCAAAACAGCGCCGAATCCAGCCGCTTTATATGCCCAGGCGATGAAAAATTTTAATAAAGATAACACTGACTTCCTCGTCAAATTGACCCAATCGGCTAATGCAGGATATGATTCCGCTAACCTTTCCCTAGCTAGTTATTACGACAGCAAAAACAAATTTGATTCGGCCACATTGTGGCTACAGCCTTTGGTCATTCATAACAACGACAAAGCCATCGAGCAAACAGCGGCCATTTGGGCGAAAAGCAAGGATTCGGCAAAAACTGATTCCGTTGGCGTTTATTACAAGAAATGCAGTGCGATGGGAAATCCGGAATGTCAGTATCAACTTGGAATGCTTTATTACAATGGCGCATTAGGATTGTCCAAAGACTTTAACGTTGCATTTAATAATTTTTTATTAGCTGCCAAGCAAGAAAATGCGCCCGCGCAGTGTATGTTGGGCAATATGTATTTTTCGGGCGATGGCGTGAGTAAGGACGATCAAGAAGCGTTTCAGTGGTATATCAAATCGTCTGGTCGCGGTAATGTCGTAGCCACTTATGCTATCGGGCTCTTCTATGCAGATGGGATCGCCGTTCAGAAAGACAAGAGAGTTGCGGAGAAGTATCTTCGTCTGGCTGCCGATGGAAATAATCCGGCTGTTAAAGAAGCCGCATCTAAAAAATTACGTGAAATAACTGTGAATCAATGAAATAGATATATAACATAATTGTTAAGTCTAAGACATTATTTTTGATTCTGGTATTCTTTCTGGTAAACATCTGTTCAGCAACCGCACAAGTTTTACCAAAAGATCAATCTAACACAGACAGCTCGTCCATGAAGAAAACTGCGACCAAAAATAAAGCAACAGTAAGTTCGAAAACAGCAGTTCAACTTGGAACTTCTATCCTTAAGATAATGTCCAATGCTGATTGCTGGATTTATATTGATGGGGAAAGCAAGGGAAGCATTAAAGCAGGAACTGTTTTGCGGGTAACTCTAAAAAAAGGCCAATACCAAATTAAAGCAGTAAGCGCTTCCAACAATTCGGATATTATCACACAAAATTACACGGTTGAAACGACAGGAGAGGAGTTGCTGTACAATTTAGACTTGCAATCCGTCACCAATAAAAGATTGCACTCGGAAGCGGACGAACGGCAAAGGCAAGAGGCCACTCGCGAAGAGATAGCCCGACAAAAAGCAGCAGAAGAAAGTAGAATTCAAATGCAGAAAGAACAGGAAGAAAAAGCAAGGCAAGTTTATATAGCGCTTTATGCAGAAATAGATAAGAATATGGTTGAGGTTCAGGGAGGCACTTTTACCATGGGCTGCACTGCTGAGCAGCGTGATGAATGCAATCTCGACCAGAAGCCAGCCCACCAGGTAACGCTAAGTAGTTTCATGATATCCAAATATGATATCACCCAAGCGCAATGGCAGACGATTATGGATAACAATCCATCAAGGAACAAAGGTTGTGAACAATGCCCGGTGGTTGATGTAAATTGGCACGATGTGCAGGCTTTTATAACTAAATTAAATGAGAAAACGGGAAAACGTTACCGCCTGCCAACAGAGGCTGAATGGGAACATACTGCAAGAAGTGGAATTCATAGCATGCGATATAAATACGCAGGGAGTGAAGATTACCAAGAGGTCGGCTGGCTGGCCGATTATATGTAATAGTCACTATTTGATCGGACAACGAGGGATTTTTTGTTTTATAGGGTTAGGATATAGTTAAGCTGCTGGGGGAAGACGATCCAGCATCTTGTGTCTCGCTAAGGTAATGGATTCGTTAAATGTTTCCATGGGCGTTTTGCCAAAACAATACTTTCCACTGTGTGGCCGCCGATTATTGTAGTAATCCATCCATTCATCGAGGTCATGCTGCAATGCAGCCAAGCTGTCGTATAGTTTCTTCCTGAAGGCGACGGCATAAAACTCCTCTTGCATGGTCCGGTGAAGTCGTTCACAGATCCCATTGGTTTGAGGGTGGCGTACCTGGGTCTTGGAATGCTCAATGCCTTCGATGGCCAGGTACAGCTCGTACTCGTGATGTTCCGGCTTTCCCTTATACTCGCTGCCACGGTCGGTGAGGATCCGGAGTAGAGGTATTTGATGCTCGTCAAAGAACGGAAGGACCCGGTCGTTGAGTGCATCCGCGGCAGTGATGGCATGCTTTGTCTCATAGAGCTTGGCAAAGGCCACTCGGCTATAGGTGTCGATAAAGGTCTGCTGGTAAATCCGGCCTACGCCCTTGATATTTCCAACATAGTAAGTGTCCTGAGAACCCAGATACCCGGGGTGCTCTGTTTCGATCTCTCCAAAGGATTCCCGACGCTCTTTCTTGCGTTCCATCGCTATCATCTGGGCTTCGGTAAGGATAAGCCCTTCCTCGGCTATACGGGCTTCTAAACGCTTCAGCCGTTTGTCGAAAACCTCCAGGTCGTGGCGTTGCCAGACACTGCGGACACCGCCGGCCGAAATAAATACTCCCTGCTTCCGGAGTTCGTTGCAGGCACGGGATTGACCAAAGGCAGGGTAATCCAAAGCCATCTTCACTACAGCCTCTTCAATGGCCGGTTCAACCCTATTCTTTAGAATGGGCTTTCTCCTGCTAACTTCCTGCAGAGCAGATTCTCCGCCTGTGTCGTACAGTTCTTTGATTCTGTAAAAGCTATCCCGGCTGTAGCCGATTACTTTGCATGCCTGGGAGACATTGCCTAAATGTTCTGCCAAATTGAGCAGTCCTAACTTGCTTTTGATTAACTTAGATTCCTGATTCATGATCTGACTTTTTGGGGGTTGACTAATAGTGTGGTAACTTAAAGTTAGCCCCTATTGTCAGATCAAATCTTAACTTCTACA
>Ga0302326_10004527_pt1 | contig 32166 bp, 23 predicted proteins | sample Palsa_T0_3_FD_202264 | JGI IMG/M metagenome (GOLD analysis project Ga0302326, IMG submission 202264) | Peat permafrost microbial communities from Stordalen Mire near Abisko, Sweden - Palsa_T0_3 | ecosystem: Environmental > Terrestrial > Soil > Palsa > Peat permafrost | place: Sweden: Abisko...
CCACCGCTCCCTTGAAAGCCAGCTCGGAGATCTCCTGCCCGTTCCCCAATATCTGCGGAAACGGAAACGATACCGCGCCCAGGACGCCCATGACGACCAGCGGCGCGACCACGCCTTTCCACCCGTCGGGTTTGTGCCGATCCGCCCATGCAACCGCTCGAACATAGCCCACCGACACAAACCCGGTGGCGGGTCCGAGCAGAAGCGCCCAGACCAGCACCGAGGCCGAGGTTTTATAGGCCGGGAACACGTAGAGCGGGCCGTTGGGCACGACCGTCCAAGCCACGATCGCGGCGATCGTACTGGCCAATAGCGCGGGGAGAACGAGCCGCAATGACAGCACCCCGCGCAGCACTTCCAGCGAAAACAGCGCTCCGCCCAAGGGCACTCCGTAGGCCGCCGACATCCCCGCGCCCGCACCACAGGCCACCAATAAACGCCGCTGCTCATCCGACAGCCCCGCGCCGTTAGCCAACAGATTTCCCAACACGGCTCCGGCCTGTTTGGGCGCGCCTTCGCGGCCGAGCGATACGCCCATACCCACGAGAAAAATAGAAAGCACCGCACTCCCTAGAGTCCGGAGCGTCGGCAACCGGCCGGCCGAGAACCAAATGGCCGCGTTGATATCAATCCCGTTGCCGCTCGAAAGACCAGACAGGAGCAACTGCCCCAAGCCGGTGAGGAAGCCTGCACCGAGCAGAATGAGGAAGTGTCGCGCCCATGAGGCCTGGCTCGCCGCGTCGAGCAGGGATGATCCCGTACCTTGCCACGCGACGTGTTGCACCCATTGCAGCAGGAGGTAGAGCGCTCCCGCGCCGATGCCGGTTCCGACTCCGGTCAGCGCCACGGCAGCCCACAGCTTAAGCCCGCTGCGACTGGCGGAAACGACGACGGCCGTTGACCGGTCAGAACTCTTCATCGAAATTTGGCCCGGACACTCACGTCATCCACATAACATGGTTTGAGATTGACGGAACAAGAAACCAGAGCAGACCAGCCGCGCCAACAGCTCGGCCGGGCCCGCCATCGCGATCATCCCGGAATCCCTCGAAAAGCCCCGACTTGGCAAAATCTATTGCCATTCCGGCAACGGGCGCGTAACGACCGGTACTGTTAATGGCCCGAGTTCTTATCATCGACGACAATCCCTCGGTCGGGGCCATTTTAGATATTCTTCTGAAGAAGAAAGGCCACAGCGTCACCTGCGCCAGGACAGCCGAGGAGGGCATTAGGCTGTTCTCGGAGATTTCGCCCGATCTGGTGATTACCGATGTGCATATGCCCGTCACGCCGGGCTTTGAGGTCTGCCGAACGATCAAAAAACAGAAACCCGGGATTCCCGTGCTCATGGTCACCGGGTGTCTGACTAAGGACGTGTTAAAGCTTGCGGCGGAGTGTGGCGCCGCGGAAGTAGTTAAGAAGCCATTCGAGCTACCGGAATTGACGGCTACAGTGTCCCGCCTTCTCGCGTTGCGGACTGGAGCTGGAACTTCTTGCGGCCTTCCGCTCGGCAGCCCTGCACTGGAGCCTCCGGCCCTCGGAGCAGAAGCCGTGGGTTAAGCGAGCCAGCCTACTCCTTGCCCGGTGTGCCAGGTAATTCAGTGGAATAGATTTCGGTCGAGAAATTCCCCGGGGTCAGGTTGGAAAAATTGACCTGGCCAACGCGAAGAGGCCGCGCCGATGGCGATCGACATGGCCACTGCCCGTTCGCTGCGGAGTGCACTGGCTAGCATTGCCACGCCCTGCTCAGTGAAAACTCGCATAGGCTTCCTAGTGCCACCATGTTGCGAACTTGATATCACAGATTGTGATATCAAGTTTCGGGTTTCTTCCAGATTCAGCCGGAAGCAGAAGTCTTCTGGGAATCGGGCTTGGTTTCGAGAAACTGCTTGGTTCAATTCGTGGGTCCGCACTCCATAGAACCCTGCCAAATCGGCGTCCAAGATAACCCGCTTGCCGCGGATCACGTGGATTCGTCGCTGGATTTCTGGGATGGGAATGATTTCGTTCATGGGGATCGGGCTGAAGGTGATTCAGTGGAATAGATTTCGGTCGAGGCTGCGGTATTGGATGGCCTCCAGCAGATGCGCCGATGCGATCATTTCGGCGCCGGCCAAATCGGCGATCGTGCGGGCGACCTTGAGGATCCGGTCGTAGGCTCGGGCGGAGAGGGAGAGCTTTTCCATCGCCTCCTGGAGGAGATCGCCCATGGCGGTGTCGATCCGACAGTGATGCCTGATCTCTCCGGGCGTCATCCGGGCGTTCACCGTTGTGTTGCCTCCGGCGAACCTCAGGCGTTGGCGCTCGCGTGCCATCCGCACGCGTTGGCGGATGGGCGCCGACGACTCGCCCGTCTGCGGGGAGCGCATTTCCGCCAGCGAGAGCGCGGGAGCCTCGATATGGAGATCGATCCGATCCAGCAGGGGTCCGCTGATCTTGGCGCGGTAGCGCTGGATCTGGGCCGGGGTGCAGCGGCAGCTCCTCCTGCTGTCACCGAGATGGCCGCAGGGGCAGGGATTCATCGCCGCCACGAGCATGGCGGCGCAGGGGAGGGTGATCTTGGCGGCGGCGCGTGAAATCGTCACCCGGCCGTCCTCCAGGGGCTGGCGCAGGACTTCCAGGACCGAGCGCCTGAATTCAGGAAGCTCGTCGAGGAAGAGGACGCCATGATGCGCTAGCGAGATTTCGCCCGGTCCAGGCATGGCGCCGCCACCGATGAGGGCGGCGTCCGAAGCGGAGTGATGGGGCGCTCGAAACGGCGGTAGGCGGCGCCAGGCGCCCGCGGCGAGCAGGTTCTGTCCGGCGGCCGAGTAAATGCCGAGGACATCGAGCTGTTCCTCGGCCTCGAGGGGCGGCAGGATGCCGGGGATGCGCTGGGCGACCATGGATTTCCCGGAGCCGGGGGGCCCGATCATCAGCAAATTATGATTTCCACTCACCGCGACCTCGACGGCGCGGCGAAGCGCCGCCTGGCCCTTGACGTCCGAAAAATCGGCCCTCGGCGGGGCTGAACTTCCCTCGCTTAGGGCGATGCGCTCGAGCGGCGCGCGGGACCTCTCCCCCTCGAGGAAGCGAAAGGCCTCGCCGAGGGAATCGACGCGATAGACCGCCACCCCTTCCACCAGCGCGGCCTCCTCCGCCGACCCTCCGGGAAGAAGTAGGCCGCGTTTGCCGAGTTGACGCGCGAGCCGCGCCATCGCCAGAGCTCCCCGCACCGGGCGCGTCGCGCCCGATAGGCTGAGCTCGCCGGCGATCAGGTAGTCGCCGAGCCGGTCGGAGCGAAGCTGGCCGGTGGCGGCGAGGATGGCGAGCGCTATCGGCAGGTCGTAGATTGGCCCCTCCTTGCGAAGATGGCCCGGTGCGAGATTTATCGTTGCGCGAGTGCGGAGCCCGTTGAATCCGCTGTTTCCGAGAGCGGAAGAGACCCGATCGTCGGACTCCTTGACGGCAGCGTCGGGCAACCCAACGAGGATAAGCTTCGGTTCGCCCGCCTCGTCGGCGTTGACCTCGATCTGGACGAGTTCCGCCGCTACGCCCTGGAGCGCAGCAGACGAAAGGATGGCGAGCACACCAGCCATGGTAGCAACCGGTGCGGCGGACCCGATGGGGCGTGCTCGACAGTTCGCCGATGCTAGAATAGGTTAGTCCAACGCGCCGGGCGGACTTTCGAGGCGGACGGAGCGGCCGGCGGGTTGGGGACAACCCGCGCTACCTCGAAACCACGACCTAATTTTTACTCATGCCAAAGGCGGAAAAACCGAGAGTGGTTGCAATCGGGGCCTCGACGGGAGGCCTGGACGCCTTTCGGAGGCTCATCGAGAACTTGCCGGTCGATACGGGGATGGCCTTTGTGCTGCTCACCCACATTTTGCGCGGTTCGACCAGTTTGCTGCCTGAAATCCTGTCCCGCGCGACCAAAATGCCCGTCAGCCAGGTTACGCGTGAGCTGCGGCTCCGGGCCAACCATATCTACGTAATTCCTCCGGATAAACTGATGGAAATCCGGGAGGGGGCGCTTCATCTGGTGCCACGTCCCCGCCAGGGAGCAAATAATGCCATCGACCATTTTCTTTTCTCACTGGCTAAGGATCGTGCCTATGGGTCCATCGGAATTATCCTTTCCGGAGAAGGTTCCGACGGCGCTGAGGGCATCAAGATCCTGAAGGAGGAAAGCGGTGGTGTCACCATGGCGCAAGCACCCGCATCGGCGGCTTCCAAATCCATGCCTATTAACGCCATTCAAATTGACCATGTGGACCACATCCTATCGCCTGAAGGCATCGCCCATAAACTTGCTTCAATGAGCTGGCGTGATTCAAATATCAGGAAGACGCCAATGAAGATTTTATGGATGAAAAGACCGCTTCCGCTCCAAGGCAGCGCCGCATGATCGATCCATGAAAAAGCCCGTCTCTCCCAAATCGGCGAAACGCCATCCGGCCCGGAACGCGGAAAAATCCCCGCCCGGCTCGCCCGGCAAGGGCAAGCGGAGCGCGGATCGCTCCTTTCCCATCGTGGGCATCGGCGCTTCCGCCGGAGGCCTGGAGGCTTTGGTGCAGTTCCTCGAGCACATGCCGGCGGACAGCGGCATGGCTTTTGCGATCATCCAGCATCTTGATCCGACGCAGAAGGGCATCTTGCCCGAGCTGCTGCAGCGCGCCACTGCCATGAAGGTTATGCAGGTGACGGACCGCATCAAGGTCCAGCCGGACTGCGTGTATGTGATCCCGCCCAATAGCGACATGTCCCTCCTCCATGGAGCGCTGCACCTGCTCGCCCCGACCGCGCCTCGCGGACTGCGCCTGCCGATCGATTTCTTCTTTCGCTCGCTCGCCGAGGATCAGCACGAGCGGAGCATCGGTGTCATCCTGTCGGGCATGGGCAGCGACGGCACCCTGGGCCTTCGAGCCATCAAGGAGAAAGCTGGGGTGGTCCTGGTGCAGGATCCGGCTACCGCAAAATTCAACGCCATGCCGCGCAGCGCCATCGAGGCCGGGCTGGCGGATTTTGTGGCGCGCGCCGAGGAGTTGCCGGGCAAAATCATGGCTTACCGGCAGCATTTGCCGCGACTCGACAAGCCCGAGCTGCCGCTGGAGGAAAAGGCCCGGAGCTGGATGGAAAAAATCACCATCCTGCTGCGCTCCCACACCGGCCATGATTTCACCCAATATCGCCGGAGCACGCTGTATCGGCGGGTCGAGCGCCGCATGGGCATCCATCAGGTGACCGAGATCGGCGCCTATGTGCGGTATTTGCAGGAGAACCCCCAGGAGCTGGGCATCCTCTTCAAGGAGCTGCTCATCGGGGTGACGAGTTTTTTCCGCGATGCGGCGGCTTGGGAGCAGCTGGCGAAACAGCTTCCGGCGCTGCTTGCCGGCCGGCCCGCCGGCAGCTCGCTCCGGGCGTGGGTGGCCGGGTGTTCGACGGGCGAGGAGGCCTACTCGCTGGCCATGGCGTTCAGCGAAGCGCAAACGCAGGCCAAGTCCGCGAATAATCTTTCTCTGCAGATCTACGCCACCGACCTGGACAGAGACGCCATTGACAAGGCCCGTCAGGGCCTCTTCCCCGAGAACATTGCCGCCGACGTGTCGGCTGCGAGACTCACCCGGTTCTTCGTCAAGGAGGGGGACGGCTACCGGGTGAAAAAGGAGATCCGGGCGATGGTGGTCTTTGCGCCGCAAAACCTGATCATGGATCCGCCCTTCACCAAGCTGGATATCTTGTGCTGCCGGAACCTGCTGATTTATCTGACGACGGAATTGCAGAAAAAACTTTTGCCACTTTTTCACTACAGCCTGAATCCCGGCGGCTTGCTGTTTCTCGGCAGCGCGGAGAGCGTCGGGGGCTTTGGCAGCTTGTTCACTCCGCTGGCGCTCAAAGAGCGAATTTTTCAACGGAACGAATTCGTTCTTCAGGGCAACCAGCTCGATTTCCCCACCGTATTTGTGCCGGTTCCGCCGGGACAGCCGAACGCGTCGCCGGCGGCGCGCAGCCCGGGCCCCAGCCTCCAGTCACTGGCGGACCGGCTGCTCCAGGAGCGCTTTGCCCCGCCGGCCGTGCTGGTCAACGACCAGGGCGATATTCTCTACGTCAGCGGTCGGACCGGCACCTATCTGGAGCCGGCGGCCGGAAAGGCCAACTGGAACGTCGTGGCGATGGCGCGCGAGTCGTTGCGCTACGATCTGGCCAGCGCCCTCCAAAAAGTGCACCGGAAAAAGGCGACGGTCACCATCCGGGGCATAAAAGTCGGGATCGACACCGACGCGCGCTCCGTGGACATCCTGGTGCAGGCGCTCGAAGAGCCCAAGGAGCTGCGCGGGATGGTGCTGATTGCCTTTTCCGACGCGGGCATCCCCGCCGAAGCCGGCCCGGGCGACAGAACCGGGAAGGCTCCGACCCGCAATGCCGGACAGAGAAACCTGGAGGCGGAGCTGCAACGCGCCCGCGAGGAGGTGCAGGCGGGCCGCGAAGAGATGCAGACCTCGCAGGAGGAGCTCAAGTCCATGAACGAGGAACTGCAGTCCACCAACGAGGAATTGCAGTCCACCAACGAGGAACTCACGACCTCGAAGGAGGAAATGCAGTCGCTGAACGAAGAGCTGCAGACCGTGAACTCCGAGCTGCAAACCAAGCTGGACGAGCTCTCCGGGACAAACAACGACATGAAGAATCTGCTCAACAGCACGGACATTGCCACGGTATTCCTGGACAACGACCTGCGGGTGCGGCGCTTTACCGTGCAGGCGCAGACGATCATCAAGCTCATCCCGAGCGATGAAGGCCGGCCGATCACCGACCTGGCCTCGGACCTGCTTTACCCGGCGCTGGTCGCGGACGCTCGGGAGGTGCTGCGGACCCTGGTCTTTTCCGAGAGAGCGATCGCCACCGACGACGGACGCTGGTTCACGGTCCGCATCATGCCCTACCGCACCATGGATAACCGGATTGACGGGGTCGTCATCACCTTCGCGGATATCACCGCGGCCAAAAAAGTGGAAGCCGGTCTGCGCGAGAAGCAAAGCGACCTGACCCGACATTCGGCCCAGCAGGGCCTCGCGTTGGATCGAGCCACGGAGCGTTTGGAGGCCCATGACGCCCGGCAGCTATCCGGCAAACCACTGCGGAAGGCAGCCGGCGTCCCAAGGAAAGGCAAAAGATGAAAAGGGATCCCAAGGCACCGGGAGGCGCCGGCGAGCTGCGGCGGCGGGCCGAAAATCGACTGCGGAAGCAGCCGCCCAAGCAAGCGCGCGCCAAAAAACAGGCCGATGCCCAAAGGATACTCCAGGAACTTCAGATCCATCAAATCGAGCTGGAGTTGCAAAATGAGGAGCTAAAACAGGCGAAGGCGGAGGTCGACGCGGGCTTGGAGAAATATACGGATCTCTATGATTTCGCCCCGGTCGGCTATTTTTCCCTGGATGAACAGGGCCTGATTCTCGAGGTGAACCTGACCGGGGCCACGATGCTCGGCGTGGAAAGAACCCGCGTAATCGGCCGCCGATTTCAGCTCTTTGTGGTGCCGCAGGGCCGCCCGGCTTTTCATGGCTTCCTCGAGAGGATATTTTCCGGACACGAAAAACAGGTCTGCGAAGCGTCGCTCCTCAACGCCGGCCGCGCAGCTTTTTGGGCCGACCTGCAGGGCATGTCCGCCGTCGGCATCCGGGGTGCGCGGAAATGGTGCCGGGTGGCGGTCATCGACATTTCGGTTCGCAAACAGGCGGAGGAAACGCAACACCGCCTGGACGTCCTGGGCGCCACGAATCGGCAACTGGAGGCCGAAATCCTCCGGCGTCAGACCGTGGAGACGGCCCTCAAGAAAAGCGAGCAACGGGCCCAGCAATTATTGGCCCAATCGCAGCATCTGCAGAAGCAACTGCACCACTTGTCCCACGGGATGCTGCTGGCGCAGGAAAACCAGCGAAAGGAGATCAGCCGCGAGTTGCATGATAAAATCAGCCAGCTCCTGATCGGCATCAATGTTCATTTGGATATCTTCGCGAAAGCGGCGGCGAGCAACCCGCAAGGCATCCGCCGGACCATCGTTCCCTTGCGGCGATTGGTGATAAAATCGGTGAAAATCGTGCATCAGTTTGCCCGGGAACTTCGACCGGCGATGCTGGACGATCTAGGATTGATCCCGGCGCTTCGCTCCTACATCGACAACTTCCCCAAGCGGAAAGGCCGGGAGATTCAATTTGCGGCCTATACCGGAGTCGAAGCCTTGGACAATGACAAACGGACGGCGCTCTACCGTGTCGCGCAGGAGGCGCTCGTAAATGTCGGCAAACATGCGCGAGCCAGCGCGGTGAAAGTGTTCATTCTTAAGACTCCGGATGGCGTGTGCCTAGAGATCAGCGATGATGGCAAGGCTTTCGACACCGGCCTTCTTGCCTCGACCAAATGGAATGATCGCCTCGGACTGAGCGGGATGCGCGAACGCATGGAAATGGTCGGCGGCCGATTCAGCGTGGTGTCCGCGCCGGCCACGGGGACCACGATCCGGGCCGAGGTGCCATTTGGAAAAAGCGCGGCGGGCTAGAGATCGGTCAGTTCCGAGAGGTCGAAGTTGCCGCCTTGGGCGGATTTGAAGGCGGCGCGGAGTTTTTCCAAGCCGCGCCGCTCGAGATCGGCCACCGTGGTTTCCCGCAGCATGAAGATATTCGAGATCTGCTTGTGGCTGATCTGGCTGCGCACGCTGCGGTCGGTCGAGTAATGCCGGCTGACGTGGGCGAGGCGCTGCGGGGCGCGTTGGCCGCGGGCGCCCTTCTCAAAGGCATAGGGGTAGTGCACGACCCAGTCGCGGATGCCGCCGACCGCCCAGTCGATGACGACCTCGGTCTTCCTCGGCTTGCGCGTGACCGACTTCTGGGAAGGGTAGCGCAGCAGCGCCTCGAGGCAGATGTCGAGCGTGCGAAGGAAATTGTGGCCCAGGAGCAGCACGCGGGCGATCGCCTTCGCCTGGAGCGGATTCTTCAGGGCCGCGAACACGAGGTCCTGCCCTTCCTTGGCGCACCGCTCCTTGATCGCCAGGGCCTCGCGAATGAACACGTCGCGCCTGGCCTCATCCGCCTGCGACCAGAGGGAAAAGCACGTCTCGGTCACGCTTTTCAAGCCCTCCCAGAGCTGGACCTGGCGGTGGAGATAGGCCACGCGGGTCTGGTCCTCGATTTCGCGGCTCTGCAGCATCAGTTCCGTGAAATGGCAGCGCACCTGCAGCTCGGCCTTGGGTCCCCGCCCCTGCAGGAAGTAGTCGGCCTGGCGTTCGCCCAGGGGTGGCTCGGATTCGGGAGGGTTCATGGCTGCTGTACTGAGGCCTGGCGGCTCATCCGTCGATCCGCTTCGCCGGAAAGGCCCAGGGTCAGCATTTCCGCGCGGATTTCCCGTTCGAGAGGGTTGGCGGCCTCGACCTCCTTGAAGTAGCGCCAAAGATAGACCCGGCATTGCAGCACGTGCCCGCGGCCCCGTTCCTCGTGGCAGATCTTGATGGGAAACCGATGGGGTATCCAGCGGCCGGCCTGGGTGGCGCCGACCGTGTCGGCCTGCAGATTGAGCCAGACCGAATGGATCAGGCTGTGCTCCTCCATGACTTGGCGCATCTCGGCCGTCGTGAAGCGGAACAAGACGACGTCTTTGCGGTGGAGGATCGTCATGGGCTGGCCTGTTCGAGCAGAGCCTTCCGCTCGCGGAGCAATTCCGCCCGGCGCCGGGCGGCCGCCTCCAGCGCGCTCTTGGTCTCGGCCGCCGTCAGGGTGGGCGACCCGGGCGGCTCGAGGACGAAGCCGGCCGAGTCATCCGCTCCCAGGGGCCGGGCGACCAGTCCCGCTTGGCGTCCGACCGCGGTCAGGACCTCGCCGAACCCCAGGCCGCTGAAATCGCCGCTGATTCGGGCGCCAGCGTTCGTGGTGATCGTCACCGGCGCGTGGAACCGGGCGGAGAGCACCATTGCGACATTGCCGAGCGGCAGGTTGGCGAAACGCAGGGCCGGGGAGGCCGGGACCCCGGGTTCCGCGGCCGCCGCCCCGAGTGCGGCCAGAAAAAACACGGAGGCGGGCGAGAAAAGTTTCATGGGAGGCCGAATCCGATGCTATGATTGATAAGTATAGCACCCCTTCGGACGCGTCTTTTCAAGCCGATCATGTACTTCCACTCCGGCCAGCCCGTCTTTGGCGTCACCCATCCGCTCGGTCTGGCCCGGCCGGTCGACGTGAACAACTTCTTTGGCGCCCAGCTGCAGTATTTCGCGCGCAATCTCATGCCGGTGCCCAGCGGCTGCCTGGAGCATTTTGACGGCGCGGTCTACCGGCCGTACGCCGAACGGATCGCGGCCCTGCTCGCGGGGATGGATTTCGGCTGGCAGGGACCGGCGATTCTCGACGATCCCCCGCGCTACTGTCTTTTGCGCGACGGAGTTCCGACGCAGGTTCCGGATGATCTGAGGTCGTTGTTGCCGGAGCCGCCCCGGGTGGCGCTGGATGCGATCCTGGGCCATTTCGGCAGCCATCATGCGGGCTCGGCGCCGATCCAACTGCTGGACGTCCTCACTTTGGTCAGCGAGGACCTTGGGGCGGTCCGGTTCGCGGCGGCCACGGTGGGGCATCCGTGGGTCGCGGCGTTCATGCGCTGAGGGGGCCGGTTTTGGCCGCTCCGGTGGTAACAAGGTCTGTCAATTAGGGCCGACGTAGCGCCAGTCCTCACGGATTGACGTGCTGGACCTGGTAGGTCTTTTGCACCACCGGCGAGGGCACGTACCAATTGGTCATGCTCGCGCTCGGCACCGCCATCGACTCCAAGACGTAGGTCGTCAGGCCGCTTGAGACCACGACCTGGGTGGTCGGGCTGTAAACCCAGGTGACGCCATTGTCGACGCTCGCCGCGGCGCGCAGGGTCCAGGCTCCGGTGCTCGGGAAGGTGATTTGGACCGTGCGTTGGCTCGTGCCGCCGGATGCGGCTGCACTATTGACGGTCCAGGCGCCGCCCGGGGAGAGCCATTCGACCGCGTGAAGCGTCAGGTTGTCATCCTGGGCGCCGGCCGTGCTGGTCACGGTGAAGGGCGAGCCGGTGTACGCGGTCGGGGCCGCAGTGATCGTCGCCGTGGGAGGGACCGGGATGAGCGCAAAGTTTGCCGTCACTGTCAGGTTTCCGGTCATGGCGATGGTCGTGACGGCCGCGTTCGGATCGGTGGGCGCGTTTGCGCCCGTCCAATCAGAGAAGTTATAATTGATCGCCGGCGTCGCCGTGATCGCCGCAGTGGAACCTAGATCAAAGGTCCCGCCGCCGGTCGCGGTGCCGCCAGAGCCGGCGACAACGGTCAGGACGGCCTGCTGCACGAAATTAGCGACCAGGCTGCGGTTGGCGGACATGACGATTGTCGTCGAAGCACTCGAAGGGGAGGCCGTGCTGGCTCCGTCGGGGCCAGTCCATCCACTGGTCCGGTAGCCGTCGTTTGGCGTCTCCGTCACCGTCACGACCGTGCCGGCGTTGTAGGTTCCGGCCCCGGAGAAGGTCCCTCCGGCGGCGGCCCCGTTGATCGTCAGGGTGTAGGTGGCGATGAAGCTCGCATTTACCGTCTCGTCTCCGGCGAGCGTGACCGTGGTCGAGGCCGACCCCGTACTTCCCAGGCCGGTCCCGCTCCAGCCGTTGAAGGCGTAGCTTCCGGCCGGCGTCGCCGTTACCGCCACGGTGGAGCCGACATCATAGGTTCCACCGCCTGTCGCGGTGCCCCCGGCCCCGGCTGTGACTGTCAAAACCGCTTGCTGGACGAAATTGGCGACCAGGCTTCGGTCCGCGGACATGACGATTGTCGTCGACGCGCTCGAAGGAGACGCTGCGCTGGCGGCATCCGGGCCGGTCCATCCACCTGTCCGATAGCCGGCATTGGGGGACTCCGTCACGGTTACAACGGTGCCCGCAGGGTAGGTTCCGGCTCCGGAGAAGGTGCCCGCGGCGGCGGAACCGGTGATCGAGAGCGTGTAAGTGGCGAGGAAGTTCGCGTTTACCGTCTCGTTTCCCGCCAAGGTGACGGTCGTCGAGGCCGCTCCCGTGCTCGCTAGTCCGGTTCCGCTCCAGCTGCTGAAAGCGTAACTTCCCGCCGGCGTCGCTGTGATCGGCACGGTGGAGCCGACGTCGTAGGTTCCACCGCCTGTCGCGATGCCGCCAGTGCCGGCCGTGACCGTCAATACGGCCTGCTGGACGAAATTGGCGACCAGGCTCCGGTTCGCGGACATGACGATCGTCGTCGAGGCGCTCGAAGGGCTTGCGGTGCTGCCTCCATCCGGACCGGTCCATCCGCTGGTCCGGTAACCCGTGTTGGGGGTCTCTGTCACCGTGACAACGGTGCCAGCGGGATAGGTTCCGGCTCCAGAGACGGTCCCGCCGGCAGCGGAGCCGGTGATCGAGAGCGTGTAAGTGGCGACGAAGTTCGCGTTCACCGTCTCGTTTCCAGCCAAGGTGACGCTCGTCGAGGCCGCTGCCGTGCTTCCCAGGCCGGTTCCGGTCCAGGTGCCGAAAGCGTAATTTCCAGCCGGGGTGGCCGTGATCGGCACGGTCGAACCGACGTCATAGGTTCCACCGCCTGTCGCGGTGCCGCCGGTCCCGGCTGTGACGGTCAATACGGCCTGCTGGACGAAATTCGCGACGAGGCTTCGGTTTGCGGACATCACGATGGTCGTGGAGGCGTTCGAAGGGGATGCCACGCTGGCGGCATCCGAGCCGGTCCAACCGCTAGTCCGATAGCCGGCGTTGGGCGTCTCGGTCACGGTCACGACAGTGCCCGCTGGGTAGGTTCCCGCTCCGGAGAAGGTTCCCGCGGCGGAGGATCCGGTGATCGCCAGAGTGTAGGTGGCGACGAAATTCGCGTTTACGGTCTGGTTTCCAGCCAAGGTGACCGTCGTGGAGGCTGCCGCGGTGCTCCCGAGGCCAGTCCCGCTCCAACTGCCGAACACGTAGGTTCCCGCTGGCGTCGCCGTGATCGGGACGATTGTCCCGACGTCGTAGGTTCCACTTCCCGTAGCGGTGCCTCCGGTTCCGGCCAACACGGTCAGGACGGCTTGCTGGACAAAATTTGCGACCAGGCTGCGGTTGGCGGACATGACGATCGTCGTCGACGCGCTCGAAGGAGACGCTGCGCTGGCGGCATCCGGGCCGGTCCATCCACTGGTCCGATAGCCGGCATTGGGGGTCTCCGTCACGGTCACAACGGTGCCCGCAGGATAGGTTCCCGCTCCGGAGAAGGTACCCGCGACAGACGAACCGGTGATGGTCAGAGAGTAGGCGGCGACGAAATTTGCGTTTACCGTCTCATTCCCGGTCAAGGTCACTGTGGTCGAGGCTGCGCCCGTGCTCCCCAGGCCGGATCCACTCCAGCTGCTGAAAGCGTAGCTTCCCGCCGGGGTGGCCGTGATCGGCACGGTGGAGCCGACATCATAGGTTCCGGACCCGGTCGCGGTGCCTCCGGATCCGGCTGTGACCGTCAAAACGGCCTGCTGGACGAAATTGGCGACCAAGCTCCGGTTCGCGGACATTACGATCGTCGTGGAGGCGCTCGAAGGGGAGGCCGTGCTGGCGCCATCCGGGCCGGTCCATCCGCTCGTCCGGTAACCCGTGTTGGGTGTCTCGGTCACGGTTACGACGGTCCCCGCAGGGTAGGTGCCCGCCCCGGCGAACGTCCCGGCGACGGAGGACCCGGTGATGGTCAGGGCATACGTGACGACAAAATTCGCATTTACCGTCTCATTCCCGGTCAGGGTCACTGTGGTCGAGGCAGCCCCGGCGCTTCCCAGACCGGTTCCGCTCCAGCTGCTGAAGGCGTAGTTTCCCGCGGGCGTCGCCCTGATCGGCACGGAGGAGCCGACATCATAGGTTCCGGAGCCGGTCGCGGTGCCGCCGGACCCGGCTGTGACCGTCAAAACGGCCTGCTGCACGAAATTGGCCACGAGGCTCCGGTTCGCGGACATTACGATCGTCGTGGAGGCGCTCGAAGGGGATGCCGTGCTGGCGCCATCCGGCCCCGTCCATCCACTCGTCCGGTAGCCCGCGTTGGGCGTCTCGGTCACGGTCACAACGGTGCCCGCAGGGTAGGTTCCGGCTCCGGAGAAGGTCCCGCCGGCGGAGGGCCCGGTTATCGCCAGGGTATAAGTGGCCGCAAAACTCGCGGTGACCGTCTCACTTCCGGTGAGCGTGACGGTGGTCGCTGCGGCTGCCGTACTCGCCAGGCCGGCCCCGTTCCAGCTTGTGAAGGCGTAGCTTCCCGTCGGCGTCGCCCTGATTGGCACGATTGTCCCTACGTCGTAGGTTCCGCTTCCCGTCGCAGTGCCTCCGGTTCCGGCTACTACGTTCAGGACGGCTTGCTGGACGAAATTGGCGACCAGACTTCGGTTGGTGGACATTACGATCGTCGTCGAGGCGCTCGAAGAAGACGCCGTGCTGGCGCTATCCGGGCCGGTCCACGCGCTGGTCCGGTAGCCCGCGTTGGGGGTCTCCGCGATGGTGACCACCGTGCCCGGATCGTAGGTCCCAGCTCCGGAGAACGATCCGCCAGCGGTGGATCCGGTGATCGTCAGCGTGTAGGTTTGGGCGATCGTCAGCGCAAGTGTGGCGGAACTGGAGGCGCCGTACGCCTGGGCCGCAATCTGCACGTTGAAAGTTCCGGTGCCGGTTGGGATTCCCGATATGATCCCGGTCTTCGTATTGACCGAAAGGCCGGCGGGAAGCCCGGCGGCGGTATAGCTGGTCGCGCCGGCCCCGCTGATCGTGTAGCTGAAGGGCTCGTTCAGCTTGGCGGTCGCAGTCAGCGCGCTCGTGACGCCCGGATTCACCGACACGGCGAGCGAGGCGGTGCCGGTCGCGCCGGGGTTCGAGGCTGTGAGAGTGACCGAATAAGCGCCAGCCACCGTCGGCGTGCCCGAGATCAGGCCGGTTGTCGTATCGACGGTTAAGCCGGGCGGAAGACCGGTGGCACTGAAGCTGGTCGGACTGCCGGACGCCGTGATCGCATAATTGAAGGCCTGCGAGACCAGACCGCTCGCGGACGAACCAGAGGTGATTGCAGGCAGGGGATAAACCGTGATGGGCAGAATCTGGCTGGCCGTGGCGCCGTTGTTGTTGGCGACGATGGACGGGGACCACTGGCCGGCTGCGGTGGGCGTGCCGCTGATCAGGCCGGCGCCCGAGATCGCGAGGCCGGGCGGCAGTGCCGCCGCGCTGAAGGTCGGCGACTCCGTGGCCGCGGCCTGGAAGGTGTAAGGCCGTCCCACGACGAGAATCTGCGCGGGATTCCCGCTGGTGAAGGCTGGAGCGATCGGAATGAAGTTCGCCACCAGAACGTGGCTGGCGTTCATCACGATCGTCGAGACAGGGCCGCCGGGCGGCGTGATCAGGTGCGAATCAATCCCGGTCCAGCCGTTGAAGACGTAGCCGGCGGCGGGCGTCTCCTGGACCGTCGCGGTCGATCCCGCCTGATAGGTGCCGCTACCGCTGGCGGTGCCGGCCGAGGTGGGGGAGGCGCTGAGCGCGAGGGTGTAATTCGCCGTGATGGAGACGCCGAGCGGGGCCGTGACCGACGCGCTCGAGTTGGTCGCCGTCAGCGTGACCGAAAAGGTGCCGATGGCCGCCGGCACGCCTGAAATCACGCCGGTGGTGGCGTTGAGGGAAAGGCCGGACGGAAGGCCGGTCGCGCTGAAGGAGGTGGCGCCGGTGGCGGTGACCGTATAGGCGAAGCTCTGACCCACGAGACCGGAAGCGCTCGAGCCGCAGGTGATCACGGGCGGCAGGGCGCCGCGATGGCAGGCGATGATGACGCATCCTCCGCCGCAGCCATCGCTGCGCCCTCCGGAGCCTCCGCCGCACGAGACACCGTTTCCGGGATAACACGGGTCATTGGCAGCGGCCGGATGGCCGTTTCCGCCGCATTGAATCGAGGAGTTGAAGCACGAGCCCTGGGCGGCGGCCCAGCCGCCGCCGCATCCACCGGAACAACTATTGGCCTGGTACTGGTAGGAATTGTGCTGGTCCCCCAGGTTGCCGCACCCGCCCGGAGTGCCGCTCCGGCCCTGGTCATCACCTCCGCAGCCTCCCGCGGCGGAAACGCTGCCGTTGGCGCAACTCACCTGCGTGGCACCGCCGCCGCCCCCGCATCCGTTCCGGCCTGCAGAACAGCCGTTGGGCCAGCCGCCGGACGAGGAGGTGGAGCCCCCGCCGCCGACCTGGACGGTGCACTGCTGGCCGGCGGATGCATTATAGGAAGATTGGACAAAGGAGCCGTCGCCGCCGGCCCCATTGGAGCCGCACGCGCCGCCGGCGCCCCACGCCTTGATAATGAGGTAATCGGTGCCGGCCGGCGCGGTATAGGTGGCGGCGCCTCCGGTATAGGTGAAGACGGCTTGGCCGAGCACGGTGTCATTTCCGGTGCCCTGGTTGCTTTGGGTGACGGTGAAGGACAGGGATTGGGTCGCCGAGCCCCAGCTGTTGCCGGCCGTAATCGTCGCGACCCAATTGCCGACGGCGGTCGGCGTACCGCTGATCACCCCGGCGGCGCTGATCGAAAGGCCGGGAGGGAGCGAACTAGCGGTGAAAGTGGCCGAATTGGTGGCGGCAGCGGTGAACGAGCAGGGCTGTCCCGTCACCAGGTTTTGGGCTGGATTGGAGCTCGTGAAGGCCGGCGCGGCGTACACCGAAATGGCCAGGGTTTGGGTGGCGCTGGTGCCGCTCTGGCCGTTCGTGGCCGTCACGACCGTCGACCACGAGCCGACGGCGGTCGGCGTTCCGCTGATCACCCCGGCGGCGCTGAGTGAGGTTCCCGGGGGAAGCGACGTTGCGCTATAGGTGGTGGCATTCGTCGCGGTGACTGTAAATGAGCAGTTTTGACCCACCACCAGGCTCTGCGCGGCGCCGCTGCTGGTGAAGACTGGGGTCAGGCCCGGATTGACCGTGGGCGCGACGGTGCCGGAGTAGGAGCCGGTATAGTTGGAGCCGCCCGTGCCTCGCGCTCCACCGCGAACGGAATAGACGTAGGACTCCGGGCTGCCGGCATGATCGGAATCCTGGTAGGAACTGAGCGTGTTGGAGTCGACCGGCTTCACCCCCAGGTCGCTCATGTTGCTGTTGAAACCCTGGTAAACCGCTGCGGCCCATTGCCATTGGGCGCTCAGGCCGCTGGTGCCGCTGTAGAACGAACCCGACCACGTGACGGGATTTAGGCCGGTGGGGAAGTTGGCCGGCACCGCATAGGCGAGCCCGGACAGGAAGACATTGCCGGTATAACCGATCGGCACGCTGGTGACCCAGGAATTCGTGTTCGCATTGAAGACGGTGGTCGCGGTGGTCGCGCTGGAGCTGAAGGTGATCACAGCCGCCGGGACGTTCAGCGTGACCGGCTTCCCATTGGCGGAGAAGGTGATGGTCGAACTGTTGAAGCTCAGGGCGGCGGCGCTGCCGCTCTGGCCCCGGACGCTGACGACACTATTGAACCAGATGTAGTCGCCCTGAGAGATCGGGGTCCCATTGAAATTCGACCCAATCGAGGAGGGGACCGGGGATGCGCCCCGTCCGGCCACGGCCGATCCGGCCAGGATCAGGCCGAATACCGCCGCCTGGACAAAGCGAAAACTCATGAGGTAAGTGTAGCACCTTACCTGGGGTTCCTCCCCCATGGCGGGCCCTGAAAATCAGGGGGGGCCGCCGATTAGGTTAGGGGATTGCGCGATGTGCGACATGAGGTACAGATTGGGCAGGTAAATCGCGGCGGCGAGGAAGCCGACAAAGGCCAGGATGAGCAGGGTGAGGATGGGTTCGATCAGCTTGGGGAGGTTTTTTGCCTCGCGCATGGCCTGTTCCTCATAAAGAGCCGCGATCCGGGCGAGAAGGACCGAGGGATCGGCCGCACCCGAGGCCACTTTCATCTGGTCGGCCAGGGATTTGCCCATGCTCCCGATCCGGTGGCGCTCGCGCAGAAAGGCCTGGTAGAGGCTGGCCGACTTGGAAAGATGCTCGCTGACGGCCCGGAAATACGCGGAAAACTCGATATGGTCGGCCACGCTGGCGGTGATGGCGAAGGCGTCCCGCTGGTAGACGCCGGCCTGATACAGCATGGCGAGCGTGCGCAGGCAGCGGGCGAGGATTTCCTTCTGAAATAGGAGGCCGATCTTGGGGAGGCGGATCAGCAATTTCTGCGACAGGGGCTGCCGGGCCAGCCACTTCCGCCTCAGGACGGCCCAGCCGGCGATGACGGGCGGGATGAAGGCCAGCCAGGGGTGGTCGGAGATGAAGGCCAGCAGGTCGAAGAGGGCCTGGGTCGCCGGGGGCAGCTTCGTGTGGAAGAGGGTGAAATTCTTGGTGATCATCGGCAGCACGAAGAAGTTGACGATGATCATCGCCAGGAAGACCAGACAGGCGATGAACCCGGGATAGTAGAGTCCGGCCTTGATCTCGCCGGTGATCATGAGCCGGTTCCGGGTCATGGTGGCCAGCTTCTCGAAGACCTGCTCCAGCTTCCCGGCGGTCTCGCCCTGCTCGATCATCGCCACCGCGACGTTGCTGAAGGCGCCCGGGAATTGCCGCATCAGCGCCGCGATGCTGGCGGTCGAGCCCTTCTGCTCATAGAGGGCCGCGATCACGCCGCGAAAATAGGCCGACTCGGCGCCGGGGGCGACGAGGTCGAGGGCCGAGCGAAAGTCCGCTCCGACGTGCATCGCCTCCGCCATGCCGTTGTAGAATTTCTCCAGCTCGCTGACCGATGCGCTCTTGCGCGCGCAGAAGGTGCGAAACTTCCGATCGAAGGTCTCGATCCTCTTTTCGGACAGCTCCTCGTCGTCGGCCTTGCCGGCGGCGAACCGGGCCGCCGCGAGCGAGGCGGGCGAAAAAACCTCAACCTCCCGCTTGCGCTCGCGATGGCGAATGATGAAGACGCGGAAGACCCAAGGCTCGTAGAGGGCGGACATGGGCTCAGCCGAGGGTGAAGAGGACCTTGCGCTGCGCCTCTTCCAGGGACGTGACGCCCTCGGCGACGCGGCCGAGGGCCTGCAATCGCAGCGGCCTGAATCCCTTTTTTTCCGCGGCGGCGGAAATGGCCCGCATGCCGGCGGACTCGCGGATGAGCTCGAACACCTCGGCGTCCGGCTCGAGGAGCTCCATGATCGCGGTCAGGCCGCTGTAGCCGAGCCCGCGGCAGCGGGCGCACCCCGGATCGCGGCCCTGCATGTAGATCGTCCGCGGCGGTTCCAGTCCGGCGCCGACGAAAGCCTTCTCCGCCTGGGCGTCCGTGCGGACCGCCACCTTGCAGACCGGGCAGAGGACGCGGATCAGCCGCTGCGACTGGGCGGCGATCAGGGTGTCGGCCACCATGCCCGGAGGAATCTTCAGATCGGCCAGCCGGGTCGGCACCGCGGCGGCGCTGCGCACGTGGAGGGTGCTGAAGACCATGTGTCCCGTATGGGCCGCTCCCACGGCCATCTCCGCCGTCTCGGGGTCGCGAATCTCCCCGACCAGGATGATGTTGGGAGCGGAGCGGAGAAAGGACCGGAGCAGGGCGGCGAAAGTCAGGCCCTTGACGGTGTCCACCTGGGCCTGATGCGCGCCCTCGATCAGCTGCTCGATCGGGTCCTCCGCCGTCATGATCTTGATCTCGGGGCGATTGAGCTCGTTCAGGGCGGCGTAGATCGTGGTCGACTTGCCGTGACAGGTCGGCCCGGTGAACAGAAACATGCCGTCGGGCCGGGCGATGAGCCGGCGCATCTGCTTCAGGTCGTTCTCGCGCATCTGCAGGTCGGCCAGGGTGCGGATGCGGTTGTCCATCTTCCGCAGCCGGAGGCTCATGTTCTGCGGCCGGTCGAAATCGCGGAAGGGCGTCGCCTCCACCCGAAAATCGACCGGCGAGCCGTCGAACAGGACGCTGAAGCGGGAACTGATGGCCTGAAAAAACGGCCCGGACATCTTGCTCAGGTCGCGCAGGGTTCCGACGATGGTGCCCCAGCGCTGCTCGCTGAAGGAATAGAGGGTCTGGAGGATCCCGTCCTTGCTGATGCGAAACACCCCGGAGCTGCGCTCGAACATGACGTGAAGGTCCTGGGCGTTGGCCAGGATGGCCTGGCCGATCGCCCAATGGACGAGCTGCTCATCGGTCGTGCCGAGGCGGTCCGGATCGATCCGCCGCACCGCATCGGTCGTGAGCTTGAATTCGACCTGCTGGGTAAAAGAGCCGGCTTCGACCACCGGCGGGCCGCCGACCCGCACATCGGCCGCCCCCGACTGCTGGCGGAGCTGCTTCAGCTGGTCGATTTCGGTCAGGGCAAAATAGACCGGCCGGCGGTGCTCGTCCTCGACCTCGGCCCGAAACATCGCGGTAAACTCATCGCAGGCCGGGTGGGGCGGCGCCTCGTGGAAGGCGACAAAGTAGGCGGTGGGAGTCCGCTTGAAGCAGAACCCGTGGTAGTCGCGGGTGGTTCGCGGCGAGAGCTCGAGCAGCGCCTTCGGAACGTCGAGAAACCGCACGTCGACGACCGCCCGAGGCCGCCGCAGGAACAGCGCGGTCTCGCGGAGGCCGAGGGAGAGCTCCCCGATGGGCGTGCCCCGCTCGATGGCGGCGCGGGCGACCGCCCGAGTCGTGGGTTCGATGATGAAATGGTCCACGATGAACTGCAGGACCGAGCGGTCGTCGGCAAAATCCGGCGGGGACTCGGGCGGGCGCCGCGGCGGAGCCTCATAGCTGTGGAGAAGGTTCTGCGCACGGCTTTCGCGCAGGTCGCGGGAAATCCTGCGATAGGTCTCCTCCTCGACCAGGGCGCGGCCGGACATCCAATGCGGGAGAAGGGCGGCCTGGCGATCCGGATGGGCGTAGTGGCCGAGAATGAGCAGGGGGCCGATCGATCCGACCGGCAGCCATGGATCCGCGTCGAGCTCGGGCCACTCCGAGAGAAAGTCGGCCCAGTTGTTGTAGGCTCGCACCAGATCGAGCGGCAACCGGGCCGGCGAGAGCGGCAGTGGCGCGATGCCGTAGGTGTCGAACAGCCGCTCGAGATCGGGGCGGTCGCTATCCGGCGGGGAGGCCGCGGACGGCGGCCGCGGCAGCCAGGCGGCTGGGCGATCCGGGACGGGTGGGGCGGCGGAAATCATGGCGTCCGGGCTTTTATGCGGCCTAGGGCGACCAGAAGTTGCGAAGGGAAAAGCTGACCCGGCGCGGCGTCTCTCCCTCCGCGCCGACATCGAATCCCAGATGATGCGCGTCCACTTCCCTCAGCACCACGGTGTTGCCGGCGACGAGGGGAGCGAGTCCGGGCTTGTCCGGATCGGGGAAGCTGACCTCGTCGCCGATCCCGAAGACTTGGTCGCCGATGATCGCGCGGCTCGCCCCGTCCGCGGGTGCGTAAATCACGCCGGTCACCCGGCGCTGGCCGACGGCCTCGACGACCGCTTCGACGGCGGCGCCGGGGCCCTCCTTCTTCGCCAGCTTCGAATCGGCCTGAACCTTGAAGGGGTTGAAGAAGGTCTCGGGCAGCACCTGAGGCTTCTTGTAATCGGCACCCAACGCCACAAAACGGGTGTCGCCGGCGGGAGGGGGGGGCGCGCCGGCGGCTCCGATCGCCAGTGCGGCGAAAAGGGCGAAAAAAGGCGTTCTCATGGGGAATCGAACTTGCGGGGGAAGACGAACTGCACCGCCAGGGCGAGGGAGCTTCCGTTGTTGGTGTAGGAGATCTGCTCCACCCGGGCCAGGGGAAAGGCATTTTCAACCGCCCCGAGCCAATTCAGCGTACGGTAGTAATCCCCGGTCACGGATATGTTCACGTTTTGCACCGCCAGTTGCCGGCCGTTAAAGAAGTAATTGGTCTTGAGCGCGAAATTCTTGCCCGAGGGCGAAAGCAGGTTGTTCACCGCCAGGGTGTCGAGCCGGCCGAAGATCTGCTCGATGTTGGAGTCGGCGGCAATCTCCGGCTTCCAGAGGTCGAGGAACCAGTCGGCGGCGGCGCTCTTGGCCGTCGCGCTTCTCGCCGCCTGCGTGGTCGCGGCCAGTTCCGCACGCGCCGAGTCCACGGCGGCGCGTTCCGCGCCGAGCTGCACCTCCGCCTGATTGGCCTGGCGGAAGCTCTTCAAGAGGCCGAAAAGCAGCATGGCGGTGGCGGCCAGCAGGAAGAAAATAGGCACCCGGTAATGTTTCATGGCCCGGGCGGCTTGGGGATGTTGAGGAGGTGCTCGTAGCGGAACCCCTGCGGCACCAGCGATTCCTTGAGGTCGACGGTGCTGTATCCCATGCGCCCGAAAAGGGAGGAAACACGCTGAAAGATGCGGTTGGCCGCGGAGGCGTCGCCCAGCACCACCAGGGCCAGGCGCATTTGCGGCTGCCCCTCCTGGCGCGCGATGGAGATGCTATCCACTTGCGCGACGGTCCGGTTCTCCTTCGTTCCCTCGAGCGTCGCGGCTTCGATCTCCCTGGTAATGTCGATCAGCAGGGCCTGGGAAGGAGGACTGATCAGGAGCCAGTCGCGGATGGCGGAGGCGGTCTTGCCGCGGGATTCGATGTCGCGCATCGTCTCCACCGCCCGGCCCTTTCCGGCCGCCAGCATCGTCGCCTGGTCCCGAAAGCTCTTTTCCAGCCGCTCATCGCGGGCGATCCGGAACTGGTTGGCTCCGATCATCGCCGCGGCGGCGGCCAGCACGCCCCAGAAGAGCAGCGGCACGACCCGAAGCCGGGGCGCCGCAAACGGGCGGACGGGGCGCTCGCTGGGAAAAAGATCGTAGCCAAGCCGGGGCCGGTCGGAGCAGCAGGCCCAGAGCGCCGGATTGGGCTGGTCCGCGAGGGGAGTGGCGACGATCGCGCCAGGGTCGGCGCGGATCATGGCCGGGACGTCGAGCGCGCTCATGTCGACGAGGATGACCTTGCCGCCCGCCTTGAGCTTTCCGATGCGCTCGGCGATGGCCTGCCGGAGGGCCGTTTCCTTCAGGCCGATGTCGAAGAGCGGACGGCCGAGGGAGCCCTCGGCGACCGGGACATAAAATAGCGACGTGCGGTCCACGAGCAGAATCTCCGCCTCCTTCCCGACTTCGGACCAGAAATTCCCCAGCAGATAAATCAGCAGGCTCGCCATCCCGCACTCCAGCCGGGCGAGCCCGAGCCCCGCGCGTGAAGCCAGGCTCACGGCGGCGTTGATTTCGTGCTCCTTGTGGCTGAAGACGACCGCAAAATTATGGGTGGGGTGGTACGCGACCGACGGACGGCAGCCCTGGGCGGGCGGCTCACCGAGAAGGCGCTCGGGGTTGTCGCGCATCAGCAGGATGGACTCCTCGTCGCTATCGGGCCGCCGGGTGCGGGAGGAGAGGACGGCGGTGTAGCCCGTCGTGAGATTGATCAGGCATTCGTTCGCCTTGTAGCGCTCGGCCAGGGCGCGGAGGAAAGCCGCGTCCGCGCCTTCCCCGGCCGCGACGAAGATTTCCGCCGGCCCGAAGGTCGGCACGCCGCCCGGGAAGGTCACCGGCTGGGCCTCGAAGCCGTCCTTGGCCATCGTCACCGCGATCAGGGGCCTTTTCAGGAAGCGGCGGGCCAGCGGCACGGTGCTGTCCAGGGGATCGGGGACAAAGGCCCGGCCGAGGAGGAGGTCGAGGCACTCCTGGATCATAGGGAATTGGCCTGGGGACGGAATTCCTGCGGCAGGAGCCCGTCGTTGACCGCGCGGTTGATGCTGTCCTCGAAGGTTTGCATCCCGTCGGCGCGGTGGCTCTGGATGTCCCGCCGCAGCCGCTCGAGATGCCCTTCCCGGATGTTGGAGGCGATCCCCAGGTGCTTGCCCTCGTAGCTCATGTTGATCATGATCTCGTGCACCGCCACCAGGCTGCCCGTCTCCGGGTTGCGGATGAGGCGCTGGGCCACGACCAGCCGGCAGGCTTCCGCCAGATTGGACTGCGCCCAGGCGGCCCGCTCCCGCGGCAGCTCGGCGATGTAGGAATTGAGCGTCGAGGGCACGTTTTCGCCATGGATCGTGGCGACCACCAGGAGTCCGATCAGCGCGAACCGGAGGCATTTCTCCGCCGATTCCGCCCCGCGGATCTCCCCGACGATCACGCCCGTGGCATGCTGGCGGCGCACCTCGAGCAGGGCCTGCTCGAAGCCCTCGCAGGAGGTATCCAGCTCGCGCATGGTGAACATACTCGGTCCATGCCGGGTGGGGTAGATGAATTCCACCGGGTCCTCGATCGAGACGACCCGGTGCGCCTGCTGCGCCGCCAGGTGCAGCCAGAGCGAGGACACGGTCGTGCTCTTGCCCGAGCCCATCTGGCCCGAGATGAGGACCAGGCCGCCGCGCAGGCGGCAAAAAGTCGAGACGACCGCGGCGGGAACCCGCAGGTCCTCCGGCGGGGGAACGGAGAGCGCGGGCAGGCGCAGGGTGATTTCCCGGCCCCCGACCGTGCGGTAGTAGGAGACGCGGAACCGGCGTCCGATGAAGCTGAAGGCCGGCTCGAAGGCCCGAAGCCCGAGATCGGGCATGCCGTCCTTCCAGATTAGCCGCACCAGCCCGTCAAAATCGTCCGGGGTGATGCGGTCCTCGGTGAATTCCAGGCGCTTGCCGACCATCAGCGCGACCTCGCCCGTTTCGCGGAGCACAAAATCGCTCAATCCGGGCCGGTCACAGTGCTTGGTGAAGAATCGGTGCCAGTCCACCCATGGAGTATAGCAGCGAAAAAGGCGCGACTAGTTGAGCAGGAAGGAGGTGGCGCCGCTGCTGCCCTGGGTGGGAGCCCCGTTGTTCACCTCTGTGCGCGGGACGGCGCTGGTTCCGGAGACGCTGATGACCACCGGGGTGTTGGGCGCGAGCGGCGAGGAATTGTCGGTCACAAAGGCCGGTGCGGCCAGCGGCGCGGTCAGCGTCGTCAGCGTAAAGCCGGCGGTCGGCGCCGAGCTGATCCGCGAATCGCTGGAAACCGCGGCAACCTTCAGCAGGACGGTGGGCGCAAACTGGCCCTGGGGGGGGACAAAAGGGCCGGCATAGGTGGTTCCGGACACGGTCGGATCCGAGCCGTCGAGGGTATAGAGGATGGTGTATCCCGGCACATTTTCCGAAAGCACGATGCCCGTGGCCGGGGGCGAGGTGAGGTCGGCCAAGGTGAACGCGTAGAGATTGACCGAGCGGTCGTCGGCGCGGGAGAAGGCCACTTGCAACTGCATGGTGAAGGTCGCCGTGACCGGCACGCTTGGGGCATACTGCGGGTCGGTGTTGAAGGCGGCGAGCGTCACCTGGCCCGGAAACGATGCCGGGGTCCACCCGGGGTTATTGTCCCAGAGGGGGCTGTTCGCAGTCGGGGTCGATCCGTCGGTCGTGTACCGGTAGGTCGTGCCGGGTGGATTGGCCGACGGGAGCGTGGCGATGTCATCGAGCGGAAAAGGGGCCGCCGTCAGGTCTCCCTGGATGTTGAAGGAGGGCGGGGCGAGCGGGATGGCGTTGCTCGGCGCCGCCGCCCCCACGGTCTCGATCGCGAAGCCCACCCCCGCGCCGCGCGTGGCCTGCATGCCCCCGGCGGCGACGTTGTAATCGACGGCATTCACCGTGGCCGATCCTCCCAGGGCCCGCTGGGCGCCGATCGGCTGGGACACCGCGCCGACTTCGAAGGCGGCGAGGGCGTTGCGGCTGATCACCAGCGGGGTGTTGGCGCCGAGGGAGAGGATGGAGCGGGAGGTGCCGGCCTTATTGATCGCCGTGGCCAGGGGATTTCCGACGACCGCCGGATTGATTCCCTGCAGGGCGACCTGGGATTGAAAGGTGGCATAGGCGTTCTGCTGGGAGGCGGAAACCGCGGCCGTGCGGTGGCCGCGCATGGCCGTGCTCATGAGCAGCACCCCGCCGGTGGCCGCGCTGAAGAGGAGGATGGCGACCACGAGTTCCACCGTGGTGAAGGCGGCGCGAGGCCGATGGCGCTGGGAGGGAAGGGTCATTGCCGGGTCGCGGTGGTCGAGACGAGGAGCACGCGCGGGGCGAGGCCGGCGAGGGCGGCCTTGACCGCCGGATCGTCGTTCATCGCGATGGACAGGGTGCCGAGGGGGCTGGCGGGGCCGTAGAATGAAAAATGTCCAAACCAGGTGACGTTGCCGGCCGCCACGGTCGTGGGATCGAGAAAAAGCGCGCCTTCGATCTGGGGGCTGCCGGCAAAGGTCACGTTCGCGTTTTCCAGGTAAAAGATCGCCGGGCAGGAGTTGTTGCCGGAAAAAACCACGTTCGTTCGGCCGAGGTTGCCCGCCGTGTTGCGAATCAGGAGAACGAAGGGGGCGCCGGAGGAAGGGCTGCCGGTGATGTTGACCGTTCCCACCCCCTCCGCGTCGACGATCGCGATCACCTGGCTATGCACCGCGCTGCAGTCCACCGTGAGCGTGAAACCGCTGGACGACAGGCCCGCGATCGTCGGATTGCAGGGGTAATTGCCGGGATTGGCGGGATCGAAGGCCGGCCGCGAGAAATCGTAGAGGGCGCCCGCCGGCGGGGTCAGATCAATCACCGACACCGCCTGGTTCCCAGGGTCGGCCTCGGCCTTGGCGGCGTTCATCAACGCGTCCTGATAGCCGAGATTCCAGAGGTATTCGTACGCATTCCACGAAAAGCTGGCGGCGTTGCGAAACTGGTAGGGCAGCTGTTCCTGTCCCGCGGGGGCGAAGAGATCCGGATAGGCCGTGGGGTCGGTCGCAGGATTATTCGAGGTCACCACCAGCGCCGATACGCCGCTTCCCAGGGTGCCCGGCGGCAGGGAGGGCGCCTGCGCGGAGATTAAGCCGCTGGACGGCAGGCCGTACGCGACGAAATCGACGTTGGTCAGGGGCACGGAGAACAGGTTGGCGTTGACCGTATATGTCCAGTCCTCCCCGGGCGCCTGGGTGCTGCTCCGGGCAAAGGTATAGACGAGGGTGCCCATGTCGGTGACCGGTCCCTGGATCGCCAGGGAGCTGAACAGTCCGCCCATGCCGGCGAGGCCGCGCGGAGAGGTCGAAAAATAGGCCGGCTGGGCGAGCGCGAGCGGGGAGACAGCCGGCACGAAGGGGGAGACAAAGGGAAAAAATGGATGGGCGGGCACGTTGGCCGACGCCTGGAGGGTCAAACTCACTCCGGCGGGAAACCCCAGGTTCGCCAGGCGATTCTGAATCTCGGCCTGGATCGAGTTGCCGCTATTCACGACGGCCGTCTCCCGGAGGGCGAGGATGCTCTCCTTTACGACCTGGGCCACGCCGTTCTTTTCGACCATTTGCGAGTTGAAGGTGTCAAACGCGTCGCCGCTGACGCTGACCGCATAGTTGAGCTTGAAATTGGCCACGAGGATCAGGACCGCCACGATGGAGAAAATGAGCACGGCGACGCTGGCCATGCCGCGTTCGTCGCGGCCGGGGCCGGAAAGGGATTTTTGCCGTGGACTCATCGCAGCTGCGGCACGAAATAGGCGAACTGGGATACGGAGGTGACCTGCGCCTGCGCATCCTGCCCGGCCAGGACGTAGGGGTCGGCGAAGATGACCCGGGTGGGTCCCTCCTGATCCCGGTCCCAGGAAACATCCGTGCGATACCAGAAATGGGTCGCGCCGGGCGGCTGCTGCCAAACGTCCTCGTTGGCCGCATAGTAGATGCGATAGGAGGAGGTGGGGGTGGCGCCCGTAGAGGGATTGGTGACGAGGACCGGCGATCCGCTGGACCAGTCGACCGTCTGGAGGGTCGCCTCGTAGAGCACGACGTTCTCCCCGTTGATGGTCGCGGTGTAGCGTCGGTGCTGGGCGATCGAAGTTATGCGCGACTGCCCCTGCACGGTCAGGACGGTGAAATCCGCGGGGTCCGGGGATGACGTCAGATAGGGGTCGAATTGCGTGGCGTTGATTTCCCGCTGGTCCCACGACGCGTATCCCTGAAAGGCGTCGCTGCCGGCCGCCGCCGTGAGGGTGGTGTCGCTGAAATTTTCACCCAGCGCGCTCGATGGACCCACCGGATCCAGGGTGGGATGGCTGCGCTGCCCTCCGAGCACCAAAATGCTGTCCGCCTGATCCATCGCCAGGACGAAGAGCTGGTGGAAGGTGACCGCCCGGCGAAACTCGCCGAAACTGGGGGCGAGGGAATAAATCTTGCCCTGGTAGGTCACCTCGGGCTGGGACTGAAATTTGAACAGGCTGGCCGCCCCGTAAGTCAGCGCGCCCATCATCAGGACGAACAGGACCAGGCCGGCGACGGCCTCGACCAGCGAGAATCCCTCGCGCCCGAATGACGAAACCGGTTTCATGGCTTTGGACCGCGGCGCGCACCGTCGGTCTGCGCTGCGGCCGGGGTCAATAGTTGACGACAGTTCCGGAAGGCCCGGTAATGATGATCTTCGTGCTGAGGGTCGATCCCAGGGTCAGCGTGTAGCCGGACGGCGCGTAGCCGGAGAGGCTGGCGGACGCGAAGGGCACGTACTGCCAGATGAGCTGGTACTTGCTGGGAGAATCCGGAGCGGCCTCCCAGGTGGTCTCCGCATTCGAGACGCGGAGGCTGTACGTCTGCTGCGCCTGGTTCAGGGTCTGGGCTATGCCGATCGCCTGCTGGTCGAGCCCGGACTGGCGCAGGCCGTTGATGGCCGGATAGGACAGGCCGGCCATCAACCCAAGGACCACCGTCATCCCGACCGCCTCCACTATGGTCAGCCCCGCCTGCCGGGCGGCGGGGAAGGACCGGCGGGCCGGTCGCTCAGGCGAAGGCGGAGGTGCGCGGAACATGGCCAGGGCGCATCGCTATGGCGTGGTCCCCGTGTAACTGAACGAAGTATTTATCGTGGTGGCGCCGCCGCCGGCGTTCGCCAGGGTATAGGAGGCCTGGGTCCCCACGGGCGGGCTCATCTTGTAGGTGACGCCGTTGACCAAGACTCCGTTGCCGCAGAGCTGGGCGACGGCGGCAAGGCTGGTGCTGCAGTCGATCATGCCCGGCGCATGGGTGCCGTCGTCGACGATGGCTCCCGCGGCCCAGGCCGAGGAGAGGACCGTATTCAAGCTCTGGGCGTTTTGATTGCCCGAGTTGGTCTTGGCCGAGCCGACGAGGCCGCTGATATAGGTGCCACCCAGGGCGCCGAGGATGCCGACGATCACGATGATGCCCACAAGTTCGGCGGTGCTGAGGCCGCGCATCAGGCGCTTGCGCCCGGTGGTGGAGAGGAGTCTGCGGATGAATTGCATGGGACCTTTCGCTATTTAGATTTGGTTTGGAATCAGTCGATCAAAGACAAGTGTAGCACGCTCTCCGGCCGACCTGCCCCTGGGCAGCCCCTTTTTTTTGGCCGGGGCTAAAACAGCACCCGGTATTGATCCAGGTAGCGGTCGATCCAGGGATGCAGGGCGAGAAAATAGAGCCCTCCGGCCACAGCCAGCATCGGGCCAAAGGGAAATTGCGCGCCCCAGCCGATCTGGCCGGTCTCGCCGCCGGGCGATTCCAGCCGGAGCAGCGGCCGGCCCCCCCCTCCGGCGATGCGGCGGTACAGGTGAACCGCCGTCAGGACCAGGGCGCCGACGAGCGCCCCCCCAAAGACGCTGAACACCGCGCCCTGCCAGCCGCAGAACGCACCAATCGCGCCGAGAAACTTCACGTCGCCGAAGCCCAGGACCTCCTTGCGCAGCACCAGCTCGCCGAGGAGCGCGAGCCAAAGGCCCAGCGCCGAGCCGAGCGCGAGGCCCAGGGTGGCCGCCGCGCCGGAGCGCAGGCAGGCGAAGGCCGAATAGCGGGCCGGTTCGTGCAGGCTGGGCGCGGCGACCGACAAGGCCACTCCGACGACCGCCAGGCCGATCGTAAACAGGTCGGGAATGATCATTTCATCGAGGTCGATGCAGGAGGCGCAGATCAGCCCGAGGAGAAATACGCAACCGCAGGCGGCCTTGGCGGGAGGGAAAGCCGTCCAGCAGGCGAGAAAGGACGCGGCGGTGAGCAGCGCGAACGCCCAGGCGCGGCCACGGCGATTCAATCCAAGCAGCGAGGCGAATCCCTTCATGCGATCCGTCAATTCTAGCACGAAAGATGCGCGGCCGGGCGGCCGCCGGGCCCTAAACCCTGTTTTTACCGAAGGGCGCGGGGCCGCGGGCCCGTGAGCCGGGCGGGCATTCCTTCTTCACCTGATCCATGAAGCGCCGCGACGTCACCGGGATGGCGGGCTCCGGAAACGCTCGGGCCAGGGACTCCGCGCACTCCAACGGACTCTGGACGAGAAAGCGCGTGCCGTCGCGTGAGGTGAACCAAAACATGGGCGGGACGCCACTATCGATCCGTTCGGCCAGCCCTGTCAACCCGGTCATCCGCGCCTTTTTCGCTGTTATACTCGAATCATGCCCAAGTTTCCCGCTCCTGCGGCATTTCTCCTGCTGGCCGGGATGTTTCTTTTGCCGCGGCCGCTGCCCGGCGCCGATCCGGCCGACCCGGCCAGCACCACCATCAGCCGCGACGGCTCCCCGGCGGATTCGTCCGACGCGGAGGCGGAACGGGCTCGCTTGCGCGCGCTCCCGGCCAGCCACATCCCGCTCAAGGGCGCGACGCTGGCCAGCACCATCCGCCTGCTCGCCTCGTCGGCTCAGATGCCCTACCTCGCCCCGCCCGACGCCGAGTTTGGCGAGCGGATCACGAGCGACGTGACGATGAACCCGTTCGTGCTGCTCGAGATTCTCGGGGAAAACTACAATTTCGGGATGGAATACCGCAGGGGCATCTGGCGGTTTTACCGCATCGACCTCAACGAGCTTGTGAGCAAGGCCTATACCCTGCGGTTTAATAATCTGCAGCAGGTTTCGATCACTCCCCAGAGCATCAACAGCCAGCTGGCCGCGGCCACGGGCGGGGGAAGCGGGGCGGCCGGCAGCGGCGCCGCCAGCGCCGGCGGTTCCGCTGCGGGAGCCGGCGGCGGCTCCAAGGCCACGCTCGATGCGAAGGCCAGCCGAATCCTGGAGGACATCCGGAGAATTGTCGGCGTGCCGACCGTCGGCCTGGCGACGCCGACCCTGGACGGCAGTCCGACGACGCCGGGCCCCGGGAGCGGGCGGAAGGCGCAGGATGCCCCGAAGATCGAACCCATCTGGAATCCGGACACGAGCCAGCTCTTTGTCGTGGCGACGCGCCAGCAGCATTCGCTGATCGCCGCCTACCTCCGGGCGGTCGACCAGCGGCAAAAGCTCGTCCGCATATCGGTGAAGTTCGTGGAAACCTCCCGCAATCCGCAGAGCACATTCGGGATCGACTGGTCGCAAACTCTCCTGGGCTCGGGCGGCCCGGTGACGCTCTCAGGCGCGGCCGCGGCCGGTGCCGCCGCGACGGCCGGCTCGGCCCCGACTCCGCTCACGACCCCGATCAACCTGAATAACCTCAGCCAGACGAAACTGCCGGCGGCGCTTCTTTCCGCGCCGGCCTTCCAATGGACCCTGCAGGCAATCGCCTCGGACCAGAGCAGCTCGGTCGTGCAGGATCCGGTGATCTTCACCTCGAACAACCGCGAAGTCACCTTCAAGGCCACCACCCAGCAGCCGATTCAGCAGGGCTCGACTACTTTTGGCACGGCCACCGCGGCCACGACCTCCCAGATCGCGTACATTGAGGTGGGCACGGAATTGACCGTGCTGCCGAGCGTCATGCCCGGCAGCGGCCCGAGGAAGGAAATCATCCTGCTCAGCCTTTCGATCAATGTTTCGACGATCATCGGCCAGCAGGTGATCGGCGGCAACCCGTATCCGGTCACGAGCAGCCGGTCCTATTCCTACTCGGTGCCGATTCCGACCGGCGAAACTCTCGCGATCGCCGGCCTGGAGCAGCGCACGAGCCAGACGTCCGACAACAAGGTGCCGCTATTGGGCGATATCCCGCTCGTGGGCTACCTGTTCAAATCGCGCAACGACCAGGTCCTGCATACGACCTTGCTCGCCTTCATCACCCCCGAGGTGTTGGCGGACGAGGGGACGGCGGAGGCCGCCGAAGCCCTTCGCCTGCCCGCGCTCTTGCACCGGGAATTCCAGGGATCGGCGACGGAAACCCTGGCGCAGGTCGACCAGAGTCTCGAGGGGATGCCACACGACATCTCAGCTCTCGAGGCCTTCGCTAACCGGGAGACCAAGGAAGCGGTCCTGAACCGCCTCGCCCGCATCTCGGTCGAGCTGGCGCTGATCGACGTTCGCCTGGCCGAATTGCGGCTGACCGGGGATCGGGTGACCGCCCCGGAGGCGGTGAAGGTC
>Ga0302326_10004528_pt1 | contig 32165 bp, 31 predicted proteins | sample Palsa_T0_3_FD_202264 | JGI IMG/M metagenome (GOLD analysis project Ga0302326, IMG submission 202264) | Peat permafrost microbial communities from Stordalen Mire near Abisko, Sweden - Palsa_T0_3 | ecosystem: Environmental > Terrestrial > Soil > Palsa > Peat permafrost | place: Sweden: Abisko...
GCCGATCCCTATTTCCGCCGCCCGCCGCCTAAGACCGCCGGGCGTGAACAGTTCGGCGCGGAATACGTTCGCCAAATCGTCGCCTGGGGTCGAAAGCACCGCTCCCGGCCCGAGGACTTGCTGCGCACGGCCACGGAGTTGACGGCGACTTCCATCCTGAACGCCTTGCAGCGCTGGGTCGCGCCGCGCATGCCCGTCTCGCAACTCATCGTTTCCGGTGGCGGCGTTCGCAATCCTCTCCTCATCGAGATACTTTCGTCTGGGCTTTCCGGTACCCGCGTACTATCCTCGAATGAGCTGGGAGTTTCGGCCGATGCCAAGGAAGCATTCGCCTTCGCGCTGCTCGCCAATGAGACCGTGAACCACAGGCCCGCCAACCTGCCCAGCGCCACCGGAGCTCGACGGCCTGCTATCCTGGGTAAGATCTGTTATGCGCCACCACGCTAGAACCTTTCTGCTACTACTGACTGCCGCACTATCTATGGCGTCCTGTTCCAGCGAACCCCAAAATGGTCCCGGCACAGTCAACTTTCTGATCGAAAGCATGCCCGCGAATCTCGATCCGCGCGTCGGCACCGATGCGCAATCGGAGCGTATTGACAGCCTGCTCTTCAGCGGCCTGCTCGAACGCGACCCGCAAATGAATCTGCGCGGGGATCTTGCGGAGCGCTGGGAGAGCCCCGATCCGCTGACCTATGTCTTCCACCTGCGGAGCGGTGTGCGCTTCCACGACGGCCGCCCGCTCACTTCGGCCGATGTGAAATTCACCTTTGACTCCATCCGCACCGGCGAAATCCAGACTCTCAAACGCGCCACCTTTCGCATGGTTCGCGCTATCGACGCCCCCGACCCCCAAACCGTCGTTTTCCATCTCCGTGAGCCGTTTTCATCATTTCTGTGGAACGTGGCCAGGCCTGCCGTGGGCATTGTCCCCGCAGGTTCCCGCGCGGATTTTGCCGGCCATCCGATTGGCTCGGGCCCTTTTCGTTTTGTGCGCGCGCTGCAGGATGAGGAGGTGGTTCTGGAGCGTAATCCGGACTACTTCCGTACTGCCCCCATCATTGAAAAGGTGCGCTTCCGCATCGTGCCCGATGCCGTCGTCCGCGCGCTGGAACTTCGCAAGGGAACCGGAGACCTGGAATCCAGTTCCCTTCCGGCCGACATGGTGGCCGTGCTCCGCAAGGACCCCGCGCTCTCCGTGACCGAAGACTCGGGAACCGAATATGCCTACGTGGCCATTAATTTTGACGATCCCGCGCTGGCTCGCCGCGAGGTGCGCCAGGCGCTGGCCTTCGCCACCGATCGCGATACCATCATTCGCTATCTCCTGCGCGGCCAGGCGCGCTTTGCCGATAGCTTGCTTCCGCCCAACAGTTGGGCCTACGAACCCAACGTCGCGCATTATCCCTACGATCCCGCGCGCGCCGAACAGTTGCTGGACGCCGCCGGCTTCCCGCGCCGCCCCGAACTTGGCGGGATGCGCTTGCATCTGGTGCTCAAAACTTCCACCGAGGAGAGCACCCGCCTGCTGGGCGCCGCATTACAGGAACAGTGGCGCCGTGTCGGCGTGGATCTCGAGCTGCGCTCCCTGGAATTGGCCACTCTATTATCGGACGTTAATCGCGGCAATTTTCAGCTGTATACCTTGCAATGGGTGGGCGGGAACAACGATCCCGATATGTTTGAGTACGTCTTCAGTTCGCGCCGCATGCCTCCCGACGGAGCCAACCGGGGACATTACCGCAATGCACGCGTGGACGCCTTGCTCGACCAGGCCCGCGTCGAACCCGATCAGGAAAAACGCCGGCAGCTTTTTGCCGAGGTGCAGCGCATCGTCGCCGAAGACCTTCCCTACTTGAGTCTTTGGTATACCGACAACATCTGCGTGCATCGGCGCCGCGTCGAAAACATCGCGCTGCTGCCTGGCGGCGACTACGGTTTTTTAAGTGGGATTACCCTGCGGACCGATCAGCCCTGATCGTTCAGTGCCTGCTTGATCTCTTCTTCGCTGACCACTCCCTCGCGCACGATCTGCCATTCCTCTCCCATCAGGTTCACGATCGTTGACGAAAGCATGGCCCCGGTTTCTCCGCAATCCAGGATCAGCGGAATCCGTTCGCCGAGTTGCTCCATCAGTTCCTCGGCATTGGAGCACGACGGGTACCCGGAAATATTCGCGCTGGTTCCGGTGATCGGCCAGCCGGTCTGTTCGATCAGTGCGCAGACGATCTTGGAGTTGGGCCAGCGCAGCGCCACGCGCCCCTTATTCGCCGTCACCTTGAGCGGCAACCGCTGCGAGGCGTCCACCAGGATCGTAAGCGCTCCCGGCCAGAATTTCTGCGCCAGGGTGAGGAAACTCGATGGCAAATCGCGCGTGAGCGGGATGGTCTGTTCGATGGAATTCACCAGAATCGGCAGCGCGCGATTCTCCGGGCGGCCCTTCACCCGGTAAATCTCTTCGATGGCCGACAGATTGCACGGGTCTGCCGCCAGACCATAAAAAGTGTCCGTGGGCACGCCTACGACCTGGCCGCGGGCAATCATCTTCGCGGCGTATCGTATGGCTTCGATGTCTGGGGAATCCGCTGAAACCTTCAGCAGCTCGGCCGGCAATTTCGCGCCTCTGCGGTCCACCTGGATCCGGGACCGCCTGCTCTCCCGATTTGGGAGACGATTAAATGAAGAGGCAAATTAGCACAGGAAATGGTGGGCCGCAAGTCATTGCCCCGGCTCCAGATAAACCCCTGCCCACCAGGAACCTGGCTTTACCGGCCGCGGCACCTTTGTTAGTCTCCACGGGATGCCGCACCAGCCCCGCACTCCCGAGCCAATTGCCAGCCGCGACAATCGCTGGCTCAAGCGATTCCGTGCCGCGCTTGCGGCTCCTTCTTCGCACCGCCCCGCCGAAGAAGACGTTGCCGCGGAAGGCGCCCGTCTGGTGGCCACCGCCTTGCAATCCGGTGTCGAGGTAATCGCCGTCCTCGTTAGCAAATCCGGGGAGCGGCACCTCCCTCATTTGTCCGGCTCGATTCCGCCCGCGGCCCGCCTGCTTGGCACCAGCGACCGCTTGTTCGCCCACGTTGCCGCTACCGAGACGCCCCAGGGAGTTGCCGCGCTGATGCGCCCGCCCTCGGCGACGTTCGACGATCTGGTGCGCGGCGCCGCCGCTCCGCTCGTCCTGGTCATGGCGGGGATGCAGGACCCGGGCAACGTGGGAACCCTGATCCGCGCAGCGGAGGCTTTTGGGGCCACCGGCGTGGCCACCGCGTCGGCGGATGGGGCCGGCACGGCCAATCCCTTCGCGCCCAAGGCGCTGCGGGCCTCCGCGGGATCCGCGTTGCGCCTGCCGGTTCTTCGGGGCATGGCCGCGCCGGTGCTGCTCGCCCAGCTTCGCGTTGCCGGCGTGCGCGTATATGCCGCATCGCCAGACACGTCGATCGTCAACACGCTGCTGCCCTGGGAAGCCGACTGGCGCATGCCCGTGGCTCTGCTGCTTGGCAACGAAGGCGCCGGCCTTTCTGCGGATATGCTTCGCTCGGCGGACGCCGCCGTGAGGATTCCGCAAGCCGCCGCGCCAGGAGCGCAAGCGCCCATGGATTCGCTCAACGCCGCCGTCGCCGGCAGCGTCTTGCTCTATGAGGCCGCGCGCCAGCGCACCCAATCCTAGCTTTTTTCGGATTTTCGCCGCGCGCGAATCTGCCGAATCTCTTCCATGCGCGCGCGCAGCCGCTGTTCCAGCCCCTGATCGGTGGGCAGATAATACTGCCGCCCGCTCAGGCTCTCCGGCAAACAGGACATATCGGTGATTTTTTCCGCATCGTTGTGCGCGTACTGGTAGCCGCGGCCGTATCCCTGATGCTTCATCAGGCCGGTCACGGCATTGCGCAGATGCAGAGGCACAGGTTCGGAAACTGTTTCGGCGATGTCGCTCTGCACCTGGCCGTATCCGGTATAAAGCGCGTTGGACTTGGGAGCCAGCGCCAGATACACGGCCGCCTCCGCCAGCGCCAGATTGCCCTCCGGCACTCCCACGAAATCCGCCGCCTGCATCGCCGCCACGGTAATCCCCAGCGCCGCCGGATCGGCCAGGCCGATATCCTCGCTGGCCATGCGCACCAGCCTCCTCGCGATATATAAGGGGTCTTCGCCCGATTCCAGCATGCGCGCCAGCCAATAGAGCGATGCGTCGGCGTCGGAGTTGCGCACCGATTTGTGCAGCGCCGAAATAAGGTTGAAGTGCTCTTCCCCGCTCTTGTCATATTGCAGGAACTTGCGCTGCAGTGTTTGCGACAGCAACTCCTCCGTGATGGCCCGGCGCCCTTCGGCGTCAGGCGCGGCCGCGCGCGCCATGGCCTCCAGCGTGTTGTAGGCGGCGCGGGCGTCCCCATTGGCGAAGATGGCGATGCGCTCAACGACGCCCTCCGCCAGGGCCAGCTTTTCGTTCCCCAGGCCTCGTTCCGAATCCCCCAGCGCGCGTCGCAATAGTCCGCCAATCTGTTCCGTGCTCAGCGCCTCCAGCGCGTACACGCGTGTGCGCGACAGCAGCGGCGCAATTACCTCGAACGACGGATTCTCCGTGGTCGCACCGATAAACGTAATATTGCCGGCTTCTACGTGCGGAAGAAAGGCATCCTGTTGCGCCTTGTTGAACCGGTGCACTTCATCGATGAAAACGATGGTGCGCTTGCCACCGCGCCGCGCGCGCTCCGCGGCGGTCATCACGTCCTTGATTTCGCGGATCCCGCTCAGCACCGCGCTGAAGGCGACAAACTCGGAATGCGTCTGGCGGGCGATCAGGCGGGCCAGTGTGGTCTTCCCGCAGCCCGGCGGGCCCCACAGGATCATCGAGCCCATTTCGTCGCGCTCGATCTGCACCCGCAGCGGTTTGCCAGGACCCAGTAGCCCCTCCTGGCCCACGGACTCGTCCAGCGTGCGCGGGCGCATCCGCTCGGCCAGCGGCACAGGGCCTGCCGCGTGATCCTCGGGTTCCGGTTGGGCGAAAAGGCTCATGACGCGGCTAAGACAGCAGGCGGTTGTGATCTTTCAAAATGCATTGATCCATCACCACGATAAGTCCCGCGCGCTGGGCACGCGCCGCGGCCTCGGCATGCACCACGCCCTCCTGCATCCACACCGCGCGCGCGCCGATTCGAATGGCCGCATCCACGATGTCGGGCACGAATTCCGGCCGCCGGAAAATATCCACGATATCGACCTTGCCGGGAACGTCTTCCAGGCGTGCGTAGGCCTTCTCCCCCAAAACCTCTCGCTCCTTGGGATTGACGGGAATGATCTTGTAACCGTTGGCCTGCAAAAATCGCGACACTCCCCCGCTGGCGCGAAACGGCCGATTGGAAAGTCCCACCACCGCGATGGTCCGGGCGCTGCGAAGAAGTTCGGCGATCTGTGCATCCGATGGCGGCACAAATGTCGCCGAGCCGCTCACCGTCCCGCCTTTTTGACGCTCACCACCCGCGCGCGCTTGCGTTTGAGCGGCTTAGTGTGATGGCTTGGAACGAAGGAATGCGGAGCATTTTCCGCGCGTTCGACAGCGCGTCGCAACCGCTCCACTTCACCGGGCTCTAGGCTGCGATACAGCGCCTCCGGGAGTTTCCCCAGCTCGAGCGGTCCCAGTTTGACGCGCTTCATCTTCTCCACCGGATGCCCGGCCTCGAACAGGGTGCTGCGCAACAGATCGCGCCGCGCCTCGCTCAACTCCGCTTCATACCAGGGATTGGGAGAAGCGGCGGGCGCCGAAGCTGGCCCGCGAAGCTGCCGCAATCGCGCGTGCGCGTGCTCGCGCAGCCGCTGAAACGTGTCGTCCTTGGGCCGCCCCTTCAACTTGATCCAATAGACCTGCGGCATGCTCGCGGAACATTTAAAGATTCGATCGGCAAGTTCGCCGTCATTGGTCAGCAGCACCAGCCCGGAGGTTGCGTAATCCAGCCGCCCCACTGGATACACTCCTCCCGCAAGCCCGCGCAGCAGATGGCGCAGCGTGGCGCGGCCCTCGGGGTCGGACAGCGTGGAGACCACGTGCGCCGGCTTATGCAGCATGTAATAACTCGGAGTTTCGGGGCGCTCGGCGACTTTTCCGGCAACTTCCACGCGGTCGCGCTCCGGATCGGCCTTGGCGCCCAGTTCCGTGACCACCACGCCGTTCACCCTAACCTGCCCGGAGACAATCAACTCCTCGGCGTGCCGGCGTGAGGCGATCCCCGCGCGGGCGATAATTTTCTGTAAGCGTTCGAGCATTGGCCGTTGCACCCTTCGTCAACTTCGCTTCTATCTTACATGACGCCGCAACCGGCCCGCGCGACATCGTGGATTCATTCCGGGAGTCCTCAGCAAAACTCTGCGCCACACCAACCAAAAATCGGCACTGTCCTATTGTGCACAGCTCCAAAAAACATAAATCCTTTACATGCGTCTTCTGTCGAGGTATTGTCTACCCACTTTTGCTCCCCCCAGGTCACCACAAAGGGAGCAACTTGGGATCCTTACGGAAACTGTTCCGGGAGTTCGTTGCTCCTCGGCAAGTCGTCTGGCGTGCGTTCGCCGCGCTGGGAATACACCCGTGTGTCTGGGCGCTGTCTCGTTCTTCCAGCTGAAGACACTGCAAGCTCAGGCGATAGCGGCGCTGGCGCTGATTCTTCACCACTACATCTGGCTGATTGTCGCCGCTCCGCTGGTGTATTGCCTGCTTTGTCTGTTTGCGGCGTTCCATTTCCGCAGCCAAAGACGCTCCTGGCCGGGGGGATACACGCCTCCCATCAGTGTTCTGAAGCCCGTGCGCGGCCTCGAACATGCCCTCTATGAGAATTTCGCGAGTTTCTGCCGGCAGGACTATCCGGTCTACGAAATTCTGTTCTGCGTGCGCGAGGAAAGCGACCCCGCCGTGCCGGTGATCGAACGCATCATCCGCGACTTCCCCGATTGTTCCATTCGTCTGCTTGTTGGGCGCGCCAACCGCGGAATTAACCCCAAGGCGAACAAGCTTTGCCGCCTGGTTCGCGAAGCACGGTACGACCTGCTGGTCTCCTCCGATGCCGACGTCCGCGTCGGCCCCGGCTACTTGCGCTCCGTGGCCGCGCCCTTCAGCGATCCCCACGTGGGGCTGGTCAGCGCGTTTTTTCAAGGCCAGATTGAAGGAAACTTCGTTTCACGGATCCAGTCCCTGAGCTACGTCGCCGGTTTTTGGACGCAAGGAATAGTCAGCCATCTCCTCGAGGGAGGTTTTCAGTGGGCGACCGGCGCCACGCTGGCCATTCCGCGCGACCTGCTGTCCGCCATCGGCGGCTATGAGGCCGTGGTGGATTCCCATTCCGAAGATCTGCTCCTGGTGCGAGCCCTGGCATCGCGCGGCTATCGCGTTGAGTTCGCCTCCGAACCCGTCTCGATGGTCTATCCTCGTCAATCCTTGCGTGCTTTCCTTCAGCACGAGATCCTCTGGTCGCTCCGTCTGCGCCATATCCGTCCCCTGGGGCATTTCGGGCTGCTGTTTACGTTTGCTCTCCCCTGGGCGGTTCTAGCTTGCGCCATCGGAGGAAACTCTCTGGCTGCCGCGGCCATTCTCGCAGGATATCTCCTGTTTCGCTCCGCGGTGATCCTTGCCATGGGGCGGGGAGTGGTGCGAGATCCGCTGGTTCGGCGCACTTGGCCGCTGTTTCCGGTCTGTGATGCCCTGGCCTTCGGTGTGTGGCTGGCATCCTTCTTCCACACGCGCATGCGCTGGCATGGCCACGAATACCTCATGGAATCGGGAGGAAGGCTGGCTCTCCCACCCGCCCTACCCGACGGCGCCGAACCAGCGCTGGGGATTCATCTCAGCTCATCCCCCGCGGTCCAGAGTCCCGGATCCGACCCGCTTCCCGGAGCCCGGGTGAGCTTCATGGAATCTAGTGGGGGACCGACTTCACATACACTTGATACCAATCGTTAGCAATTTCCGCTTGCGCCTCGCCCAGCGATAAATTTCCGGCGCACACTTGGTCATGCAGGTAATTCTCCACTTTGTCCTTGGAGTGCGCTCCTCCGTCGGGAATGGATGTTCGATAGGGTTCCGGCCAAAGGTTTCGAGGATCCTGCGGATTCCCACCCAACTCCAGCGGGATCAGGTGGTCCTCCTCATAGTCGCGCAGGTCCGTGTCGGAAAATCCGGATTCCCGAAGCTGCTCACTTTTCAGACGGGTGGTGTATTCCGCCGGCGGACGCACGCTTCTGGTGCTCCAGCGCGGATTGCAGATGGTGCTCTGAACGTCGTCCTGCGTGATGTCCGGGTCGGTGGCGCCGGGCGTGCGGGCCGGATCGGGATAGATGTCCGGCGGACCGATGCGCGCAGAAAACCCCTGTGTTGCGGAAGGAGGACCGGAGGAAGGCCGCGAAAGCCAGCGAACCGCCGCATAAAAAACCAGAAGGATTACGACCCCGGCGATCACGGCGGATGGATTGCTTCTTTTCCGCACCAGTCTCCCGTTCCGGATTATTCGTAACGCAGAGCTTCTATGGGATCGAGCCGCGATGCTTTGCGCGCCGGAAACAGGCCAAATCCCACGCCGACCAGGCAACTGAATCCTACCGCCACCAGGATCACCGCGGGACGCACCGGAATGCTCCACCCGAAGCGGTGCGCGAGAAGTTGCGTGGTGGTGATCCCCAGGATGACCCCGATGATCCCGCCGGACGCCGCAAGGACCAGCGATTCGGTCAGAAATTGCGCCAGAATGTTGCGCCCCTTGGCCCCAATGGCCATGCGCAGGCCAATCTCGCGGGTGCGCTCGGTGACGCTGACTAGCATGATGTTCATGATGCCAATGCCGCCCACCAGCAACGAAACCGCGGCAATGGCCGCCAGCAGCAGCGTCAAGGCTCCGGTGGCCTCGGTCAGCGTGCTGGCGATGTCCGCAAGATTCCGAATGTTGAAGTCGTCGTCCGCGCCGCCCTGGATGTGGTGGCGGTCGCGCAGCAGAGCCGCAATCTGATTCTGCGCGCGCGTGGTGTGATCCTCGGAATCGGCGCCGACCATGATGCTGCCGTTGACAAATCTCTGCATGCCCCCCTGGATTTTCGACTGGTAGGTCGTTTCCGGGATGAACACCACGTCGTCGTTATCCTGCCCCTGCATGGATTGCCCCTTGGATTCCAGGACGCCAATCACCAAAAAGGGCGCGTTATTGATGCGAATGCTCTGGCCCACGGGATTGTAATTCGCGGCGAAAAGTTTGGACACCGTGGTCTGCCCCAGGACGGCGACCTTGGTCTGCCCGTCCAGATCGGACTGCGTGAACAGCGCGCCTTTGTCCACCGCCCAGTCGCGGATGTCGAAATAATCCGGAGAAGTCCCATTGATGCTGGTGTTCCAGTTGTGGTCTTCGCTCTGCACCTGTGAGTTGCTGTGCAGAATCGCGGCGGCATAGCGCACCGTGGGCACTTCCGTCTTGATGGCTTTCAGATCGTCCCAGGTCAGCGTGGGTTGCGTGCCGAATCCCCCGAAGGCCCCTCCCTGCTGGCTGGCGCCGGGAAGGACGATCAGCATGTTGGTGCCGATGGAAGCGAACAGTCCTTGTACGCGCGCCGTGGCCCCGTCCCCCACCGCCACCATGGCGATCACCGCGAATACGCCGATAATGATGCCCAGCATGGTGAGAAAGGAACGCATCTTGTTGCGCAGCAATGCCTGCATGGCGATCTGCAGCGTGTGCAAAAGGTTCATAGGGCCGTCCCTGCCTCGACGAAGGAAACATCCGCGCGGCGCGGAACCCTGCGCGCATCGGAAAGAATCTTCCCGTCTTTCAAAACAATATTACGTTCGGCGTGTTCTGCGATGTCCGCCTCGTGCGTCACCAGGACAATGGTGATGCCCGCGCGGCTCAACTCCTGAAACAGCGCCATCACTTCCAGGCTGGTGCGCGAATCGAGATTTCCGGTGGGTTCATCGGCCAGAATCAGCCGCGGATTCATCACCATGGCGCGGGCGATGGCCACGCGCTGCTGCTGGCCGCCGGAGAGTTGGTTGGGCCGATGGGAGACGCGATCCCCCAGGCCTACGCGGGAGAGCGCCGCCAGCGCCCGGCGGCGGCGTTCCGCCGCGGGCACACCGGCATACAGCATGGGCAGCTCCACGTTTTCAATCGCCGAGGTCCGCGGAAGAAGATTGAAACTCTGAAAGACGAAACCCAGCATGCGGTTGCGGACCTCGGCCAGCGTGTTGCGGTCAAACCCCGAAACCGCGTGCCCGCCCAGCAGGTACCGGCCCGAAGTGGGCCAGTCGAGGCAGCCCACGATATTCATCATTGTCGATTTTCCCGAGCCCGACGCCCCCATGATGGCTACGAACTCGCCTTCGGCAATGCTCAGCGTGACCTCGCGCAGCGCCGTCACGGTGACGTCGCCCATGCGGTAGATCTTGGTGACCTGCTCGAATTCGATCAGCGGGCGCAACCTGCGTTTCTCCTGTATCCCGGCCGCTTCTAGAAAAATCCTCGCTGCGCGTTCAGGCTCATATCCGTGATCAGCTCATCGCCGGTCCGGATGTCTCCCTGCACCAGCTCCGACCACGTCCCATCCGATACGCCCACCGTGACTTGCACCAGCACGGGCTTACCGTCGCGCAGCACCCACAGGTTCCTGCGATTGGGATCCTGTGCCGATGCCGCCTGCGCCGGTTCGCTCAACTTCATGCGTTGCAGCAGTTGCGGATCGGGCTCGAAACGCAGCGCGGCATTCTTCAGCCGCACCACATTGTCCTTTTGCGCGGCGACAAACGTGACGTTGGCGGTCATGCCCGGCTTCAGCGCGAGGTCCGGGTTCTTGACGTCGATCACCGCATCATACGTCACCACGTTTTGCAGCGTCTGCGCGGCATTGCGGATCTGCCGCAGCGTGCCGGTAAATTCCCGCGTCGGATAGGCGTCCACCGTGAAGGTCGCTTTCATTCCGGCCACCAGCCGGCCCACGTCGGCCTCGCCCACATTGGTGTCCACCTGCATCGTCCCCAGGTCCTGGGCGATCGTAAAAAGCACCGGCGCCTGGAACGAGGCCGCTACGGTCTGCCCCACGTCCACGCTGCGGGAGATCACGATGCCGTCGATGGGAGAAATGATCGTGGTATAGCCCAGATTCACCTTGGCCTGATTGAGCGTCGCCAGCGCCGATTGCACGTTGCTCTGGTCGGCGTCGATCTGCGCCTTGGCCACCTCGTAGTTCGCCTCCGCCGTATCCACGTCGGATTGCGCGATCACCTGCGACGCAATCAGGCTCTTATCGCGGTCGTAGGTGATCTTCGCGTTGACTTCCTGCGCTTGATCCTTCTTCAGGCTGCTCTGCGCGCTCAGATATTGCGCCTGCGCCTGCTCCACCGCCGCCTGGTACAGCAGCGGATCAAGCCTGGCGATGACCTCTTCTTTCTTCACCGGCGAGTTGTAGTCCACGAAAAGCTCCTGCACCCGCCCGGAGACCTGGCTGCCCACCTGCACCGTCAGCAGCGCGGACACATTTCCCGTCGCCGTTACTTTGGCGGCGATCGTGCCGCGATCGGCAAGCGCCGTTTCATAATGGATTTGCGGCCCGGCCTGCGCCCGTCGCAAGACCACCAATGCAACTCCTCCGGCGATCAGCAGCGCAACTCCCACCCAAATCGCCAGGCGCGACAGCCGCCGCGAGCGCGAGCTCCGCTGCACCGGAAAGTTATCTCTCGCTCCCGCCTCGTAGGCGCTTTCCTTCATTTCCCTGCCCAGTTCTGGTGGCCCCAGTTCAGTTGGCATACGCCCTTCCCGCCGCGCCCCACCGGTTACCGCGCGCCTCGCACTCTGTGAATACGTGTCCCATCGCCCCTTTGTTTCCTGATCGGTTGTTTCCTGATCGGTCGTTTCCCGGTCGGCCGCTTCTCCGCCGGGCGCCTCAACTCTTTGGCCCCGGGCGTGAAGAGAGGGACCTCCCGCCCCCGCACCGCCGCCAATCCATTCCGGCTTCCGCCCTCTGCCGCCCGCGGCACCTGCATCCCGTCCAATATAATTTCCGTGAAGATCGCCGCTAACTCGTGCATCGGCTTGTTCACTCGTTTGATCCCGATCACCTGCGTGACCATCCCAAAATGCATGGGCAGCGCCAGGATTCCAAAGGCCAGAAGTTCCGGCTGTCCCTTGCGAAACGCTCCCGCCCGTTGCCGCCGGATCACATAGCCGCAAAGCAGCTTGAAGATCGGCATGCCCAGGATGCGCCGTCCCACTTTCACCAGGTCGGGCCGCTCCAGCGCCGCGTGCAACATCAGCCGGTGGAAATCGGGGTCGCTTTCAAAACTCTCGAGCATGTGCAGCACCAAATGAAATACCAGCCGCTCGTCCTCCCCGCGCTTGGCAAACCCCTTCAGACTTCGGATCAGCTGCTGGTATCCGTCCTGCCGCGCCTTTTCCAGCAGAATGGCCCCGTAGAGATCCTCTTTGCTCTTGAAATGTCGGAAGACGATCGCCTCGCTGACGCCGCTCCCTTCGGCAATCGCTTTGGTGGTTGTGCCGCTGAATCCCCGCGCGGCAAACAAGCGAACCGCCACGGAGATCAGATGCCGCCGGCGCTCCGCCGCCCGCATGCGATGCGCCCCCGCGGCCTTCGTGGGATTTCCATTCAAGGGGATTACGGGCGCGCGCGGCGCCAATGTCTTGCCCGGCGGATTCCATACGCTTCGGGGAGATCCCATCGTTTCTTTTCTCGCGACGTCCAAGGAAATGTTAGAAGTAAGTGAATACTAACTTATTGTCCGGGGAAAGCCGCGCCCTGTCAAGCCGCAGCTATGGTTCCGATATCCTATTTGGAAACCGCTTACTTGGGAGGGACCGGCGGCGTTGCTTCGGGAGCGGCAGCGCCATCGGCGCCGGCGGCGGCCATCGCTGTGCGCGGTTCCCCGGCGTGTTCGGCGGGCGGCGCGCCCGCGGGTTCCGCGGCTGCTTCCCCGGACGGTTCGCCGGCGTTTTCAACCGCCGCACCTGGCGCCTCCGCTTCCACAGTCGCCTCGTCCGAACTCTCCGCCGCGAGCTCGGCAATGCCGTCGTCCGAGCCCAGCGCCTCGCGCGCCAGGGCCTCGAACTCTTTCAGGCTGGGCAACTCTTCCAGATCGCCCAGTCCGAAGCGCATCAGAAACTCCTTCGACGTGCGATACAGAATCGGCCGCCCGATCACCTGCTTGCGCCCCGCCGTGGTGACCAGCCGCCGCTCCAGCAGCGTCTCGATCACGCCCGCGCAATTCACTCCGCGAATCTCCTGCAGTTCCGGCTGCGTCACCGGCTGCTTGTAGGCGATCACCGCCAGGGTTTCCAGCGCCGGCATGGTCAGCCGCAACGGTGGACGCAGGCTCTTAATGAACCGCCGCACCACCTCGTGGTGCTGCGGCTTGGTATAAAACCGGTAGCCGCCCGCAACCGCGCGGATCTCAATGCCCCGTTCGTCCACCGAGGTGCTGGCGATGAGCTCGTCCAGCGCCGCGCGCACCGCGTGCTTCTCTTCCCCGATCGCCGCGGCCAGTTGTTCGATGGTGGCCGGCTCGTCCGCCGCGTAGACGATCGCTTCCAGGGCGCTCTTGAGTTCCGTGGCACTGATAGTCATAGGTAATTCTCGTCAATCGTTTTCGGAGATTCTTCCGCCGCGTTTCCGGAGCCGTCTCCGGCGGCCGCGTCTCCAGGCGTCGCGCCGGCCTCTCCTCCCGAAAACACCACGTCAAACATCTTATGCTTACGCAGCAGGATGGTCCCAAACAGTTCGCCCTGCGTCAGCACGATGGCCTGCAGGCGCACCAGCTCCAGCACCGCCAGCAGCGCGCAGATCATGGCCCCGCGCGAGGCGCACGATTCGAAAAACGCCGCCAGATCCAGACCGTTGTCGGCGGTCAGCAACTGCGCGCGCAACACTTCCATCATCTGCGCCACGGTGAAGCGGTCGTGCGCCAGCTCGATGCGCACCACTTGCTTGCGCCGCTCCAGCACCTGCTGGAAAACGCGCACCAGGTCCACCAGCGAAACCACCAGTTCCCCTTCCACCTCTTCGCCCTCGTAGAGCGAAAGATCCGGCTTGGACCACACGTGCGCTTCCAGTTGTTGCTTCTGGTAGAGAAGCTGCGCGGCATTCTTGAATTTTTCGTGCTCCATCAGCCGGTGCGCCAGCTCCGCGCGCGGGTCCAGTTGCTCCTCCGGCGGCGCAAGGGGATCGGCCGGCAGCAGCATCTTGGACTTGATCAAAATCAGCGTCGCGGCCATGTACAGGAAGTCGCCGGAAACGTCGATGTCCAGTTCTTCCAGCTTGTGCAGGTATTCCAGGTATTGTCCGGTGATCGTGGCGATGGGGATGTTGTGGATGTCCATCTCCTGCTTGCGGATCAGATCCAGCAGCAGGTCCAGAGGACCGTCGTACGTTTCCAGGTGCACTTTATAAGGAGATGCCATGGATCTCAGCTCCTTGCCGGAACGTCTTTCGCAATCTCGCGCGAGCCGCCCGCGATCTCCGCGCGCTTCTCCGGCCAGTGAAAAATGGCCTCGCGCACGCGGTCCATGCTCTCCTGCGCCACGATCCGCGCGCGCTTCGACCCGGTGTCCAGAATCTCCAGCACGTGATCGGGCTGCTGTTGGTAATCCACGCGGCGCTGCCGCACCGGCTCGATCCACCGGATCAGATGGTCGGCCATGGCCGCCTTGCACTCGATGCACCCAATGCCCGCGGTGACGCATCCTCCCGAGGCCCACGACAGCGTCTCCCGCGGTGAAAACAGCTTGTGCCAGTCGAACACCGGGCACAGTTCGGGGTTCCCCGGATCCGTCCGCCGCTTGCGCGCCGGATCGGTCATCATCGCGCGCGTCTTGCTGCGGATCGATTCGTCTGTCTCGCTCAACGTGATGGAGTTCCCGTAAGACTTGGACATCTTGCGTCCGTCCAGACCGGGAATGCGCGGCGTGTGCGTCAACATCACGTTGGGTTCGCGCAGCACATGAGTCGTTGAGAAAAACCGGCTCAGGTCGCCTGCCGACGCCATGAAATTCTCCAGGCCGGTTTCCTCCGCCTTGCGGCGAATCTCCGCCCGAATCGTAGCCGGATTGATCGAACCCGCGGCGCGGGGTCCCGCCGAACCGACGCGATCCAATACCGCGCTCAGGCTCTTTGGATTGCGAAACAGTTCCTCGCTGATATCGAACCCGTAGAAAAAGTTAAATCGCCGCACGATTTCCCGCGTCAGCTCCACATGCGCGACCTGGTCCTCGCCTACCGGCACCAGCAGCTCCGTCTCCGGATCGCCGTACATGACGATATCGGCCGACTCCAGAACGGGGTACCCGAAAAATCCGTAGGTATGCAGATCCTTATCCTTGACGTTGTCCAGCGCTTCTTTATAAGTCGGCACGCGCTCCAGCCAGCCCAGCGGCGTCACCATCGAAAGCAACAGATGCAGCTCGGCGTGCTCCGGCACACTGGACTGTAGGAACAGCGTGCACTTGTCCGGATCCACGCCCGCTGCCAGGTAGTCGATGGCCACTTCCACCGTATTTTGCGCTACCGCCGAGGTATCGGCGTAATCCGACGTGAGCGCGTGCCAGTCGGCGATGAAGAAAAAACATTCATATTGCCGCTGCGGATCGTCTTGCAGCCGCACCCAGTTTTGCAGCGCGCCGAAATAATGCCCGACGTGCAGTCGCCCCGTGGGGCGCATCCCGCTGAGGACTCGCTTGCGTTTATCCGGAGGGCCTTCTCCGAGGGGCAGATCCATGTCGCTTGATGCTAGCACAAGGAAACAGGAGCGGGAAGACGGCAGCGCCGGGGGCCGCAACTACATCTTCAAAAGTTCACGCAGCCGCTTGGTCTGTGTGCGGCTCACAGGAATCTCCGACTGCCGCTTATCCGCCATCTTCAGCATGTAGCTCGACTTGAACCACGGCAGCACTTCCTTGATGTGGTCGATGTTCACCAGGTGGGAGCGGTGCGGACGCCAAAACCGGTCCGAGTCCAGCGACTCCACCAGCTCTTCCAGCGTGCGGTAGTTCGACGTTCCTTCCACTTCGCGCGCCGAGATCGTAATCGTCCCGTCGGCGATCGTCGCGCAGATCACGTCGGCGGCATCCACCAGCATCAGGCGCCCCTGCGATTTCACCAGCAGCTTTACCGGCTGTCCCGTGCGCGACCCCAGTTGGCTCACCAGCGTCTCCAGGCGTTCGGCTGGAAAAATCTCCGTCTCCATGGCCCGCCTGGCGCGCTCCACCACGCGCCCTATGCGCGCCTTATCAAAGGGCTTGAGGATATAGTCGATCGCGTTCACTTCAAAAGCCTGCACCGCGTAGTGATCGTAGGCCGTCGCGAAGATGATGTGCGGCAGTTTGACCTTGCGATCCTTCAGTTTCTGGATTACCCCGAAACCGTCTAGCCCCGGCATCTGCACATCCAGGAAAACCAGGTCCGGTGAGCGCTCCTTGATCAGCGCCACGGCCTCCAGGCCGTTCTTGCCCTGCCCCACTACGCTCACGTCCGGGAAACCCTTAAGAAGATACGCCAGCTCATCCCGCGCGGGTTTCTCATCGTCCACGATCACCGCTTGCATTGTCGCCGAACTGGACATCGTCCCCCGTTCCTTACAGGCGGCTGTTTAGGCCCGTTTCTAGCCGCAAGTATAGGCACTGGAATGAGCTAACACAACCAGACCCCTTCTCCGCTAACTCCTCCCTGGCTCTATTCCTCTGCCCACCCCTCTCGCTGGCTGGTTGCTATTCTGACCAAAGCGAGGAATCTCTCCTTCCTCTGCGTCCCAACCAGGCACCCACCACAAGGGGCCAAGGGGCCGCGCCCGGCACGTAGGCTCCCACGCACCGCAGGGAAGCCCCAGGCAGGCCGTGACTGATAATATTCACCCCCAGGTATTCTGTTACCTTTATCTCAGGTACTCATACTCTGTTACCTGTACCTGTGCCTTGACAACGATAAAGCCCCTGCATACACTGACTTGGGAATTATCTTGGGATTGGTTCCCGGTCCGCATTTCCTCCCTTCCAGCAAGAAAAGAACCTCTCGTTTTTGATCTGTCGTATTGAGTGTTGGATTTGATCCCCTTCCCCCGCAGGCGTAGCCATCTGCGCGGCGGGTTTCCCGATTGATGTCCGAATCACGCTTTTTCTGGGAGGGATCATGATTCGTCCAATTCGGCTTCGCATCACCCCCGCAGGAATTTCGGAGGGCGATCGGCTGGGGTTCCAGCTCATCCCTGGCCGCAGCGAAGAACGCTCCACCATTGCGCTCGCGGTCACCATATTTGGATTTAACAGTTCCGGTCGCCTGTTTCAGGAGCTGGCCTCCACGCGCAACGTCAGCCGCCACGGGTGCTGCATCCATATGCGTACCAAACCGCAAAGCGACACCCCGCTGGCCCTGCGCATCGTTCCTCGCGGAGGTCCTATACCCGAGGGCACGCCGCCGCTTACCTATCGGTTCGTCTGGAGCCTCCCGGTGAGCTATGGCTGGGAAGTGGGAGCCGTGGCCTTGGAGGACTCCGATCTCATGCGGCTGGCGTTCCCTCAACGAAAACCGTAAAATTCCCGCGTTGTCTTAAACTACTGAAACCCGCCCGCGAGAGCGGGCTTCCGGGAGATCACTCTGGCACCCCCACGCGCAAAAACTCTTGAGAGCCGCGAAATTTTCCAGGGAAAGGTCTTCGGCCTCCGGGCAGACAAGGTTTCCGAACCCGGCGGCGTGGTTTCCACGCGCGAAGTCCTGGTTCATCACGGCTCCATCGTCGTGTTGCCCGTCTTTAAGGACCGCACCATTCTCCTGGTGCGGCAATACCGTCATGCCGCCGGAAAACTTCTTTGGGAACTGGTTGCCGGCCACGTGGAGCCGGGCGAGAAATTGGGCCCCGCGGCCCGCCGCGAACTCGCCGAAGAGGCCGGCTGCACGGCGCGGCATTGGCGCAGGTTGCTGGACTTCTTCCCCTCCCCCGGAGTTTCCACCGAACGAATGTGGGTTTTCCTGGCCACCGATCTGACCGAGGGTGCCGCTCATCCCGAGGAAGACGAACGCATCACCACCCGCCGTTTTTCTCTTAATGCGATTCTGCGCATGATCGAGCGCGGATCGATTCAGGACGCCAAAACCATCGCCGCCATTCTTTTCTACGCCCGTTTTTCGCGCTAGTTTTTCTCTTGATCGCGAATGTCACGCGCGCGTAGCAAATCCGCCGCGCCTTCCCGCTCTCCGAACCATCCGATTTTTCTTGCCGCGTTTAAAGTCGGTGCTTGCAACCCATCGCATGGTGCTTTACGATGCACTCGAAAAGTGTCGGCGCATTCCACAACCAGGATGAAATGAACGTACGGGAATTCATCAAGCATAATTATCGTCACTTCAATGCCGCCGTGCTGGTGGACGCCGCGGAAGCCTATCAGTCCTATCTCGCCGGCGGCGGCAAGATGCTTCTGGCCATGGCCGGAGCCATGAGCACAGCGGAACTGGGATTATCCCTCGCGGAAATGATTCGCCAGGACAAGATTCACGCCGTGTGTACCACCGGCGCGAACCTTGAGGAAGATATCTTCAATCTGGTGGCCCACACGCACTACCGCCGCGTGCCCAACTATCGCAACCTGACCGACGATGAGGAGCTGGCCCTCCGCGAGCGCGGCCTCAACCGCGTCACCGACACCTGCATCCCCGAGGAAGAAGCCATGCGCCGCATCGAACGCCAGGTGCTGAAATTCTGGCAGCAGGCCGACCGCGAAAAAAAGCGCTATTTCCCCTACGAGTACATGTACCAGTTGATTCGCAGTTGTTCGATCAAGGAGTTCTACGATATCGACCCCAAGGATTCCTGGGTCGTCGCCGCCTGCCAGAAAAACCTCCCCATCTTCACGCCCGGCTGGGAAGACTCCACGCTGGGAAATATCTTCGTCGCCAACGTGATTCGCGGCGAAGTCTCCAACATGCAGGTGGTCAAGTCCGGCCTGGAGCAGATGGCCGCCCTGATCGATTGGTACCGCCTCAACACCAGGGACAATTCCGTGGGCTTCTTTCAGATTGGCGGCGGCATCGCCGGCGACTTCCCCATCTGTGTCGTCCCGCTCATCACCCAGGACCTCCGCGAGCAGTGCCGCCTGTGGGGCTACTTCTGCCAGATTTCCGATAGCACCACGTCCTACGGCTCCTACAGTGGCGCGGTGCCCAACGAAAAGATCACCTGGGGCAAACTCGATCGCAACACCCCGCGCTTCGTCATCGAATCGGACGCCTCCATTGTCGCGCCCCTCATCTTCGCCTACCTGCTCGGCCAGTAGCTTCGGGAGCCCCCATGGAAAACAGTGAGGTCGCGCGCATCCTCAGCGAGACCGCTCAACTTCTCGAGATCGACGGCGCCATCATCGGCCGCTATCGAAGTTATGAAAAGGCCGCCGAGCTCATCTCCAGCTTGACCGAATCCGTCGAGGACCTCGCCCGCAAGGGCACGCTCACGGAACTGCCGGGCATCGGGGAGGGTTTGGCCGCGCACATCCAGGAGATTCTCAAGACCGGCGATTACAGCCTTCGCGCCAAGTTGCTGAAAAAATATCCGCCGCAGATCCTGGAGCTTCTTTACCTGCAATCCTTGGGCCCCAAGAAAGTCGCCGTGCTCTGGCGCAAATTCAAGGCCTCCACCGTCGAGCAGGTCGAGCAGTTGGCGCGCGAGCAAAAACTGCGTGAAATCCCCGGCTTCGGCGAGAAAAGCGAAGAGAACATCCTGCACGCCATCGCCGTGCACAAAAAAATCTCCGGGCGCTTCCTCCTCGTGGTGGCCGAGCAGGAGGCCGCCAGGCTCGTCGAATTTATCTCCAAGCTTGGCCGCCTGGTCGCCTCCGTGACCCCCGCGGGCTCCCTGCGCCGCGGCAAGGAGACCGTCGGCGACCTCGACCTGCTGGTCACCCTCGCCGGGCGCGCGAAATCTGCGGACATCGAGTCGCTCAGCGAGCACATTCTCTCCTACGCGGGCATCGAACAAGTCCTCGCCCGCGGCGAAAACAAGATCAGCTTCCGCCTGGCCAGCGGCCTGCAAGTGGACGTCCGCCTGCTGGAGCCCGCCAATCAGGGCGCCGCGCTCATCTATTTCACCGGTTCCAAGGAACACAACGTCGCCCTGCGCGGACGCGCCAATCAGATGGGCTACACCCTGAACGAGTATGCCCTGGCGACGCTCAAGGCCGAGCGCCGCGTGGCCGGCGCCACCGAGGAGGAGATTTACGCCAAGCTCGGCCTCGATTTCATTCCTCCCGAGCTGCGCGAAAACACCGGCGAAATCGAAGCCGCGGAGGAACATCGCCTGCCCCACCTGCTGGAGGTTTCCGACATTCGCGGCGACTTGCAGATGCACACCACCGCCAGCGATGGAAAAATGTCCATCGAGGAGATGGCCGCCGCCGCGCGCGCCCTGGGCTACCAGTACATCGCCATCACCGATCACAGCAAGGCCGTCACGGTTGCCAATGGCATGGACGAGATGCGCACCCGCGTGCAGATCGCCAAAATTCGCGCGGCCAATGAGCGCAAGCCCGGCATCCGCATCCTCGCCTCCATTGAAGTGGATATCCTGAAAAATGGCCGCCTGGATCTCGACGACGATGTGCTCGCCGAACTCGAAGTGGTGGTGGCCTCCGTGCACTCCTATCTCACCATGGATCGCGCGGAAATGACCGAGCGCATGCTGGCGGCCATCGAAAACCCCTATACCCAGATCATCGCCCATCCCACCGGGCGCCTGCTGCTGCGCCGCGACGCCTCGGCCTACGACATGGAGCGCATCCTCGACGCCGCGCGCAAACACGGCGTCATCATGGAATGCAACGCCTCGCCGGAACGCCTCGATTTGAAGGACGTCTATCTGCGCATGGCCCGGGATCGCGGCGTTCGCGTGGTGATTTCCACCGACGCGCACACCGCGCACACTCTCGCCAACATGCGCTATGGCGTGCAAACGGCGCGCCGCGGCTGGCTGGAGAAAAAAGATGTCGTCAACACTCTGCCGCTGAACGAATTTCTCGCCGCGCTGCGCCCCAAACCCGGCGCGTTAGCGCCTCAAAAAGACGCCGCAGCGCCTCCAAAAGACGCCACGGCGACGCCCAAGCGCCGCCCGGCCGCGCGCAAAGCCGCCGCCCACTAGTCCTGCGCGTTGCAATTCCCTTCCGCTTTCCGCATGATAGGAACCTTTGCCCCGCGTTGGGGAATCACGGGGCGTACAAACCACGCACAGAAAACCGCGTCTCGCCACGATTCGCGGCAAGGGGAGGAAACACCAGAATGCGCCGTCCGACGAAGATTGCCCCGCCGAAAGGCAAGCTGGGGATATTGACGGTTGGCATGGGGGCCGTAGCGACCACCTTCATGGCCGGCGTGGACATGGTGCGCAATCGCCTCGCCACGCCGGTGGGCTCGGTCACCCAGATGGGCACCATCCGCCTCGGCAAACGTACCGAAGGCCGCACTCCGCTGATTAAGGATTTTGTCCCTCTCGAGGGGCTGGACGATCTGGTGTTCGGCGGCTGGGACTTGTTCCCCGATTCCGCCTACGAATCCGCCGTCAATGCCGCCGTGCTCTCTCCCGAAGACCTCGCCAAGGCCAAAAAGTTTCTCAGTGGCATCCGCCCCATGAAGGCCGCCTTTGACCGCAACTACGTAAAGCGCCTGGACGGGCCCAACGTCAAAAAAGCAAAAACCAAATACGATCTCGCCCTCGAGATCAAGGACGACATCAAGCGCTTCGCCAAACAGTCCAAGGTCTCCCGCGTGGTGGTGATCTGGTGCGGCTCCACGGAAATTTTTCTTACCCCCGAGGAAGTTCATTCCACGGCCGCGAAATTTGAAGAAGGCATGAAGAAAAATCATCCCGCCATCGCCCCCTCCATGCTCTACGCCTGGGCGGCCCTCACCTCCGGCGTGCCCTTTGCCAATGGCGCCCCCAATCTCACCGTGGATATTCCCTGCATGCAGGAGTTGGCCCGCAAGCACGGCGTGCCCATCTGCGGCAAGGATTTCAAGACCGGCCAAACGCTTCTCAAGACCATCCTGGCTCCCGGATTCAAGCTGCGCATGCTCGGCATGAACGGCTGGTTCTCCACCAATATCCTCGGCAATCGCGACGGCGAAGTGCTCGACGATCCCGAGTCCTTCAAAACCAAGGAAGAATCCAAGCTGGGAGTCCTGGAATACATCCTGCAGCCCAAGCTCTATCCCCAGCTCTACGGCAACATCCACCACAAGGTCCGCATCAACTACTACCCCCCGCGCGGCGACAATAAGGAAGGCTGGGACAATATCGACATCTTCGGATGGCTCGGCTATCCCATGCAGATCAAGGTCGATTTTCTCTGCCGCGATTCCATCCTGGCCGCGCCCATCGCTCTCGATCTGGTGCTGTTCCTCGATCTCGCCAAGCGCGCCGGCATGCACGGCATCCAGGAATGGCTCAGCTTTTTCTTCAAGTCCCCCATGTGCGCGCCCGAACTCTATCCCGAGCACGATCTGTTCATCCAGTCCATGAAGCTGAAGAACACCCTGCGCTGGCTGATGGACGAGGATCTGATCACCCACCTGGGATCGGAATATTACGACTAGCGCTCCCTCCGGAAACCGTATCGCGAAACGATATTTCCATTAGCGATATTTGAAATGCTGATCGGTCCCATCTAAATCTTGCATTTTGCCCCGTTGCGTCCGTTTATATATTGTTTACGCGAAAATCGCGCGGCGGCCCGGTCGCCACGGCGCTGATTCTCGGATTTGACGTTTTTTGACGGCCTGTGATGGTTGCGTATCGTCCGGAGTTTCTACGCTCTAAATAACTTCTAAATCGAAAGAAGGAGACGAAATGGATCCAAAATCAGTCCTGGAATTTGCGGCCAAGAACAATGCCAAGATGCTTGATCTTCGCTTCACCGACCTACCAGGCCTGTGGCAGCACGTCAGCTATCCGATTGGCGAACTCGAGGAAGACTCCTTCAAGGATGGTTTCGGCTTTGACGCCAGTTCCATCCGCGGCTGGCAGTCCATCCATGAGTCCGACATGTTGCTCATTCCCGATCCCAACACCGCTTTCATGGATCCCTTCCGCGATTCGCCGACCCTGGTGATGATCGCCGACGCTGTCGAACCTCTCACTCGCGAGCCCTACCGCCGCGATCCGCGGCGTATCGCCAAGGCTGCCGAGGCCTATGTCGCCAAGGCCGGCCTCGCCGACCAGGCTTTCTTCGGCGCCGAGGCCGAGTTTTTTATTTTCGATAGCGTCCGTTACGACCAGACCTACCAGCACGGCTTCTACTTTATCGACTCCGACGAAGGCCGCTGGAATTCCGGCCGCGAGGGACACAACCTCGGCTACCGCACGCGCTACAAGGAGGGCTACTTCCCCGTCCCGCCCATGGATCACTTCCAGGACCTGCGCACCGACATGGTGCTGCAGATGCAAGCATGTGGCTTGGACGTCGAGTGTCAACACCACGAAGTGGCCACCGCCGGCCAGGCCGAAATCGACTTGCGCTTCAACACCCTGCTCAAGTCCGCCGACGGCATGATGAAGTACAAATGGATCATTAAGAGCGTGGCCAATCAGTACGGCAAGACGGCCACCTTCATGCCCAAGCCCATCTTTGGCGATAACGGCTCCGGCATGCACACCCACCAGTCTCTCTGGCAGGGCGGCAAGCCGCTCTTTGCCGGCGACAAATATGCCGGCCTTTCGCAGATGGCCCTGTGGTATGCCGGCGGTTTGCTCAAGCATGGCAAGAGCCTCGCCGCCTTCATCGCCCCGACCACCAACTCCTACAAGCGCCTGGTGCCCGGCTACGAAGCTCCCGTGAACTTGGCTTACTCCAGCCGCAACCGTTCCGCTGCCGTGCGCATCCCGGTCTATTCTCCCAGCCCCAAGGCCAAGCGCCTCGAGTTCCGCCCACCCGACGCGTCCTCCAATGTCTACCTGGCCTTCTCCGCCATGTTGATGGCCGGAATCGACGGCATCAAAAACAAGATCGATCCAGGCCAGCCGCTGGAGAAGGACATCTTCGATCTCTCTCCCGACGAACTCAAAAACCTCCCGTCAATGCCCGGCTCTCTCGACGAGGCCCTCGACAATCTCGAAAAAGATCACGCCTACCTCCTCGAGGGCGGCGTCTTCACCCAGGATCTCATCGACACCTGGATCAGCTACAAGAGAAAATACGAAGCCGATGCCGTGCGCATGCGCCCGCATCCCTACGAATTTCACTTGTACTACGATATTTGACGATCCGACAAGGATCGTCATTCCGAGGGAGCATCGCGACCGAGGAATCTCTCTTTCTTTGACCTCATACCGAGAGGCTCTTCGTCGGCTCAACAATTCAAACGCAAAGGCCCGCCGGACTTAGTTCCGGCGGGCCTTTGTTCTAGAACTCGCAAGTGCTGTAGCTCAGGTCGTCCCGCCGTTGGTTTCGGCGGGCGACCTGAGGATTTCTCCTTCTTGCCCGTTATTCCAAGCGGCCCGCCGTTTTTTTGGCGCACAACCGGAGAATCTCTTATGGCCGCAGCCTACCCTTCCGCCAGCCCGCTCCATCGCGCCGCCTGCCAATCCGTCACCATCACCGCCGCGCGTTTCCCAATCTCCTTCGCCGCATCCACCGCCGCGCCCAGCGCCACAGACATCATCGCGCTCGTATCGCTCACAAAGTATGCGCCCATGGGAAGCTGGTAGCTAACCCCATCCTCCCCGGCAATCGTTCGCACAAAACCCCGCTGTTCCATGCTGCGGTGCAACCGTTCGTAATCCTCCGGCCCCGCCGAATACAGCTCCACGCTCGCAAGATAGTTGGCCATTCCCGCTCCCAATCGATTTTCGTGCTGATTTTGCTGAATTGTACTCCGCGAAGCGGCAAGCACAAAAAAGTCGGCATTTCGGAGAAAAACAGCAGCGCGTGAAAAACGCAAAAGAAACAGACCGCGGAGAAACGGCGGCCGTTTCCTCGACGGTCAGGAAATCCTTACGCCCTCTTAACCTGCCGGTACGCTGTCTCGATGGCGTCCTGCAGCCGGTCGTGCGTCAGGTCCACCACTTTTTGCCCTCGCTTCTTCAGGTCGTTTCCCACGCTGCGCGCCTGCTTCGCCCCATCGCGCGCCCCTTTGGCGATGTCCCCGCGCAATTCCTCCCCGGATTGGGGAGCGAAAAGCAAAGCCACCAAGGCTCCCGCGGTCACACCCAGTACAAACGCAAACATCGTTCCCGTTCCCGCTAAATGATCTTTGTTCACGGCAATTCCCCCTCAATTCAACCTGTGTGCCTCACAAAATGCAGCACCAGCAGAATCACGCCCACGACCAGGATGATGTGAATGAAGCCGCTGGCGATGCGGAACGCGAAATATCCGAACAGCCACAGACCGATCAAAACCAGCGCAATGATTCCAAGCATCGTTTCATCCCCGCCGAAGTCTTTCCCGGCCTCACAAACTAGAGTAGCCGCAAAGGACCACGGATGCCTGTCCCATTCCGAACAGTTCGCATTTCTCCTCGCCTCGTCACAGCAGCCGCGGGGGCCGGTCTTTCCGCCGTGCTAGAATGCCAAATGCTCACAAAACCGGCTTTGTTCCTGCGCATCGAAGGCGCCGCCCTGCTGGTGATCAGCCTCCTCGGCTATCGCGAAACGCATTCCAGTTGGCTGTTGTTTGCGGTGCTGTTGCTGGTGCCGGATATTTCTATGGCGGGCTATTTGGCGGGCGTGAAAATCGGGGCAGCCGTCTACAACCTGGCGCACACCATGGCCGGTCCATTCGTAATTTTCACTTACTCCATCCTTGCGGCGCACTTCTTCCTGTTGCCCTACGGTCTGATCTGGAGCGCGCACATCGGCATGGATCGCACGCTGGGTTTCGGCCTGAAGTACCCCACGCGCTTCAATGACACACACCTGCAGCGCGTCTAGCAGCGATCGCTACGCGTAGCGATCGCATCGCCCTCGATAGCCGTCATTGCCAGGGCCGCGCTTGCGCGAAGAAAAACCCTCTTCCTCGCTCACTCGGGAGGCGCCCTCGCCGTCCGTCAGCCCTTTGAGTCCGGATCCTTCTTCTGATCCTTCGGCTTGGCCGCCTTTTCGTGAACCGTGTACGATGCCGGCCAGTCCACCCCGCCGTGCGCGGAATCGGTTGTTCCGGTGGCCATGCCCTGGTTCAGATTTCCCTGTTCGACTCGTTCGCCTTCGATGCGTGCGTCGTCCCGGTCCTCCATTTCCGATTCCATCTCTTCGGCGGCGCCGGACTCGCGTTCCTCCGGGGTCTTCACAGGTGCTTCTTTGGACTTGCTATCTTCCGTGCTCATGGGTGCCTCCTGAAATGTACAGTAAATGCTCTGGCAAACGCCGGATCGCGTCTACTCAATATCGCACACTTTAGCAGGCCATGCGGAAAATCCGAAGGGATCTGGAAAATGTTTCGAGTGTGCGGAAATCGGCGCCTTGGCTGGGCGCTCGATTATTCGACGTGCAGGCTCGATTTCATCTGCACCAAAACATAGCGTTCCACGTCGACAGAACATAGTAAAGGTCCAGTTGGGAGCCCTGAACCTTCGTGCAGCGCTCCACAACGTACGGAGCATACTCGCTCCCGCGTATCGCGCTCCCCTTAAAGGAGTGGATTCGCCTGTCCCTGTCCGCTCACCGGGCCGGCGAGGCCATCGCCGGACTCACGTTGAGTTGTGAATGAACTTGCCTATGGCCCCTTCGCGCGCGGGATAACTCTTCACGGCGCAGGAATGCACATGCCCTTTGCGTCTCCGCCCGTCTGCTGAAAATCGCACGACGCCTGTTTGTCTCCGGTGTACTGGTTCATACCAATCGCCGTGACGTGAACATGATACTTCTGGTCCTTTTTCGCGTTGGGCACGTCGAAAACCACCGAACCAATCTTCGCCTGGCCGAAGGCGCCGGTGTATTGGTTGTTCTGCTCCGTCTCGATGGTGATGTCGTATTCCTTCCCCACTGCCGCGTCCTGCGCAACCACAGGGAGCGCCAGCCCCAACACGGCGATGCTGATCAACAAGAGTCTCCGCATACCACCTCCAAACCAGCCTGTCGAACCCGGAAATGCCGATTCCCTGCCCGGCTCGCTGCATCGTACGCCCCTCCCGCCCTCGTCTCAAATAATTTCCCGCTGGGGAGTTGGCCGAGTCCCCGATTTTCAATCGCCTATAATGAACACATGTCAAATCCGTGGCTCGCCATTGGAGAAAACAAATGTTCGCAATTATGGGGATCACTGGCAACGTTGGTGGTGAGGTCGCTCGAAATCTTCTAGCCGCGAACCAGTCCGTCCGGGCCGTGGTACGTGACGCCGGCAAAGCCGAAGCCTGGGCGCGGCTTGGCTGCGGCCTCGCGCGTGCCGATATCAATGATGCGGCCGCGCTCGCGTCGGCATTCCAGGGGGCCGTCGGCGTCTTCTTGCTCGTTCCGCCGAACTTCGATCCCTCCCCTGACTTTCGCGAGGCCCGGGCGACGGCCGCCACGCTGAGATCGGCGCTCGAAGCGGCGCGCCCAGGCAAAGTCGTATACCTGTCGACGATCGGCGCGCAGGCGGCCAAATCCAACCTGCTCACGCAGCACACCATCATCGAGCAAGTGCTCGGAGAGTTGTCCATGCCGATCACGTTTCTGCGGCCGGCATGGTTCATGGAAAACTCCAGCTGGGACGTCGCTCCGGCCGCCAACAACGGCGTGATTGCCACCTTCCTCCAGCCCCTCGATAAGCCGGTGCCGATGGTCGCCACGGCGGACATCGGTCGCGTGGCCGCCGAACTTCTCCAGGAAACGTGGACAGGCCGCAGAGTCGTCGAGTTGGAGGGCCCGCACCGCGTCACCCCAAACGAGATCGCATCTACCTTCGCCGCTCTGCTCGGCCGTCCTGTCAGAATCGAAGTGGTGCCGCGCGAAACGTGGGAGTCGCTATTCAAGTCGCAGGGCATGAAGAATCCCGCGCCCCGCATTCAAATGCTGGACGGCTTCAACCAGGGCTGGATCGAGTTCGATAGCACCGAAGCCGGCTCCCGAAAGGGAAAAATCGCGCTGCAAACCGTGCTCCGCACCCTAATCGAACGCGAGAGAAAATCCTGAGCGTTCTTGCCAGGCGCGCCCCAGTTCACGGCCGGTGGCCCATCCTTTGCGCAGCAAAGGGTGTGTCTTTTTCTTCCGCCGACAATGCAGTCGCAAATCCCGATCCAGCCCCCGGGAACACCAATCTCCCGGTCGGCAAACAACCGTATCGCCAATCCCAATCAAGTCCCGTCAGGGACGACACAACGTAGCCCACCGCGAAGCGGTGGGAAAAGATCTTCTTGAACAAGACAGCCCCGTAGGGGCGGCACATTCCGGCTCACTTTCAAACGATTAGAAACGGGCCCGGTGTACCACCTTTTCAAGTTTTCCTTTTGAAAAAGTGGCTACTGCTCTTTCTCGCATCGTATTCCCCTCCCGGTCGTCGGGCGGCCCACCTTTTGCGCAGCAAAGGGTGGGGCTTTTGCCCTCGCCTCGACAAATTCCCCGCCGGCAGTCGACCGAGTTCCGATTTTCAATCTGCGCGCCCACAATAACGCTGCTGCTCAGCTGATTGAGTAGCATCGTATTCATACCGGGAAACAAGATAAGGCCCAACCTGCCTATTGCTGTGGTACCTGAATCCAAAAGACTCATAGATAGCTCGCAACCGTGGTCGCGCAGTGTCGCAGTCCAGGCGCAGATACCGCCGGCCAAGAGCACGGGTCCTCTCCAGGGCCCAACGCAGAATCGCCGCGGACAATCCCGTGCCCGCATAACATCTCCGCACGGCCAGGCGATGAATATAGGTTGCATCTTGCTGGCGCGCCTCGGGCCAGAAAATCGGATCTTCCAATTGAAACTTCACCGTGCCGGCAGGTTCGTCCCCCATCTCTGCAAGAAAGAAAAGACCAGCACCGACCTCAGCGGCGATTCGCGCCGCATCCAGCTCATTCTCTCGCCACAGCGGCATGCCTGCTTGCTCCAACCATCGAGCCGCCTCTTTTAGAATATCGGCTACTGCCGCAGCATCTTCAGGCGCCGCTTGTCGGATTTGCGCTTCACTGGCCATCGTCTGCCACTTGGATAAACTGAAATGACTTTTCAGGTTGGGCCAAAGGACTGCAGGAGTCAAGAGATGCGCAAACAGCCGTCAAAAACGCCGAGCGCGTGATAAGCGCTTTATGAAAGTGCGCCCGCTTGAGCAGATACATACCTGCATGGGAGTCCCCTCGGTCGTCCTTGAATCAGCGGGGCCGCTGCTCTCAGCGTTTTACACACCAAGCGCTCCTCCATGGACGAATCAGGCAGTCTGGACTCTGACCCTCCCTTCTAGGAAAGTGGTATTCATTTAAGTATCATTGCGTCGGACCCAACATCAGCCAAACAGCGTTTGGGGTGTTAAAACGATGGCCTTCACACTGGAAGACCTGCTTCCAGCTGACCAACAGCTTAGAACCGTCCAACCCCATGAGCTTGTAGACTCCGCCATCAACATCATGTATCAGCATGGGTACAGCCAACTGCCCGTGATTGAACCAAATAGGGAATTTCAAGGGCAGGTGATCACCTTCGAGTCCGTCCTTCGGGCTATCCTGTGCTTCCGTACAGAGGCTAGGGTCCTACTGGTTCGCGACGCGGCCAAGCGCGTGCGCACTTATGCAGCGGACGCGGATTTACTGGCAACCTTGGACGACATCCATCGCGACAACTTTGCTCTGATCGTGGATGAGTCGGGGCTGGTGGGGATTGTGACGACTGCTGACATGGCCGTATTCTTCCGCGAGTATGCGCAGGATTTGATGCTGATCGAAGGGATCGAATCCCGCGTCAAGGATGCAATTCGATTCCTTTATGCGGGCGATGATCTCGGGCTGAAATCTGCGGTTGCGATAGTTACCGACCGGGCGGCCGACATCCGCAAAAAGTTTCCCGGGGCGATCAGGGCATATCTCGGAAAGGCGAACATCAACCCTCCTCCTGCGGGAACTGACATGGATGCGCTCGCTGAAGCTGAAAAGAGGCTTGGACTACAAGAGCCGACTAGGAAATTCGAGGATTTGACATTCGATGAGTTCACAAATGTTCTGTTGCGCCACACGCGTGCTCCGAGGCTTTCACAGTCGAAAGATGCTTCCGAACTTCGGGGCCTGCTACAGCAAGTGCGAGACGCGCGAAACAAGTTGGCTCATTTTCGCGGTGAACTGACTTCATCCGAACGCCGCACAATACAGTTCGCGGCGGAATGGATGGAGAACAACCTTCCGGCACCCCCTGCCGAGACGTCACTAATCCCGGTCCTTGTCGCTACACCGATTCCTGCTCGCCAAGAGGAAGTTGAAGGTCCGCACGGAAGCTATGCTCCGCTCGCCGCCTACTTGGAAGCTCTGCCACTCGACATCCCTTCAGTTACTCTGAAATTCCAACAAATCGAAGGCATTCTCAACAAGGAGTTGCCACGGTCGGCCTTTGAATATCGCGCCTGGTGGTCTAACGATCCAATGAAGCCGCAGTCCGCCGCTTGGCTTGATGAGGGCTGGCGGACAACGTCTGTCAGCATGACTGAGGGCCGGTTGACGTTTGTTCGCAGCAATGACAGAGAAGTGGCATATATCAACTTCTTCGCGAAGCTGAACGCACGGCTTGCCACGGAGGCTGACTTCCCCTTACGCAACGTATCACCGCAGGGGCAGAGTTGGCTTGTTCTTGCCTCCTTGGATATGTCGCGACCAGAACTGGCGACCATAGTCGCGTCGTTCGCACGGCGAAAACGGCTTCGGATTGAGCTCTACTTAGACGGTGGGGACAAAGATGCAAATAAAATACTGTTCGAACAGCTACTCGCGCGCAAGAGTGAGGTCGAGCAGTTAATTGGTGAACCACTCCAGTGGGAACGAATGGACAATAGGCGAGCGTGCCGAGTCGCTGTATATACCAAAGCACATATTTTGACAGATTCTGACAGTCCAACCCTGCTGGAATGGGCTGCCAAGAAGGCCACGTATTTCGACCGGGCATTTGGGCCGGAATTCTCCTTTTAGCTGGTCGCCCGGATAGGACATACGGAAATAAGAGGTCTCTATAAGCCAATTCGAACCGCGCGGCGTCCATTCGAATCGACCATTTCGAACCATGTACCACTAAGTAATTAGCATTGACAGAATGAATATCTTCTGCTAACCTAGGATGTGACCTTCGCACTTCATTCCAAAACATTGCCGCGTGGTTCAGCTGCGCACCGCGCCGGTTTCTCCCTCGAAGTGACTCTTACCTCGCCTTTTCAATACGTTGCGGTCTCTTTGCCGCCTTCATACCAACGCACCCTAGCATTTTCAATCACTTCCCCGCTCTTGCCTCTCTCTTTTGCGCCAGAAAAAATCTCAACCCCTTTGCCTTCAAATACTTCTCGCCTCTTGCGCAAAAATACCGGGGTGGGGGTACCCATGAATTCGCCAACAGCTAACCTGTTGATTCTGCAAGCACCGGGCTTTCACGCCTCCGCCCACTCCCAGGTGCAGCGCGCCGCTGAATATGGTATTGTGGCTGGCCGCGTGGATCGCCTCCCGCGTAACACGCTAGCGCGTATTAAGAAAATCCCTGGAACGAGGTTGCCAAATTCATGAAGTCTTCTTACAACTCTAAGCCGATCCCTGCCAACGGCAAAGCCATCGAGTATTCCGGCGGAAAATTTCACATTCCGGACAATCCCATCATCCCCTTTATCGAGGGAGATGGCACCGGACGCGACATCTGGAAGGCCTCCCAGCGCATTTTTGACGCCGCTGTCGAGCGCGCCTATAGCGGAAAGCGCAAGATCGCGTGGTTTGAAGTATTGGCCGGCGAAAAAGCCTTCAACCAGACCAAGGAGTGGCTGCCGCAAGACACTGTCGACGCCATCCGCGACTTCCGCATCGCCATCAAGGGCCCGCTCACCACTCCCGTGGGCGGCGGCATCCGCTCCCTGAACGTGGCCCTTCGCCAACTCCTCGATCTCTACGCCTGTGTGCGCCCGGTGCGCTACTACCCCGGAGTTCCCTCCCCCGTGAAACACCCGGAGCGCATGAATCTGATTATCTTCCGCGAAAATACCGAGGACGTTTACGCCGGCATCGAATGGAAGTCCGGCACGCCCGAAGTCAAAAAACTT